>Ga0114980_10001708_pt1 | contig 15636 bp, 14 predicted proteins | sample S_140806_EF_Meta_FD_87018 | JGI IMG/M metagenome (GOLD analysis project Ga0114980, IMG submission 87018) | Freshwater microbial communities from Lake Simoncouche, Canada to study carbon cycling - S_140806_EF_MetaG | ecosystem: Environmental > Aquatic > Freshwater > Lake | place: Lake...
TGAAGAAATCTTTTTTAATTCCTATCATGATCATCGAATTGTGATGGCATTGAATTTATTTTCAATACTGGGTTATACTTTGCAATTTGATAATAAACTTTGTGTTAAAAAATCATTTCCTCAATATTGGGAAGAGCTTGAAAAATTACACACAGCAAATTAATTTAATTATAATATTTACCTTTACCGTCTTATGCGATTCACTCTTTTATTTTTGTTTATAATAACAACCTTTATATCTACAGCACAAACCGAAATTCCAAAACGAGAGTTTCGAGCGGCATGGGTAGCCACTGTTTCTAACATAGATTGGCCCAGCAAAAAAGGCTTAAATGTAGAAATCCAAAAACAAGAATTTGTTGCAATTTTAGAGCAACTCAAAGAAAATGGGATGAATGCAATTATTGTGCAAATTCGACCAGCTGCGGATGCTTTTTATAATTCGCCATACGAAAATTGGAGTCGTTATTTAACAGGTATACAAGGTGTAGCTCCCAACCCGTATTATGATCCGTTAACGTTTATGATTGAGGAAGCTCACAAACGTTGTATCGAATTTCATGCATGGTTTAACCCATACCGTGCTTTAGTGGATGCAGGTAAAAATCCAAATACAAATGAACATATTACCTTTCAACATCCCGAGTGGTTTTTGAATTATGGAGGCAAAAAATATTTTGATCCAGGTTTGCCTGAGGTTCGTCAATATTTTACAAAAGTAGTATTGGATGTAGTCAAAAGATATGATATTGATGCGGTTCACTTTGATGATTATTTTTACCCATATCGGATTGCACAAGTTGAGTTCCCTGACCATAATTCATATGCTAAATACGGGGGCAATTTTACAAGTAAAGACGATTGGAGAAGAAACAATGTCGATCTGCTAATTGAATCGTTAAGTAAAAAAATTAAAAAAGAAAAATCATACGTAAAATTTGGAATCAGTCCATTTGGGGTATGGAGAAATTTCTCGAAAGATCCTGAAGGGAGTTTAACCAAAGGAGGCCAAACAAACTATGATGATTTATATGCAGATGTAATTTTGTGGCAAAGAAAAGGATGGATAGATTATTTATTGCCTCAACTTTATTGGGAAAATGGCCATCGAGCTGCTGATTATAAAGAATTAATTAATTGGTGGGGCAAACATGCTTATGGAAGAAATATGTATGTGGGTCATGGTATTTATCAAGTAGGGACTAGCTCGAAACCTTGTTGGAAAAGTTTGTATGAAATTGAACATCAAATTGATCAAACAAGAAATACTGAAAATATCAATGGAAGTGCATTCTACAGTGCCAATTCATTCAAGAAAAATTATTATGATTTGAATAATACAATGAAAGCCAAATGGTATCCTACTCCGGCTTTGTTGCCAAGTATGCCTTGGATTGATGATGAGGAGCCCTTAGCTCCTATACTGAACATTTCGAATGGCCGGGATGGGAATAAAATGTTGCAATGGACTATTTCTAATCCAGAAAATGAACCTTTGCAATTTGCTATTTATCGTTTTGCACTCAATGAAAAAACTTATATTCATTCTTCAAAAAATTTAATAGCCATTGTTAGAGGCAATTCGTTTGTTGACAAATTAAATGATGGCAAACAATATAAATATGTGGTAACTGCTCTTGACAGACTGCATAATGAAAGTCAGTTAAGTAATTCGGTTCAATAATCAAATCTCTATCCTTCCTTTCTAATAATTTCATCATATCGCATTAAAGTCAGATTCAGTATCTTCGAAGAATTATGACGCATAACGATAAAAGAAAAACAAAAAAAATGGGTTTTTCACCTGGAGTGATTGGCACATTAGACATTTCGAAACAAGGAATGGGTTTTGTAATTGTGCCGGGCATGACGACGGATATTAAAATTAAAAGAGAAAACTTAAAAGATGCCATGCATGGCGATACGGTGGAGGTGCATATTTTCAAAGTAAATAAAACTTCTAGCAGACCAGAAGGTGTAATCTCTAAAGTGTTGAAACGGGGTCAGTCTGAATTAATCGGTACGGTTCAGTTGAATATGCGTTTTGCTTTTGTGGTGCCAGATAATAAAAGTTTTACAAAAGATATTTTTATTGGCGAACGTAATGCAAAAGGCTTGAATAATGGGGATCGAGTTGTGGTGAAAATAATTGAGTGGAGTGAACGCATGAAGAATCCAGAGGGTGAAATAGTGAGTGTGCTTACCAATGAAAGAAACAATGAAATTGCCATGAAAGAAATTTTATTGCAAAATGGTTTTTCTTTAGAGTTTCCCAAAGAGGTTTTAGATGAGCTAGCGCAAGTTTCATTAACTATTTCAGCGGAGGAAATTAAACGACGCAGAGATTTGCGTAATACATTGACCATTACCATTGATCCCTATGATGCGAAAGATTTTGATGATGCAATCTCATTGAAAAAATTGTCTAATGGAAACTATGAAATTGGAGTTCACATTGCCGATGTGTCTCATTATGTAAAAGCCGCCACTGCATTAGATCAAGAGGCTATAAAAAGAGCAACTTCTGTGTATTTGCCAGACAGGGTTTTGCCCATGTTGCCAGAAAAAATTTCGAATGAGTTGTGTTCATTAAGACCCAAAGAAGATAAACTGACTTTTTCAGTAATTTTTGAAATCGATGCAGCGGCCAATGTATTGCACTATGAAATTGCAAAAACAATCATTCATTCTGATAGAAGATATACGTATGAAGAAGTACAAGAAATTATAGAAACAAAACAAGGTGAACATGTAGATGAAATTTTATTACTACACTCCATTTCACAACAATTAAGACAAAGGAAATTTGATGAAGGAGCCATTAATTTTTCCTCAGAAGAAGTTCGCTTTGTATTGGATGAAAAAGGCGTTCCTATAGATGTGATGGTGAAACAAAGTAAAGAATGTCATCAATTAATTGAAGAGTTGATGTTGCTGGCTAATCGAACGGTTGCCGAGCATGTTTATAAAATAAAATTCAAAAATGCGCTCATCCCTTTTCCATATCGTGTGCACGATACGCCAGATATTGAAAAGTTAAAAACGTTTGTCTCTTTTGCAGGAAAATTTGGTTTGAAATTTGATTTGAACTCACCTCAAACGATTGCTAAATCATTTAATGAAATGGTCAAAAAAACGGAAAATCATCCTGAGCAAAGTGTGTTGCATACCTTGGGCATTCGCACGATGGCCAAAGCGATTTATACTACCGAAAATATTGGGCACTATGGTTTGGCGTTTGAATATTATTGTCATTTCACGTCTCCTATTCGTCGTTATCCTGATGTATTAGTGCACCGCATTGTATATGAGATTTTAAACAACGATATTCATCCTATAAAACAAATGGAATCACTTTGTTTGCATTGCAGTGGACGTGAGCGCAAAGCCATGGAAAGTGAGCGTGAGGCAAGCAAATACAAGCAAGTAGAATTTATGCGCAAGTTTATTGGAGAAGAATTTAGTGCAGTCATCAGTGGTGTTGGCAAATTTGGTTTTTGGGCTCAAACGATTCAGCATAAGTGTGAAGGGTTTATTTCCATCACAGATTTAAATGAAATCGATGATTTTATTTTTGAAGAATCAGCATATGCATTTATTGGCAAACACACTAAAATGAAATTTAAAATCGGGCAGCCTATTGAAGTGCTGGTCGCTGCTGCGAATCTGGAACGTAAACAAATAGATTATAAAATTATATTGGATTTTCCTATTGTGGGTTCAACAAAAAAAAGTAAAAAGAAATAGAGAATGTTAGTATTAGGTCAAATAAATTCTTTAACCGTTTTACGCAGTACCAGCGTAGGATTGTTTTTAGGTGATGAAGACGGCAATGATGTTTTATTGCCAAACAAATATGTGGATCAAGACATGTCAATTGGTGACACAATAGACGTTTTTGTTTATAAGGATTTTGAACAACGCTGGGTAGCCACTACGCTGACTCCTTTCATTCAAGCAAATGAATTTGGATATTTAAGAGTCCGTCATGCCACAGAAATAGGGGCGTTTTTAGAATGCGGATTGGAAAAAGATGTATTTGTCCCTTTCAAAGAACAAACACAAAAAATGTTGGCAGGGCATAAATATGTAGTTTATTTATACGTGGATAAACAAACCGAACGCTTAGTTGCTTCCGCAAAAATTAATCGATTTTTAAACAATGAAACCTTAACCGTAGATGCAGGTGATGAAGTTAATTTATTGATTTTTGAAACGACTCCATTAGGTTACAATGCCATCATCAATAAACAACATAAGGGATTAATTTACCACAATGAAATTTTTCAAGATGTGCAAATAGGAGATGAGTTGAAAGGCTACATAAAAGCAATCAGAGAGGATCATACCATTGATATTAGCTTGCAGCCAAAAGGTAGACAACGTCTAGAAGAAGGTGCCGAAACGATATTAACGTATTTAAATAAACACAAAGGATTTTTGCCACTGCACGACAAAAGTGATGCAGAAGATATCACTCGTTTATTAAAAATGAGTAAAAAAACTTTCAAAAAATCAGTCGGCACTTTATACAAAGCACGCTTAGTGAAATTGGAAGAAAATGGTGTACGATTGATTTAATTTTAGAATATTAATTTAAAAATATAGAAATAGATTATTCAATGAAAAAATTATTATTTGCAATTTTATTCATGTGTTCAATGAATGTGTTTGCACAAACTGATTTGTCTAAAGAAATTACCATTACTGGTTATACAGAAGTTTATTATGGATATAATTTTGCCAAACCAAGTAATCATGAAAATTCAAATTTCTTATATAATTATAAACGCCACAATGAGCTGGCTATTAATTTAGCCATGTTGAAAGTTGCTTATCTCAATGAAGGCGTTAGAGGAAATTTTGCATTAATGGCTGGTAACTATGCCCAATATAATTTAGCAAACGAACCTACTTGGGCTCAATTTATTAATGAAGCAAATATTGGTTTTAAAGTCTCAAAGAAAAAGAATATTTGGTTAGATGCAGGAGTTATGCCTTCGCACATAGGTTTTGAAAGTGCCATTGGAGCAGATAGCTATAATTTATCCAGGAGTATTTTAGCTGAAAATTCACCATATTATGAAACTGGAGTTAGACTTTCCTATACCTCAAAAAATGAAAAATTGTATGCTGCTTTTTTAGCATTAAATGGTTGGCAAAAAATTCAAAAACCAAATGATATTCAACGTCCATCTTTTGGTACGCAATTGACTTATAAACCAACAGAAAAACTTACTATTAACTATAGCAACTTCGTTGGAAGCGATCAGCCTGATAGTTTGAACGTATCTCGTTTATTTCATGATGCATATCTTATTTATGAGCCAACTAAAACATTCAGTATTGTATTTGGCTTAGACTTCGGTATAGAAAACTACCTTCCTAATAAAAATGCGTATTGGTATTCGCCTATTATTGTTGCCAAATACAATTTAAATGACAAGTCAAAAATAGCTTGTAGGGTAGAGCATTATAATGATGCAAAGCAAAGAATCATTTCGACCAATACAGCAAATGGTTTTCAAACGTATGGTTTTTCTGCCAACTATGATTATGCTATTCGAAAGAATATATTATGGCGTGTAGAAGCTAAACATTATTTGTCGAAAGATAAAATCTTTGACAATAATCAACATCACAACAATAACAGTGTATTGACTTCCTTGAGTTTGAAATGGTAGAATTTTTCTAAGTAAAGAGCGAATCTTAAAATTATAATTGAAGCTTGTTCACTCCCAACGAAAACAAAGCATAGTCATATTTTACGGGATCTTTAGCATCCCATTTTTTTAGGTTATCAGTGAGCTGTTGTGCCATGTTCCAATTGGATTTGTTTTCAGGAATTAAACCAAAATGATGGGCTACATTGCAAACATGCACATCCATTGGCATAATTAAATCAGCCGGTTTGATTGATTTCCAAAGCCCAAAATCGACGCCATTGTTATCCTGTCGAACCATCCACCGTAAATACATATTCAGTCTTTTGCATGCTGAGTTCTTTATGGGCGTCGAAACATGTTTTTGGGTTCTGTGTGGATGTTCAATTGAAAAAAAATATCCATGAAATGCCATGAGTCTGTCTTTCATGTTATTTTCTTTCGATAAATTAAATGCGACTTCTAAGGTGTGGTGTTGTTGATAATATCCTTGTAAAAAATGAATAAAATAAAACAAATCTGTTTCATTAAATGTTCTGTGTTTAATGCCCATGAAGCGCTTTAAATCATTTTCTTCATGGTGGATTAAAAAATCATACGGCGCATAATCCATTGCCTCCATCATTTTTTTACAACTGTTTAAAATACTGGTTCTATTTCCCCAGGCAATCGTTGCTGCAAAAAATCCAGCAATTTCAATATCTTGTTTGAGTGTAAATAAATGAGGAATTGATATAGGGTCTTTCTCAATAAATTCTATTGAGTTGTATTTTTTAACTTGCTCATCCAGTATTTTTTTCAGCGCTTTGCTCATGATGTCAGTATGAAAAAACGTCTTTTCCAATTCGGAAAAGACGTTTAAAATTATCCAATGATAACAGGGGTCTATAGAATTATAAAGCCAATGCTTGTTCTAAGTCTGCTATTAAATCGTCCGCATCTTCAATCCCTACACTTAAACGAATTAATGAATCGGCCAATCCATTTTTCAATCGCTCTTCTCTTGGAATTGATCCATGTGTCATGCTTGCAGGATGTCCTATCAAACTTTCTACACCGCCTAAAGATTCTGCTAAAGCAAATAATTTGGTGCCACTTAATACTTTCAATGCCTTCTCCATGTTATCGCCTTTTAATACAAACGATATCATACCACCAAATCCTTTCATTTGTTTTTTTGCGACTGCATGGTTTGGATGATCTTCAAATCCAATCCAATATACTTTTTCAACTGCCGAATGATTGCGTAAATAATGGGCAATTTTTTCACCGTTTTCACAATGACGTTGCATACGTACATGCAACGTTTTAATCCCACGAAGTACTAACCAACAGTCATGTGGTCCTGGTACAGCACCACAAGAATTTTGAATAAAACTTAATTTTTCATTCAACTCATCCGTGTTTACTATTAATACACCATGTACAACATCCGAATGACCTCCCAAATATTTTGTTGCAGAATGCAATACAATATCAGCACCTAATTTAATAGGATTTTGTAAATAGGGCGATGCAAATGTATTGTCTACTACCAATAACAAATTGTGCTTTTTGGCCAATTTTGAAAAGGCTTCAATGTCAATAATATTTAACAATGGATTGGTTGGAGTTTCAATCCATAACATTTTTGTATTGGCATTTATCAATGCTTCAGCAGCACTCACATCACTCATACTTGTGAAATGAAAATTGATCCCGTAAGGTTGAAATATTTTAGTAAAAATACGGTAGGTGCCACCATATAAATCATTGGTTGAAATAACTTCATCCCCTGGTTTTAATAGTTTCATGACAGCATCTGAAGCTGCCAAACCTGATCCGAAGCTTAAGGCATGTTTGCCATATTCTATTGCCGCTAAAGCGTTTTGCAAAGCTGTACGCGTAGGATTTTGTGTTCGAGCATACTCATATCCTTTGTGTTTCCCTGGTGCTTCTTGCACATAGGTTGAAGTTTGATAAATGGGCGTCATGATTGCCCCCGTGGTTGGGTCGGGTTCTACACCGGCATGAATTAATAAAGTGTCTAACTTATAATTATTGTTCTCCATGAATTATTTTTTTTAAGTGTGCAAATATAGTAAAACCATTTTCGAATAACGATTTTAGTTGGGAGGAGTTTTAGGGGATGCTTAACTAGGGGCGTTGTTTGTTAGCAGTACTGTGTTAGTTTATTGTCCCTGCAAAATCCCAATAGTTTTATGCCTTTTTCTTTGCAAAAATCTACAGCCAAACTGGAGGGTGCAGATACCGCAGCTAAATATGGTATTTTTGCTTTATAGCATTTACTCACAATTTCATAGGATATTCTTCCACTAACGATTAAACAAAGGGCATTGGATAATTCATTTTTCAGCAACAAACTACCAATCGCTTTATCCACTGCATTGTGCCGTCCAATATCTTCCATTGCCACTTGCAAATTATTATTTGTGTCGAAGATTGCTGCTGCATGGGAGCCACCTGTTTTTTTAAATAATTTTTGTTCCAAGCTCATTTTTTGAAAAAAATCTAAAATAGTAGCCGGTGCCAATGCTATTTTTGGCGTTAACTTTTCTCCTGCTAACTCTAAATGGGTATCTTCTTTGCCACACATTCCACAGCTGGTTACAGACATTAAATTTCTCTTGGTATGAATGCCATCTTCAATTTCTTCTTGAGGAATAGCCACATTTACTTTCGTAATATATCCTTTTTGATTTGTTTCAATAACAGAAAAAATAGGATGGTTATTTCCATGATAAACATCTTCGCTCAATAGGATCCCTCGAGTGAGTGCTTCTTCGAAACCAGGCGAACGCATCGTGATGGTATATGGATTACCATTGATTGCGATACTTAACATTTCTTCTACGGTCAGGACATCTTCCACAGATTGAAAAATGCCGTTTTCATATTTTATAGCTTCTACTATTTGCACAAGGATATAATTGTTTAATCAAAGATACATTTTTGCATTTTATTCATCAATAAAAAAGAGGAGACCCAACTCCTCTTTCTAGTATCTATAAAATCTTTTTTTTCTTTATGAAAGCCCACTTATTTTCCCTGCATTGTCTATGTCCATATGTTCCGATGCAGGAATAGTAGGCAAACCAGGCATGCGCATCATGTCTCCTAAAATAGGGATAATAAAACCAGCGCCAGCAGCAAATTCAAACTCACGAACGTTGATGGTAAATCCAGTAGGACGGCCTACTACGCTTTCTTTATCGCTTAAAGACTTTTGTGTTTTTGCCATGCAGATGGGAAGTTTATCATAGCCCAATGATGCAATTTGTTTTAACTGTGTTCTCGCCTTCGACGAATATTCTACATCCAATGCGCCATAAATTTCGGTAGCAATGGTTTTTATTTTTTCTTCTACAGAAAGATTCCAATCGTATAATGGTTTAAAATGATTGGTTCCACTTTCTATTACATCACAAACCGTTTGCGCCAACTCTTTGGTTCCTTCACCTCCTTTAGCAAAGCCATAAGACACTACCGCTTTTACGCCATGTTTAGCACATTGTGCTTGCACATAATTGATTTCTTCCTCCGTATCGGCTGGGAAATAATTAATAGCAACAACCGGTGTGATGCCAAATTTTTTACAGTTTTCAATATGCTTTTCTAAGTTTTCAAAACCTTTGGATACTCTTTCAATACTGGCCGTATTGTACTCTTCTTTTTTAGCTCCTCCATGGTGACGCAATGCGCGAATGGTAGCAACCAATACAATCGCATCGGGTGCTAAATTGCCATAACCACATTTTATATCCATGAATTTTTCTGCACCTAAATCGGCACCAAAGCCTGCTTCTGTTACTACATAATCGCCCAAGCTCAAGCCCATTTTGGTTGCCAAAATGGTATTGGTTCCTTGTGCAATATTGGCAAAGGGCCCTCCATGAAGAATCGCAGGGTTCCCTTCTAAGGTTTGTACCAAATTGGGTTTAATGGCATCTTTTAACAACAAGGCCATCGCACCTGCTGCTTTTAAATCGCGTGCATAAATAGGTTTTTTGTCAAATGTGTATCCAACAAAAATGTTTCCTAAACGAAGTTTTAAATCATCTATGTCTTTGCTCATGCAAAGGATCGCCATCACTTCTGAAGCGGGTGTAATATTAAAACCATCTTCACGAGGTATGCCATTTAATGTGCCACCCAATCCAATTGTAATTTGACGCAAAGCTCTGTCGTTCATATCCATCACTCGTTTCCATTTGATCGTTCGGGGGTCAATACCTAAATTGCCTACTTTGTTTTGTAAATTATTATCTATTAATGCAGCTAATAAATTGTTGGCTTTTTCAATGGCGGCAAAATCTCCTGTGAAGTGTAAATTAATATCTTCCATCGGAATCACTTGGCTATAGCCACCGCCTGCAGCACCTCCTTTGATGCCAAAAACAGGCCCCAAGCTTGGCTCACGCAAAACCACAACCGCTTTTTTGCCAATTTTATTTAAGCCCTCATTGAGCCCAATAGAAACAGTTGTTTTTCCTTCTCCAGCAGGTGTCGGGTTTACTGCGGAAACTAAAATTAATTTCGCTTTTTTTATTTTGTCTTCATCAATTAATTCCAATGGCAACTTGGCTTTGTTTTTACCATAATATTGCAAATCATCTTCTGTGATTCCAATTTTAGCAGCAATGGTTTTAATGTGTTTTATTTCGGCAGCTTGTGCAATGTCTAAATCTGAAAGCATAATTTTAAAGGATTAATTTTTTGTTTAGTAAATGAAATGCTGACAACTGAAAACAGTCGACCAACAACTAGATAACGAATATAAAATAAATTTAGAGAAAGTTCAAAGGAATGTACTTTTCTATTCGTTTAATAACGTAAATTGCAATGTATATGAAACCACATCTATTCTTTACCTTTCTATTATTATGTATCAGTAGCTTTTCATTTGGACATGTGCTGCTTGAGTCCCAACCTTGTATCAGCAAAAATAAGATCAGCATCAGTGTTGGCTATGGTGCACCAAGTGTTGTTAGAACCTTTCTGAAAATAAATAATAAAGACAAAGATTATAAAATAATAGGCTATGGTCCTTACATGGTAAAAGCCGATTATATGCTCACTAAAAAGTGGAGTATTGGTTTGAATTTTTCTTACAGCTTTTCTCGTTTATCATGGATGGATGATGGTTGGGATTCCACCATAAAAGCGAAAAGACCCTATGAATATGGAGTAGAGGCGGAAGAGTTTGCCGGACTGCTAAGAAGTAATTATCATTTCTATAATAAAAATAAAATAGATGCCTATGTTGGCTTAGGAATTGGTTTCGGACGAATATATTTAGGAACCTATACCTTAGCACCTCAAAATCAATTTTCGGTAGCGTACTCTATTCCCAAGCCTGTGAGTTTTGAAACTACAGTGGGTATGCGCTATTATTTTACCAAGCATATTGGGGTATATTCTGAGTTTGGTTTAGGGAAAGCATGGTTTATTTTTAATAAATATTTTATTCCAGAATCTATTTTTCAAGCTGGGGTCAATGTGAAGTTTTAAAAATAATTTGCGGCTAAACATCGCACCGTGCATTTGAAATCAATGAATCTCTTTTATTCGCATTCTTGATATTCATCCAAGTCAAACACTTCTGTATTGGATATTTTATCATGTTCGTAAATAACTTACTCATCATCATTGTTGCATTGAATATTTTTGATTGGTTTGATAATTGATGTCGCCAATGAAAGATAAATTAACAAAAAAGACTCATTCTGAAATTATACTTATTTCAAAACCGAGCAAGCTGCATCAGACAACCGACAACTTTTTGTATGTTTGCAAACAATATTTTTAGAATAAAGAACAATGAACAGTACCGTACAACAAATACTAGAGATTTTAAAATACATTTTGCCTGCGTTAATCGTTTTGTGGGCAAGCTTTTTAATTGTCAATAAATTTTTAATCAGAGAAATAGAACGCAAGCAATTGGCTATTTTCAGAGAAAATTCAAAAGGCATGATTCAAATGCGTTTACAAGCTTATGAACGACTTACTATTTTTGTGGAACGCATGCATCCGAATTCAATGATTAGTCGTTATTATGCTACGGGAGCCACAGCGCAAGATATTCAACTAGCAATGGTACAAGGCATTCGTGCAGAATTTGAACATAATATATCGCAACAATTATATGTGTCGCCACAAACTTGGCAAACTGTTAAAACCGTTATGGAGCAAGAAATTACCATGTTGAATAGAATAGGGGCCTCTTTTCAAATGGGCGATTCGGGTCAATTGTTTGTACAACGATTGTCAGAATATGTATTAACCACAGAAGAAACTTTACCAACTTCCATCGCATTGGATCAATTGAACAAAGAAGCAAAAATCCTGTTGTTTGAAGGAAAATAATATCATTTAAGGATAAGAACATGAGTCAAGATATTTTACAAAAAAAGAATTTCTTTTTTATCGGAGTTGGAGGTGCTGGCATGAGTGCCATTGCGCAATATTTAGCAGGGAATGGTAAAGTGGTGAAGGGTAGCGATCGATTGTTTAATTTCCCAGAAAACGATTACATAAAAGCACAATTACAAAAAGAAAACATTGAATGTTTTTTACAAGACGGCAGCGGCATTGATGAACACACAGAAGCCATTGTGATATCGACTGCCATTGAAGATACCAATGTAGAAATTGCGAAAGCAAAATCGCTGAATATTCCAATCGTTATTCGGGCAGAATTGTTGGCACAAATTTGTGCAAGTAAAAAAACGATTGCGATTGCTGGCACATCAGGGAAGTCGACTACAACAGCTATGTTATTTCATATATTATATGAAAATGGCGTAAGCCCATCCTTGATAACAGGCGCGGGTCTAGCCAGTTTGCAACAAGATGGAAAAATTGGAAATGCCTATTGTGGTACTTCGGATTGGTTGTTGATTGAGGCAGATGAAAGTGATGGCACCTTGGTAAAATATAAACCCGAAATTGGTTTGCTGTTAAGTATCGATAAAGACCACAAAGAAATGGATGAATTGTTTGAAATTTTCCAAACATTTAAAAACAATACAAAAGGGTCGTTTGTGGTGAATCAATCCCATGCATTGGCAAAAAAATATTCGCAAAATAGTGCACAGGATTTTGGCGAAGGAACACCTTTTGACGGAGTAAATTTTTCTCAAAAAGGATTTGAAATACAATTTGATGTCAGCTGTCAGCTATCAGATGACAAGCAAATGAATACCCAGACATCGAGCATTCAGCATCTGACATCTATTAAAATTCCAACAATCGGAAAACACAACATGGAAAATGCATTGGCATGTATAGCTGTGGCCAATATTGTAGGAGTTAATGTGGAGCAATGTGCGAATGCGTTAAAAACCTATGGAGGAATTTATCGTCGACATCAATTATTAGGAGTAAAAAATGGAGTCACCATCATTGATGATTATGCACACAATCCGGCAAAAATTGCAGCGTCCATCAAGGCTTGTCAGCCAGTGGGGGATAAATTAGTTGCTTGGTTTCAGCCACATGGCTATGGCCCAACACGTTTTATTCGCAAAGAATTAGTGGAGGAAATAACCCACTCATTAAGGCCACAAGATGAAATTTGGATGAGTGAAATATACTATGCAGGAGGTACTGCTGTGAAGGATATATCTGCCAACGACATCATCAATGATTTGAAAGCAAATGGTGTGCAAGCTTTTTTTGTAGAAGATCGCAAATAATTATTTGCACAAATGAAGCCAACACTAACAGAAAATACCGTGTTGCTTTTAATGGGCGCAAGAGATCCTAGTTTGGAGAAATTCAGCAAAGAAGTGTTTGAAATGATGTAAGATGTATGATGACGGATGCCAATTCTTTATTATAGTCAACTAATTTATATTTTACGAGATAACTGACACCTGACATCTCTTATCTTTTTTACTTCCAAGTGCCCTTAAATTCATTTTGATATTGTTGAAATGGTTTTGTTTTGTGAAAATTGCCTACGAAATAAGTGGCAATCAATTCCATATTGGCTACTTCTAAATACCCAGGAACGGGTTGTGGGTTGATAAAACCTTCATCAAAAAATAGGCTCGTAGGATAGCTCATTCTCCCTCCCATCCATTCAATAGCTAAATCGTTGGTTTTGCCACCATTCGTAAGGCCATATTTTTTTCCATTGAATAAAACCTCGTCTGCACGCTCTGCATTGAAATGAATGCAATAAAAATTTTTATTAAAATAATCAATGACGTTTTGATTTGAAAAAGTTTTTTTGTCCATTACTTTACACCAGCCACACCAATCGGTATATACGTCTATATATACTTTTCTGGGTTGGGTTTTCATTTTCTCTTGAACCTCTTCAACCGACATCCAATGAATTTCATTTGATGTGCTATCTGTTTTTTTCGATTTTGCTTTTTGAGCAATCGCAAATAGTGAGAAGCCCACTACCAATAAAAAAGATATAGTGTATTTTAATTTGTTATTCATGATTCGAAAATTTCTTTTGTAGTTTTGTTCAAATATACAGACTTTACATATTTCTTGAATTATACAGCAGCCAATGTATACTACATACAGTAAATAAAAGCAATATATACATCAAAGCATCGATGAGAAAAAATGGAGTCTTTCAATATAGAGTGATATGATAAATAAAAAAATTGCCATTGCGGTTACAGGAGCTTCCGGAGCTATTTATGCTCAAGTGCTATTAAATAAGCTATCAAAAATAGATGGTTTGGAATTGGCATTGGTAATGTCTGACAACGCAAAAGATGTATGGAAATATGAATTAGAAAATGAAGATTATAAAAAGTTATCTATAAAAGAATATGCTGTTAAAGACTACTTTGCACCCTTTGCCAGTGGGAGTAGCAGCTTTGAAGCCTTGGTTATTTGTCCTTGTAGCATGGGCACTTTAGGTCGTATTGCCAATGGCATGAGTGATAGTTTAATTACACGAGCAGCCGATGTGATGCTCAAAGAAAGACGAAAATTAATTTGTGTAGTACGCGATACTCCCTACAATTTAATACACATCGAAAATATGCAAAAAGTAACTTTGGCAGGGGGGATTATTTGTCCGGCCTCGCCTTCTTTCTATTCATTGCCCAAAACATTTGAAGAAATGGCAGCCACCGTAGTGGATAGAGTCATTGGGTTGTTGAATATCAAAATAGATACTTATCGTTGGAAAGAATAGGTTTTACTATTATTAAAAAAAGAATTAAGTTTGTTTTGTTATAAGACAAACAATGAAATTTTTTTTAACTCACCTCTTGCTATTAGCTTCATTTGTAGTTAATGCGCAAAATGAAACCAATCTTTTAAATAGTTACAATTACAGAACCAAAGGATACTTGGGCGTAGATGTTAATGGAGGTTTAAGTAGTGGTAACCAAAAAACGACACTTCAAAAAAAATCAAATACTACCAATGATTTTAATGTTGTCTTTAATCCGACACTTTTTGGAGAATATAATACAAATAAAGAAGAATTGAGTTATTCTATTAATTTACAAAGTCAATTTAACAGTACTCAATTAAAAATAATAGACCAAAGGTCTACAAAGAACAATTTATTTCTTCAAGTGCCAACAAAAATATATTACAAACGATTTTTTCAAAAAGATATTTTTATCGGATTAAATTTTTCAGCGTCTGCGTACTTCAATCAAATTAAAGAGGTAGATTCTAATATTGCAAATACAACGAGTAATTTTACTAATTATGTAATTCCTCGAATTTCAATTGGAAAAGGAAGAATTAATAATGTTAATCCAATGGGAAGAGTATTGTGGATTTTACGGGATTTAAAAAACGAAAAATTATTATTAACCGATTTGTCCGAGACAGAAATAATTGAATTTGCCAATGCTATTGTTCAAATAGATAATACGAGGATGTTTGATTTCAGAAAGAAAAATAAATTTGCTTTAAAATTGTTGATCGATAAAATCAAAACGCATGTGGATGAAAAGGATTTAACACAAGTATTAAA
>Ga0114980_10001710_pt1 | contig 15629 bp, 12 predicted proteins | sample S_140806_EF_Meta_FD_87018 | JGI IMG/M metagenome (GOLD analysis project Ga0114980, IMG submission 87018) | Freshwater microbial communities from Lake Simoncouche, Canada to study carbon cycling - S_140806_EF_MetaG | ecosystem: Environmental > Aquatic > Freshwater > Lake | place: Lake...
CCCAATGTGTCTGCCCTGCAAGGCGGCACCATTGAAATGGTTTCGCTGAACTCCGGTATTTTGGCCAGCCAGGTCAAGGAATTTGCGCTGTACGACTTCCCCTTCCTGTTTGCCAACGCCGCGGAAGCTGATGCCGTGGTGGACGGTCCCTTCGGCAAGAAGATGCACGACAAGCTGCAGGAAAAAGGCATTGTGGGCATTGCCTACTGGGAGCTCGGCTTTCGCAACATGACCAATTCCAAGCGTGCCATCAACAAGGTGGAAGACCTGGCCGGCCTGAAGATTCGCGTCATCCCTAACCCAATTAACCTGGACTGGGTCAAGGCACTGGACGCTAACCCGACACCGATGGCTTTCGGCGAGGTCTACGGTGCGATGGAATCCAAAGCCATCGACGGACAGGAAAACCCGCTGAATGTGATTTTGGCCAATAAGTTTGCTGAAGTGCAAAAGCACCTCACGCTGACCAACCATGTGTACAACCCGCAGTCGATCATCGTCAGCAAGAAGTTCTGGGACACCCTGAACGCTGCCGAGAAAAAAATCATCAACGACGCCGCCACAGAAGCGACCCAGACCCAGCGCAAAGTAGCCCGTGACGCCGCCAGCGGCAACCTGGCTGACCTGAAGAAAGCCGGCATGCAAGTCACCGAGCTGCCAGCCGCCGAAATGACCAAGCTGCGCGACAAGATGAAGCCGGTCATTGCCAAGTACTCGGCCAGCGTGGGTGAAGCCACAGTCAATGACATGATGGCTGAGCTCGCCAAGCTGCGCAAGTAAAGCGCACCGGGTCGGCCCTGTCCATGCGGACTGGGCAGGCCCACTGCGGATGACCCATGACCAAGACACGCATCGCCATTGTTGGCGCAGGCAACATCGGCCAGGCCCATATGGCCGTGGCCCGGGCCAGTGAGCGTGTCATGTTGTCGGGGCTTGTTGACCCCTCGCCGACAGCTGTCGCTGTGGCAGCCGGGGCCGGCGTTCCGCTCTACCAGAGCCTGGACGAATTGCTCGCCAGGGACAGACCCGACGGTTTGATCCTGGCAACCCCCAACGCCTTGCATGTGCCGCAGGCCCTGCAATGCATAGACGTGAAGCTGCCGATCCTGCTGGAAAAACCGATCGCCACCACGGTGGCAGAAGGCGTGAAGCTGGTGCAGCGCGTCCAAGAGACTGGCGCACGGGTGCTGATAGGTCACCATCGCGCGCACAGCCCGATCATGGCCAAGGCACGTGAGGTCGTGGCCTCGGGACAGCTCGGTCAGCTGGTGGCTGTGATGGGCAGCGCGACCTTTCTCAAGCCCGATCACTATTTCGCAGATGCGCCGTGGCGCCGCGAGGTCGGTGCCGGCCCAATCCTGCTGAATATGATTCACGAGGTGCACAACCTGCGCATGTTGTGCGGCGATATTGTTGCCGTGCAGGCCTTTGCCTCGAGCGCCACGCGCGGCTTTGCGGTGGAAGACACGGTGGCCATCAACCTGCGTTTTGCCAGCGGCGTGCTGGGCACGTTCTTGCTGTCAGACACTGCGGCGTGTGCCCGCAGCTGGGAGCAAACCAGCCAAGAGAACAAGGCTTACCCCAGCTATGACGACGAAGACTGCTACGTCATCACCGGTACCAACGGCAGCCTTTCGGTGCCGACCATGCGGTTGAAAACTTATCCCCGGCCGCAAGACCGTTCGTGGTGGAAAGAGTTTGACGTTGGCGTGGTGGGCATGGTGCGCGATGACCCGCTCAAGCTGCAGATGGCGCACTTCGTTCGGGTCGTGCGCGGCGAAGCCGAGCCGCTGGTCAGCGCCCAGGATGGGTTGCTCAACCTGCGCATCACCGAAGCCATTGTCGAAGCCGCCCGCAGCGGCCAGACGGTTAAGCTTCCGAGCGCCTGACCCTGTCCTGGCGTCTCCTGCGCTCACTTTTCACTATTCGGCCAACCTCCAAGGAACCCCCATGAAAATTCTCATGCTGCACGGCATCAACCACAACATGTTCGGCAAGCGTGATCCGGCCCAGTACGGCACCGTCACGCTCGACGAGATCAATGCCTCTTTGGCCAGCCTGGGTAAAGAGCTGGGCGCCACCATTGACGCCTTTCAGACCAACAGCGAAGGTGCCATGTGCGAGCGCATTCACAAGGGCTACGCTGATGGGGTGGACGCTGTGCTGATCAACGCCGGTGCCTGGACGCATTACAGCTACAGTATCCGCGACGCGCTGGCCATCCTGACCTGCCCGATTGTCGAACTGCACATGTCCAACATCCACGCGCGCGAAGCCTTTCGCCACGTCTCGGTGTTTGCTGAAATCGTCAAAGGCCAGATCTGCGGCTTCGGCGTTGACAGTTACCTTTTGGCGCTGCGTGCTGCCGTGTCGGCGGCCAAGTCCACCAAGTAAATTTCTCGCACCCTGGCTTCCTCATGCGCATCAACGGCCAAACCGAAGTCATTGCCCATATTGGATTTCCGACGCACGCCTTCAAGGCGCCGATGATCTACAACCCCTACTTTGAACAGCAGGGCATCAATGCACTGGTGGTGCCCATGGGTTGCAAGGCTGATGACTTCCCGGTCTTCCTGCGCGCCGTCTTCAAGCTGAGCAACATCCGCGGCGCCCTGATCACCATGCCGCACAAGGTGCCGACCACCAGCCTGGTGGACGAGCTGCTGCCGATGGCAGCCATCGCTGGCGCCTGCAACGCGGTGCGATTGGGTCCGGCTGGTCAGTTGCAGGGCGATATGTTTGATGGTGAGGGCTTTGTGCGGGGTGTGATGCGCAAGGGGCTGATCTTGCAGGGCGCATCAGCGCTGGTGGTGGGCAGCGGGGGCGTGGGGTCGGCGATTGCCGCCTCATTGGCTGCGGCTGGCGTGGCCAGACTGTCGCTGTTCGACGTCCAGGCGGCGGCAGCGCAGGGCTTGGCCGAGCGGCTGAGACGCCATTACCCGGCCCTGCAGGTCGCCACCGCGGCCAACGACCCGCATGGATTTGACCTGGTGGTCAACGCCTCTCCATTGGGTATGAATGAGGACGATGCCATGCCCACGGAGGTGTCGCGTATCGCGCCGGGCACTTTTGTCGGTGAAGTGGTCATGAAAACCGAGATGACCTCTTTTTTGCGGGCGGCCCAGGCGCGTGGCTGCACGGTGCAGGTAGGGTCCGACATGCTGTTTCAGCAAATCCCGGCCTACCTTGAATTTTTTGGTTTACCCAGTACCACCCCCGAGACCCTGCGGTCGCTGGCTCAATTGCGCTACGAAGGAGATCCACCATGACCGGCACGCCCCTGAATGTGTCTGCGCCAGACCGTGAATCGGTGCCCGAGATGCCCAATCGGCTGGGCATCGACGGCATCGAGTTCATCGAGTACGCCTGCAGCAGGCCCCAGGCGCTGGGGCAGGTGCTGGAAAACATGGGATTTCGGCCGGTGGCCCGCCATCGCTCGCGTGAGGTCACACTCTACCGCCAAGGCGGCATGAACCTGATTCTCAATGCCCAAGCGGACGATGCTCGCGTCAGCGCCACGGTCGGTGGGCAACCGGTGATCACTGCAGTGGCGCTGCGCGTGCGTGATGCTGGCAAAGCCCATGCCCGTTGCCTTGAGCTCGGCGCCTGGGACGCCCCCAGCCACGCGCAGGCCATGGAGTTGCACATTCCTGCCATTCGCGGCGCGGGCGCGAGCCGTTTTTACTTTGTCGACCGGTGGCAAGATTTTTCGATTTACGACATTGATTTTGTACCGATCCCGGCCGTTGACCCAGCGCCGTCGGCCTTGGCCGGCATGCGCTACTTTGGTCTGGTCCAGTACATCGGCGCCGGCCGCAGCGCCGACTGGATGGCTTATTTGGAGCATATGTTTGACTTCTCTGCCATACCCGACCAGCAGCGTTTCGGCATTCTGCCCAAAGGCCACCTGATGCGCAGCCCCTGCGGAGGGTTTCTATGGCAACTGGTGGAGCCAGACCCTGGCATGGACGACGACGGTGCGCCTGAAGCACTGCAGCGGATCGGCTTGGGCGTGCCCGACGTGGCCGCAGTGGTGGCCCTGCTCAAAACACGTGGCGTCGAGTTTGTCGAGTCCAGCCAGTTGCACCCCGAAGATCGCGGCGCTCTGACGCGCAGCGCGCTCGGCTCGGTGTCGTTTGAGCTGGTTCACCAATCCCGCTGAAAGGCCAGCCATGGGCATGCTTGACGGATTCGGGATGGACACCATCACCTTGGCCGGCCCCTTGGAGGCCAAGTTGGCCGCTATGGCCGACGCCGGGTTTAGCCAAGTAATGCTGAGTGCACGCGACATCGTGGGCCACCCGGGCGGCGTGCCAGCTGCTGTAGCGGCCGTGCGCGCCAGTGGTTTGCGGCCTACAGGCTTCCAGGTGCTGCGGGACTTTGAGGGCCTGTCTGGGCACTTGCACGGCTACAAGGTGGATATTGCCAAGTCGATGCTGGAGATGTGCGCAGCCCTTGGCAGCGAGGTTTTGCTGGCCTGCTCGTCCACCTCCCGCCACGCCACGCAAGACCTGGACGCCATCGCCCGTGACCTGCGCAAACTCGCCATGCTGGCCGTACCCCTGGGCATCAAGGTGGCGTACGAAGCCCTGTCCTGGGGCCTCACCGTGAATGAGTTCACCACCTCATGGGACCTGGTCTGTCGGGCGGATTGCCCCAACCTCGGGCTGGGGCTGGACTCGTTTCATGTGTTTGCCGCCAAGACGACGCTGGACAGTATCGATACGCTGGACCCGGCTCGCATTTTCTTGGTGCAGCTGTCAGACTTCATGTGGCAAGACACACCGAGTTTTGAAGAGCGAATGGCTACGGCGCGCTCTTTTCGGGTGTTTCCTGGGGAGGGGGTGCACAGCAGCGAGTTGGCCGACCTGCTGCTGCGGCTAGACCGGCTGGGTTACCGAGGTGACTACAGCTATGAGGTCTTCAACGACGACTACCAGCAACTGCCCTTGGCTACCGTGGCACAGCGAGCGCGACGCAGCACGCTGTGGCTGCGTGAGGATGTGTTGCACCGGGCCTTGCCGCTCCCAAAGTGGGTGCAAGAGCGACCACGGCGCTAAGGCCACAGTCAGGCCCCAAAACTCTGAAGATATCATCCATCCATGCAACAAAGACAGGTCGGCCCCTTTAACGTCAGCGCCATTGGTTTGGGCTGCATGAACCTGAGCCATGCTTATGGCACGCCGATTTCGCCCGAGCAGGGCGAACGCGTGTTACTGGCTGCGCTTGATGCTGGCGTCACGCTGTTTGACACGGCCGCCCTGTATGGTTTTGGCAGTAACGAGACGCTGGTTGGCCGGGTACTCAAAGCACACCGCCAGAAGATTACCCTGGCCAGCAAGGGTGGCATGGCCGGCGTGCAGTTTGCCGACGGCATCAAACGGGTGATTGATGGCCGACCAGAAGCGCTGCGACGCAACTGCGAAGACAGCCTGCGCCGCCTGCGGACCGATGTGATTGACCTGTACTACCTGCACCGCTGGGACAAATCGGTGCCCATCGAAGACAGCGTGGGCGCCATGGCTGAGTTGGTGCAGGCGGGCAAGGTCCGTGCGCTGGGCTTGTCTGAAGTGTCGGCAGCCACGTTGCGCCGGGCCCACGCCGTGCACCCCATTGCCGCATTGCAGACCGAGTACTCGCTCTGGACGCGCAATCCCGAAATCGCGGTGCTAGAAACCTGCCGCGAGCTGGGTACGGCTTTTGTGGCTTTCAGCCCGGTGGCGCGCGGCTTTTTATGCAACACGCCGCTGGACCCTGCCGCGCTCGATGCGAAAGACATCCGCCGCAGCATGCCGCGCTTTGAGCCGGCCAACTATGCGGCCAACCTAAGCCTGCTGCCGGCCTATGTGGCCTTGGCGAAAGAGCTGGGCTGCACCCCGGCCCAACTGGCGCTGGCCTGGTTGTTGCACAAAGCGGCCCACATCATCCCGATACCGGGCACAACCAGCCACGCCCACCTGCTCGATGACCTCGGTGCCAGCCAGGTCTTGCTGGATACGTCGGCGATGGCTCGACTGGAGGGCTTGATCAACCAACAAACCGTGCACGGCGCACGCTATGGGGCGCAGGCAAGTGGCGAGGTGGATACAGAGTCGTTTTGATGGCACCGGTGCCCTTCGTGCTATCGTCATCGGATGAGTACCGTCAACGCAACGCCAAGCCCCTCTTCAACGCCGTCCCGGCATTTGCCACTGGCCGGCGCCACCAATTTTCGTGATTTGGGTGGCTATGCCACGCAGGATGGCCACATCGTTCGCTGGCGTCGTCTGTTCCGCTCCGATCATCTTGCCACCCTGACCGACGAGGACAGGGCCATGCTGGCGGGCTTGCGCTTGCAGCGGGTATGCGACTTTCGCGGTGTTGCAGAGCGCGCCGAACTGGCCTGCAGCTTGCCCGAGGCCACCGTCCATTCGCTCGCGATCGAGCCGACGGTCGTCCAAGGGATGAAGGCACTGCTGGATGCGGGTGCGACGGTGACCCCGGCGCTGACCGTTGACCTGATGAAGCAAACCTACCGCGATTTTGTGATTGCGAACTCTGCGCGATTTGCTGACATGTTTGCCCACTTGCTGGCCGATGACAGCCCCCTGGTGTTTCACTGCACGGCGGGTAAGGACCGGACCGGCTTTGCAGCCGCCCTCATTCTGTCGGCCCTGGGTGTGTCCCGGGATGTGGTCATGGAGGACTATCTGCTGACCAACACGCACTACCAGATGCCGGCACGCCCGACCATCACCTTATCCCAGGACGTTTTGAACATTCTTTGGCGGGTGCAGGAGGGGTTCCTGGAAGCTGCATTTCATACAGTGGACACCGAGTTTGGCGGAGTGCCGCGCTACCTGCAAAACCAGCTCGGCCTCGACGCTTCGCGCCAGCGGCGACTGCGTGAGCTTTACCTTCAAAAACTATAGCAAACTATTCAAGCTCAGCAAGGGCTGGGCTTGAATTTGACTTACAAGTTGTCGGTAAAGCTGCGTAGCTTGTCCGAGCGGCTGGGGTGCTTGAGCTTGCGCAGCGCCTTGGCTTCGATCTGGCGAATCCGCTCACGCGTCACATCAAACTGCTTGCCCACCTCTTCCAGGGTGTGGTCGCTGGTCATTTCGATGCCGAAACGCATCCGCAGTACCTTGGCCTCACGCGGGGTCAGGCTGTCCAGAATGTCTTTCACGACATCGCGCAGGCCGGCCTGCATCGCCGCCTCCATGGGTGCCGTGTTGGCGCTGTCCTCGATGAAGTCCCCCAGGTGCGAGTCGTCGTCGTCACCAATCGGTGTCTCCATCGAAATCGGCTCTTTGGCGATCTTCATGATCTTGCGGATTTTGTCCTCGGGAATTTCCATCCTGGCCGCCAGCACGCTGGCATCGGGCTCGAAGCCAAACTCCTGCAGGTGTTGTCGGCTGATCCGGTTCATCTTGTTGATGGTTTCGATCATGTGCACCGGAATCCGGATGGTGCGCGCCTGGTCGGCGATGGAGCGGGTGATGGCTTGCCGGATCCACCAGGTGGCGTAGGTCGAAAATTTGTAGCCGCGACGGTATTCGAACTTGTCCACCGCCTTCATCAGGCCAATGTTGCCTTCCTGGATCAGATCCAGAAACTGCAGGCCGCGGTTGGTGTATTTTTTGGCAATCGAAATGACCAGGCGCAGATTGGCCTCGATCATCTCCTTCTTGGCAGCACGCGAGGATGACTCGCCTTCGTTCATGCGCTTGTTGATGTCTTTCAACTGATCCAGCGGTACCACCACACGGGCCTGGAGGTCGATGAGCTTTTGCTGCAAATCCTGCACTGGCGGGATGTTGCGGGCCATGATCCCACTCCAAGGCTTGCCGACGGCGGCCTGCTTCTCGATCCACTTGAGGTTGAGCAACTGGCTGGCTACCTTGTTGTGGTGCTTGTCACGGCCGCTGAACTCGGCAATGAAGTGTTCCTGGGGGTAGCCGCACTTGTCGACAATGATGCGGCGCAGTTCTCGCTCTTTTTTGCGGATGTCATCGACCTGGGCGCGCACCATGTCGCACAATTTTTCGATGGTCTTGGCCGTGAAGCGGATCGACATCAGCTCGTCGGACAGGGCGCGTTGCGCCTTGATGTAAGCCGGCGTGCCATAGCCTTCCTTGTCGTAGACCTTGTGCACTTTTTCAAACAGGTCTCGCAACCTGTCAAACCGGGTCAGTGCTTCCCGCTTGAGCTCTTCCAGTTTTTTGGTGAGCGCCTTGGAGCCGCCCTTGCCATCGTCGTCGTCTGCAGCATCGAATTCGTCGAAATCCTCTTCGGCAACGTAATCGTCCGCTTCGTTCGGGTTGGAGAACCCATCCACCACGGTGGTGATGACGACCTTGTTTTCGCGGATTTCCTCGCCCAGGCGCAAGATTTCGGCGATGGTGGCGGGGGAGGCTGATATGGCCTCCATCATCGCCATCAAACCGCCTTCGATGCGCTTGGCGATCTCAATCTCACCTTCGCGCGTCAGCAACTCGACCGTGCCCATCTCGCGCATGTACATGCGAACCGGGTCGGTGGTGCGGCCGAACTCGCTGTCCACGGTGGACAGGGCCGCTTCGGCTTCTTCTTCCGCTTCTTCAACCGTGGCGGCAGTTGAGACGTTGTTGTTCAGCAGCAGGGTTTCTGCATCCGGGGTCTGCTCATAGACTGCGACGCCCATGTCGTTCAACATGGTAATCACCACCTCCATGGTTTCAGCATCCACGAGCTTGTCGGGCAGGTGGTCAGAAATCTCGCCATGTGTCAGGTAGCCACGGGTCTTGCCCATGGTGATCAGTGCCTTCAGTCGCAGCCGGCGTTTGGCCATGTCTTCTTCAGACAAAACCGCCTCATCAAGCCCGAACTCCTTCATCAAAGCCCGCTCTTTGGCCTTGCTGATCTTCATCCGCAGCGGCTTGACCTTTTCACCAGCAGCAGCTGGCTCGCCGACCAGATCGGCTTCGATGTCGGCCATGTCCAGTTCCTCGGCGACATCGGGCAGGGGCAATTCCTTGGCCTTTTTGCCTTTTTTCAGCGCGTCTGCGTCGTTGGCGTCACTGGCCGTGACAGCCGTTTTGGTGGTTCGAGTCGGTTTTTTCTGCGGTTCATGGTTGGTCCCGGGCGCCGCCACGGACGTATTGGCCTTGTTGTCGGCTTTGACCAGGGCCGCTTTGCCGGTCGCTTTGGTCGTCACCGCCTTGGTTGCGGTCTCAGGCTTCTTGGTGGCCTGGACAACGGATTTCGGCTTGGCCGAAGCAGCTTCGACAGGAGACTTGGGCTTTTGAGCGGGCATTGAACAACCTCTGGACTTCAGTACGGACGATGATGGCAGGTCTGGTGCACCGCGCTTGGGACCGTAAAACTGGCCCGACAGCGGCAGGTGGATTCACGTCAAGCTGGAGGGGCGAACATTTGGCGTGCGGTCCATGCGGTGGTTTGGCCGTTCGTGAGCTGTGTCATCGGTTGGCGGGGTCCGGAGGAATCGCTGTCGCACTGGGCGTGAATTGTGGATTATACCTTTTTGAAACCAAACTGTCGTGCCGATGTCGCCATCGACCAGTTCAGGGCCGTTCTGCCGGGTCAAGGGTGGACTCAAGTTGGCGTCGCCGCAGTTGGATGTCCCGGTACCTCATCAGGGCGGAGGGGTCAGTCTGGGCCGCCTGAATCATTTGGGTTTCCTCGGATTTCAGACGCTCTATCAACATCCGGTCCAGCAGACGCCGGAGTTCTTCACTGGCGTCGCCAGCGCTTTCCGGTGCGCCCAGCGCATCCTGATCCATCAGCCGATCGGCCAGCGCCTCCAGTTCGGTGCCGCGTAGCGCTTCACGTAGCGCCGCCCATGGCTGTGCGCCGTGTTCCTGCAACTGCCCTTCGAGCCAGACAAACACGGCGCCATGCGGCGGTGGCAAGTCACACAACATGGCATGTTCTTCCGCCGACAGTGACTGCAGGGCGACCATGTCGGTCATCAGCAGCCGCACAGCATGGTCGGCCCGACTGGTCGGTAGCGCACGTCCGCGAACGCGTCCTGATAGCGCGCCAGATTTTGGCTGAAATGGACTCTGGGCCCCGGAATATATGGCGTTCTTGCTATTTTTTTTGTAGTTCTCTGTGTCGCTGCCACGCTGCTTGGCGGCCCCCGGCAACCAAAGTTCTGTGAGCTCACGCCCGTCGAGTTGCACCAGATCGGCGATCTCGCCAAGCAATTGGCGTTTGAGGGCGCCGTCGGGCAATTGCAGCCACAGTGGTTTGGCCCGGCTGGCCAGCAGGGCGCGGCCTTCGGCGCTTGCCATGTCACAGCCGTCCCGGGCGGCTTCAACCAGAAAGCGGCTCAGCGGCGTTGCTTCGCTGACCTGACGCGCGAAGGCCTCCTGGCCCAAGGTCCGTATGAAACTGTCCGGATCGTGCTCGGCCGGCAGAAAGAGAAACTTGACGCTGCGTTCATCGGTGGCAAAGGGCAGGGCGGCGTCCAGCGCCTTGCGCGCCGCGCGCCGCCCGGCGCTATCACCGTCAAAGCTGAACACCACTGTGTCCGTAAACCTGAACAACTTGCGGATGTGATCTGGCGTGCAGGCTGTGCCCAGCGTGGCGACTGCGTTCGGGAAACCCAACTGGGCCAGCGCCACGACGTCCATATAGCCTTCGGTTACCAGGGCGTAGCCAGTTTCCCGCAAGGCTTGGCGAGCCTCGAACAGCCCATACAACTCGCGCCCTTTGCTGAAGACAGGGGTCTCGGGCGAATTGAGGTATTTGGGCTTTTCGTCACCAAGTACCCGACCGCCAAAGCCGATGCATTCGCCCTTGATGTTGCGGATCGGGAACATGATGCGGTCACGGAATCGGTCATACCGTTTCTCGTCAGCACCGTCCTCCGCCTGCAGAATGACCATGCCACTTTCCACCAGCATGGGGTCGTCATAGTTCGGAAACACACCCGCCAGCGTTCGCCATCCGGGCGGCGCGTACCCCAGTCCAAACTGACGAGCGATGTTGCCTGACAAACCTCGTCCTTTCAGGTAGGCCACCGCTTGGGCCGATGCCTTGAGCTGCTTGCGGTAGGCCTCGCCAGCTTTTTCGAGCACCGTGGTGAGAGTGCTTTGTTTTTCGCGTTGCTCAGCGGCCTTGAGCCGCTCCTGCGGACTGATTTCGTCGTCAGGCACCTGCATGCCGTACTGCTGGGCCAGATCCTTGACGGATTCCACAAAACTCATCCCGGCATGGTCCATCAGGAAACTGATGGCATTGCCGTTTTTGCCGCAGCCGAAGCAATGGTAGAACTGCTTGGCAGGACTCACCGAGAAAGAGGGTGACTTTTCGCCGTGGAAGGGGCACAGGCCCATGAAGTTGGCGCCCCCCTTCTTGAGTTGGACATAGCGCCCCACGATGTCCACCACATCGGCGCGCGCCAGAAGTTCCTGTATGAATGATTGCGGAATCGCCACAGGTCTGATTGTGGCCCGAACCGCTCAGTCGCCCATCACCACGCCTTCACGCCTGGGGTCGGCACCGCCGTAGAGCAGCGGCAAGGCCGGCGCTTGTCCGCGTACGATCGCCTGCAGGCCGCTGGTTAAGGTCGTCTCACGCACTTCATGCCCCCTGGCGCGCAGGGCTTCGACGGTGCCGGGCGGGAACCTCTTTTCTTCCAGAACGGTCGGTCCATTCAGTGAGGCGAAATTCGGCAGGTTGATGGCATCCTGCGGCGACAGCCCCCAATTGAGCACGCCGTACAAGGTTTTTGCAGCAAAGTGGATGATCAGCGCACCGCCCGGGCTACCGCTGCTCATCACCAACTGGCCAGAGGCCTTGTCAAACACCAGGGTGGGCGCCATTGACGAGCGCGGCCGTTTGCCAGGCTCTACCCGGTTAGCGACCAGGTTACCGGCGGCGTCACGTGGTGAAAAACTGAAATCAGTCAATTCGTTGTTCAGCAAAAAGCCGCCGCTGAGACCTGGTGTGGCGTTCACCATCTGGCGCGCACCGAAGGCGTCTTCGATGGTGGTCGTCATCGCCACCGCATAGCCTCGGCCATCGACGATCGAAATATGAGAGGTGCCGTATTCCGCTTGCTCGGGCATCGGGGCCCAACTCGTGGTCAGGGGCCCAGGGGTACCGGGCTTGGCGACTTTCATGCTCACAGCCTCTGGAGCCTGACCGATCAGCGCGGCCCGCTGCCCCAGGTAGGCCGGGTTCAGCAGGCTCATCCAGTTGCCCGCTGGCGGCGCGACGAAATCCGGGTCGCCCAGGTATTGAGCCCGGTCCGCAAAAGCAAGGCGCGAAGCTTCGGTGTACAGGTGCAACCATTGTGCTGACGGTAAACCTTGCTCAAGCGCCAGGGTGCTTGCCTGCGTGTGGCTGAGGATGCCCAGAATCTGCCCGACCGCAATGGCGCCGGAACTCGGTGGGGGGAACCCGCAGATCACATAGGTCCGCTGAGTCGCGACATAGTCATGGCAGATCGCAGGCCGCTTGATAGCCTTGTAGTTGGCCAGGTCGGCCAGGCTGAGTTGGCCCGGGTTGCTCGGATGCTGGCTGACCTTGGCGACGATGGCCCGTGCCACATCCCCCTCCAGCAGTGCCTTCGAGCCAGAGGCTGCGATCTTGCGCAAGACGGCTGCAAAGGCTGGATTGCGGAGCACATGCCCCACCTCGTGCGGCGTACCGTCGGCTTGGTAGAAGTAAGCGGCTGCAACAGGGTCTTTTTTGAGGTGGGTTTCCGCCTTGAGCAGCGCGTTCAGACGCGGGCTCACCCGAAAGCCTTCTTCGGCCAAGGCGATGGCGGGCTCGAACAACTTGGCCCATGGCAGTAGGCCTTGCTCGCGATGGGCCATTTCAAGCATGCGCACGGTTCCGGGCGTGCCGACCGAGCGACCGCCTACGACCGCGTCGTAAAAACCCATGGGCTTGCCGTCCTGGCCCAAAAACAGGGACTCATCGGCCGCTGCAGGTGCCGTCTCCCGCCCGTCGAATGCCGCCACGGTCCTGCCATCAAAGTGCATCAAGAAGGCGCCGCCGCCGATGCCGCTGCTTTGCGGCTCCACCAACGACAACACCATTTGGACGGCGATGGCCGCATCTGTCGCGCTGCCACCGGCTCGCAACACCTGGTAGCCGGCATCGGTGGCCAGCCGATTGGCCGCGGCCACTGCAAAGCGGCGAGTCGTCCAGCCAGGTTTCTCCGAGATGCCGGATGCGCCCTCGGGTTGCAGTGGCACGGTGTACTGGAACGTTGACTGGCTGGCGCAGCCGGCCAGCACACTTGCAGTCGCCAGCAGCAGGGTGAGCATTTTCATCATGGAATGTCTGGACATGGGGTGTGTGGTCGCTGCACAGGACGATGCCTGGCGCGGTGGTGTTACTTCGGCGCCAGCCTGATGGCGCCGTCAAGCCGAATCACTTCGCCGTTGAGCATGTCATTCTCAAAGATGTGCATCGCCAGTTTGGCGTAATCCTGCGGTGTACCCAGTCTGGACGGGAAGGGCACGCTGGCCGCAAGAGAATCTTGGACCTCTTTGGGCATGCCGAACATCATGGGCGTGCCAAAAATCCCTGGCGCAATGGTCATGTTGCGGATGCCGTTACGGGCGAGATCTCGGGCGATGGGTAAGGTCATCCCCACAATGCCGCCTTTGGAGGCGCTGTAGGCGGCTTGACCAATCTGCCCGTCGTAGGCAGCCACCGAAGCGGTGGAGATGATGGCACCACGCTCGCCGGTGGGTTCGGGCTCATTTTTGCACATGGCATCCGCGACCAGTCGGATCATGTTGAAGCTGCCCACCAGGTTGACGGTGATGCACTTGCTGAAGACAGCCAGGCTGTGCGCGCCGTTTTTACCGACTGTTTTTTCTGCCGGTGCAATACCAGCGCAATTCACCAGCCCCATCAGCTTGCCCAGCGACACTGCCTTGGCAACCACGGCCTGGCCATCAGTCTCGCTGCTGACGTCGCAACGCACAAAAGCGCCACCGATCTCCGCAGCCACGGCCTCCCCCTTTTCAACCTGCATATCGGCGATAACGACCCAGCCCCCATGGCTGGCCAGAGCGCGGGCCGTGCCCTCGCCCAAACCCGACGCGCCACCCGTCACGATGAATACCTTGCCCGCGATGTCCATGTCTTGCTCCGTGAGAAATAAAAAAATTGATTGCCGTTCGCATTAATTATCGTTCACCGACCAGGTGTTCCCAGAGGCAGAGGCCGGCATTTCCAGAGAGGATTGCTGCTATACTTATAGCCATCGAAGGTTCTTTAGGCGCGTAGCTCAGCTGGTTAGAGCACCACCTTGACATGGTGGGGGTCGTTGGTTCGAGTCCAATCGCGCCTACCAAAAAGAAACCGATTACCATGGCTGCACATCTCAGGGTAATCCTTTGGTTCGCCGGCAGGCTCCATCCCTAGAATGACGCTCCGCAAACCGCGTGCGTCCTGACACGAACGGAGCTGTAGGAGCCAACATGGATAATCGAACGGCCGCCGAGGCAGTCTCCGCCCAGCGGATCATCAAAAAGTACCCGAACCGGCGTCTCTACGACACCAACACATCCAGCTACATCACCCTCAGCGAGGTCAAACAGTTGGTGATGGACAGCGAGAGTTTTGTGGTTCGCGATGCCAAGACCGGGGAGGATTTAACCCGAAGTATTTTGTTGCAAATCATCCTTGAAGAGGAAGCCAGTGGGTCGCCTATGTTCACTGCGCCGGTTCTGGCCAGCGTGATACGGTTTTATGGTCACGCCATGCAGGGATTGATGGGTGGCTACCTTGAGAAAAACATGCAGGCCCTGATGGAGTTGCAGGGCAACCTTGCGGTGCAATCCAAGGGCTTGACGCCGGAGGCCTGGACCCAGTTCATGGCATTGCAAAGCCCGGCGCTGCAGGGTTTGATGGGTGGCGGTCTTGAGCAGTCAAGAAAGATTTTGGAGCAGTTGCAGGAACAGATGCAAAAACAAACTGGGCAGATGCTCGGCGCATTTGGTATCAAGCGCTGAGCGGGCAGAACTCAGGAAACAATGAAACATGGATGAAGTATCAGCAAGCAGGGCAACAGCGCCCAGGGTTGGGTTTGTCAGTCTCGGTTGTGCCAAGGCACTGACGGACTCCGAGTTGATCCTGACCCAACTGAACGCAGAGGGGTATCGAACATCCAAGACCTTTGAAGACGCAGACCTGGTCATCGTCAATACATGCGGGTTTATTGATGATGCCGTTAAGGAAAGCTTGGACACCATCGGGGAGGCATTGGCGGAAAATGGCAAGGTGATCGTGACCGGTTGTCTGGGCGCGAAGTCAGACCCGAATGGCCGCAACCTTGTCTTGCAGATGCACCCCAGCGTCCTGGCAGTGACGGGACCGCAAGCCACCCAGGAGGTGATGGACGCCGTGCATGCGGCATTGCCCAAACCACACAATCCGTTTCAGGATTTGGTGCCCAATGTGTTTGGTGTGGCCGGCGTCAAGTTGACGCCCAGGCATTACGCCTACATCAAGATCAGCGAAGGCTGTAACCACCGCTGCACTTTTTGCATCATCCCTTCGATGCGCGGCGATCTGGTGTCACGGCCCATTGGTGATGTGCTGAAGGAGGCTCAAGCCTTGCTGGATGGGGGCGTGAAAGAGCTACTGATCATCAGCCAGGACACCTCGGCTTA
>Ga0114980_10001711_pt1 | contig 15625 bp, 12 predicted proteins | sample S_140806_EF_Meta_FD_87018 | JGI IMG/M metagenome (GOLD analysis project Ga0114980, IMG submission 87018) | Freshwater microbial communities from Lake Simoncouche, Canada to study carbon cycling - S_140806_EF_MetaG | ecosystem: Environmental > Aquatic > Freshwater > Lake | place: Lake...
CACCACCCATGTTCCGCTACGAAACCCTGCCCGTCACGCCCTTCGCCCAGAACTGTTCGCTCGTCTGGTGCGACCACACCATGGAGGGCGCGCTGATAGACCCCGGCGGCGAACTGCCGCGGCTGCGCGAGGCGGCGCGCCGGCACGGCGTGAAGCTCAAGGCCATCTGGCTGACGCATGCGCACATCGACCACGCCGGCGGCACCGGCACGCTGGCGCGCGAGGACGGCCTGCCCATCATCGGCCCGCACCCAGGTGACCAGTTCTGGATCGACGGCCTGCCGCAGCAAAGCCTTATGTTCGGCTTCCCCCAAGCCGAGCCCTTCACCCCCACGCGCTGGCTGGCGGATGGCGACACCGTCACCATTGGTGAGTGCACGCTTACCGTACGGCACTGCCCTGGCCACACACCAGGGCACGTGGTGTTCTACAGCGCCGAGGCCAAGCGCGCCTTCGTGGGTGACGTGCTGTTTGCCGGCAGCATCGGGCGGACGGACTTCCCGCAGGGTGACCACGACACGCTGATCGCCAGCATCACCCAGCGCCTGTGGCCCATGGGCGACGACACGGTGTTCATCCCCGGGCACGGGCCGGAGAGCACCTTCGGGCGCGAGCGGCGGACCAACCCCTACGTGGGCGGGACTTGAGGCACTGCGCAGCCGGCCGGGCTCGACTGCGCGTTGCTTTCAGCCGGCGTCCCCAGCAAGGCCATCAGGACTTCGTGGCGACCCTTCATGTACTCGCGCGTCTCGGGCCACGTGCGTTGTGCCGCGACTTCAAGGGCGCTGCGGATCTGCGGATCCGCCAACATGTCCCGCATGGGCCACAGGTAGGTCTTCAGGCCGAACGCGATCGCAGCACTGCGCGGCAGCTTCACCAGCGTCTGGTGCTCGGAGCGGATGAAGCCTTGTTCCAGCAGCCGTTCAGGCGTCATCGGCGGGACAAGATCCAGCGCATCGGCATGTCGGAACAGCCTTGGCGACAGGTGGGGGCCCCAGTTTCGTCTCCAGACCACCCGCTCAGGCCGCATGGCATGAAACGCACGGTCTACCGATGTGGCAAGGTGAGCCTCGTACTGCGGCACCTCGCCTTGGTGGATCTCCCGCGTCGACCGGCCCAGCCGCGCCCGGTCCCGGCTCAACTGTCGGTCCCGCTCCCACTGCGCGCGCAGCCCTTCGTGAAGGGGCCCCGGGTCAGGCCGGTCGAAGCAACTGCGCAACGACCAGCCGTTTGGAAACAGCAGCGCGCCGCTCATCAGGCGATAGCTCACCTGGCCTTGCGCGCCCGCCTCTGCCGGCAGCATGAGCAAGAAGTCCTCGGTGGCCAGCGCCGCCACGGCCACCATCGGCTGCGCACCCTGCGGCCCGACGTCGACGACCACTCCGGTCAGGTGGCAAGTCACGTGATCGCCTTGCTGGGTGAAGGCACGCGGATGTTCAGTCGTGAGCCACTGGACAACGCGGTCACGCAACTCGGTCTCGGCCAGCAAGACCGTCTCTGAATCCAGCCGGTCGACCACCCAGGTGCGCCGTGTTGCCAGCAGCGCCAAGCGCTGCTTCATCTGCTCGGGATAGGTGGAATCGATCTGCAGCCAGCTCGGGTCGCCCGCCGGATAGGCGTTCATCAGCACCGTCTGCGCAGGAGGCAGCAGGCGTTGCATGTGGTCGCCCGGCAGCGCGCGCACCTGTTCAACATCCACCGGCACCGCATCCAGGTGGATGCCATGCGGGTCGGTGGCCTCATGCACCAAGGGCTCGGTCATGCGGTGACCTGGTCCATCAAGGGCATGAAGGTTGACCAGCCGGGGCAGGCGCTGGCGCCGCGAACGTGGCGCCGCCAGCCCGCCGCCTTTGTCAGTACTTGAAGCCCAGCCGGACCTCGTAGGTACGCGGCGCACCGAAGCTCTCCACCACGCCGCCGAAGATGTAGTCGGCACGCATGGTGCGGTAGAGCTTGTCGGTGGCGTTCAACACGCCGGCCTGCACGTACCAGGCGTCCTTCGGGGCCGTCCAGCGCACTGACCCGTTCACCAGGCCATAGGCTTCGCCTGTCTTGTTGGTCTGGTCCAAGGTCAACGGGAAGATCACGCTGCTGCGGAAGTTGTACTCCACATGGCTGCGCAGCCGGCCACCGGCCACCGACGTGGTGTGGTCAAGCCACACGGAGCCGCTGGACTTGGGCGTCAGCGGCAGCGGCAGGCCGCTGAGGTTCTTGCGCGTGGACGGCGACACGTAGTTCAGCAATTCGCTGTCGATGTAGGCCGCCGAGAAACCCGTGCTCAAGCCGGCACCCAGTGCAAGATCGGCCCCGAGTTCGATGCCCTGCACCTTGGCCTTGGAAGCGTTGTTGACGCTGACGACGAAGTTCCCTGAGACCGCGTCCAGCACGGCCGTGCGCAATTGCAGGTCCTTGTAGTCGTAGTTGAAGGCCGATGCGTTGAGCGACAGCTTGCCGCCCATGGAGGTGCTGCGCACGCCCACTTCGGTGGCAACGATGCCTTCAGGCTCGAACTTCTCGATCCCACCGCGGCCGAAGTTGAACCCGCCACTCTTGAAGCCCTTTGACACGCCACCGTACGCCATGAGCCCCTTGGAGGGCGTCCACTGCAGCTGTGCCTTCGGCGTGAAGGATGAGAAGCTGACGTCACCACTGAAGCTCGCCCCCGACCGCCGGTTCGTGGCGTCGCCTTCCTTGTGGTCGCGGCTGTAGCGTGCGCCCAGCACGCCAGCCCACTCGCGTGAGAGTCGGTAGGTCAGCTGCCCAAACACGGCCTCTGAACGGCCCTTGCTGGCCACGGTCTGGCGCGCAAAAGCGCAGCTGCCCGGCGCGCCGCAGTTGACCGGGCCGTACAACAGCCAGTCCAGCGTTTCGGTGCCCTTGTCGCGGTAGAGGAACACGCCCGCAGTCCACTCCAGCGGCCCGTTACCCTGGCTGTAGAGCTGGAATTCCTGGGACAGGGACTTGACATCGGTGGTGGTGTCCTGCGTCTCCAACTGCGCACCGGTCCAATCGACGTCATTCCGGTCGCCGCTCTTGAAGCTGGTGGACCCGGTGATGGACTTGAACCCGACAGCGCCCAGATCCCAGTTGACGGTGGCCGCCAGCACGCGCGTCTTGCGCGAACTGGTGACGGGCGAATCGAGCCGGATGTTGCGGGCGTCGGTACGGTGGTCCTTCGCCGTCAGGCGGTAGTCCGGGTCGCCCAAGGAGTAGGGGTAGAGCGGTCCTGTGACCGCGGTGTCGGTGGACACGCCATAACCGATGGTGCCCTTGTCATCGGAGGCCTGGGCCAGCAAGGTGAGATCGGCTTTCGAGCCGAGCGCAATGCGCACCTTGCCGCGGAAGGCCTGGAAGTCGTTGGTGTCCAGGCCTGAGCCGGTGCTCAGGTTGCGCGTGTAGCCATCGTCCTTGGTGTAGGCCACCGCGATACGTCCGGCCAGGTCTTGGGTGCCACCTCCAGCAGCCAGCTGCGTGCGGCGCAGCCCCAGCGAGCCGAAACCCACAAACCCTTCGCCGCCCGCCTGAGCCGAGGGTGCGCGCGACACCACATTGATGGCGCCCCCCGTCGCGTTGCGGCCGTACAGCGTTCCTTCCGGGCCCTTGAGCACTTCCACGCGCTGAAGGTCGAACAGTTCGGTCAACACCATGCTGGACCGTGGCAGGTAGACGCCATCGATGTGCACGGCGTTCGATGGGTCCGCACCGATGCTGCGGACGTTGTTGGAAACACCGCGAATGGCCAGGTTGGTCTCCCGCCCACCCGACGACAAGCTCAGACCAGGCACCTTCTGCTGCAGGTCGGCCGCATTGACCAGGCCTGACCGCGCCAGGTCTTCAGCCGTCAGCGCGGTCACGGAGGCCGCGACTTCCTGCAGGCTCTGGCGCGCCTTCAGCGCTGTGACTTCCACGCGCTGTGCATTGCTGCCGTCAGCTGCGGCCTGGGCACTGCCGGTCGCCGCGGACGCGGGCGCGGCCTGCTGGGCACTGGCTGACCATGCGGCCAGCATGGCGATGGCCAGGACGACCTGGGAATGACGGGGACGGAGAGCGATTCGGACCATGTGCGTTTCTCCTTTCGTAGGCCACACAGTGTCTGCGAAAACTTTCCGTTAAGTCAAGCAACTATCTATTCTGGAAAACTCTAACCAGGTCACGAGCCCAAAATCGATGCAACACGGGTGGCTTCAATCGCAGCTAGCCGTAGACACAGAGGCGCCGAGAGCGCTATATTTCCAAAACAGCAACCGGATTTCCATCAGTGACAAACATGGCAAATGAGAGCATCGCAGCCGTCCAGTCGCTCGAGCAGCTCGACCGCGCATCCCTTCTGCACCCCTTCACCAGAGCCGACGACTTTGCAGCCGGACGGGTACCGGGGCAGCGCATCGTGCAAAGTGCTTCGGGCATCCGCGTCACGGACGCTCATGGCCGTTCGGTGATCGATGGGATGTCGGGGATGTACTGCGTGAACGTGGGCTACGGCCGGCAGCAGATCGTCGACGCCATCTCGCAGCAGGCCGCCGAGCTGCCGTACTACCACATCTTCGCGGGCGCTTCCCACCCGAAAGCCATCCTGCTGGCCGACAAGCTGCTGGAACTGACCGGCGGGCGCATGAAACGCGCCTTCTTCGGCTTGTCCGGGTCCGACGCCAACGAGACGCAGATCAAGCTCGTCTGGTATTACCACAACGTCATCGGCAAGCCGCAGAAGAAGAAGATCATCGCGCGCCAGCGGGGCTATCACGGCGCCACCACGATGACGGCCAGCCTGACCGGTTTGCCGAATTACCACAGCGGTTTCGATCTGCCCTTTGCGCTGGTCAAGCACACCTTGGCGCCTGACGCCTTCTGGGCCCCGGAAACCGACCCGCAGGCGTTCTCGCAGCGCTGCGCGGATGAGCTCGAGCAGCTGATCCTGCAGGAAGGCCCTGAGACGGTGGGTGCGTTCATCGCCGAGCCCGTGGTCGGCTCAGGCGGCATCCTGCCGCCACCGGCCGGATATTGGGCTGCCATACAAGCGGTGTTGCGCAAGTACGAGGTATTGCTCATCGCTGACGAGGTGATCACCGCCTTCGGGCGCGTGGGTCACATGCTGGCCATCGACGGGTACGGCATCGAGCCGGACCTTCTGACGCTGGCCAAGGGCTTGAGCAGCGGCTACGCGCCGGTGTCCGCCTCCCTGGTCGGGCCCAAGGTCTGGCAGGCCTTGCAGGACGGCGCCAAGACCCACGGCTTCTTCGCGCACGGCTACACCTATTCGGCCCATCCGCTCGGCGCCGCTGCCGCCCTGGCCAACATCCGCATCATCGAAGAGGAAGGGCTGTGCGCCAACTCAGCCGAGGTCGGCGCCTATCTGCAGCAGCAGTTGCGGCAGAGACTGGCAGGACACCCCCTGGTGGGCGACATTCGCGGTGCAGGCCTGCTTCAGGCCGTGGAGTTTGTGGCGGAAGGTCCACCCCAGCGCCGGCTAGACCCGTCACTCAAGTTCTCGGCGCAGGTGGCGTCACTGGCCATGGAGGAAGGCCTGCTGGCCAGGCCTCTGCCCGTGAACGACATCGTGGGCATTTCGCCACCCTTGATGCTGACCCGAAGCGATGCCGATCAGATCGCCGAGATGCTGCATCGCGCCATCTCCAGAGCCACGGAACGGTTGAGCGCCGCCCAGCGGCAGGGGGGCGAGTGATGGCAAGAGCCTATGAATTCATCACGCTGGACGTGTTCACGGATCGGCCGTTCGGAGGCAACCCCCTGGCGGTGTTCCCCGATGCACGAGGACTTGACACACCCGCCATGCAGGCACTGGCCGGCGAGTTCAACCTCAGCGAAACCACTTTCGTGCTGCCGCCTGAGGACGCCCGTCACACCGCCAAGGTCCGCATCTTCACGCCTTCGGCAGAGATCGGCTTCGCCGGGCATCCGAACATCGGCACTGCCTGGGTCCTGGCCATGCAGGGACGGGACCAGCAGGGTCGACTGGTTTTCGAAGGGGGCAGCGGGCCTGTGGACATCGACGTCGAGCGTGACGGCGATGAACTGAAGATCTGCAGGTTGATGGCGCCCCAGAGTCTGAAGCTCGGCGTTGCGCCCAGCGCCGCAGACCTGGCGCCCTGCGCCAGACTCGTCGCCGCCGACATCGGCCGCACCGACGTTGCGTCGGTGGGACTGGATTGCGTGTGTGCCGAAGTCTCCTTGGAGGCGCTGGGACGCGCAGGACCCGATGCCTCAGCCTTCCGTGCCGTGGCAGATCGCTGGCTGGGGCCTCAGGGCCGCTTCATGCTGTGTCTGTACGCGCGGGACGGCAACCAACTGCGGTCTCGCGTCTTCGGCCCGCTCTATGGAGTGACCGAGGATCCCGCCTGCGGCAGCGCGACGGCGGCGCTGGCTGGCCTGGTGCTGCAACGCGATGAGGCGACGAACAACCGCATCGTGATGCACATGGGCGCGGAGATCGGCCGTCCCAGCGTGCTGTACGCAGGCGCCCAAAGAGGCGACGACGGTGTGCGTGTGTGGCTGGCCGGGCAGTGCGTGGAGATGATGCGCGGCACCGTCACGGTCTAAGGCCTGGCGGGACTGTCGGCCCTTGAAGGCCGGCGTCGGGTTCGCGGACTCAAGGCCTGCGGATCTTGGCGGTCTTGGGAGTCTTGGGTTTGGTGGCCGGTGGAGGTGTACCGGCTACAGCAACCTTTTGTGACGCTGGCGCACGCTGGACCTGGGGCTCAGCCATAGGCGGAGGGTATCCCGCCGCCGCGAGCGAAGCCGCATCGGAGCATACGGTCAGGACCCGGCACGGACCGTCGCCCACACGGAGATAGGCGTGTCCCATGCTGCTGTCAAAGTACACCGAGTCGCCTGACTGCAGCAGAACGGGGGCGTACAACTCGGTGTGGAACAGCACCGCGCCTTCGAGGACGACCGAGAACTCTTCGCCGCTGTGCCGCAACAGCTCGCCAAACTCCTCCAGAGTACGCGCCTTGGGCTGGCCGAAGATGGGCACCATCTGCTTGTTGAGCAGTTCCGTGGCCGGGTAGACATGACCGTAGTTGGGCGTGTCGATGACACTGCCTTCGCCCGTGCGGGATACGCTGCGCCGACCGGAGAACCCGCGTATCGATGAGGACGCCGCACCATGGGGAGCCGAGCCCGCGGCAAAGAGTTGGCCAATATCGATTGCCAGGCCCTTGCTGATGCGGGAGAGCTTGTCATAGGTGAGCGACATCTTGTCGTTCTCCACCTTTGACAGGGTGGAAACCGACAGCCCTGTACGCTCGCTCACATCGGCCAGCGTCCAGCCGCGCTGCTCTCGCAAGGCCCGGACCGCAGCACCGGGCCGGGCTGGCATGCTGCGGGGCTCTGGCTTGGGTTCGCTCATGGGCGGTTTGAGATCAGGTGGTTGAAAGCCGCCGGTCGGTGCGCGGGATCGCAGGGTTTGGGCCGCTTTCTGCTCATTTTCTCTCCTCGGCCAGCCAGGCCTGGGCCAATCGCACCCACGCAGCTGCGCCAATGGGGATCAGCGCATCGTTGAAATCGAAACTGGGGTTGTGCAGCATGCAGGGTCCCAGCCCATGGCCGGCACTCCGGTGGTCGCCTTCGCCGTTGCCGATCATGAAGTAGCACCCCGCCTTGGCCTGCAGCATGAAGCTGAAGTCCTCGGCACTCATCGTCGGCTCGAATGGCCGCACGTTCCCGGCGCCCACCAAGTCACGCAGCACACGCTGCACAAAGACGGTCTCGAAGGGGTGGTTGGTGGTGGGCGGACAGTTGCACTTGAAGTGCATCTCGCAGCGCGCGCCGTGAGCGGCGCCTATGTGCTGGACCAGCTCGCGCATGCGGGCCTCCACGAAGTCCCGTGCCTCGATCGAGAAGCAGCGCACCGTGCCGCGCAGTTCGCAGCTGTCGGGCAGCACGTTCAGCGCGTCTCCGGCGTGCACTTGGGTGACCGACAGCACGACTGGCTCCGTCGGCTTGACGTTGCGAGACACGATGGTCTGCAAGGCCGTGCCGATCTGGAAGGCCACCTGGATGGCGTCGACACCTTGATCCGGCATCGCCGCGTGCGCTCCCTTGCCGTGAACCACGATGCTGAACTCGTTGCATGAGGCCATCATCGGCCCTGGACTGACCGCAAAGCTGCCCACCGGGAGGCCCGGCCAGTTGTGAGCGGCGAAGACGGCATCGACCGGGAAGCGGTCGAACAGGCCGTCCTCCATCATCGCCAGCGCGCCGGCGCCGCCCTCTTCAGCGGGCTGAAAGATCAGCACCACGGTGCCGTCGAACTCTGCGTGCAAGGCGAGGTGCCGCGCGGCGGCCAGCAGCATGGCGGTGTGTCCGTCGTGCCCACAAGCGTGCATGCGGCCCTGGTGGCGACTGGCATGCGCAAAGCGGTTGTGTTCCTGCAGTGGCAGCGCGTCCATGTCGGCACGCAGTCCGATGGCTCGCTGGCCTTGGCCTCGGCGAATGACACCCACGACCCCGGTGCGGCCGATCCCGCGGGTGACGGGAATCCTCCAACGCTCCAGCAGCCCGGCGACCTGGGAGGCCGTACGCTCCTCAGCAAAGCAAAGTTCAGGGTGGGCATGCAGATCGCGACGGATCGCGACGAACTCCGCCAGGCTGGCTTCGATGTCGGCGATCACCGCGCAGCTTCCTCGAAGCCCGCCACCACATTCGCCACATTGGCCCCGAGCACCTCGAGCGCATAGCCCCCCTCCAGAACGAAGAGTGTCGGCAGCCCGAGGGCGGCCAGACGCCGCCCGACGTCCACGTAGTGGCCGCTGTCGAGCGTGAAGCTGCCCGAGGGGTCGTCACGATGCGTGTCCACACCCAGCGACACCACGAGCGCTTGTGGGCCGTAGGAGGAGATGCGTTGACAGCAGACCTCCATCGCCTGGCGCCAGACCGGCCAGCCGCTGCCGGCTGGCAACGGGCAGTTGAGGTTGAAGCCTTCGCCCGCGCCCGCGCCTGTCTCATCGGCATAGCCGACGAAGTACGGATAGTCGTCCAGCGGGTCGGCATGCACGGAACACACCTGCACGTCGGCACGTTCGTAGAAGATCTCTTGTGTGCCGTTGCCGTGGTGGTAGTCGATGTCCAGCAGGGCCACGCGCTGCACGCCGCTGTCGATGAAGGCTTGGGCGGCGACGGCTGCGTTGTTGAGGTAGCAGTAGCCGGCCAGGCGTGCCGCACCGGCGTGGTGGCCAGGTGGTCGACACAGTGCCAAGGCCGAACGTGCCCCATCGCCGATCGCCTGCTGCGCCGTCAGCGCCACCTGGGCAGACTCGTATGCAGCCTCCCAGGTGCCGGCCATCAGAGGGGCGATCGCGTCACCCGCGAACCAGCCGAGTTGCGCCACCACCGAGCCTGGCAAACGTGCCCCCACGCCGCCGGAGCGGCGGCCATGAACCGGCCAGAACTGGGGCAGGGCCACCTCGGCTGACCGCTCGCGCGGCCAGCGGTCCCAGGCCGACCGCAGAAAGTCCAGGTAGTCGGCCTGGTGAACCCGTGCGATGGGGGCCAAGCCCGCGTCGCCCGCGAGTCTGAAAGCATGCCGTCCCTGGGTTCGCAGCGCATCGAAAGCGAGGCCCACGCGGGCGGCCGCATCGAAGTGGGGTGGTTGCCCCGCGCGTGCCATGGCCGAAGGAGGGTCGTGCAGGCCGTGCGCTGTGCCATGGACGATCAACATGAACCGAATCTCCCAAATGCTTACCCAGAGGGATCAGGCTGCGGACAGCCTCTGCAGCGCATGCTTTGCGGCAATGTGGCCGAAGATCATGGCCGGCCCCAGAGTGATGCCCGCGCCAGGGTAGGTGCCGCCCATGAAGCTGGCGGCGTCGTTGCCGGCCACGTACAGGCCGTCGATGGGACGGCGCTGCGCATCGAGGGCACGGGCATGCTCGTCCGTCTGCAGCCCGACGAAGCTGCCGATGTCGCCCGGCACCACCTTGACGGCATAGAAGGGAGCGGTCTCGATGGGCGCCACGCAGGGGTTGGGGGTGTGGCCGCGGCTGCCGTTGAACCGCTCGTAGACGTCTGCGCCCTTGCTGAACTCTTCATCGATGCCTTGGCCCGCACCGGCATTCAGCCGCGCCACCGTCTGCTTCAGGCCCGCTGCATCGATGCCGCAGGCCTGCGCGAGCGCCTCGAGCGACTCGCCGCGCTTCAGGTAGCCACTGCGCACGAAGGAGCCGATGGGCAGGGGCCAGGGTGGCACGCGCCCCAGGCCGTACTGGCGGATGGCGCGGCTGTCGCAGAGGACCCAGCTGCAGACTTCCGCGTCGTCACGGCAGGCGTTGATCATGGCCGGCACAAAGTCGTGATACGACAGGGACTCGCTGATGAAACGGCGCCCGCGACGATCGACCGCGATGTAGCCCGCCTTGCCGCGGTCGTTGTAGTGGGGGAAGGGCACGTCGCTGCCATCCGGCTGCGGCACCAGCGACATCGGCGTCCAGGCCGCGGGGTGATGCTGCGCCTCTTTCAATGCAACCCCGGCCTGACTGGCCATCTGCAGCCCGTCGCCAGTGTTGGCCGACGGTGCCGCGGTGCGGTGGTTCTTGCCGGCAGCCACATGGGAGTAGTAGCGCTCACGGAGCGCGGCGCTGGCCGGAAACCCTCCGCAGGCCAGCACCACGCCAGCACGGGCCCGAATCTCGTACGGTCCTTCAACGCCCTGCACCAGGACACCCGAGACGCGGTCGCCCTCCAACAGCAATTGCTTGACAGGCGTGTTCAGGCGCAGGTCAACGCCGCGCTCGAAGGCACTGAGCGCCAGCATGCCCACCAGTGCATTGCCGTTGGACAGGCGGGTGCTGCGCGGATGACCGCTGAGCCGGTCCTGCAGGTAACGCAGCACCCTCTTGCCCACCACGACCCGGCTCGGCCAGGAACCGGACATGCCGTAGTAATGCACGAGATCCTCCCGGCCGACCATCATGCCCCCCAGGATCGTCGTGCTGGCCAGCGGGGGGCGCAGGTGAGCCATGCGCGCGCCCAGACGCCGCGCGTCGAACGGGTTGGCGCCCAGCGAGCGCCCGCCACGCGAGGCGCCCTCAACACCCTGGTGATAGTCCGGCCACAGCGGGGAGAGGTGATAGCTGACGTGGGTGTGGTCCTCGAACCAGGCGAAGATGTCTGCCGCCTGCTGCACATAGGCCTGCGCCTTGGGCTCGTCGAGAAAGGGCTCGCCCTCACCGCGCAGGTATTGCAGCGCCGAACCCGGGTCATCCTGGATGCCCGCCGCCCGGGCCTGGCGGCTGCCCGGTATCCACACCAGGCCTGCCGAGAAGCAGGACGTTCCGCCAAAGACGGGGGCCTTTTCCACCAGGATCACTCGGGCACCCTGGTGAGCCGCCGTCACGGCTGCCGCCAGGCCTGCAGCGCCTGATCCCGCCACCAATACATCGCACTCGATATTCATTTCCGTCCGTTCCTCAAAGACACCAAAATGTCCGCTCTCAGCGAGTGGTCAGACGAGACCTTGCGCCGACGATGGCCGGGCCAGGCGGCGGCGCAGCAGCCAGGCAAAAGCCAGCGTCGCCGATCCAGAGACCAGCAGCACCACCAGCAGACTGGTGGACAAGGCTTGGCCAACGCCACCCAGCTGCTGGTTGAGTGCGGCCACGGACGTGGGCCCCAATCCCATGCCGAACCCGATGGACATGCACAAGGACAAGGCCGCGGCAATGCCTCGGGTGCGCCCGCTGACCTGGTCCTGCAAGGCCGAGGCACAGCCCACGTAGGCGGCGTTGGCGGCCACTTGCCAGCAAGCGAAGGCCGCCACGGCGGCCCAGCCGCCAGGCACCAGCAGCAGGCAGGCCGACAGCAACATGGCCACCGCCGCGCGGACCACCGTGTCGACGCGCCCCGTCAGCGGTGCACGCAGATGTGCGCGGTCGCACAGCACACCTCCGAGCCAGCCCCCGGTCACCCCGGCAATCAGCATGCAGGCCCCCAGGACAGAGCCTGCATCGGCCACGCTGAACCCGTGGGTGCGCGTCAAGAGCGCGGTGGCCCAGATGCTGAATCCGAAGTCGGCCAGCGCCACGGTGGCACCAGCCAGCATCACCAGCGCGATGCGGTCGCGCAAGGCCCAGAGCTCTTGCGCCCGGCCGCCGAGGTGCTCGGCCACAGCCACCGCCCGGCGCCGGGGCTCCGGAAAGGCCAGGATCGCAGGCACCAGGAGGAAGCCGGTTGTCCCCATCAAGACCACCACTTGGCGCCACGGCGCGAGGTCCCCCACCCAGGGCAAGCCGGCGTACTGACCCGCTGCGGCTGCTTCCAACATGCGCCCACCCGCGGCAAAGGCCAGCGCGCTGCCCAGCGTGGCGCCGAAGAACGAGACGGCAATCGCGCGGCCGCGCCGCTCCGGACGAAAGTAGTCACACAACATCGACACGCTCGCAGGCCCCAGCGCCGCCTCGCCAAGCCCCACCATCGCCCGGCTCGCGAGCAGCCCCGTGTAGCTTGTGGACAGGCCGAAGAGCACCGTGCCCACGGTCCAGATGGTCACCCCCAGCACCACCAGGTTGCGGCGATGCACGCGGTCTGCCAGCAAGCCACAGACCAGAGAAGCCCCGCAGTAAAGCACCGCAAAGGCCGTGCCCTGCAGCAGGCTGAACTGGACATCGCTGATGCCCATCTCGCGCTTGATGGGGTCCACGAGCACCGAGGGCACATAGCGATGCACGAACGAGAACGTGGCCGCCACCAGCATCACCAGCAGGAAGGCCTGGGCGACCGCCGTCCGCGGCCATGGCGGCTCGGCGGGGCCCTGCGCCACCAGGGAAGCGCCTGACATCGTTGCCCTTGTATCGCCGCTCTTGTCTGCTGAAGTTTCCATTTCAGCAACTAGCTTGACACAATGAAAAAGAACGGTCAAGCTCAATCCTCACGGCTCAGCCCGCGACGTCATCGACGATGAAACTCTTCCTGGCCGGCCTGCTGGCAGAAAACAACTCCTACTCACCGATCCCCACCGGGCTGGGCGCATTCGAGGCCGAAGGCATCCGACGCGGCTCCGCCAGCGGCGTGGACCCGGGCGGATATCTCAGCGCCATTGAGACGGTACGCGGCGTGGCTTCACGGCAGGGATGGGAGGTGGTCGAAGGCCTGTTTGCCGCTGCGGTACCGCTGGGCCCGATTCGTCAGCCGGTCTATGAGCAATTGCGCGACGAATTGCTGAACGACCTGCGTGCCGCGCTGCCCGTGCAGGCCGTGATGCTGATGCTGCATGGCGCCATGACCGCTGAGGACTGCCTGGACTGCGAGGGTGACCTGATCGAGCGAGCGCGCTCCATCGTGGGCCCGGAGGTACCTATCGGCATCGAGCTGGACCTGCACGCTCATGTCACCCAGCGCATGACCCGGCACGCCACGCTGATGGTGGCGTACAAGGCCTACCCGCATACCGACATCGACGAGCGCGCTGCCGAAGTTGCACAACTGACCCTTGCCGCCGCAAGAGGCCACATCCGCCCTGTGACGGCCGTCTGGGACTGCCGCATGGCGGGCAGCTGGCCCACCACGCGGGAACCGTTGAAGAGCTTCGTGCGCGACATGCAGGATCTGGAAGGCCGCCAGGGCGTGCTTTCGGTGTCGCATGCCCATGGTTTCGCTTTTGGGGACGTGTCGGAAGCGGGCGCCCGACTGTGGGTGATCACCGATGGCGACCAGCCGCTGGCGCAGCAGCTGGCGGCCGACCTCGGGCGGCGGTTGTGGGGCATGAGAGACGAGCTGCACCAACCTCCCCTGAGCATGACCGATGCCATGCGCCGCGTGGCCGAGCTGCCGCCCTTGGCCGGAACAGGGCCGATCGTCGTCGCCGACATGGCGGACAACCCGGGGGGCGGTGCGCGCGGGGACAGCAGCTTCGCGCTGCAGGCTGTACGGGATCTGTGCATTGCCAACGTGGCGCTGGGCGGCCTTTGGGACCCTGGTGCCGTGCAATTGTGTTTTGAGGCAGGCCTGGGCTCGACTTTGGGTTTGCGCGTGGCGGGCAAATCTGGCCCGACCTCGGGCAACCCGGTGGATCTGCGCGTCACCGTGCGGGCACTGGCTCAGGAACATGCCCAGACGGCCTTCGGCAGCCGCAGCCCCCTGGGCGCCTCGGCCTGGGTCAGCACCTCCGAGGGCGTCGACCTCGTTCTGATCTCACGTTGTCAGCAGGTCATCGGCACCGATCTGTTCACCGGTCTGGGCATCGACCTGACGCGCAAGCACGCGGTGATCGTCAAGTCCATGCAGCACTTCCATGCGGCTTTCGCACCGCTGGCGCGTGAGGTGCTGTACGCGGATTCTCCCGGGCTGCTGACGGCCGACATCGCCGCACTGCCCATCCGACACCGGGACCCCAACTTCTGGCCCCGCGTGGCAGACCCCTGGTCGGGCGCCGGGCCCTGAGGCGCAACGGCATCCCGCACACCAACCCGAGCGCATAGGCCGAACCCCGTGCGCCTGAACTCAAAGAAGGAACTCCATGTCAGCCATCGATGACCGCCTCGCCAAGTTAGGGCTCGTGCTCCCGCAGCCGCTGAAGATGCCCCCGGGCACCACGCTGCCATTTCCCTGGGTCCGCGTGATCGGCCAGCGCGCCCGGTTCTCAGGTCACGGCCCGACGCTGGCCGATGGCAGCGTGGCCCAGCCACTGGGCAAGGTGGGTGGGGACGTCACCGTGGAGCAAGGCTATGCCGCGGCCCGACTGACGGCCCTGGCGATCCTGGGCAGCTTGCAACGCGAGTTGGGCAGCCTGGACCGTATCGAGGCCTGGGTTCATATCCTCGGGATGGTCAACTCCGCACCGGGATTCGACCGCCAACCCTCGGTCATCAACGGGTTCACGGACCTGATCCTTGAAGTGTTCGGGCCGCAGGTGGGCGCACATGCCCGCAGCGCAGTGGGCATGGCGGAGCTGCCCTTCGGCATCCCGGTGGAGATCGAGGGCGAGGTGATGCTGCGCCCGGATTGAGGCTGCGAGCGGCGGACCAACCCTTGCGTGGGCGGGACCTGAGCGCGGCCCAGGCCTGGCGAGATACCAGGCCACCGCGCCAGCGCACTCAGACGATCAGGTTCAACGCCTCGCGCGCTGTGAGGATCCGGGTGCCCAGATGGCGGCCCAGCGAGAGCAGGTCTCGCTTGTCGCCCGTCACCAGGGCGTCCGCCCGAGACGCTTGTGCCATGGCCAGGAGGAAGTTGTCGTAGGGGTCGGGTGAGATATCCAGCCTTTCCAAGGGCTCGGCGAGGACGGCCAGGCTTCGAAGGTCGTTGACCATCCGCCCGGCCTCGGCTGGATGAAGGCGCAGACGGACAGACTCCCGACGGGTCACCGCCCGAAACTCCTCCAACTGCAGCTCACTCGTCACAAGGGTGAACGCACCATCCCTCCAGGCCCGGTACAGGGCATCGGGCGAGGTGTCGCGGGTGATGAGGGCGGCAATCAGGACGTTGGTGTCGAGGATGAGGCGCATCGTCAAGCGATCAGCGCCCCTCGACGGCGGGAGGCCACATCTCGGCCCGCACCCGGCCGCACGCCTCGTCGATGGCGGCCTGCAAATCCTCCGCAGAGACGTCGGCGTGACGCGCCTTCACAGCCTGAACGGCGCTGTCGAACATGCGCCAGCGCACAGCATCCTCG
>Ga0114980_10001717_pt1 | contig 15600 bp, 15 predicted proteins | sample S_140806_EF_Meta_FD_87018 | JGI IMG/M metagenome (GOLD analysis project Ga0114980, IMG submission 87018) | Freshwater microbial communities from Lake Simoncouche, Canada to study carbon cycling - S_140806_EF_MetaG | ecosystem: Environmental > Aquatic > Freshwater > Lake | place: Lake...
CCCACGCTGGCCGACGGCCTGGCTTGTCTTGCAATTCGCGCTTGCCTCGCTGCTTGATCAGAGCACGACCTGTGTGGTAAACGCCCTCTCCGTCCCTCTGGCCGTGCCGCGCGAGGCACGCCGGCGTTGGTTGAGCATCGCGTTGGCATTCACAATGATCGGGACCGCGCTGAACATCTGGTGGAGCCTGCGCGGCGGCCCGCCGGAAGAGCTGCCCGGGCAGGAACTGGCGGTCACCTATGCGTTGAGTTACTTCGAGACGCTGCTCTGGGGGTTGATCGCCTACGTTGCGTCCGGGCTGATTGTGAAGATGGAAGCCGATAAGCGGCAATTGGCGGCGCTCAACGCTGAGTTGATCAGTTCGCGCGCGATGTTGGCTGAATCGAGCCGGATGGCGGAGCGGCTCGACATCGCGCGCGAACTGCATGATTCGCTGGGGCATCACCTGACGACGTTGAACCTGGAACTTGAGATCGCCCAGCACTGCCCGCCGGTCGAGCGCGATGAACAGGTGCGCAAGGCGCAGTTCCTAGCCCGTCTCTTGTTGGCTGACCTGCGCGACACGGTGACGTCGTGGCGGCGGGAACTAAGCGACGGGTTGCCGGAGGCTCTGCACAGCCTTTCCGCCGGAGTGTCCCACACGAAAGTACATGTGAAAATCGACCCGGACCTGCCCGCGCTGGCACCGCCACGGGCGCACGCAATGCTCCGCTGCGCGCAGGAAGCATTGACGAATGCGTTGCGGCATAGCGGGGCTTCGGAAATCTGGATCGAGGCGGTGGCCGCTCCTGGGGAGGTGGAAGTGCGGGTGCGCGACAACGGTGTGGGTTGTGCGAGGATCTCGCCGGGCAACGGGCTGACGGGTATCCGTACGCGCGCGCAGGAACAAGGCGGGTCAGCCGCCTTCGAGTCACCGGTCTCGGGAGGATTCCTGCTGAGCGTGCGCATTCCGCAGACGGGAGACGGGGCGTGATCCGGTTGCTGGTGGTGGAAGACGAGACGCTTTTTCGCGTGGGGCTGCAGAAACTGCTGAGTCTGCATGAAGAGTTCGAGATCATCGGAGAGGCAGCCGATGGGGAAGAGGCGGTGCTGGCCGCACAGGAACTGCGGCCCGACGCGGTGATTATGGACGTCCATCTACCGCGGTGCTCCGGTATTGTGGCCTTGGAAAAGTTGCGCGAGCTTGGCTTGCAAACGCCCGTGATTCTGCTTTCAACCTTCGACGAGGAGGACTCCTTTCTGAAGGGGATGCGCGCGGGTGCCAGCGCGTTCTTGCGCAAGGACGTCTCATTTAATGATCTGGTGGCCACGATTCATGCCGCACTCCGCGGGGAGCGCGTCTTCCGCCCCAGCATTACGGCCAAGGCGGCACAACGGGCCTCGGCAATGAAACCTGCGTTTGACGTGCTGGATCTACCCGATCCCCTCACCAAACGCGAGGTGGAGGTCCTTCGCTTGATGGCCGCCGGGATGAGCAATAAGGAAATCGCCACCGCCTTGAGCGCCGGCGAGGCGACGGTGAAGAGCCATGTGTCGAGCGTGCTGTCGAAGATGGGTGTGCGCGATCGGACGCGCGCGGTGCTGCGCGGGCTCGAACTGGGGTACGTCTGAGGAACCGCGCACAACGGACTCGCTTCGGCCTGTGCGCTTCTGATAAAGAACGTTCCCGCGACGGCCATCCGATGTTCAGGATTCGCATCCAGATGAAGGCCTTTACGCCTTCGCCTGTCCAGCAGGCCTGGCCCATGTGGTTTTTCCATGGCACGGGCTCCAACTGATCGCAGGCGCGAATGATGCGCTGCAGCTCCTCATCGGTCAAGGGCACTTTGTTGGCGGCGCGGTTGGCGGCCGGCGGCGGCTTCAGGTCGGCCCGCCGAGTTTTCAATTCGCATAAAAGGTATCTATGTCGGGTGCGGTGACCTGATTGAGCATGACGTATCCACGCGAGTTGACCAGTGCGCGAATCTGCTTGGCGAACTTCTTATGCTTGCGTAGCGTCGACGCCGGGATGCCCGAGCCTTCGCGCGCGGTGAGGAACGCACGAATAGGATCCGCCAGGGTGATCCGCGAATTGGCGACCACCGCTGCAGAAGCCACCCGCGCCACGTCCGCCACCGGAGACAGGAAAGGGGGCGCTGGCACGGTCCACGATCCAGCGGACTCTCAGGCCGCACTGGCCACCCCGGCCTGGGCCCAGTTGGACGTCTCCGTGTTCGCTCTTTTGGATTCTCCGCTGCGGGTGGCCGATGCGTAGATGGACAAAAGACATTTCCGGGCGGCGCGCCGCAGTTCGCCGGGTTCGTAGGTTCGACCATTAAACGTGCACCCAACCGCGCAGTCGAATGCGGGCCTACGGCAGGCATCAAGAGACAGCGAACAACGCTCGCACCGGCACGAAGGGAGCAAACTTGGCCAGATAGCGAGGGTTAGATAGCTAACTCGTCAAAACGATTATGGCGGTGAGGGTGGGATTCGAACCCACGGTACCCTTTCGGGTACGTCGGTTTTCGAGACCGATCGATTCAACCACTCTCGCACCTCACCGCGAGGCACTTTTTCAGTTTACCAGACCGCCGGGCTCTCTACATGAAGTAGTCTTTCACCTTGTCAAATAAGCCGCGTTCCTGCGGCTCGGTATCGGTGGGCAGCACTTCGCGGAGCTGCTCGAACAGCTTGCGCTGCTCGCGGGAGAGCTTGCCGGGCACCTTGACGTGGATATTGACGATGACATCGCCGCGGCCGCCCGAGTTCAGATAGGGCACGCCTTTGTTGCGAATGCGGATCTGTTCCCCATGCTGGGCGCCTTCGGGGACCTTGACGCGGTCGAGGCCGTCAAAGGTCAATACATCGAGTTCGGTGCCGAGGGCGGCTTGGGCGACATTGATCGAAACGGTGCAGTGGAGGTCGTTTTCGCGCCGCTCAAAGACGGAATGTTCTTTGATCTGAAGGACAACAAAGAGATCGCCCGGGGGGCCACCGTTGGTTCCGGACTGGCCTTCGTTGGCGAGGCGAAGGCGGGTGCCGTTGTCGACGCCGGCGGGGATGGTGACGCGAAGCTTGCGGTCGATGCGCTGGAAGCCTTCGCCGGCGCACTTGGCGCAGGCTTTACGAATGAGTTGGCCACGGCCGCTGCAGGTGCGACAGGTCTGGCGGATGGTGAGAAAGCCCTGCTGGAGCAAGACCTCGCCGCGGCCTTTGCAGGTGGCGCACTGGGTGAGGCCGTCGTTGGCGTCGGCGCCGGTACCTTTGCACAGGACGCACTGTTCGGCGCGGGGCACCTGAATTTCGGCGCTCATGCCGCGGATGGCGTCTTCGAGGGTAATTTCGAGGTCGTAGCGGAGGTGTTCGCCCTGGCGGGCGCGAGTGCGGCCACCGCCGCCACCCCGGCGGCCACCGCCGAACAGGTCGCCAAAGCCGAAGAAGTCACCGAGAATGTCGCTGAAGTCGCCGAAGGTTTCCGGATCGAAGCCGGCCTGACCGCCGCCGGCGGCGCCGCTGAGGCCCTGGTGGCCAAACCGGTCGTAGGCGGCGCGCTTCTGCGCATCGGCGAGGACACCGTAGGCTTCGGCGGCCTCCTTGAACTTCTCTTCGGCGGCTTTGTCGCCGGGGTTGCGGTCGGGGTGATACTGGAGCGCGAGCTTCCGGTAGGCGGCTTTGAGCGCAGCTTCGTCAGCGCCCTTGGTCAGCCCGAGGACCTCGTAGTAGTCACGTTTACTCACCGGACCGCTACCTTCACCATCGCCGGCCGCAGATTCCGCCCTTTGAAGTTGTAGCCGCGCTGGAAGGCGGCGAGGATGGTCTGGTCCTCGGCCTCTTCGGTGGACACCATATCGATGGCGTGATGCAGATGGGGGTCGAACTTCTGGCCGACGGCGTCGAGCGGCTCGAGGCCAAGTTTTTTGAGGGTTTCCTGCGTGCGCTGGTGGATCAGTTCCATGCCGCGGACGTACTCGGCATCGGCGCAGGGCACCGTGAGGGCGCGCTCGAAATCATCGAGCACCGGCAGGATGGCGCGGACGGCCTCCATGGCGGCGTACTCACTGGACTCCATGCGCTCTTTTTCCGTTCGTCGACGGAAGTTTTCAAAATCGGCGCGCTGGCGCAGCAACAAATTCTGCAACTCGGTCTTTTCGGCGATCAAGGCATCCCGCTCGGCGAGCAGGTTCGGGGCGGCGTTTTCGGCCGGCGGCTCGCTGGGGGCGCCCTCTTTGTTTTCCATATCCAGGCTCACCGTTCCAGTGTATCGCCCCGCCTACCGGTTTTGACAGGGGCTACTCAGAAAGGGATTCGACGGTGGCGCCGACCTGGAAGACGGCGGCCATGACCTGGGAGTAGTTCATGCGCAGGGGGCCAAGCACGGCAAATTTAGTAGCGAGGCCGGTGGGGAGGGTGACGGTGAGGCCAATCAGGCTCAATTCCTCCATGCTTGGGTGAACGTCGCCGAGGCCGACCTGGACGCCGACGGCGCCGGGCTGGGCTTCGAGGAACCGCTCAAGCAGGGCGAGGAGGCGCTGCTTTTCTTCGAGCGTGCGGAACAGGTCGCGGAGTTTTTCCTTGTCGAGGGCGAGGTCGATCAGGAACAGGTTGGAGGTTCCGTCGAGGTGCACCTCCGGGGTGAGGCCGACTTCGAGCAACCCCTTCTGGTAGAGCATTTCGAGGCGCTGGAGCATGGCATCGTACATGGCCCGCTCCTGGGCGAGGCGGTCGCGGAGTTCGACCTGGATGCGAGACAGCGACCAACCCTTGAAGTTTTCGTTGAAGTAGTTGCGAACGGCGTTGAGTTCGTCCTGGGTGACGGACTGATCGAGGCCAACGACGCGGTTGCTGACGCGATGATCCCGCGTTTCGACCACCATGAGGACACGGCGGTCGGCGAGCAGGAGGAGTTCGATTTGGGCCAGGGTCTGCGACTTGGTGGGGATGGAGGCCGCAATGCCGACGTTGTGCGTCATCTCGGTGAGGAGATGACTGGACATTTCAAGACGCCCCTCCATGCTTTCGGCGCGACGCAGTTCGCTGCGCATGCGCTGCACCTCGCCGAGCGAGGGCCGGCGGGTGGTGAGCGTCTGGACGTAGCTGCGAAAGGCCTTGACGGTAGGGATACGCCCAGCCGAGGTGTGGGGCTGGGCCAGATAGCCTTCGTCATAGAGGTCGGCCATGACGTTGCGAATGGTGGCCGGGCTGAGGTGGCCGCCGGCTTTGGCGATGGTACGCGATGCTACGGGCTCTCCGGACTCGATGTAAGTTTCTACGATCGAGTGCAGGATAGAACGGGCCCGCTCAGCAAATTGCGACCGATTCACCATAATGCTTTCGACTGATTGTAGGGGACGCGTCACCCGAGCGCAACACCCTAGTCGTTATCCTAGTCGTTATCCTAGTCCTTTGCCCCCTCCGTGATCAGGTTCACAATGGCCTGCGAGAAACCCTCGACGAAGGTGGCGCCGCGGTTCATGAGATTGTCGCGGGTCATGTAATCGGCGGGAATATCGGGTTGAACGCCAATGTTTTCAATGTAGCTGGTGGTGGGGTAGCCGGGGGCGGTGTAGGCGCGGGCGCGGGTGATGAGTGAGGCCGTTGAGCGGGCGCCACCTTCCGAGTAGAAGCCCACGAGGCTTTCGGTGACGGTGCCGCCAGCCCCGGCGGTCCGGTAGCCGTAGAGCTTGGCGATGCCGTTGTCCTGCGCCATGGCGGCGAAGATGTCGCCGGCCGAGGTGGAGAACTCGTCCACGAGCAGGAGAATGGGCTTGTTGTAGCCGAGCGGCGCGAACGCTCTGTCCCGCGCCGGCGCCGCATCGAGCGAAGCCGAGCAGAAGGGCAGCGGCCCCGTGCGGCCGCGGTTCTCGCTGAAGGCTGCCAGGACATCGCGGTAGGCACCCTCGAACATAGTGATCTCCCAGGGCTCGAGGCCATCGTCGGTCGTTAACTGGGCGGACTCATAGAAGGACTGCACCCATTCGAGCGTGGGACGGAGTTCGTTGCCGAAGGTGAAGTAGGGTTTCGTGGTGAGGTAGCCCATCAATTCGGCGCCATAACAGCCGTAACCACCGGGATTGCGCATGACATCCACAACGAGACCGTCGGTATTGGCTTTGAAGAAGGCGATCTCGGCCGCCCACTGGCGCACGGCGAGGAAGAGCAGGGAGTAGTCGACGGGCTGAAAATCGGCGATGCGGATGTAGCCGATGCGCTTGCCGCCGGTTTCGTAAGTGCCCGAATAGAAGTAGTCGGAGCGGTTGCGTCCCAGCCGCTGGACAAAGTTGGACGGCAGACGGAACACGGGCGTCCGGGCGCCGAAACCGGCCAGGTGGCGCAATCCGCCCGGGACCATATTGCTTTCAAGACGCTGGCGGAGGCGGCGGGCCTTGTTGGTTACCAGTTGCCGCTGTTCGGCGTCCGAGGGTTCCGGAGCCGGTTGGGTGTCCGCCGTATCGGCCGGGAAGAACACGTTGGGCACCGGACCCAATTTCGTTACCGGATAGCCGGATTTATCCCAGGAAATGGTGTAAGACTGTTCGGCGCCATCGGCGTGGCGGACCAGCAGGCTGGCCGATTCGCCGAGACGCGAAGCGAACGGCAGCATGGTTTGGGGCCGGTAGACGAGGAAATCGGCCGCAAAGCGCAGGGTGGACCGTTCGTTGGCGAATTTGACGACCTTCGAGATCTCCTTGACCACGTCCAGGGCGGGACGGCCGTCGAAAAGGACGATTTCATCGCCCACTTCGAAGGGATAGCGGGAGGCCGGCAGATACGTCCGGTCGATCTGCTCGATGAGGACCCGGCCGTCGTAGATGTCGGTATACAGGTGCAGGTCGGCGACAAAGTTCGAACGGACCGCGTAGGAGGAGTGGATGTCGTTGAGACCGGCTACGTACTCGGCGAGAGTCTGAAGGTATTCGAGATCATCGGTGGTGCGCCGGATCCGGTCCACCCACGGGGCAACGTTATACAGATCAAAGCCCTGGGTATCGCGCTTCCATTCATAGGGAGCGTACTGTTTGGCGTAGAGCGAGACGAGCGATTGGAAATCGGCGAGTTTCTGCGCCACGGTCAATTGGGCGGCGGCGGGCCTGGCCGTCAGGGCCAGGAGCAGGGCGGCGAGCGCGGCGGCTCGTCCCAAAGCGGTCCAGCGCTGATACAATGAGCGTTTGCCCGAAGGAATGATCTGATGGTTCAAGCTCTCATGCGCGGTTACAGTGTTCTGTTTCACGGGGTCCTCTGCCTTTTCTGCCTGGCGATGGCGTTTGTGGGCTGGCTGGTTGGCAGCACACAGATGACCATCGACGTGCTCCCCTGGTCGGGCCAGGAGTTGCAAGCGTGGCTACTGGGATTATCGACCGTTGGGCTGATTGCTACAGCGTTGGCGGCGACTGGGAAGTTAAAATTTTTGTTTTTGCCGTGGACGCTGGTGGTGGTCGGGTTCGTGGGGCGCGGTTTGTGGGCGACACGCTACTATGACGGCCCGGAAGATCTGCAGGCTTCTCTCTTTTTTCTGGTAGGCGCACTAGCAACCGTGCTGGGGGGGATCAGTTTTCTCCGGCAGGCTTCCGTTAAGCGCCGGTGATCGCGGTCGGCATTGACCTGACGGGCAGTGAGAAGAAGCCGAGCGGTTGGGCTTGCTTGCGGGACCGGGAGGCGGAGCTGCGCCTGCTGCGAACCGATGCCGAACTGGTGGAGGCAACGCTGGCAGCCGGGCCGGCGGTGGTTTCGCTCGATTCTCCGCTGGGTCTGCCGCGGGAGCAGGGTTCCATTATCCGGGACGCCGAACGGGAGATGATGGCGTTGCGGATTGGGGTTTATCCTTGCCTGCTGCCGTCGATGGTGCGGCTGACGGAGCGGGGCATGGCGCTCGCGCGGGCTTTCGCCGGGGCCGGGCTGCCGGTGATTGAGGGTTTTCCAGGGTCGGCGCAGGACGCGCTGGGGATTCCCCGCAAGAAGACGGACCTGGGGGCGCTACGGCAGGGGTTGGTCGAGTACGGGTTGGCGTTGCCGGACCGGCGGATTGGGCATGACGAGCTGGACGCGTTGACGGCGGCGCTGGTGGGACAGTTCTGGCTGCGGGGGGAGTTCCACGCCTTCGGCAACGCCGAGGAGGGCCCGATCATCACGCCCTGCCGGTGGCGGGGGACGGTGCAGTTGGCGCCCTACACGCGGGTCGGGGAGAACTATCTGGCGTTCCGGTGGGGGCTGCGGGTGGGCGCAACGGGGCCGGTGCTGGCGCCGCCGCGGGTGAAGACGAACAAGGCGCTGTTTGCGGCGCTGGACGCGCAGGCGGCGGCGCTGGGGTTCACGGCCGGGTGAGGAGGGCTTCGACGTCCTGGCTGAACTGCGCGAGGGCGCCTTTGACGCTGTAGAACATGTGGCCGGCTTCGTAGAGGCGGGTGGTGATGTTTTTGCGATAGGCGGCGGGCAGGCCCATGTGGCTGAAGGTGTAGCCGGTGGCGAAGTAGGGCGTGGCGAGGTCGTAGTAGCCGGAGCCGATGTAGACCTTCATGTAGGGATTCTTGGCGAACGCATCGCGGAGGGCGTCGGCGGTTTCGAGGTAGCGGTTCTGGCCGCCGGGCCCGTAATCCCAGGGGCCGATGCCGCCGCCGAGGATGTAGTAGTGGAGGTCGGATTCGTAGCCGAGTTCGCGGCGGGCGTAGTCGTTGAAGGCGGCGGTGTAGGGGGCGCGGATGGCGGTGAGGGAGGGGTCGAAGCCCGGGGTTTCATCGCTGTCGTTGCCTTCGGTGGCGGTGAGGCGGCCATCGAGGCGGCCGACGATTTTGCCTTCGGCGCGGCGGAGCTCCTTGGTGAACTGCATGATCCTGGGGCGGAGGTTGTTGCGTTCGAGATACTCTTTGCTCAAGCCGGTGAGGCGGCTGAGTTTGTCGAGGGTGGCCTGGCGTTCGGCGGGGGTGAGGCGGTCGCCTTTCATGAGGGCGACGGCGTACTCGTTCAGGGCGAACTGTTCGGCTTCGGCGGTCGCCTCTTTGAGCCCGGCCTGCTGGAGCGGGGCGGGGAGCTTTTTGTGATACCAGGCGATGGCGGTGTAGGTGGGCAGGAAGAGCGGATAGGGCAGGTCGTTGCCGCGGTCGAAGCGGGCGGTCTGGTATTGGAGGATGGAGGAGACGAGGACGATGCCGTTGCAGGCGATGCCGCGGTCGACGAGCCAACTGGCGAGGCCGGCGGCGCGGAAGGTGCCGTAGCTTTCGCCGGTGAGATAGAGCGGCGAGCTCCAGCGGTTGTACTTGCCGAGATAGAGGCGGATGAATTCGCCGACGCTGGCGATGTCGCCGGGCACGCTCCAGAATTTCTTGCCGAGTTCGGGCTTGGCGGCGCGCGAGTAGCCGGTGCCGACGGGGTCGACGAAGACGAGGTCGGTGAAGGGGAGGAAGGTGTGGGGGTTGTCGGTTACCTGATAGGGGGGCGGCGGGTAGGAACCGTCGTCGCGCAGGGGGATGTAGCGGGGGCCGAGGACACCGAGGTGGAGCCAGACGGAGGCCGAACCGGGGCCGCCGTTGAAGGCGACCATCAGCGGGCGGCGAGGGGCGGCGGGCGGATTGTCGAGGGTGTAGGCGACGAAGAAGAGGTGGGCTTCGGGCTCGCCGGCTTCGTTGAGGAGAGGGAGGCGGCCGGTGGTGGTGGTGTACTGCAGGGTCCGGCCGCCGAGGGTGATGGAGTGTTTCTTCTGGACAGGGGCCGGTTCGGCGGGCGGTTTGGCCGCCTGTCCGCAGAGCATCACGGGCAGCAGAAGCGAGCAGAGGAGACGCATAGGGCTAGTGTAAGCGGATGCGCCGGTTCGGGTTGATGAACACCCAGCAGAGGGCGGCGCCGACGAGCATGACCCCGGTGATGTTCAACGGCGTATTCCAATCGCCGGTCTCGCGGATCAGCCTGGCGAGGACGATGGGGCTGAGGAAGCCGCCGACCTGGCCGGCGGTGTTCATGACGGCGCCGACGACGCCGGCGTGGGGGCCGGCGATGTCCATGCAGGTGCCCCAGGCGGCGCCGAGGCAGAAGGCCCCCCAGCCGGCGCCGAGGGCGAGATAGAGGGCGGCGGTGGTGGGGTCGGCGGCCGAGGCGCCGAGCAGGGTGAACAGGCCGGCGAAGATGAAGCCGCTGCCGCCGGCGAGGGTGCGGCCGAGGCGGAGGCCGAAACGTTTGGTGATGGCGTCGGTGGCGAGGCCGCCCGTGAGGTCGGCGACCATGCAGGCGACCATGGGCGCGCCGGCGAACAGGCCGACCTCGGTGGCTTTGAAGCCGCGGATGCGTTCGAGATAGGTGGGCATCCAGGTGAGGTAGAAGTAGAACGCGTAGCTCTGGATGAAGTACATGACGCAGAGCAGCAGGACGTTGGGATCCTTGAGGATATTAAGCCAGGGGACGTTGCCGTGCCCGGCCTGCTCCTCGCGGCCTTCGAGGATGAGGGCGAGTTCGGCGGCGTTGACTTCGGGATGGTCAGCCGGCTCACTGCGAAACCAGCGGTACCAGAGCAGGGCCCACACGAACCCGACCGAGCCGAGGACGAGGAAGACGGTTCGCCACTCCATGAAGGTCAGCAGCCAGGCGATGAGCAGGGGCGAATAGGCGCCGCCGCCGTGGGCGCCCATGAAAAAGATGCCCTGGGCGCGGCCGCGTTCAGTTTTCGGAAACCAGCGGGAGAAGGTTTTGGCCGAGTTGGGCCAGGCGCCGGCTTCGCCGATGCCGAACAAAAAGCGGATGACGAGTAAACTTCCGAAGCTCCAGGCGGCGGCGGTGAGCATGGTGAAGGCGCTCCACCAGGTGACGATGCGCATGAGCACGCTGCGGGTTCCCACCTTGTCGCCCCACCATCCGGTGGGAATTTCAAACAGCCCGTAGGCGAGGGTGAACGCGCTGAAAACGAAGCCCATCTGCTGATCGTTGAGGCCCAAATCGCGGGAGACCTGCTTCGATGTGATGGAGATCGCAATGCGGTCCATGTAGGTGATGGCGGCGAGCGCCACCCCGAAGGCGAGAACTTTGTAACGAGTCCGGCTGGGAGTCATGGTCTAAAGGTTGTATCACGGGTACGCTAAAATCGCAGATACGCGCATGTTGAAAATTTCGAAATGGTCCGCCACCCTGCTGGCGATGTTCTGTCTGGGTGTATCCGGACTTCTGGCGCAGGCGCCGACGCCCGCACCCTCTTCAAGCAATACGCAGAGCACCGAGAAGCGTATCAACTACGTGCGCCGCCTGAGCTTGGGCGTGGGCGTTTCCGTGATCGTGCTCGATACGATCAACAACGGTGACCTCTCGCGCACAACCACGACGCCGCCGGCATCGGGGAACTATTCGACGACGGCGGTGCGGAAGCGGGTCGGCTACAACGGCACTTTGCAGGTGGCGCTGACCAACCGCTTTGCTGTGACGGTCGGCGCGGTGCTGCGGAATGTGGCTTTTACGCGCAACGGCGAAGTACTGAGCGGCGTGGACAACCCCACGACGGCGATCGACGACCGGCGCTACGCGAACGTGTTCGAAGATACCCGCGCCCGCTTCATCGATATTCCGGTCACCGTGCGCTACTTCGGCAAGAACCGCACGCGGCCGGGGAACCGCTGGTTTGTCGAAGGCGGCGTCGTGCAACGCAACGTTTCGAATCTGAAGTCGTCCGTGACGACGGTGCTGGGCGCCGACGAACCGGGCTGCTGCAACCCGACGAAGGCGACCAACGGGGTGCGCGGGGTGATCGCTGGCTTCGGTGGGCAATTGATTGACCCGTTCGGCATTCGCGTTGTGCCGAGCGTCCGCTACACGCACTGGATGGGCCAGACGTTCAACTCGTTTTCGACGGTGAGCAAGAAGAATCAGATTGAGGCGATGATCACCATCGGGTTCTAGGATGGGTGCCCGGCGCGCCGGCCTCGTCTACTTTTTTCTGGTATTCGGGGCCGGTTTCGTTTTGGGGGTGGTGCGCACGCTTTTTGTGACGCCGTGGGCCGGGGCGCCCCTGGCCGAGTTGCTTGAAACGCCGCTCATGCTGCTGGTCGTGTGGCGGACGGCCCGCTGGCTGCAGCCGCGCCTTCGGCCGGGGGCCGCGCTGCCCGCCGGGCTGCTGGCGCTGGCGATTCTGCTGGGCGCCGAGACGGGCGTGGGTGTTTTTCTGCGGCAGATGACGGTGGCCGCGGTGTTCCTGCACCGCGAACCGCTGCCCGCCTTCGCCTACTATGGCGCGTTGCTCGTCTTTGGGCTTCTGCCGGCGCTTCTGGACCGACGCGCCGTGCGTCGCTAAGCCCAGTAGGGGAAGAAGGCCTTCCAGTTTTCGTACAGGATCATGTCCTGCACCTCGTCGGGGATTTTGGGCAAACCGGTGCCGGCCACGACCTGATTGACATTGCGCAGGCCGGCGACGATGTTGGCCATCGTTCCCGAAGGGAAGTCGGAGCCGGGCAGGATCTTGTGCTCGACCCCGTACTCCATGGCGGTGACCATCGCCTGCCAGTAGCGCCACGGGCGGTAGTGAACGGCGCTGATGTCGGCATAAAGATTGGGGCATTTGCGGATCAGGACGATGAGATCGGTCTCCCAGGGGTGGCCCAGGTGCGCAACGATCATCTTCAAATCCGGGAAGTCCATGGCGAGGTCTTCGAGCTGCAGCGGCAGGCCCCATTTGAGTTTGGCGGCCGAGGGGAACGTGGTGCCCTGGTGCCACATGATGGGCAGCCCGTGCTGCTGGACCCGCTTGAAGAAAGGCCAGTGTTTGCGGTCCTGCGGATCGAAGTGCTGGTAGACGGGGCCGAGCTTGAGGCCCTTCAACTTGAGCGTGTTCACGCAGTAGTCGAGATGCTCGATGCAGTCTGGCCGGTTCGGGTCGACGCTGGCCCAGCCCTCCATCTTTTCCGGATGCTGGGCGACATACTCGGCGATGACTTCGTTGGGAATATCGAGGCCGCACGCCTTGGCCTGCAGGCCGAAGACGACCACGTGGGACATCTCTTCGGAGGCCTTCCAATGCGTCTCGGGAGTCGAATCGTAGACGTGCTTGTTGAGATTGGCGGAGTAGGCCAGGCCGCCGCTGCGCTTCAGCTTGACGAGCTTCGAGGCCAGCGCCTCTTCGGCATACTGCTCGCTGATATGGTCCGGGTACCACATCAGATGCGTGTGTCAATCGATCATTTTTCTGTCGCTCATTCCTTCACCTCCATGGTTCGTATCGCATCCCAATCCAGTTGCACGCCCAGCCCCGCGCCCGGCGGCGGCGTGAGCCAGCCCTGCGCAATCATCCCCGCGCCCGTGATGATGTCGCGCTCGTAGCGCAGCGGGCCGAAGGTTTCAATCGGGTAAGGCAGTTCCGGCAGCGCCACAGCCAGATGGGCGCAGGCTGCCGTGGCGATGCCCATTTCGGCCTGACTGCCGAGGATGCAGGGCACCCCAACAGCCGCGGCCAGCGCGAAGATCTCGGCGGCGGCGCGGAGGCCGCCCGCTTCGCTGACGTAGACGTTCCAGACATCGGCCGCTTCGGCGCGCGCCAGTTCATAAGCATCGCGCAGGGTATGGCAGCTTTCGTCGGCCATGACCGGCAGGCCGGTCTGCAGCCGCAGGGCGCGCAGGCCTTCGAGATTGCGGCGGCCGAGCGGCTGTTCAAACCACGCCACCGGCGCGGCATCAGCCAGCGTGCGCATGGCGTGGACCGCATCCGGCACCGTGCGCCAGGCCATGTTGGCATCGAGGCGCAGTGGCACATCGACGGCGCGGGCGACGGCGGTAACGGCCGCGAGGTCGGCGGCCAGTTCGCGCCCCACCTTCAGCTTGATGGCTTGAAAACCGGCCGCGCGGCCCGCCGCCGCATCAGCGGCCATCTCGCCGGGGGACTTCTGATAGATGCCCCAGGCGAGGGCGGCCCGGTCGCGGCGACGGCCGCCGAGCAGCGCCCAGACGGGGACGCCAAAGTGGCGCCCGGTGGCGTCGAGCAGAGCCATTTCGAATGCGGCGCGCAGATAGGGCGCGCTCAACTCGCCGCCGAGCACGCGGTCGACCTCGGCAAGCACCGTGGGGAGGGCCAGGGCATCCAGGCCGGTGATGGCAGGCGCGATCAGCTTCCGCGCGGCGTGGCAGAGGGAGTGGCCGATGCGCGGGAAGGTGATGGAGATCTCACCAAGGCCTTCGACGCCGTCTTCGGTCAGCAGGCGCACGACGCCGAACTCGGACGCCGTGACAGGGTCGGCCAGATTCAACCCGGAGCGGACAGCCTCCTTGCGCGGCGCGCGGATGGCGAAGACTTCCACCTGGCGGATCCGCGATCCGCTCACAGATACCTCTTGGCAACCTTGGCGGCCACGGCGCCGGACTGGTAGTAGCCCACTGAGATCTGGCCGGTGTGCGTGAGCAGATCGTAGGCTTTCCAGCGGTTCCAGCCGTAGGCCTGCTCCATCCACAGGATCAGCCAGGCATAGGCCTGGGCGATGCCGCGTTCGAGCGGGGTGGCCCAAGAAACACAAGTGATCTCGTCGGCCGTTTCAATCCGCGGGCCGGGAATGCTCCAGCCCTTCTTTACATTGACAGTGATTTCTGTTTCGGCGGGCATCTCCAGGCCCGAGGCGGAGAGTTCGCCGTGGCCCATGGCCGCGTGGGCATCGCCGAGGTAGAGCAGCGCGCCGGGGACGAAGACGGGCAGGTACAGCGTCGCGCCTTCGGCCACTTCGACGATGTCCATGTTGCCGCCGTGCGGGCCGGCCGGGTTGGTGGTGGGCGCGCCCCAATCGGGCGCGGTGCCGATGCAGCCGAGCATGGGCCGGTAGGGGATTTTGGCGTGGGCGCTCCAGTGGATCACGCCATCGGAGATTTCGCAGACGTGGGTGCCGGGCGGGCAGTCCATGCCCAGCCACTCGGCGAGCATCTTGGGATCGGAAGTGCGCGTGAAGCACTGGCCCAGGGTGGGGTGGATGCGGTGAATCGTCACCGCGAGCGTGTCGCCCTTTTCGGCGCCTTCGACGTAGACCGGCCCGGTGGTAGGGTTCGAGTACGGCATGGTGGCTTTGTTTCGCACGTCGGCTTCGGTGCGAATTTGGCCGGAGAAGGCGTCCTGGCTCTCGACGCGGATGCGGGCGCCGGAGGGGACGCGCAGGCGTGGCTCATCGAGACGGTTGAACTCATAGCAGAGTCGGCCGAGCGGAAGATGTTCCATGGTTACTTTCCGAGCGGGCGGATCTTAATGCCGCGAAACCAGGCCGCGTCGCCGTGGTTCTGCAGCGCCACCGGACAGAGCTGCTGGGGCTGGTTCGCCAGCGCCTGATAAATGGGAGACTCTTTCGTCCAGCGGTCCGCCGTCTTGCCCAGCGCCGCCGGGGCGTTCATCTCGCCTTCGGCCACCTTGACGCCGTTCAGCCAGTGTTCGAAGTGCTTGCCTTTGACGATCACGCGGGCCTGGTTGAACTCGCCCACGGGCTTCGATGCCGCCTGCGCGGCCGGCACCATGCCGTAAAGCGCGCCGGCCTGGTAGTAGGCGCCGCGCTGCGCATCGCGATGAGCGCCATTGTCAATCACCTGATACTCGAAGCCGACAATGTACTCCTGGGTGCCGGTGGCGCGGGTGCCGTTCCGTTTGCGGGCGGAGTCGTTAGCGAGGTCTTCGAACTTTTTGTACTCCTTCATGCG
>Ga0114980_10001725_pt1 | contig 15552 bp, 13 predicted proteins | sample S_140806_EF_Meta_FD_87018 | JGI IMG/M metagenome (GOLD analysis project Ga0114980, IMG submission 87018) | Freshwater microbial communities from Lake Simoncouche, Canada to study carbon cycling - S_140806_EF_MetaG | ecosystem: Environmental > Aquatic > Freshwater > Lake | place: Lake...
CATTTGGTGTATTATTATATGAGATGATATGCCGTATTACTCCATTTGTTGACGACAAATCGAGTAAAGATGTCATGAAATTATTTTCGAATATTGTTCTTGCAGCAAAAAGCGGCATAGATGTCTCCAAAAAAATAGATAAAAAAACAGACGGAACGACAAACGCCCGAGATTTAATTACACAATTATTAAGTGGTGATAAAGATTCACGTCTGGGCAAATCTGAGCTTATTCAACATCCTTATTTTTTATCTACTGGACTAAGTATGACATCATTATATGAACAAACAATTCCTGCGCCAATTACACATGACGAATTTATAGGAAATCCTGTTGAAAACGCCAGACCCGTAACGCCTTTTGATGCCAATCAAGCTATGTTTGCCGACTTTTGATTGGCATAAACATACACATTTTAACCTTTAAATCGCCGATTTATAGACGTATAAAAGGTAATTTATCGGTTACAAAGTAACGTTGCCTAACGACATTCGTAAGGCACGTAGACGCCGACTTTAGGGTCGGCAACCGTTCCTTGTGAATGTTGAAAGGTGTAAAAACAAAATATCTATTAAAAATAGAATAGAAACAACGCAACAAACCCTATAAATGATATCTACGAAAAATCAAAATATCCCATGGGTAGAAAAATATAGACCAAGTCAATTTGATGATATTGTGCTCGATCCTATCAATCGCCGTATCTTTGAAAATATCCTATCCAAGGACTATTTCCCAAATCTGATTTTTTATGGACCTCCAGGAACTGGCAAAACTACGACGATTATAAACTTGATCAATGAATATCAACAACGGTATAATCAAGTAAATAAGGGGTCGATTATCCATTTAAATGCATCGGATGAACGAGGCATCGACATCATCCGTAACCAAATCTACCAATTCGTAAAGTCAAAGAATTTCTTTGAAGCAGGTCTGAAGTTTGTTATTCTAGATGAGGTGGATTATATGACAAAGAATGCGCAGCAGGCCTTAAAATATTTATTACAGTCGTCTTGCTATAATGTTCGGTTTTGCTTAATCTGTAATTATATTAGTAAGATCGACGAATCGCTCAAGAATGAATTCATCTGTATACGGTTTAATCAGCTACCCAAAAACGACATCTATAAATTCATAAAACAAATTGCTGAAAATGAGAAACTGGACCTCAATGATTCCGTCATTGATATGATTCAAAATCTATATAACTCAGATATTCGTAGTATGATAAACTTCCTTCAATTAAACCAAAATATTAGCCAATGGGAAACGAATATTATTACGGATGATATATGGGAGAATATTCATGCGCTATTGTTAAAAGCAGAATCTTCAGAGAATCATATTTTTAACTATATCAATAATATCAGCATCCAATACAATACGGACAAAAAGACGATAATTAAGAACTATTTTAACTATATTCTTCGAAACAAAAAACAATATGTGAACCGTGCGTTTTTATCGATCATCGAAGGTTCTGTACATGTTACAGATTCAAATATACAACATATTTTGCTCTATTTCATACATCATTTACAAGATTATTACAGGAGCTGCGCAATAAAAACAAAAAATTGAAACCATATAAAGAAACATGGCCGTCTTTATATAGTTTACAGAAATGTCATGTATTGATGACGAATGGAGTCAGTTTTTAACATCACAGGCGACGCCAGGGTTTGGGTTTATGACAACGAATCAACAACCTGCACCACAAACTAAGTTGGTTATTGCGAAACCAGTAACTGAGGACGCACAAATTTCAAATGGCACAGACCCTGTATGCGAAGATTTGTATATATCCACAAAAACTAAGGTTCTCTTTTTGAACCAAGCCATAGATATAAATAACGTATTTTGGAAAATCCCAGTGAATGAATATTGGCGTCCAATAGATGGCGTCGTAAAAAAGCAGATGAAAATCGTATCCAAATCCAAAGAAGAATTCGATGAATATAAAGCGAAACTCGAGAATATCCCATATTATACTGAAAATATCATAAAACAAATCGATAACCCAGCAGCACGTCGCATCAAATTCAAAGATGAACGTAAGATCACAATTGGTATTTCAAAAAAGGATATTATGAATTGCCGTGGCAAAGTAAAGAACGCATTTTATAATTGTTTTGCGATTATTTTGCGTTTCAAATATGAGGGCGCTTTTCGTGAAATTCACGTAAAAGTATTCAATACAGGGAAGTTAGAGATTCCTGGCATCTTAAATTCAAAACTCTTGGATATTGTAAAGGGTATGATTTTGGGACTTTTGCAACCCAATATAGATAGTCCGGTTGAATTTGTCGAAACAAATACGGAAGATAATGTTCTCATCAATTCGAATTTTAATTGCGGATATTTTATCAATCGTGAGAAGTTGCATTCTATTTTGCGAGGAAACAAATACCGTATCGAAACTGCATATGATCCGTGTAGTTATCCTGGCGTGAAGTGCAAGTTTTACTATAATAACGACATCGAATCCGACGATGAGCGTCAAAATGGTCAAATTCTTCCCGAAGATCGTGCTATGAAGATGAGTGAATTGGGCGACAATAAAAAATATACTGAGATATCCTTTATGATTTTTAGAACAGGCAGCTGCTTAATTGTAGGAAATTGCACAGAACGTATTTTGAAATTCGTATTTGAATTCATAAAGAAAATGTTGGCTGCTGAATATCAAAATATTCATGTCCTTACGGAAGAGCCAGTCAACAAAAATAAGAAAGTGAAATTGCGCAAGAAGACAATTGTAATGTCGCAGAATTATTTTACGGAAAATATGTCAACCTAATTCATAACATATTCGACCAACTCTTTCATATTTCCTGCTTGTATTTTTTCATAAAATATATCTCTGTTGACAAAAAAACGATCGAACTGCCAATCTGTGAAAAGGGCGGCTGGCTTACGCTTCTTTTCATAAAATTCGAGGATGGATTTTAACAGATATATGTATTGTGTATAAGCCATATCATAGGTTTGAACTGCCTCTAAGAATATTAAAACCTGATTGTTGTCTTGTGTAAGATATATAAATTTTTCAAGATATTGCAAACAAATTTCTTTACGATCAGTAAGTGAATAGGAAGTGTTTGACCAATAGAGTAAAACATTCATACATTTTGATATGTTTTTTAGCATAGGTTTTAGGATCGAGTCGTCGATATTTACCATATCTTCTGACAACGTCATAATATTGGCAATGGTTCCATAAGAATCTTCACCATCTCCATTGTATAAATTAAAGATTGTTTTTTTATAAACAAATAAAACGGCGTCCATTTGATTTAGATTTTGAGACAAATTCGATAAATAGATTTGTTCCGTATATTCTAAATAGTAATAACATGTTTTTTTTGAATAATAAGAGACTTTTTCAAGATTTTTGGTTTGGATAAGTATATATTCAAATACCCTATAAATAGAATTTAGGCCAATAAACATATTGGAAGTTGGGTTTGGTAAATCATGAATGCATTTCGATTCACTAAGCATATCCATAAATTCTTTAACAATGAGTAAGTATTTTTCAATAATTCTATCCTGAATTGTAAATTTACTGGTCTTAGTTTTAGACCGCATAAAGATAGTATAATATTACAATACCGTCATATAATAATTAGTCTGAATCATTTAGGAAATAATTCATTGATAGGTATAAAACATTTATATGTTTAATGATTTAAAGTAATATCTAAGATATAATTTATAATTCATAATAAATATGAGCACAACCGATCAAGTATCTACAACAGGGGGAGTACCTCAAACACAATCTGGTTATCGTTTACCGGAAAATAACACTCTTCAACACGCAGCTAAATTATCTATTGTTGAAGATAAACCTATTATGATGGACTATTGGACGAATTCCTTAGACAAGTCTGTATTAATTGGTGTTAAGGAGAACCAAGAGAAGCTTCTTGTGAAGTCTGAGGAGGAATATACAAGCCCTATTTCTAAGATCTATAAGGTAGGCAAGGAGTATATTATAATTACCGAGAATTCGATTTATTTGGTCGATGTTGAGATTCCTACGAAGCGCATTAGCTCATAAAGGAACGAAAATGCGTAAAAAATTGATTGATTTGTTTATAAAGCAAAGAGTTATAAACAACCTTTTGAAATGAAGAACATAGACTACCTGCAGGAACAACATAACATTCAGGTAGGGGACGATGTTATTGTTAGAGATCGACAGTCTAACCAACAATTCCATGGATCTGTGTATCGTATTGTAAACCAGCCGATGAATCAACACATTCGAGATCAAAAACAAATCCTTGTCGATTACTTTTACATTCAGTTTACGAATGACATCTATCATCTATTATTGAAAAGAGGTTTAGATGTCATTTACCAACATCAACCCGTTGTTTTGGGGAACGTGACTCGCAACAATTCTAGAAAGATTATACAATTGTTTACACAAAAAAGGTTTTGTGGTGAAACTGAGATCCATCTAGATGGAATAAATGCGATGTTATGTTGGCGAATCGCATATGATATTCAAAAAGAATAAGACATATTAGCTATAGATTGCAGAAACAGTACGACTTTCATTTTGTCTTGCTAAATTCGATTTCATATAATCAAACACAGAAAAACAACGAACTAAAAATCTGTCATTTCCGTCATAGTTAGGGAAAAATGGTGAGCGACCATGAACTGCATGCCGATTATTAATAAATATGATTTGTCCTGATTTTAAGTTATGAGATATACGGTTTTCATAATAAATATCCACGATTTTTTTTAAAATAAGATGAGATCTGGGAGTTATTCCAAACATAAGATCTTGATCAAATGTTAAAATTGGTCTAACATTATCAGAACCAGATGTTGATAAAATTGGCATAGGACCTCTTATGTCACCATTCTTAAATTCATGTCCAGCAATTTTGAATGATAAATCTACGCCAGTTTTCCAAAGTGGTTGTTTTAATAGCACGATTTCGTCACTTGATAAATTGTCTATTATTTTTTTTACTGGCAAAATATAGGTTAGTGCATTTGCATCTCCACGTAAACAAGCCAAACTTAAAATGTCTGGTTTCAATTCAGAAAATGCCTGTTCTGTATGGATTTCTAGTTCGGTTGTGCTTCCAACACTTGTTTGTTCTCTTTCCATACTTTTTATAGGAACCATGTCTTGAAATAATCGACCATACCCTTCTGCTTCATAAGCTATTATTTCGCTCATATAAGATAAACAAATGGCCTGTATTTTTGCTAAATTGGTTTTTTCACCGATCTTTGATGAGTTGTTAGATGGCGTTTCAACCAAGTTTTCGATTGACTTTTCTAGACCCGTTATTAATAAATATTCATTATTGTTACCAACGTGTATAAAATCATTGAGTGCTTTTTTCATTTCTATTGGCAAGCTATCAGATAAATTTTTTGCCTGTTTACAAAATTCGTTTGGATTTTCTGATGGGTCAGTTGTTAATTGTTTTGCGAGATCTAATAATGTGTTTAAATCGTCCGTATTTGGTTCAAACATATATTGAAATATATAGTTATATTTTGGACAGTTCATTTAACGATAAAATATTAGTTTATCGTTAACCATTTATAGTATTGTTGTTAACGTATCTATTTGCTCCTTCGTCAAGGATTCGGGGAATTCAATTTCAAAATCAATGATCATATTTCCCGTACTTCCCTCACGAGTCATGCCTAAGTTTGGAACAATCTTCTTGAAATTAGGCTTGATGACTGTGGGGTTACTCGCATTATTTAAACAAAGACGCTTCCCATTTAAATGGACGATTTCAAAGGAAAATCCACAAAGCGCCTCTTTTAACGATATCTTTTGTTTATATACTAAGTCTAGTCCATGACGCTTAAATTGGCTGTTATTTTGTACACGAAATACAATACGAACTTCGCCCTTGTTGTCGTTAACAATATGCCCCCTGTCATGTACCGTCACAGATTCATTATCATCAATTCCTTGTGGGATATTAATATATACTGTTTCTGTTTCAGTGCGACGCATATTTCCATTGATAATCGTTCGCTCAATATCAATAGGAATTGCAGATCCAGTGAAGCTCTGATCAATGGTGATTTGAATCGTCTTTTGTATAGGTTCGGGACGCATTTGTTGATGAAAATTCATGCCGTGACCAGGCATGCCAGGTCCTCCGTGACCATGGAAAATACGAATCTCAGGTCCACCTGGACCTCCCATTCCTCCCATGCTTTGTCCGAACATCATACTAAAAATATTATTGATATCATTCATATCATTCATGCTTTGCATGTGAGCAAACGGCATTCCTCCCATACCAAATCCAGGCATGCCCATGCCTCCAAAACCAGGCATACCTCCAGAACCTTGGCCAAATTGTAACTCCATATTATATTGATTTCGCTTCGCTTTGTCACCTAAAATTTCGTAGGCCTGATTAATTGCCTGAATTTTTTCCTTTGCTTCTTCTGTGTCATTTCGATCTGGATGGTATTTTAATGATAACGCACGATACGCCTTTTTAATTTCCATGTCACCAGCATCTTGTGAAACGCCAAGAATATCATAATGATTTACCATTTTTTTATATTGTATACATGTCTATTTTTATATATTATTTTTATTTATATTATATAAAAGCTACGATCTATGAATCCTATACAACACTAAAACCTATGTCTACGCAAATAAAAACATCAAAACCGGTAGATAGTCATACAACATTTATTACAAAATATAAGCCATATTTTATCAAGGATTTTTGCATGGATGATAAATTATATTCTGTTATAAAAACCCTACTCGATATCGATTATCTGAATATTTTATTCATAGGCAATTCAAGTTCTGGTAAAACTACGATTTTATACGCACTGATACGAGAATATTATGGTCTCTCCAAGGACGCAAATTTACCCGAAAATAATATACTCTTTATTAATAATTTGAAGGAACAAGGCATTCAATATTTCAGAAACGAAATGAAAACATTTTGTCAATCCCATAGTTCCATTCATGGAAAAAAGAAACTTGTTGTCATAGACGATATCGATAATATAAATGAGCAAAGTCAGCAAGTATTTCGTAATTATATTGATAAATACAAACACAATATTCATTTTATTTCGGTATGCACAAACATACAAAAAGTAATAGAGAGTATTCAATCCCGGGTTCATATTATTCAAATACCGCAACCCACCACAGCACAAATCCAAACAATCATGAATAAAATCGTCGATGCTGAAAATGTCGTTATTAGCGAAGATGCAAAAAACTACTTATTGATGATGACTGGATCTTCCGTGAGGGTTTTGATTAACTATTTGGAAAAAATGTATATACTTGGCGAAACTGTTGATTTGGAGCTCTGTAAAAAGCTGTGTTCCAATATTTCTTTCCAACAATTTGAAACGTATATTGAAAACATAAAACAAAAGGACATATCAGGAGCAATAGATGTCTTATATGATATCCATGATTATGGCTATTCGGTAATTGATATTTTGGATTATTTTTTTACGTTTGTAAAAACAACCCCTATTTTGGACGAGGAAACAAAATATCGAATTATACCTTTGCTGTGTAAATATATAACGATTTTCCATAATTTGCACGAAGATGGAATAGAGCTAGCACTATTTACAAACAATATTTATAAGTTGTTTCATTCCTAATTTTGAGGTAGTATTTAAAACTGCGCATATTTGTAAATGCGTTTAGAATAAATCATTATTTTAGTGAAGAATATAATGATTCCTTAATATAAGAATAAAACCAGCAATACAAAAAAGGATGCCGAGTCAGATATTCAGAAAGCCCGTACCCAAAGAACTGCTTTTTGAGTTGTTAGAAAAAATTTGCTTAAAAACTGACAAGTATTACTACATTGACATGAATGCTTATAAAAAGATGATTTTTTATAACCATCATGAGGATTTTTTGGTATCCTTGAAAGATTATTATCACCTTGGAAAACAAATGTATATTGAGCGTAAAATGGAGTATAATTCATTTACGAATATTGTGCGCCAAATATGCAAATATTGCATTATTATGTTTACCTCGCAAATAAAATACAATGAATCCAAATATAATATTGATTACTTTGTTTATTTTTAGTCTCGTGATTTGAAAAGTAAATAATATCTATTCGCTAATATATACTATTTATTCAAACATGTTTAGTTCAAAAAATTTAAATACATACGTTTTTGCGGGTCTGGTTGTATTGGTCGCTAGCTATGTTGCTACGAATATGAAAAAACCATTTGATTCAAAAGATGATGAATATGAACTCATTCGTAAATATTTATTGAACGATTCACCGCTCTATGGTTATAATCGTCCAAAGATTTGGATTCATACAAAATACGACTTAAATGCCCGTAAATGGAAGGATTTCCAATCTCGTAATACAACGGATCTTAACCAACCCTATCTTCATTTGACAATTCAAACAATTATAAACCATTGTGGCGATGATTTTCATGTTTGCTTAATTGACGACGAGTCCTTTAGTAAATTATTACCCTCTTGGGACATTGATCTCACTGTTATTGCTGAACCCATGCGCACCCATTTTCGCCAATTGGGCCTCTTACAACTTATTTACTATTATGGCGGGATGGTTGTACCCAACTCTTTTGTTTGCATCAAAAACTTGAAGGAATTTTACGAAGAAGCAACTTCTGGTAATAAACCATTTGCGTGCGAAGCTGTCAATAGAACTGTGAATTTGCAACAACAAAAACATAAGATGCTTTTTATCCCAGATACGTATTTTATGGGTGCCAAAAAGAATGATACCACGATTTTGGATCTAGTTGAACGTGTCAAACGTCTCAACAAAAGTCCGTTCTTTTGTGCGGAACCCGACTTTTTAGGCACGGTTCCTCAATACTTTTTGGAACTTATTGATGCTAATAAAATGAACTTGATCACTGGCGAAATGATTGGCGTAAAAACAAAAGATCGCAAAACGATTTTATTGGAAAACTTGATGGAAGAAGATTATTTAGACTTGAACTGTAATGCGGTTGGTATCTATATCCCTGCCGATGAGGTTTTGATACGTAACAAGTTCCAATATTTTGCGTATCTTTCTAAGGAGGAAATTTTACAGTCACGTCTTATCATTGCCAAATATATTACTGCCTCTATTTTGGATACAACTAACGAATACCATAAGAAGTCTGAGATTCGCAGTGTAGTTGCTTTATAATTTATCGGTGTATATGTTTTTTTAAAATCATATAAAACTCTACCATGATATATCTAAAACATGAGCACCCACTTATCTCATAAAACAATTGATGAACTCTATCATAAATACGCACAAAACGAGTATATGACATTAAAAATGAATACCTATATTTGTGAGCAATTACCCGCCTTTTTTGAAAACATGGATCGTGTCCATAATGAACGTATTATTCGAATCCAAGAATTATCCGCAGAACAAGACGTTTTTATTCAGTGCTTTCTGAACAATAACCAATATTTCTATGTGTCGACCACGGAGAAATTCTTCTATTATGACGGACTTCATTATCAAGAAATCAGCGAGGATGATATTTTATATAATGTCTTGTCCACGATCACGAAAGACCGTAATCTCATGTCTTGGAAACAACGCACCAAAATCAATATCATGAAGCGTATCAAAGAAAACTCGCTGCTACAAAGCATTCCCGAGTCAGATACGATTCAAAACGTGCTTGACGTATTATGTCCAGCGCTGTTTTCGAAACGTAGCGAGGCCAAGTATTTTTTGACAATATTGGGGGATAATATTTTGCGTAAAAATACCGATTTGATACATTTTATTTATCCAAAGGCCAAGCAGTTTTTGCAGACTCTAAACAATATTTGCCACACATTTATTGGTGTTGGTCTTTCGCAATCATTTAAACATAAATATTATGAACATGAATATGTAGATTGTCGGCTAGTAAAAATCAACGAATCTGTCAAGTCGGAGATCGTGTGGTCGAACTTGGTCTTATCAAATGCCCTCGATATTATTTGTGTAGCTTGCCATTATTCGATTCGGTATAAGTCCTCGGATCAATATTTGACGGATTCTAGTAACGACGAAGTGCTTGCTTATGGTGCATTTTCTATGAAGGACATGCAACCTGCTGGATTTGTTCAACAGTTTATTCACGAATATGTGGATAGGGCGCCACAACTTCGCCAAGATTCGAGTCAGTTGAGTGATTCTAATATTTCAATTAGTTGGAAGAATATGCAGTATTTATGGAAACAGTTTCTAGACTCAAAAAACTTGCCTTCCATTATTTTTATGCAGAACTTGAAGCCATTGATTATTGAAAAACTCAAAGAACACTACGTAGACGATCAAGACGTGTTTGTTGGAATCTATAGTAAGTTTTTACCTGCGATTCAGAAGTTTTTGCTGTTTTGGAATGATACAATGACAGTAGATGAAACGGAATATGAATTGGAAATCGAAGAGGTGATTTTGTTATGTAAACGGTGGTGCCAGGGGCGTGGTGAATCAACGTGTAGTTTGAATGATCGACAAATATTAGATTTGATTGTGAATTATTATCCGAACGTGGAGATTGAAAATGATAAATATATTTCAAAGGTGCGATGCTCTTTATGGGATAAACAAATGGACATCGAAATTTCACTGAATTCGTTGAAACAGAGTCATAGTGAAGTGAGTGGTTCTAATGGAAATGGCAGTACTATCTCAATTTATGATGCATATTCTTTTTATTGTAAACAGAGGAATGTAATAAATGTAAGTAAATCCTATTTTGAAAAGTATTTGTTTGATAATTTGGGGGAGTATATTGTGGATGGGAAGTTTTTGCAACTTTCAGAGATTAACCTCTGAAATTAAGGCTACATTTAACCATGAATCTCGCCTGAAGGCGAGATTTTGGTGTAAATGTGTGTCGGGTGAATGGCTAACGGTCTAACGGTTTAACGATCTAACGGTTTAATGTTTTTATAAGATGTTTATTAAAATCTTATAAAATTAAATTGTTAATTTATTGTTCAAATGCAGGGGTTTTAATTCCAGCGCCGTCCGTGCACGTCTCATCTGTAGGATCAAATGTCGTTCCTTCCATGCATCCTTTCGCACCACCCTTCATCTTACGTGATCCACGGCTCTTGCGTGTTCCCTTCTTGACGTAGCCAAACTTGCCCTTCTTGGCAAAGTAGCCAGCTTTCTCTAAACGCTTCTCCTTCTTGGCGGTGCGGTGCTTCTTGGCAGAAACAATGCGACCCCATTTATTCATCATTAAATCCTTTCTTGTTAAACCGCCAGGGGTTTTGTAGGCAGTTTTATTGTGGACTTGCTGACGAGAACCAAAAAGCTCCTTGTACGCAACTCCGCTAATATGGTATTTTCCATCATCTCCACGAACAGGACGTTTCATTTCAGTATATACTATAGAAATAAAATAATTGCCTAAAACATATGGCTTAAAAATATAGCTTTTAGTATTGGTACAAAAAGTTAAGATTCGTAACTAATGGTCTTTGTACACGCCCTTGTGGATATACGGAACCTGTTGGTAAAATTAAGTCTGCATAACGTTTCAAATAAAAACCTTTATCAATCGGCATGAGTGGATACATACCTTGTAAAACATCGGGCAAATAATCATAACTGAGGTTCTTGCTAAAAATGCTGCGTAGGGTATCAAAATACGATTGCGCAGTTATTTTTCCAATTAAAAAATTCGCCGTTTGTGTTTCAATGTCGTATCCCACAATAACAACATTGTTAGCAAAAGCAAATTTCTCAATAAAAACATTGACGTTATTCACAAATTGTATTGGCGCTGAACGAACAATGTGCGGTTTTGAATTCGTTACATACTGCGAATAAAGCATGCGTTTTGTTATGGTTGGGTTATTACCGCTCGTTACAACTTGTGGCAATACTACTGGCGGACATACTTTTTTCAACATACATTGTTTAACAAAATCTTGATTTGATGTGGGTCGAAACATTCTAGTTATATATTGATGATGTAAAAAATCGACCAAAAAATTGAATAAAACAAATAATATAAATTGGTCTTCATAGTATAGTACATAGCGATGTCGTCTGCTTCTAAGCTTGCCCAACAATACCAACAGAAAACGGATAAACAGCATATTCTGGATAATCCCGATACCTATATCGGCTCTGTCGAGAATGTCGATGCAAACATGTGGGTCTTTGATGATGCGTCCAATCGTATCGCCCTCAAAGAAATCGAGTATATTCCTGGACTCTACAAGTTGTTTGATGAGGGTATTGTGAATGCTCGTGATCATGTTGTGCGTATGATTCAGTCGAATTCTATTGATAAAAAGTTTGTTACGTTTATTGATACTACGATTTCCGATGATGGAACTATTACAATCACCAATGATGGTAATGGTATTGATGTTGCAAAGCATCCCGAAAATAATCTTTGGATTCCTGAGATGGTTTTTGGACATCTTCGTACTTCGACCAACTACAACAAAGACGAAAAAAAGATCGTTGGCGGTAAGAATGGCTTTGGATTCAAGCTTGTCCTTATTTGGTCAGAGTATGGTAAGATTGAGACGATTGATCATACTCGTGGCCTCAAGTATGTCCAAGAATTCAAGCGGAATTTGGATGAGATCTGCCCTCCTGTGATTACTAAGGTTACTGGTGCAGCACTTTCTAAGCCATATACTCGTGTTTCGTTCAAGCCAGACTACCGCCGTCTCCACACAAATGGTCTTACTCCTGATATGCTCGCACTTCTCAAAAAGCGTGTCTATGATATTGGCGCAGTTACTGATCATTCCATCAAGAAGATCAAGGTCGGTTACAATGGTGTAACAGTTCCTGTGAAGAACTTCCAGCAGTATATTGATTTGTACATTGGCTCAAAGGACCAAGCGAAGCGAGTCTATGAGCAACCTGATGAACGTTGGGAGTATGCAGTTGCGCTATCTCCGACGCATGAGTTTGTTGCGATTTCGTTTGTGAACGGTATTGCGACAAACAAGGGTGGCAAGCACGTGGACTATATCACTGGTCAAATCGTACGCAAGCTTTGCGACTTCATCGAAAAGAAGAAGAAGATCAAGGTCAATGCAGCTTCGATCAAGGAGCAGCTGATTTTGTTCTTGCGTTCCGATATTGAGAATCCGTCGTTTGATAGTCAGACGAAGGATTTTATGAATACTCCTTCTGCCAAGTTTGGTTCGTCGTGCACTGTTTCGGATTCCTTTATTGAGAAGGTAGCGAAGATGGGTGTGATGGATGTGGCAATGTCCTTGACAGAGGCAAAGGAAAATAAGCTCGCAAAAAAGACGGATGGTTCCAAGACTAAGACCATCCGTGGTATTGCGAATTTTATCGATGCGAACGATGCAGGTACTACGAAGTCTAAGGATTGTATCTTGATCCTTTGTGAGGGACTTTCAGCGATGTCGGGTATTGTTTCGGGCTTGTCGAGCAGTGATCGTAACACAATTGGTATTTATCCGCTTAAGGGTAAGCTGCTCAATGTGCGTGGCACAGCTACGAAAAAGATTTCTGAAAACAAGGAAATCACTGACCTTAAGAAGATTTTGGGCCTGGAGACGGGTAAGACGTATGGAACAATTACTGAGGTTGGTCAACATTTGCGGTACGGTAAAATTATGTTTATGACGGATCAGGATTTGGATGGTTCCCATATCAAGGGTCTCTGTATCAATCTGTTTCACAGCGAATGGGCAAGCCTTGTTAAGATTCCCGGCTTTCTGTCTTTCATGAACACGCCCATTTTGCGTGCCAAGAAGGGTGCGCAAACATTGTTGTTTTATAATGATGGTGAGTATGAGACCTGGAAACAGAGTGTACAAAACAATTTGGCGGGTTGGAACATCAAGTATTTTAAGGGTCTTGGCACGTCGACTTCAGCAGAATTTAAGGAGTATTTTGCTCACAAGAAAATCGTTGACTTTGTCTATACAGGGCCGACAAGCGACGATACGATTGATAAGATCTTCAATAAGGAGCGTCCAGATGATCGTAAGACATGGCTCGAGCAATACGACAAAGATGCATATTTGGATACGAATCGTCAAAATGTTCAATATGAGGAGTTTATTAACCAAGAAATGATTCATTTCAGCACGTATGATTGTGCAAGATCCATTCCTAACATGGTAGATGGTCTCAAGACATCGCTACGCAAGATCCTGTTTAGTGCATTCAAACGTAAGCTGACGAGTGAGATTAAGGTGGCTCAGTTTTCAGGTTATGTTTCGGAGCACTCGGCATATCATCACGGCGAAGCATCTCTGAATGGTGCGATCGTGAACATGGCGCAGAATTTCGTCGGTTCCAACAACGTCAATCTTCTAGAACCCAACGGTCAGTTTGGTACGAGACTTCAGGGTGGTGATGATAGTGCATCGGAGAGATATATCTTTACTCAACTTAACACACTCACCCGTTATCTGTTTCCAGAGGCGGATGATGCTATCCTCTCATATTTGAATGATGATGGCACTCTCGTCGAGCCAGAGTATTATGTGCCCATTATTCCATTTGCCTTGATGAATGGAATCTCGGGCATTGGCACGGGGTTTTCGTGTGATATTGCTCCGTATAATCCGAAGACGGTGATTCAGTATTTGAAGAATAAGCTTGCAAATAAGACCAATGATGCGATCGACTTTGTTCCTTATTATGAGGGATTCAAGGGATCAGTTTTAAAGCTCACTGACCAGAAATATTTGATCAAGGGCTTGTATGAAAAGATTGGTGAGGACAAGATCCGAATCACTGAGTTGCCTGTTGGAAAGTGGACGATGCCCTATACGACATTTTTGGAGTCACTGATGGATGGAACTTCCGTCGATAAGGCCGGCAAAAAGATCCCGCCTACGATCAAGGACTTCACATCAGTTTGTACAGAGGTCTCAATTGATTTTACTGTGGTCTTCCCGAAGGATAAGTTGGCTGAACTGCAGTCGAGCAAGGATGCGAACGGTTGTGATGGTGTCGAGAAACTACTCAAGTTATTTACGACCGTCAGTACGACCAACATGCACATGTTTGATGCAAATATCAAGCTTCATAAGTATCAGAGTGTAGAGGAGATCATCGACGACTTCTATGGCATTCGTATCGAAACGTATAAGAAGCGTAAGGCGTATTTGGTGGCAGCGATGGAGAAGAAGCTCGTGAAGTTGTCGAACCGTGCTAGGTATATTCAAGAAACGTTGAAGGGTACGATTGATTTGAGACGTAAGACTTCCGAGCAGGTGACCAAGCTATTGACGGATCTAAAGTTTACGCTTTATGATGGAGATTTCAAGTATTTGGTGAAGATGCCTATGGACTCGGTGACTCAAGAAAACGTAGAGAGCATTATGAATGAGGAGGCAGATACGAAGGCAGAATTGGAGGTTCTGAAGGCGACTACATTGGAACAAATGTGGTCGACAGAGCTTGGTGTTTTGGATATACAGTATGATTTGTATAAAAAGAAGCGTGAGGCTATTCAATCGGGTAATGTATCAAATGGCGCTCCCAAGAAGCTCACAATTAA
>Ga0114980_10001728_pt1 | contig 15532 bp, 10 predicted proteins | sample S_140806_EF_Meta_FD_87018 | JGI IMG/M metagenome (GOLD analysis project Ga0114980, IMG submission 87018) | Freshwater microbial communities from Lake Simoncouche, Canada to study carbon cycling - S_140806_EF_MetaG | ecosystem: Environmental > Aquatic > Freshwater > Lake | place: Lake...
CGTTAAATGATTTAGTTTGTTCATTCTATTACCTTTGGTACTACAAAATACCCGAATTTTTCTTTTGGAGCATTTTTTAATACTTCCTTAGAACAATCTCCATATTGAACTTTGTCTTCTCTCAGCTCCATATCGAACTCATTCACATTTACTAAAGGCTCAACACCTTGCGTATCAGCGGATTTTAATTCATCAATAACCCCAAGAACATTTGACAATTCTTGAACGTAAAGAGAGATCTTGTCCTCATTTATGCGTAAACGCGCCAATTTTGCTGTCTTCAGAACTGTATCTTTTGTAATGGACATAACGGAAAAAGTTTTTTTGTAAAATATAATTTTTGAACAAAAGGCGCAAGTGATTTTTATTTCCTCTAACTTATTCTTTGTCGCAAAAACTATATCATAAAATCTCATCTCTTAACACTTAGTAGCAATGCTGTGGCACTAAAACCACGCTCTGATAATAAACCCCCAATATCTGGTCGCCGTTAATAATCTAGCAACAATGATCCGTGATAATAAATGTTGGATATTTCGTGGATTGATAAAATGGATTTTTTTTATAATGACTCTTTAAAGGCCTTAGAAGGAACAATTAATAACGATTCAGGATTGAAAATAGATGAGCTGTCTCTTTATCCAATGGAGCTATCTAAAGATGCATTGGAACAAATTCACAATACACACGACAAAAATAATGTGCACAATTTAAATAAAAAAAGACAGGAAATCATTAGATCGGAAGAAAAGATATTTTTTATGCACATGCCAAAAACAGCTGGTACATCTATACATACGTACATGAAGAGTTTTTATCCAATGATAAATGCTGATCCGTTTAACATAAATACAAGCTATGACAACAAGCTGGCAAGAATTACGTTAGTGCAATCTCATATGAATAAAAGTCAGATGCCAAAATATTTTTCCTCAGAACCATCTTCAAAATTTATTTTTTTTAGAGATCCAGAGCAGAGAATTATATCTGATTATTATTTTCTGAAGGAATTTCCACAGGAATATTTCCTCGAGATCAAAAATATGGATTTATTGGCATTTGTCATGGGAGATGATGACAACATGAGAAAGAAAGAAGGACACCTGAAAGACAATATATATGTAAGATATTTAATAGATGGACCCCCTTCTCATCGACCATTAACAGAAAAAGATGTAGCTGCAGCAATACAATATTTAGAAACTTTCGATTTCATAGGATTCGTTGAAAACTATAATTATTACTTTGATTTGCTATGTGATTTTTATTACATTCCTAGACCAGATACAACCCCAAAGTATAACACAATAGAAAACCTCAAAAAACACCACAAAAAAACTACGCAAAAAGAATTGCACACAGAAGTTATAACAGATGCAATCAAAGAAAGGCTCGAAGAACTCACGAAATACGACTACATGGTTTATGAAGCTGCAAAAAAGATTAGTGCAAAAAAAATATTAGCCTGGTCACAGAACCGCAAATCATAAGATTATGCTATACGCCACAATAATAAGCTAAAATAACGGCTATAATATTGACCGACCGTAAAATTTCTCTAATATTGAATTGAAAATTATCTGAAAATTTGATGGACGGGTTGGAATTTAATAAAATAGCTGCGACGGTGTTAATAGCAGGCATAACCGTGATGGTAGTCAGCAACATAGCCGATATATTATATCACCCCGATAGAATGTTCAAAAGAGGATACCATGTAGAAGTGGAAGGCAGCGTCTCTACAACGCAACTCTCAGCACCTGAAGCCCCTGTCGATGTAGCGGCGTTAATGGCAAAAGCTGATATCTCTCGAGGAAAAGAAGCAGCAAAAAGATGCACAATGTGCCATACGTTTACACCAGATGGCAAAAATAAAGTTGGGCCAAATCTATGGGGAGTAGCCGGCGCCAAAAAAACTTATAAAAGTGATTACTCCTATTCTAAAGCAATGCAAGACAAAGGAGGGACCTGGACCCGCGATGATTTATTCAAATTTATCAATACTCCTAAAAAATTTGTGCCAGGAACTAAAATGTCTTTTGCCGGATATGCCGATCCGCAAGAAGTGGCAGATGTAATTAAATATTTAGAAACTTTGAAATAATATGCTAAAAATCGCCACATGGAATGTAAACTCAATTAGAACAAGAAAAGAGCTAGCAATAAACTGGCTAAAACATAACAAGCCTGATGTTCTGCTACTGCAGGAACTAAAATGCCTGGAAGAGCAATTCCCAAAAGAGGATTTCGAAGACCTTGGCTATAATATTGCGTTGCATGGCCAAAAAACATTTAATGGCGTCGCGATATTAAGCCTACACCCAATAGAGGATGTCTCTACAGCGCTAGAACATACCCCTCTACCAGAACACGCAAGATATATTGAAGGGGTGATTAGCTTTAATAAATCAGCTGTGAGGGTTGCGTCAGTATATGTCCCCAATGGCGACTCTTTGGACTCAGACAAATATCAAGCTAAATTACAGTTTTTTGATGCATTAGAATTTCATTTTCAAAAACTATTAAAACTAGAGGAAACAATGGTTATAGGCGGCGATTTTAATGTAGCACCTGAAGATATTGATACCTACTTGCCAGATGCAAGTCATGATAGTGTTTTGTTCGACATAAAGGTGAGAAAAAAACTGAGATCACTGCTGAATCTTGGGCTCTATGATGCATTCAGATTGAGATACCCAGAAGAAAAACAATTTAGCTGGTGGGACTATAGAGCGGGAGCATGGCATAAAAATCATGGGCTCAGAATTGATCACATTCTACTTTCCCCACAAGCAGCTGATAAACTTGCAGATGTTACCATGGATCATGACATGCGCGGCAAAGAAAATCCTTCTGATCATATACCCGTTATGACAAGCTTCGATAGGTAATACAAATTCTTACACCAGCAACCTTTGATATTTCTCCACGAACTCATGATAGCGCCCCTTGAAATCGACATAGCCATTCTCATAAACAAAGATAATTCTATCTGCCATTGTCGAAATAAAACTTCTATCGTGGCTAACGCAAATGATCGACCCCTCAAACTGTTTAAGAGCATGAGCTAACGCCACTCTGCTCTCTAAATCTAAATGGTTCGTCGGCTCATCCAGAATCATTGTGTTTCCTTGCTTCATAATAAGACTTGCAAAAAGAAGACGCGCGGCCTCACCACCACTTAAAACTGAAAGATGTTTATTGATATCATCATTACAAAATAACATTCTAGCCAAGACGCTTCTAATTGAATTAATTTCTGAAACTCTTGTTTCATTCATTAACCACTCACCTACGCTGTAATCACCTTTCACTAAATCGTGATGATCCTGAGAGAAATATGAAGCCACTACATTATGCCCCCACGATATAGAACCAGAGTCAGCACTGACAAGACCTAGTATGGTTTTTAGTAATGTAGATTTACCTATGCCGTTTTTTCCTATCACCGCAATTTTATCACCCCTGAACACCTTAAAAGATACTTTTTGGAATAATTTTCTATCCGAGAACGACTTGGAAAGATTGACAATTTCGACCACTTCCTTGCCCGTTTTTACTTTTTGAGTAAAGGCAAATTTAGGCGGAATACGAGATGTGTTTTTAATTTCCGGCATCTCTACTTTATTCATTTGTTTTTCTCTAGAGGCAGCTTGCCTTGATCTAGTGCCGGCACGAAATCTTTCTACGAAACGACGTTGCTTTTCTAAATAATTCTCCACCCAAACACGATCTTTCTCCCGTTGCTCTATGATTCTCTGTTTTTCTGTTACGAACGCTTCGTAATTGCCAACGTAAAGATTAATTTCACCATAATCGACATCCAAAATATGATCACAAATATTATTTAAGAAATCATGATCATGAGAAATGAGAATCAAAGTGCCTTTAAAATCATTGATGAGATAATTTTCTAACCATTGAATAGACAGAATATCAAGATGGTTGTTTGGTTCGTCTAAAAGCAATACATCTGGCTTACCAAATATGCTTTGAGCCAACAACACTCTCAATTTATAACCACCTGAAAGTTGGTGCAATGGCACAAAATGATCTTTAGTATCAATTCCCAAACCAGTTAAAATAGTTTGAGCTTGAGACTCGGCCTCATATCCATCGTTCTCCATGATAGTCTCAGATAATTCTCCTATTCTATAACATTCCTCTTCTGAGATATCTGATTTGCAAGATAGGCCCTCCTGTTCTTTTATCGCTTCCCATAGTTTAGGTTTGCCCTGAATTACTACATCTACTACACGATCATTTTGATATTTAAATAAATCCTGCTTCAAAGATCCTATCGTCACACCACGAGGCACAGTAATATCGCCAGCACTTAACTCTTCTTCTCCTAAAATTAAACGGAAGAATGTCGATTTACCAGCACCATTAGCACCAACAAGTCCATACTTATTGTTATTCAAGGCAAGGCTTACATCTTCAAAAAGTAACTTTTCTCCATAATGCATGGCGACTTTATCAAGAAGTATCATAATTTTTGCGGTAAATAAGAGGGACCATATTAGATGACGAAGTCCATATAAGTCAAGGATATACTAAGCTCAAAAACTAGTTTATTAGTTTCTTGGTTGATCGCGTCCATCATCATTCCCTCTTCCTTGCTCATCAATTTCATGCTGTTCTGGAGCATTTTTTCCATTATCAATGCCGTTTCTATTATTATCAGACTTGCTATCCTCTTCATCTATTTCTTCTTTGCCAATCTCAGAAGTGCGTTTCTTTTTGCCCTGCCACTTAGCGAAAGCAGAAGCCGCAGCCCCTGCAGCAAGAACAGGAGCGCCCACTGCAGCATTAACGCCCGTTTTAATGCCTCCAAGCATCCCAGATGCCGCCGCCTGAGAGCCTCCAGATTCAAATAGTTTCTTTGTAATTGCAGCAGATAACTCTCCAGACTTCTTGAGTAAAGCTATAAAGATGTAGAAAATAATCACCTGCGTTAACACAAAAATCACGATATTCCCACCAGGAATAGGACCACCACCTGAAACGCCACTAGGGTTAGGCCAATAGATAGTAAATAAATCCAATGTTCCTAACGAACCAAAATCAATAAAAATAGGAAGCACAGCAGTAGATGAAAGTTGTAAGCTAATAATATTGAATAAAGTATCATTAATGAAAGCAGCTATAAGAGTGATAGTAGCAAACATTACTACTGGCTCCATCATGTATGCAGCAAACGCCTTTATCCAACCATCGAATATTTGCCTAGTCTGCTGGAATAAAATGAGCGGAATAAATAGCGGAGCTAAAGCAATTAACAAACCCATTCCAGTATAAGCCATTAAATAAGCTATAGTAATTTCTAAAATTGCAAGAATATATACTACAATTGCATAACCCAACATTAACAAACAAATCCATCCAATAGGAAACCACAAGACGAATGAACCTAACACCGAAAAGAAATGTGATGAAAATACAGTATTGATAGCGTAATCAGCAAAACTAAATAGAGTCTGATAATTTAATTGGCCAGTTTCAACCGTAGCCGCAGCAGATCCTGTCACTAAATTTATCAACTGAGTCTGACCATTCACAAAGAATGAGAACAGATAAGTATTAAAAAAAGTTATCGCCCCACCGCTGGTTAGAGTCAAAACAACACCAAACTTTACCATTCTTATAAAGAAATCTTTTTGAGTTACACCCCCCATACCTGTTAAAAAAGCAAAACCATAAAAAGCTATGTAAAGCAAAAGCAATATTCTTATGATCGATATATATTCCTGGCTAGACTCTGCATTACCAAAAATCTGCTGAGAAACCTGATTAATATTTTGAGTTACAGGAGTGATAACGAATTTAGCAAGAGAAGATAAAAATGTGCTGGAACCAGCAGCTGTTGGTTGCACTATATTGACTTTATAACGCCCAGAATTATCGTAATAATTAGATTCCGCGTAAGCATTACCAGCACCACGATCAATAACCCTTAACCATATCGTGCCAGATTGGGGATTTTCTAAAGTAGCACCTAGAACAGAAATCCCATTATAAGTCACTAAACTATTTGTTACAGTTCCAAAATCGTCATCACTTGGTTGAGTTTGAGATACGATATATTCTATCTTGCCAGAATCAGACTCAGCATCAATAATTGGACTGACTAATATACCATTTATATACTGACAGCTACTGGGAGAAAATGGCGAAATTGAAACAGACCCAGGATCAGTAAGCCACTGAGAAAAATTAGACTGCAAAGAATTGCCTTGAGAACATAAAAGCACAGTGCCACTTGCTGTACCAATATAACCATACATCTGACCACCAATAGTGATAAAACCACTATACCCAGGAGTATCTTCAAAGATACTAATAGTGGAAACATAAATAGGATTATAAGTAACTCCACTATTAGTCCAGCTTGGGTTAGGCCCATACACATAAACGGACGTTGTATTGTAATTAATATTATTATTATTTGGACCTAAATTCTCATTCCAATTGCTAGGCAACGAATCACAAGATGCCAGCAAAAATAAACCGAAAATCAAGGCGCAGAATCGCAATAACCTCTGTACAAAGTTTTTACAATGATAAACCTGAACACTCACTACATTCCTCATTTTACTGCTGGCCTCTTAATTTCAGAATCAGGCACCCTATCTAATTTCATCACTTCCTCTATAAGCTTAGCCCTTTCATTTGCATCTGCAGGGTTAAAGAAAAGTTTATGCGCATCAGCATCATTCACAAACATTGATTGAGCTAGAGCACCCATCGCATCTCGTTTATCATTGTCAGTAGCATCTCTGTCACGCAATGTTTTAAGAGCATCAGAAGCCCCTTGTCGATTTAAAGCATCCCTTAACGCAATTGCTTGAGGAGAAAGTTTGTCATAAGCAGCAGAACCATCTTCCACAGAAGATAATTTTGAAAGATTATTAATAAAATAATCTTTGGTTTGTTGTCTGCTTTCGTAATATGCATCAGTTTCATTCGCGGATCTATTACTCATAGCACCATATAAACCCATACCTAATGAACGCGCTGCTTGCGCTTGATCTGCAACACTTGCATTTTTATTGTTTAATGTATCAAAATTATTTTTAAAGGCACCATAAGGATCGTGGGACAATGCATTAGTCACAGTATCTGACATATAACGAGCCATACCTACCTGTTTGGCATTATACATATCTTCTGTTCGCTTAGCTTCTTTTAATAATTTATCTTCATTGGAGGTTCTGAACATACCAATTGCTGCTCGTTTTAATTTTTTCTTTTGGTTACCAACAAAATTATCAACTTTATCAGGTATGCCGGTCATCCTAAACGCCGCTCTACCACGGTTAAACACTGCGCTACCCACACTACCACCCTCTCTTGAAAACTTACCAGCAGCACCTCCGGTTATTCTCTCTGTTATTTCTGATACAAACTTGTCATACCCCATCATTAAGTGTCCTATGATTACAAATAATAATATATCAACCACCTGCACACCTATAGCTGACATCAATGCACTAGCGCCGCCAGGCATCATGCCAAAAGGAGCAAAAAACTCTATGCAAAATATCGTTTCTGTCAAATTCATAGCGCTAACAATCGAAGGAATAAAATCAAAATTAATAGGCCAAATACATTTCCAACAAACTTGAAAATTGATAATTTGTATGAGAAGAACATAAGCTAACTCAGTTAATAAACTCAAGCCTATAATCAAAATAACTGGTTCTAAACTATAGCGAACAAAAGCATTGATCCAATTATCAAAAAGCTTTTTAGTCATATCAAATAAGTAGAAAGGAATAAAAATTGGCGCTAATAATATTAAAATACACAGCACTAATATGGACATTAGGTAAACAAGTACTGCCTTAAATATTCCTATTAAGAACAAGACAACCCCGATTAGCATCAGCACCGATAATATTAACCCCATAGGAGATATACCAGATAAAGCAAGAAGTTTTAGCCACGTAGTGGAACTCAAGAACGTCAAACTTATCATGTTATCGGCAAATGCAAAAACAGGAGGTGAAGGCGAGGAAGGGGAAGGAGGCGTTACTTGGGCAGAACCAAATCCAATCTGAGCATCTACGATGAGATCATTCATGCCACTAAAAAACAACTTAAAGAAATCGTTATAGAAGAAATCAAATCCGTTAGGACTAATTATAGTAAGAACTAGCCCTATTTTGAAGGCCATTTTTAACAATTCTTTCTGAGATATACTAACAGTCCCTATGGTGAAACTAATGCCATAAAATGCTATATAGAGCACTAAAAGAACCCTGATATATTGCACAAACTGAACACCGGAAGCAGAACAACCGCTACCAACACAAAAATTAGAAAAATATGGCTCAATAACTGAGAATGATATATCGAATATCATATTTCTCAACTCTTCTATCAGATTGCTAATTACTCCACTGGAAAGATATTGTGTATATTGTATGTTTACGCTGTAAGCTCCAGTGTTATCACCATAACACCCATTACAATCTCTTACTCTCAGGTATAAGATGCCAGTTCCAGCACCTTGAACCTGCAAATTATTAATATTACCTGTTGGATTACATCCACCTTCAGCCACAGAACAGAATAAAGTACCTGTAGTATTACTAGAAGGAGGCTGAGAAGTGCTTGGATCTACTATTATATATTCTAAAGCCATTGCATTCGGTGCATTTATAGTACTAGCCGCTGCGGAAGGCATACCGTTGTACCCAACACAACTAGTTCTAGTATCATAAATTACATAACCACCTAAATTATCACCAAAAGAACCAATTTCGTCTGCCATTTTAGCACATATCTGGGTATAGCCACTACCAGAACCGGTCATATGTCTAGTGGTTAGTCTATTGTTACAGTATGAATAATCACCACCGTTTTGACAATTTGGCCCATCAAAAGTACTAGGTTGATATTCTATTAATCCAAAAATGCTGCCAGAAGTAGTATTATCACCAACATACTGGTCAAACCAAATGCAATTTTGATCACCACTATTACAATTAAGCTGAGAACTACAACTCTCTGAGGCATCAATAATTTTTAACCACATACCAGACCCACCGGTATACCAACATTGGAAGGCCTCTCCTGCCCCATCACATTGCGCCCAGATACTCGCATTGCTTAACCCACTAGCCCAGCCTCGATTCGGCCCCTCACACATTGGACATGTGTAATAGCCCTGATCAAGAAAAGGACAAGAAGAATACTGGCTGTTCTGCGTAACTTGCAATGGCACCCCATTTGCGATAGTAGGACAAGGACAATTTTGCTGAGATGAACTTCCACATTGATTAGCAGAATCAGTATATCTCCAATTAATAGTTGAAGACCAAGCATTCAAATATGGATTTCCTGGCATCGGCGTAGATGACATTGGCACCTGTATACCCGAACCAAGTGTAGGAGATAAAACTTTGAGATATATGTCATCTCCGGGCAGAACATTCGTATCAATTTGAGTCCAATTTTGGGTTGTAGAGTAAACGAGCTTAGCCACGCCATATGGGCATTGAACCTCTGCCTGAGTACAAACACCAACATCTACTGGATTGTTACACGTATATACATCCCCAGTACTCTTTGTGACTGTGTAAGTAAAGTTTATATACTTATTACTACTGCTATCACAAGATACTGATTCTGTACATTGACTGCAAGTATTGACCCATTGCGGAGAAGCAGAGCAATTAGCACTACCACATGTACAAACAGTACATGGCGTGCCACCACTACATGATCCAGGATCGCAAGTTTGATTAGTAGAATAGCACATTGATTGGTAAAGCTGACCATTCCAACACATCTGCTGCCCGCTGTTTCCGGCACAACCACTAGAAACAGCACAGGTATCTCCTTGTCCTACACAACATTCTCCTTGAGTACATCCAGGCTGACTGGCTGCAGTACAAGGATCAATTAACTGAGTATTGTTACAAGTACCAGGATCGTTGCAGACATATTGATTCCCACCTTCGCACATAGTGGCATAGTTAATGGCACATTGTCCAGGGGCATTTGGATTTTTCATGCACGAGCCCGTACCACTTACGCTGCTAACGGTGAAGGTATCAGTTAATGGCATTTCTCCAGATGGAGCGCTAAGATTAATACCAGTATTAACCCAATTGGGATTAGAAGCTTGTATATCAGCATTATACGTTCTACTGTAACTAGGCTCAACATTGCCACCAATAGATGGATCCTGATAACAACCATCGCCACACGATGTCAATAAAAAAAGACTCGAAACCAAGATCATACCCAGAATTTTTTTTATCACGTATTTCATTTTGATTTCATCACATCAATTCCATCTCTTTTCTTGCCAGACACTTTAGTGTCATCGCCTTCGCTTTTCGGGACCGGTTTAGGAGGATCACCTTTAGATGAATCAAGCAAGTTTTTCATGATACTCTTAAAAACCTCACTTGGACTTTTGGCAAATTCACCTATATTAGGACCAGATGTTAATTTGGCAGCAAAATTTCCTAGATCTTCTCCAAATAAAGATAGTAAATAAATAAATAATATTACTTCTAAAAGAGCTCCTATGATTGTAGATATGTTGTCTACGATATTTTCATTAACTATCGCAAGATTGATAAATATAGCGCTAAAGCTAGTCACGGAGGTTTCCAACTGAGATAATAAAATATAACCTAAAGTCTTTTGACACGTAGTAATAGTTGTACATTGAAGCTGTGGAAGATTCGGATCTTGATTAGGATTTTGCTGACTAGGATTACAACATCTAGGACTTGATCCATCAGTACACGGAGTCCAGTTAGTGCTCCAGCTTGGATAAGGACCAGAATTTTGAGTAAATTGGCAATTACCAAATACAATGATATCGAAAATCATCAATACAAAGGCCATGAACGCCAACACAATCACTGGCTGGATCACGTAAGATATTATCATTTTCAGCCACGCGTCAAAGAATCCCTTTGTATAAGAAAACAGAGCCAATGGTACCATAATCACCCCCAGATACACGGTTATGGCAAACATTATCAACGCAATGACGTAAAAATGCACAAAATAGACTGCAAAAGACAATATAAATACTCCGTATACTATCAGCAAAATGAAGAATATGATCTCCAAACTAAGCAATGCCGGAATTATGACTCCTAAAACTCCGTAAATAACAGAGCTAGTTGAACCGCTAGTGTTCACCAAATATAAGCCCAAATAATACGCAACCCGACAATCTAAAGAATCCCAAATAGCTAAATAACTATAACCAGGGGCGTAACTGGTTGGATTATAAAAACATAGTCCATCACTATTTGCAGCCGTCATAATAAAATTAGCAAACGAACTCATGGCCGCCAAACCACCTGGATAGACATAATTACTCAATCCACTCTGCAATTGGCCATTAGGATCAACAATTCCCACAGAAAAATACAACACCAAAGCAAATTTCAAAATAAATACAAATAAATCGCTTTTCTTAATTTCTCCGCCACTAGTAACTATATTAAAACCAAAAAGTACTACGTACAGCAACAAAGCCACCATCACAGCCTGCCGTAACCCTTGTTGCAGCCCTCCCAAAAAACTAAAACTTGCACAGGCAGGATTACTCCCAATAAACACAGCATCTATTACATCCTGTACGCACTCAACGATTTTGCCACTTACAGACCAGAAAGCCTGGCTGTTTACAGAGGCATTCCCAGCACAGGCAGTTGTAGAAAAACATGAAGAATTTGAAGGCGCAGGAGAAGGAGTTGGCGGAGGCACATATGGTTTACAACCAGCTATCATTGGCCCTGTGTCAGTGTTAACAAAAACACACAAGTTGGATCCAACCTGATTCACTCTAAAAATGTACTGAGCTGAAGGATCAAAGGAAAATTCAGGATAAATATCTGTTATAGGAAAAGACGTAGATTGTCCATTCTGTAACTTTATATTTACTGAGGCTCCTGTACTTTGATCGTTAATATAAAACCATACATCATCCGTAGTAACGTCACACCTTGTTAGAGGACAATAATATGGCCCCCCACTGAAACTGCCACCACCCTTAGGAACCGCCTGAACATTTTTATTTGGCGTCGCTGCAGCATAATCTGAAGTAACGCTAAAATAAGTGCCCCCACCTTGAGTACAATTGGCAAAATCGTTTATACCATTGTTACAAGTAACATAAGCTCCCTCGTTATTTGGATTACCAAAATCAGAGAGAACTGTGTAGGTAACCAAATAAAATTTCATCTCCTGACATGCAGTAACTCCAACATTTGTCGGATTACTTGGATTATTACAGTCTCTATCAGGATTGAACCCAGAAACTCCACAAAAATTCTGCGCCGAAGCCTGACCACACTCTGAACTAGACAATAAGTCTTCTGGTAATAACTGATAATCAGCCCAGGAAAATCCTGACACACATAATACTAGTACTAGTAAAAAATACCTATAAACCCTATACATTATTATTGCGCCCATTAATACTTATTTCTTGGCTTGCAACTCTCTGCATTTTTTATAAAAAACAGGCAACCAATCCTCTGGGTTATAACCAACTTCTCTCATGATATCATACAACAAAAGTACAGTTTCTGAACGACCAGAAAGCACGTTAATGATATCATCCATCCCTCTTAGATCTAAACGCGCTATAACTGCATCAGTACCTTGTTTAAGTAAAAAATAACGACTGCCGGGATCGGTAGTTTTTATAAGAGTGTACTCTCTTTCAGTAAGCATGAAACTAGTACGATAAACATCGGTAGCCTTGAGATTGGGCAAAAATATTTGAGTTGCAGTTTGCTGAATTAAAGTATCGCTAATACCACTTTTACTTGCATCTTCAACGCTTTGGGTAGCAAAGATCACCATGGCATTTAACTTTCTCAAAACTTTCAGCCAATCTTTAATTTTTGGCGCAAAAATTGGATTATCAATCAATGCCCATGCTTCATCTAATACCATCATCGTTGGAGTGCCATCCAGCGACGTATTGATTCTATGAAACAAATATAATAACACCGGTCCCAAAGCTGTTTTATTTTGTAATAATTCTGCCATTTCAAAACCAAAATTTGTTGATTTAGAAAAATCTAGCACATCTTCATCATTATCAAAAACATTGGCATGAGAACCCTTGCCATGCCACAAGGAAATTCTACTGGCCAAACTTCCATCGGTTTCTATACCTAAAAATGGTACAATATTACGCAATACCCGATCTTCTGGCCTTAACCGATAATTTCCTTCTATAGCTTCATTGAGAATTTTTATATCTTCAGATTTTAAAGGCTCATTATTAACCGTCACAAGCAACTTTAACCATTCAAGCAGGAAGTTTTTATTCTCACCAGTATCGGGTAATTTCAGTGGATTAAAGCCACATTTCTTCCCTGGATCTATAACGCTATAAACGCCATTTATAGCTCTGATAAAGATTTCGGCGCCCCTATCTTTATCGAAGAAAAACATTCTACATTTGAATTTTTGGCTCTGAGCACAAAGAAAATTCATCAATACGGTTTTACCAGCTCCGGTAGGCCCTATGATAGTTGTGTGACCAACATCTCTTAGATGAAAATTAAAGAAATATGGCGTCCCAGAAGTGGTATTAAGAACGGTAACAGCATCACCCCAGTGATTTCCTTTTGCCCTTCCTATAGGATAATTATGCAAGGAACAAAATCCAGAAAGATTCAGAGTATTTACAGTGGATTTTCTTATAACAAAATCAACATTGCCAGGTAACTGACCCCAAAAACATGGTTCGAGATTCACCCTTTCTCTTATTGGCTGAATACCACAGTTACTCAATTCAACCAATATCTGGCTAATTACGTTATCAAGTTTTTTAGGAGTTTTTTCTGTACATAAAATGCTCATATGATGCAAACCAAATCCTATTCGACCACTCATTGCCATGTCTAAGGCCTCAGAGATCTCACCGATCTGAGAAACCGCTTTATCTTCCGCCTGAATCATACGATTTTGTTGTAATTGCATCTTACTTATGGCAATTTGTCTATTAGCAAAAGTGAATGACTGACTAATGACCATTTCTACAGGCATCTGAAGGAATCCATCAAACATCCCAGCTGATGTTATCGGCGCATATTCTTTAAGGCTTACTATTCCAGCATACATGGTCCCTCTAGGACCACGAACCTCTATTGCCTTATCTCCGAAAAACAATCTGTGAGTTGGCACAACCTCACTAGCACTAGAAAAAGTCGAAACATACTTAGAATCTATACCGCAATTGACTATTTTCCCTAAAAAATCATATATCTCTGAATAAACGCCTTCTTCACCCTCAACAAGCGATAAAATTTTTGCTTGGTAATCAGAAAATGTATTAATTACCCGCCCAGTAACTTCCTCGAGGGCATCATAATTATCTTTCATCTGCTTTTCCCAATTACTTTTATCCGTCTTTTGCTGGAATTTATTAATCAAGTATTCAACTATAGCTGCCCCTGCCTTATCAGACCCGTGAATTATGCTCACATAAAGTTCATTGACAAACGCCTCATGACCCATCTGCTTTTTAAGCCAAGCTTGCTGAACCTGTTCGCTAAATGTCTTGGGTTTTTTGGCAGAAAGTGATATGTTTTTGAAAATAGAATTACGGCGCCTTATGGTATGAAAATACAAAGATATACCTCCAACTGCCAAGCCTTTAAATAAAGTATTTCTCAGATTCTTCTTGATATCCAAATCTTCATCATCAGCGGTTTCGAATGAATATCCACCAATTTTTACTACTTGTATTAATTCTTCGTTTTTTGTAAGCAAAGTAGTGCGATTCCAATGACATAAATACGGTAAAAAATCCGAGGCTGGATACTCTTGTTTTGCATATTTATCTTTTGCAGACCTATTTTTAGAAAACTTCAAATTTAGCATATGTATTAATACGGATCATAAGAGTTAGCGCCATAATATCCCTTGTTTTTGCATTTAGTACACTTCTCAGCCCTCTTCATATATAACTCTAAAATCAGCGGCTCTTTGAAGCATAAAATATAAGCAAAAGTATGTAGGGCTACCGCAAGAAATATGATTTTGAGACCTGGAGAATTAATATAGGCCAACAAAGACACAAAAAAGTTCATAAAGAACATTTTAAAGCTTACGCCAAAAATCATCGTAGACCGTGTCAGCCCCACGAAAAGAGGATCCGTTGAAACGCTTCCGGTATCTGCCATACTACAACTCTCAGTTATTGATTTACAAAAGCGATAAATTATCTTAAATTATAGCTTCCTAATCAAGTCAGTTAGCAACATGTTATTAGATAAAATTAACTCCCCAAGCGATCTAAAACAGTTCAATTTTGATCAACTTTTGGAACTTTGTAAAGAGCTATCGGGCTTCTACATTAAATCAATGTCTAGCATAGGTGGGCACCTCGGTGGCAGCCTTGGCGTTCTAGAACTTACAGTTGCTGTTCATTATGTGTTCAACACCCCTAAGGATAAGCTCATATGGGATGTTGGACATCAAGCGCATATACATAAAATCCTCACTGGCAGACGTGATAAAATTATGA
>Ga0114980_10001729_pt1 | contig 15531 bp, 16 predicted proteins | sample S_140806_EF_Meta_FD_87018 | JGI IMG/M metagenome (GOLD analysis project Ga0114980, IMG submission 87018) | Freshwater microbial communities from Lake Simoncouche, Canada to study carbon cycling - S_140806_EF_MetaG | ecosystem: Environmental > Aquatic > Freshwater > Lake | place: Lake...
AAATAAAATTGTGAAGCATTAAAATTAGCATTCCTGGTGTCCTACGGATAATTTTTTTGCTATAAAGCCAAACAAAAACTAAATTATAACTTATAGAGATTATTGCAAAATCAATTCTATGAATTAAAAAAAGGGATGCAATAGCTAATATTAAACTAAGTCTTGAAAAGATACGAAAAAAGGAATTTCCAATTATAAAACTATTGGAATATTTCAGAAAATTATTAAACAAGTTGTAATAAATTTTAAAGTTTAACTACCTCGTAATTAAATCCATTTTTTGTTCCACGAAAAAAAGCAATAATTGGTCCTAAACAAATATGCTTCAGGCACAGGCCTATTGCATTAAAAAATATTCCTAAAAGTACAATAAATAGAGATAGAATGCTATTAGTATATTTGCGATTTTTTTTAAAAAAAACGATATATTCGAATGTTTTCCTTTCCAAAGATTTTATTTTGCTATCTCTATTTAATTGAGAGTAATTATGAACAAGTCGAGCATTTGGATTAATAAATAATGTATCAGGGAAGCGATGATTAACTCGAAAAGAAAATTCAAAATCTTCCATCATATGAAACTTGTTGTAATAATCAAATTTAACTTCTTCAAAAACATCTCTTCTCCAAGCAGACAATCCTCCATTTATAACATTTGATTTTATCAATTTATTGTTGTTAGTTAAAAAATTTGCATAAATATCAGGTCGAGGATCTGTAAAAATTCCACGATGAAATATTTTATAAAAGAAACGATAAAGTTTAGAACTAGACGTTGCGTTTGTAATTACACCAGAACATCCTTTTAATCTAATATTTTCTTTAAATGCCCTTTCAATCTCAAATATATATTCTTGCTCCATAATTATATCATCTTCAAAAAAACAAATTATATCCCCCTTTACGTATTCAAGAGATTTTGCTTTTGCCTCAACAAGGCCATTTATTGTAGTGTCATTTATATAGCATAAGTTACATTCCTGTTTAATAATAAATTCCGAATCAATTAATAATTTACCATGATTATCATTACTTTGATCAATAATAATTAACTGATCTGGGAGCCTTTTCTGACTTAAGATTGATCTTACTGCTTTCAATAAATCATGTGGTCTGTTTTTTGTTGGAATTACGGCAGAAATTATCATTGTTGATATTAAACATTAGTCAGAAAAGAAGAATAAATTTTAAGAATTAAATTTGATTACAGTTGCACCCCAAGAATATCCCACTCCAAATCCTGCTAATAATACATTGCCAGTGCAGGAATTTTGTTTAATTGCCTCTTTAAGTGCAATAGGAATAGTTGATGAAACAGTATTTGCACAATTTTCCATAAAATTGAAAAACTTCTCTTCCTCTATATCAATTTTATTTCTTAAAAATTCAAGCATGAACTTATTCGCTTGGTGAAAAACAAATAAGTTAATTTCATCTTTTACCAGATTATTCTTCCTTAAAACATTCTCTATTAAAAGTGGAACCACTTTAGAAGTGAAGGCAAATATCTCGGGGCCATTCATAAATAGATGAGAGGGGGAATTAAAGTTTCCTTTTTCATCAATCCAAAAAGTTTCTTGTGTCATTTTTTGTCGAGCTGCACCATTCTTTACAATGAGATTTTCAGCTCCTGAACCATCTGTTCCTAATTCGAAATTCATGAGTTCAGCAATACCCTCATCAGAAACCAGAGTAGCTGCAGCTGCATCCCCAAATATAGTAAGATTACCTCGATCTTCCGGATGTATATATCTGGAATATGTTTCAGCAGTAATTAACAGAACATTTTTGGCTATTGAAGACTCAATTAATCCCTTACATATTGCCAAACCATAAACGTAGCCAGAACAACCAAGATTGAAATCAAATGCCCCACAGTTGGTTGGCAGTTGAAGTCGTTCCTGGAGTATGCAAGCAGTGGTTGGTAAAAAATAATCTGGACTTTGAGTGCAATAAATAAGAAAATCTATTGACTCAGGGTCAATAGAATACTCAAGAAATAATTTTTCGGCAGCTTTAACTGCCATATCAGAAGCAAACATATCATCTCCGACAATATGCCGCTGCTTGATACCAGTTTTTTTAAATATTTTTTCGTCTCCCCAATCAGAAAATTTAGCCGACAGATCGTTATTTGTCAGTATCGAATCTGGCAAATAATAAGAGATCGCTTTAATGAAAGATTTTTTTTTATTCATCATTTTTACCTTAAAGTAAATCCACCGTCAATCAGGATATCAGTACCAGTCATCCACTCTGATTTATCGGATAAAAGGTGAATTACCTGATTAGAAACATTGTTAACAGTCCCCAAGCCCAGAGGATAACTTTTAGAATCATCTGTTTGAGTATTTTTAATAGTAGAAATTTTTTCTTTTAAGTCAGTTGCAACGAGACCTGGAGAAACCACATTAACACGTATTCTTTTTGTAGATAACTCAATGGCGAGAACTTTTGCAAAAGCACTTAACGCTGATTTGCTTGCTGCGTAGATTGATGTCCCAGGAACACCCAACCTTGCTGAAATAGAGCTGATAAAGACGATAGACGCCGAAGCTTGTATTTTCCGTAACTCCAGTAGTCTTCTAATTAACAAAACATTAGATATAAAATTGATTAATAAAACATTTATCACTTTTTCCTTTGTTAAATATTTTACAGGTGTATAATCTATTATACCGGCATTGATAACTACACCAGAAAGAAGCGGCAAAGATTCGGTTAATCTCATAATATCTTCTTCCATGGTAAGATCGGCGGGGAAAAAAGGAGCTTTAGTTTGCATATTTTTACTGATAAGTTCAGACACTTCAGATAATCGTTGGTAATCCCTACCGGTAAGAAATGCAGATCCATTTTTGGCAGCGACATCAATAGCAATTTGCCTGCCAATACCAGAAGAGGCCCCAGTAATTAGAATATTTTTGCCCGATAACAACTAAGACTTTATTAATGAATTATATAAATCTTCGAATGTATCATTATCAAATAATGATTGCGGAGAGATTACTAATTGGAAATTTTGTTCAAAATGAACAATGATTGACAACACTACTAATGAATCCCATTCATCTAAATCTTTATAAACAGTTTGCCATGTAAGGCTTTTGTCATTATTTTTTTCTAGAATTACATAAAATTGTTCTAAAAATAGATCTTTACTAATCATAAAATTCAATTAAACAGGTTCGAAAGTTAAAATTAAGCAAAAAAAAATAAAAATAGCTATTTCGATGCTTGTAATCTATACTTTTCTTGCCAATGCAGTTGCCAGCTTGAAATATTTGTTTTTGAATCTAGCAGATAATACCCTGAATTTAAGTTTGAAATTATTATATTCGTATTCAGTCAAATCCATCCGATTTAGAAGATAACTTTCAGGATTTAAATTTATTCCTCCGGAGGAAAAATACACCTTGTTGCAGCTAAGAGTGTTTAGCATCGAAATATGGCTGTCATCAAAACAAGTGCCTGGTTGACCATTCGGAAAAGAAAAGGAATTTATCGAATTTTCAAATTGAGATAAACTGGATTGATTCTCTTTAAAGTTAGTGATGAAATCTTCTGGTGTTAAGGATGCAGAATTCCAATGTCTGTACAAATGATTCCCATAAAACAAAAATTTGCTCCCAGAAAATTTCTGTAGGAGATTTAAGTTTGCAAGCTCTCCTTGGTATTTTAGTATTTCAGAATAATCAAAATTCGGATTTTCGATTAGAAATTCAGAAAAGATAGAGGGATTGATGGAAAGATGAAATTCTTTAGCATCCGAAAATTTACCACCTTTTACGCCTTTAGATGAATATCTTGAAAGGTAGACCGCCATTGCGGAAATTAATGGCGTTTTGTTAAGTATATGCCCCATATTTAGAAACATAACAGACGGTATTCCTTGTGCTTCCAAAAAAGTCAAACCGTTTTCGAATGCCCCTCTAAAACCGTCATCAAATGATATCAAGGCAGCCTTCGGTGGAAGAGATGAGAAGTTATCTATATCATTCGGACTAACAATGTTATAGTTATTTTTTATCCAACCAATCTGCTTTCGAAACAATTTCGGTGTAACATTTAAATGATAGTCGTCACAAAATTGGCTTGGTTTATCAATCACCTCATGATAAAGAAATACAGAAAGCTCCTTATTCATCATTTCCCTATTGGATTGTGTTTAAACATTATCTGAATCAGACATGGTGAAATGGATGGTATTGGAGCCCTTAAAGTTACTATAGAAGCCATCCATATAACAAATTAACGGAACTTTTTTATGAGAGAAAAATCCATTTTTTACCAGTGACCTATGATATAACGAACTCGAATCACACCAAAGAGTGATAGAATTGATGTCTAAATCAAAAGCTGACTTTTTGATTGTTTTTAAACAATTATTAAACGCTTCTGAGTGCCCTTTCAAAAAGAGAAAATCGGCGATAACAATCCTATTACCTACAACATCAGGCATTATCCTGTAAACTGTATACCCGACAATTCTGTCAGATTCTTTCACAACTAAAAAATAATATATATCTGGATTTAAAAAAAAACGCCAATGTAAACTTTTAGAGTCCCTTTTAAAAATAACGTCCCATTCGCCGGATGCCTCTCTCCAAAATTCATCCCAGTTTTTATCCAGCGAATCAATAATTTCGATTTTATAATCTCCAATAGAAGGGTAAAATAAATCTTTTGAGAAATTAATAAATCTGATAAGAATTCTAAATATCAGATTTATTACGGAGGCCAATAATCCGCCAATTTTTGATCGAAGGATATGGTCAACCCTTAATTCAAAGCGGTAAGTACTTATTTTAAATTCATCAACTATATTGAAACCCGTATTTTTAATATATCCCGGCAGAGATTGATTATTAGGTGTACCATAAATAAATTTAATCTCAGCATCATTGGCTACTTTCCTCGATTCATTAACAAGTAAACTAAAAAGTCCTCTGCCTTGAAATTTTCTATCAGTGTAGGTATCACCTATTTCAGCTGCAGTGTACTCCACTTGTTTAATAAATAAAGATTTTGGAGTAATTGAGGTTGTTGCAACAATATTGCCTTCGTGATGAATTGCATTTACAAACCCTTTTCCAAAAGGATTTGTAAATATTTTCCAGAAGAAAGACCCCATAGTTCCATATCTGGATTTTCCTTTAAATTGATTTTTAAAAAATAGATCCAGGCTAAATAGCTGATCTCTAACTATTGGAGTTATGTTTTTTTCCATTATTTACAGTTTCTCAGATAATTTAGGCAACCCCTTTAAAACATTATGATTAAATGGGCTATATAAATTTGCACAATAATCTATTACAAGATCACGGTTGTAATTGCCGTAATTTTCAACTGAAATGCTTTTAAAAAAATCGGCTGGATTAGTTAAAGTCGTTTTATATGCAGATACTTCATCCAATAGATCTATACTCATTTCATCTGAACAACTTTGGAAATAAAGTGGGATGAGACCTGCATAACATGCTTGAACAATCATAGTAGTCCCCCTGTATAATGCCCATCTACATTCAGAAAAATCAGACTGTAGATTATCAGAAGCCCACATAACATTTCCTGGAAGTTTCCTGAATTCAGGGTACTTTCGAACAAAAGTCTCACGACTCATAATAGGATGTAATTTGAAAATAAAATTAACTTCCGGTGCCAGTTTAGAACAATGAATTGAAAATCTAAATAACGTAATACATTCACTATCAAAGCCTTCAGGTATTACTAGACAGGAATTTTTACTACTACTCTTAGTTTCTCCAGATAAAACTAAATCCTTTCCTCTGCTTGAGCCTAAAATAACAATCGGTTTATCAACTCCAATATCAGAATTTTCAAACCTTTTCTTAGAAGCCAGACCGGTTGTTAAAATAACATCCGGATTATAAAAAATATTTAGACTTCTTAATACTGAGTGTTGAAGCCTGAACAATGATGTGTGCTGATATCCCATGCATTGAATTGAGGCCGAATGATCTTTCGCTGCTCTAAAAAGCATCCTTTCCCAGGCATGTCCCTCAAAAGTTGTGATAATATTCTTCGGATTGTATTTTGCTATTAGCTCTTTAAACTGATAAAAACGTCTTAGATTATCAAAGGACGAATTACTCATACACTGCCGTGAAGATTCTTTTATTATTTTGGCTTGGAGAGAATTTGATTTAAATTTTTCCAACTTAGTCTTTAAACCTTTAGACTCTCTCCTTAACTGAAAAAACAAAGATATTTCATTTCTAATACTCAGGAAGTTAGATAAAAAAACCCTCCTATATGACAATTTGTACCTTTTTCTTAATTCATTGTTAGAAATCTTGGTGTGATTGAATAATAAAGTAACAGTTTTGAAATTTTCCGACTCAAGACTTGAAATTATCCTGCCAAAATAAAAATCCGATTCCTTATTTAGGTGGCTACTTTCTATTAGATGAGAAACGAATAAGTAATCAATAGTCGTATTATTTTCAAACTCGCCTAACGCAACATTATTTGAATTATTTGTTATTGACAGAGCCCAATTAGATAAGATTCGTAGATAATTAATAACTGTAGTAACCCATCTCTTTATATTTTGTATAGCATTTAAATTTGTAAAAAGAGACTCATACCTACTTAAAATAATTGGATGCTCCCTAATTACGTGTAGCCAACTTATTGAAACTCTTTGAACCGATGAGTCTACTTCATTTAAAAGCCAATCACAATCATTACATATTTCAATATATTTTTTCTTATCAATCATGAAAAAAGGGTTTATCAAAATAATGCAATCACATTGCATGGAACACCATCCGAATTGTCGACCTGCAATGGAGAAACTATTACTGAACTTGGTATAGTGTCCAAACTCGCCAAGTTCATGTCCTCCAAAATCAGAATATTCTCATCAATTAAAAAACTCAGATGTGCTTTTTTACCTTCTTCCCTATTCAGTTTGCTGGTCAATGAAATAAGATCAAATCCAAATAATCTTAGAGATGGAAATCCGGTTTTCAGAAAAGAGGCGAGAGATGAGGGTATTACCGGCTGTTCGGCCCAATATTCTCTTTCAACACGTCTGCCCCCAAATCCGGTCTTTAAAATCAGCATATCGATATCTTTAGGCAACCCTTTAGATTCATTTTCAATAGCTGAAATTGAACACTCTAAAAATCCGATCTTTTTGAATACCCAAAAAGAGGCCGGATAGTCACTGCATTTTTTGCCATTACTACTGAAATGAAAAGGAAAATCAACATGCGTACCAATATGATTTGGAAAAGAAAGGTGCATATTATTTGAATTATCTCCTCTGCTGATCTGATTAGTTTTTTGAGCCTCAAAAGCACCTGCTGCACCTCCGTATACAGGTGTTTCAGAATTCAGGAAATAGGACAGGAATATGGGTTCTTTCATAAAACTATTTGATCAGTAATTCTGATGCTTGTTCAAAAACCAAAGCATTGGAAGCAAGTACTTCATACTTCCATGTATTTCCTTTTCTACGAAGATATATTTTACCTCCTGCCTCCTCAACGAGTAACAATCCTGCGGCAACATCCCATAAATAAATATCATTCTCGTAATAAACATCACAAATTCCCTGTGCCACATGGCAAAGCATTAGAGCAGCCGAACCAATTGCTCTGATTTTTTTAAATTTTTGAACGCTAGTTACAAATGAAAGTAAGTAATCTGTGCTGTAATCTCCACCAGAAGGGAACCCTGTAGTTAAAACCGCATTTTTAAGCAATTCTATTGTGGACACATGAATCGGCTTACCATTCATTTTTGCACCACAACCTTTCTCTACTGAATATCCAATCGAATTACTAATGTCCTTTACAACTCCGATAACAGGTTTATCGTTCTCCCATAGTGAAATAGATACACCATAAAAAGGGTACGCACGGGTGAAGTTAAAAGTTCCATCAAGTGGATCGATAATCCAGCATTTGAAAGGAATTAAAGCTCCATTCCTATTAGATTCTTCAGAGATTATTGGAATTCCTGTTGGCAAAAGATGAGTATAGATAACATCGTTCATCTTTTCATCAGCCAATGTTTTGATATCTTTATCTCTACTTGAAACTATACCAGCATCCTGATTAAATTCAAATGCCACATTTACTGCAGCTTGAGCGGCAATTTCAGCAATATTCAGCATTTCAATAATATATATTTCAGGCGATTATTTATGACTTCAAAGAAGCTTCTTCATTGATTATATGAAACTGCATCCAAGTAACGATGATGTGATTAATAACCAAATGCACATCTTCCACAGGGGCATATTCACCTTTTGGTGTTTCCACTACGACCGGGATATCTGATAAAGATTTTAACTTCCCGCCATCAAAACCCAACCAGCCGATAACCGTTCCACACTGTTCTTTAACCCACTCAGCTGCAACCAATAAATTTGGCGAATTGCCGCTTGCAGAAATCGCCAGTAGTATATCTCCTTTACGGTAATGAACTTTTAACTGATCAACAAAGATATTATCATACGTACTATCATTACCTATTGCAGATATAACTGAAACATTATCCGTTAAAGCAAGTGCTCTGTAAGATTTATTAGCTCCCAATTTACTCTTCTTCAATACCGCAAGTCCAAAATCATTGCCAATATGTGAAGCAGTTGAAGCAGATCCACCATTACCGATAACAAAAATTGTATTACCATTCTGTCTGGCTTTCTCAAGTTCATTGATACATGCAGCTACCTTTTGATGATCGAGTTTTTCAAGTAATGTGATAAGGTAATCAGTATACCCTTTACTAAAATCAACCGGATTTATTCCTCCGGGAGTATTCAATTTGTCCAAGTTGTTCATAATTATAAATTTGGGGTTTTTATGTTAAATTGATCACGCCACTGCTGATCGTTGTAGTAAATTGTAAAAACCAGTTTCATTGTTTCAAGGGCGTCTTTACTTGTTCCAGAAGTAATTGGCAGGTCATTGACTATTGCATCAGCAAATTCAAATATCTCATCTCTCCAGGAATTATCCTGCAAGAACTTTAAAGTTGTACTCTTCATTTGACCATTATCTGATTCTTCATCTCTTTTCCCGTAAACAATACGCTCTTCTCCATAACTTTTTGACCCGGAAAGTATTCCAAAAAGTTCTATATACCCTTCTGTCAGGAAAATTTCGAGATTAAATTTATGCTGCCATTGGGTGGCACTTGAGGTAACCATTGCTATTCTGCCTTTCTCATCCTTCATCAATGCATAAGCATTATCTTCCACGTTATGTTTCCAAAAATCATTGGATACAAAACTTTTAATATCAACAAATTCACCGCAGAAAAGTCGCATGAGATCAAGCATATGGATACCCTGATCTAATAAAATTCCACCTCCTGCTAATTCTCTTTTAGATCTCCAACCTCCAGAAAATGGAATTACACGGCTCTTACCATATATACCTCTAAGATTGATGATCTGTCCAAGTTCACCGGATTGAATAATTCTTAGAGCCTCACGTATTGAATCGTGATATCGATGATTGAACCCGTACTTAAGTTTCAGTTTCGGATTCCTCTTTTCAATTTCAATAACCTGTTTGATTTCTTCAACATTCATTCCAGGAGGCTTTTCACAAAACACATGTAAGCCTTTTTCAAGACCGGCAATTGTAACTTCTGCTGCTACATTATTTGTAAGACAAACAAACAAAATATCAAGATTTTCCTTTAATAAATCATGATAGTTATTGAAGCACCTTATGCCGGGTAACCCAGAATAATCTGAAGCAAAATTTTGTTCACATACAGCAGTTACCTCTAAGTACGGGTGTTCATTTATATATAAATGTCGTCTGCGACCTACAATCCCATAACCAGCTATTCCAACTTTTAATTTTGACATAGTATACATTACTGTTTTATAATTTCATTTTTGAAGCGCAGAAGGTGATTGATTGCAGATTCTCCCATTGCAAAAACTGCCTCTGCAGCATTCCCACCAGTATGAGGTGTACAGATTACATTTTCCATTTCCAACAATTCACGATCAATAGGTGGTTCAGGTTCGTAAACGTCCAAAGCAGCTCCTGCAATTAATCTATCCTTCAAAGCAATTTTTAAATCCCCCTCATTAATTATTCCACCCCTAGCTGTATTGATGATAAATGCAGTCGGCTTCATCATTTTGAACTCAATTAAAGTGAATAAATTGAGGGTATTTGTGTTTGCCGGAGTATGAATGCTGATGAGATCTGCACTACTTATCAATTCACTTTTACTAACTATTTTTAATTCATTTTCAGCAGCAAAAAGGCTTATATCAGCGATATCATTAACAATAATATTGCAGCCAAAAGGTTTCAGTAAAGTTACAAGTTCTTTACCTATATTTCCTAAACCAATGATACCAACAGTTTTCCCACTCAGTTGAAAGCCTCCCGATTTATTCCACACCATTTGCTTCATTTGGTTGGATGTTGAGTAAAGATTCCGAATAAGGGCAAGCATAAAACCTAAAGCCATTTCTGCTACAGACCGTTTATTAACCCCTCCAGTCCAACCAATCCGAATACCACGATCACTGCAAGCAGTCATATCCACATTATCCAATCCTACTCCATACTTAGCTATCATTTTAAGCCTGGGTAATTTATTAAGAAGCTCTGGAGTGATCTTTTCTAAACCAACAATCACAGCATCAGCATCACTAAAAAAATCAACCAAATCATCATCATTCATTCTTATGCCTTTATTATTTACTTCAGCATCAGGAAAATGTTGCTGAAGTAACGAAACCAAAGCCTGATTCTTGGAGAAGGCAATTGTAGAAACTTTCACTTTCATTAAAAACTAACGTTTATATTTTCCAAACAAACTGTCATCAGCCATTTTCTTATCCACTCGAATCAAATCTTCAGGTGTATCTACAGAATCAGCATCATGATGTGTTAATCGCATGAAAATCGGAATTTCATTTTCAATAAACCGGTTCATGTCTACTGACTCAATAATTTCAAGATTTGTCATCTCAAGATTTACAAAATTCAATAATGCTTTGCGACTAAATGCTATCAGACCCAATTGCCTGTATACTTCCATTTTACCTTTAAACTTTTTAGATGAGGGAATTGCCTCTCTTGACATATATAATGCATTTCCCTTATTACTTACAACAACCTTTACATTGTTCGGATTATTAATTTCATCTTCAGTTGTTAAAGTCATCATTAGATTGGACACCTGTCTGGTTCCGTCTAGCAATGGTTCAATGACTTCGGAAATCATCTCAGGACGAATTAATGGCTCATCGCCTTGAATCAAAACAACAATATCAAATTCTCCCTGCTTCAAAATGGCTTCAAGATTCAACAATGCTTCAGCGGTCCTTTCAGAAGCTCGTTCATGAGCATCTGAAGTCATGACAGCTTTGCCACCAATACTTTCAATATAATCGACTATAACTTGATCACATGTTGCAACGTATACTTCATTAAGTAGATCACACATACAACTTCTGAAGTAGCAATGGCCTATCATTGGCATTCCCATTAGTTTAGCCATAGGCTTATCAGGAAACCTCGATGCTGCCATTCTTGCTGGAATTACTCCTAGTATCTTCATTTAAATAAATTTTTTTGATCTTTTGTTTAAAGCGAGTTTGCTATAAAACATATTTTATTTAATCCGTCTTTTATTAATCTATTTTAACTGCTTCAATTGTTCGCGAATAGCATGACCAAGGAAAAATGCATCAAAGCAAAAAGCAATAAAATTATAACCCTTGTCTCGCTTTTCAAGTACAAGTTTATAGTCGGGAGGCACTACATGGAAACCAACCCACTTATCGTATTTTAAAGCGATTGTTTCATAGGTACGCAAAGCTTCTTTTACATCATCATCATCATATTGCCCTGGTTTGCCCATTGATCCTGATAAATCATAAGGTCCAATAAATGTACCATCCACCCCATCTGTCTGAATAATTGAATCTAACTCCTTGATTGCATTAATATGTTCAATCTGAACAATCAACTTGATTTCTTTGGCTATTACATCTCTATAATTCTCAAAACCAAAACCATAAGACTGTGCCCTTGCTAATCCCACACCTCTAGTACCTAATGGTGGATACTTTACTGATTTAACAGCTTTTAATGCTTCAGCTGCTGAATTCACTGAAGGCACAATTATTCCATCAGCTCCCGCATCAAGAATTCTTTTGATGATTCTTGTATTATTTTCACCAACTCGCACATAGGCCTTAATGCCTTTGCTTTGAATAGCCATAATTAATTGCTGTGCTTCAAAAAAATCAGTTACAGAGTGCTCCAGATCAATACACAACCAGTCAAACCCTGCATCTGCCATTATTTCAGCAATTGAAGGGTGGCCCAATGAGATCCAGGAACCAAGTGAAAAAGTACGATTTACCATTATGTTTTATTTGATGGTCATAGTGATTTTATGGCGTATGCTATTGTCGGGTCCACCATTGATTAAACTGATTTGAAGAGTCAACATTACATTTTTTGAATAGCTTTAAGCCGGCAGTCTCAAGAATATTCTTTGATAAATCAGACTGCTCAACAAAAGAATCATTGATCTCAATAAGAATACTTTTTACATTTTTCAGGACTTCTGTTCCCCCTTTTAGTATTAAATGCTCAATTCCATCAACATCCATCTTTATATGATCAGGCATCGGGATGTTTAGCATATTCACAGCATCGATCATAGAAATTCCCATAGTTTTGTATTCAAATACTTCTTTCATCGGATCGCCATTCTGATCGATACCTTCACCAAATGTTGATAGTGCCCCCCCCCATTGGGTTGAAGACATCTGAAACAGATTTTCGGATATTTTATCACTCAAAGCAATTGGTACTATGGTAATAAGTTGCTGCAACTTATTAATAAAAATGTTTCTAGCCAATATCTCGAGGTTAAAAACCGAAGGTTCAAAAGCATAAACCCGGCATCCTCTAGATTTGGCAGCATAAATACAATATAGACCCACATTTGCACCAATATCCCAGACTATTGTACCCTGTTCAATCGTATCAATCCATTCAAGAGTTTCAGGCTCCTTACTTGAAAATGAATCAACCCTATAATTGTTTAACCAATTGGGAACAGTTAATGCTATCTCTGTATTTTTATGAGTTACGTTTCTTTTTTGCTCCATTGCAGCATTAATCATTCCTTGTACTACGTGCAAGCCAAGGCGGGTTCTTGATGCCTTAAATACCAGCGAGTTTATTATCTTAATAATACGTTCTTTCATTGTAATAATTAAATGATAGTTAAAACCAAAATGGTCCAAATTTATACGATCCTAATTGTCTGTCACTTGATGCCCACCCTTTATAAGAAGGTTTAAAAATATTTGCCAGTGTAATGAAAGCCCAATAGATTGAGCTAACTCCATTTGATGATATTCTCATACTTGAACCAGAGGTCCTGATCAGTTTTCTAAAGTGACTTACTGTATTCTGATCCAAATATTTTAAAACCTCCTCATCTTTCAATATGGATTCCGCATAGTCCATATATCCATAGCTTATTACGCTGGTAAGCAGGCTTACTATTTTGTTACAGGCAAGTGCTTCCGGCAACTTACCCAGCCAGTTGCCTATACCGGTCAGAGGACGGAAATATAAAGCATCCCCAAAAACCAGCCTTCCTTTCGCGGGTCCTTTCTGTAACCTGCCATTTTCATATTTCCAATAGGATTTTTTGATATCCCATAATTCCAAGCCCAATTGGTTTCTTACAAAGCTGTCTACATCATTGAACAGAGGTTGATCCTTATACAAATGAGCAAACTCGATTTCCACTTCGAGTCCTACAAGATTAGATTTAAAATGGCTTTCACCTCCTTTCAAAATATCCAGTTCTGCTCCCTGAACATCAATTTTTGCAAAATCAATCGTTTTTATCTCTCCGGAATCAACCAAAGTGTCGATAGTGGTTGTATCGAATTCAATTTTTTTTTCAATTTCGAAGCGAGTTATATCCGGGAATTGTTTTAGGAAATCTATATTCGGTTCATATACCGATGAAGCTCCGGGAGATTTAGTAAGATTCAGATTTAGCCTGGCTTTCTTTGACCATAATGCGATTGAGAGGACACTAATCTCTTGTTTTGAGTTTTTAAAAGAGTTCTTGAGATTTGTAGCTTCCTCAGGATCAGGTTCCACTAAAATTGTTGATAGATTCTGTTGGTCGATCAGGGTCCAGGGCCATTGCACACCACCCCTTGCACCAATATCCAACAAATAGAATTTTGAGTTTTTGTTTTGAAATGGAATTTTAATCATTGTTAAAAAAATAAAAGGTTTAATTTCTTAATTTGGAGTATTTAAAAAGTAAATTGTAAGAAAGAAATATTTATTGGGCAAAATACGATAAAGTGAACAAACAATTCTTCTATAACGTAAAGAATTCGAATGCACATCTTAAAAAAGTCTTAAAATTATGATTTATAGATAAAAGACTGTAAATAATTCAAGTATCTTCTAAACTTTACATATCATTTAAGAGCAACTATCAGAACAAACCTAAATGAAAATACTATTATATATTTCTCAACATACATTAAATGTAGGAGATAAAATCTTTGTTTTTTTACCCAATTAGAATTGTTTTACAATAGTCTTAATTTGATAATCAAATTATTAAAATGTGAAATGTAATTTCAAAATTGAATGAAAGGGCTAAACTATTGGCTTATTCAAAATTGGTATTTACATGCAGAATTTAACCTTGTGATAATTGAGCCAATCTATGCCATACTGGTCCATCATAGCCACGATAAAAGGGAGGTTTTATAGAATATGTTCTTTGATGCCATGGGCAGGCCTCGTTTACCACAATCTTATCTAAATTACTCCAGGGGAATTTTTCGAATCTTAGCACTTGGCCATCATCCAGAATTTTTTCAACCCTATTGCAGCAATAAAAGTATAAAGGATTGCTATTTGAAATTACACGCATAAACTTAAAATAATTATTAACAACAGAGATGTCCATTTCCTGCATTGATGCAATGTTTACAGCCAAATTAACTGGACAGAATTGCATCAAATGATAATCAGAGGCCATGATAGCAATGACTTTTTTTTTGGAAAGAATTGCCTCATTTAAATCATCTTGGGTTGTTACTAAACTCACACTATTGTCAAATTCAACTTTGCCAAGATACTTTTTTAAATAAAATAAATCTACAAGAAGGGACTTGTTTAAATTAATCAAAAATACCTGTGAGTCTGATTTTGTTGCAATTAATAATGTTGTTAAAGTAGCATAGCCATCTCCAATAACACATGTTTTGCTTGCTTTTGATGTAAAGTCAGGAATTTGCTTTTGTAATAACCAAAGAGTTAGAGTATGCCTTAGGCGATCTAGGCTATATATTTGATCAACACGTTTAGCAATATCACGGGCAATTAAATCAATTATGATAAACGAGCTATCTTTTTTAGCCTCCTCTATGAATGGGTTTTGAAGAATTTTCTCTACTAACTCATAGATTAATAAATTGCTGATAGTTCTTTTTTTTGATGTCCC
>Ga0114980_10001732_pt1 | contig 15522 bp, 13 predicted proteins | sample S_140806_EF_Meta_FD_87018 | JGI IMG/M metagenome (GOLD analysis project Ga0114980, IMG submission 87018) | Freshwater microbial communities from Lake Simoncouche, Canada to study carbon cycling - S_140806_EF_MetaG | ecosystem: Environmental > Aquatic > Freshwater > Lake | place: Lake...
ATCGCCATCGAGCTTCGAGTGGCGCACCATGTCCGCGAGGATGTCGAGATAGCCATCGGTGTGCTCGGCGAGGCCGTCGATCCAGTACACGGTGCGGTTGAAGGTCGTGTAAGCATTCACATAGCCGCCGAGCGCCTGGATGCCCTGCGAGATCTGTGCGGCCTCACGTTTTTCCGTGCCTTTGAAAAGCATGTGCTCCACGCAATGTGCGATGCCGGCGCCGGTGTGCTGCTCCTCCTGCAAGCTGCCTGCCTTGATCCATACCTGCACGCTGACGAGCGGATGCGCATGATCTTCTCGAACGAGGACTTCGAGGCCATTCGGCAGCGTGATGACGCTGGCGTTGGAGGGCGGGACGGTGAGGACGGGCTTCGAGGAGGAAAGACGGGGCATGGGCGGCGGGCGGGGGAGCCGTGGACATGCACACGCGAAGGAGCCCGCGCAAGTGCGGCGCGGCTAGTTTTGGCCCTGTTCTTCGCCCGTGTTCGTCCGGTCGCGTTCGAAAAGCTGGGTGAGCTGGATGCGGCGGTCGCGGACGATGCTGGCGTAGGCGTCCACGTCGTCATGGACGGGCAGGAGGAGGTGGAAGGTCTCCTCGTCGAAGCCTTTCCAGCGCTTCGCGGCGGCCTCCATGGCCTCGGCGGGCTTGCCGAGCACGCGAAGGGCCTTTACGCCGAGTTCGAGGGCGCTGTGCATTTGCTCATGGACGACATCCCCCGACTTCAAACCGAGGCTGATGAACTCATACCTTTGATCGTAGTCATGCGCCCGGGCGAGGATGCGGACATTCGGAAAACGCTCCCGCACCTCGGTGACGAGTTGCGCCACCTTCGTGCGGTCGGCGAGGCTGATGATGAGCATGCGGGCCTGGGCGATGCCTGCGGCGTGGAGGAGATCGAGACGCGTGGCATCGCCGTAGAAGACCTTGAAGCCAAAGCTGCGCAGCATGTCCACATGATCGGGATCGCTCTCCAGCACGGTCACTTGGATGCCCTGCGACATCATGAAGCGGCCCACGAAGTTCCCGAAGCGGCCGAAACCCGCCATGATCACTGGCGCGTCATGTTCGTCGATGGCATCCGCCTCGCGTGCGGGAGCACTGACGGCCATGAAGCGAGGCGCGATGACTTTTTCATAGATCACAAAGAGCAGCGGCGTGATGGCCATCGAAAGCGCCACGACGGCGACGAGCAGTTTTGAGGTTTCCGCGTCGAGGATGCGCTGCTGGATGGCCATCGAAAGCAGCGCGAAGGCAAACTCGCCGCCCTGTGCCAAGGCTAACGCCAGCAACCAGCGATGACTGCCACGCAGTCGCAGCACGGTGGCGACCGCATACATCACCACCGCTTTCGTCACGATCAAACCGATCACCAGCGCCGCGATGAGCACGGGCCTGGCCGCAATGACGCTGAAATCGAGTGACGCACCCACGGCGAGGAAAAACAAACCTAGCAGCAGGCCTTTGAACGGCTCCAGATTGCTCTCCAACTCATGGCGATAGTGACTGCCCGCGAGCACCACTCCGGCCACGAAGGCTCCGAGAGCCGGAGAGAGGCCCACCTCGGTCATCAGCAAGGCCACGCCCACGATCAGCAGCAAGGCGGCGGCGGTCAGCAGCTCCCGCAGGCCTGTTTTCGCGAGGATCGCAAAGCCTCGCGGCACCACAAACTGCCCGGCGATCACGATGACCGCCACTGCACCGAGGGTGACGAGCGGCTGCGCCCAATGCGGCAGCTCTTGCAACCAGCCATGATCCTCGCCCGTGGCCGCACCGCTGGCGAGCAGGGGAAACATCGCCAGCATCGGGATGACGGAGATGTCTTGAAACAGCAGCACCGCGAAGGTGTCGCTTCCCGCATCGCTGCGCAGCAGGGCCTTCTCTTGCAGCGTCTGGATCACGATGGCCGTGGACGAAAGCGCCAAAATCATGCCTGCGGCCAGTGCAGGCTTGGCATCGAGTCCGAAAGCCATCGCCGCGCCCATCACGGCCAAAGCGGTGCCGCTCACCTGAAGGCCGCCGAGGCCAAAAATCGGCCCGCGCATGCGCCAGAGCCTCGCGGGCTCCAGTTCAAGGCCGATCATGAAGAGCATGATCACCACGCCAAACTCCGCGAAGTGCATCGCCTCCTCCCCTTGCGTGCCGCCGACCCATCCCAGCGCAAACGGACCGATCAACGCGCCGCCGATGAGATAGCCCAGCACGCTGCCGAGACCTAGACGATGCGCCACCGGCACCATCAGCACGGCGCTGGCTAGGTAGATGAAGGCGGAGAGAAAAAAATTCGCGTCGTGCATGCCATGGCGAGCAAGCACGCGGCGGGCCTCGCGTCAAAAACCTTTCGGTGAACTCACAGTTCGTGAAACACGACCTGCGAGGGATTGCCCACCGGCACATAGTGACCGGTGAAGGCCAGTTTGCCGCTCGATTTGTCCACGCGGAAGATAGCGAGGTGATCGGCCCGCTGATTGCAACAGGTCAAAAACCTGCCGGTGGGATCGAAGGTGAAGCTGCGCGGGTAGTCGCCACGCGTCCATTCCTCGGTCACATAGCTGAGCGTGCCATCCGCGCCGATGGCGAAGATGCCGATGCTATCGTGCAGGCGGTTTCCCGCATAAACGAAGCGGCCATCGGCGGAGACGAGGATTTCGGAGCAGAAATTGCTGCCCGCATAACCGGGCGGCAGGCTGGAGATCGTCTGGCGTGAGGTGAGACGGCCGGTTTGCGGATCAAAATCAAAGAGCACGATGGTGGAGCCCTCTTCCTGGATCGAATAGAGCCAGTGCCCCTTCGGATGAAACGCGAAGTGACGCGGCCCATCACCGGGAGGCAGGCTCACGGAGGGTGTTTCGGCGGGGAGGAGCTTGCCGTTCTCGGCATCAAACTTCCACACGAGGATCTGATCGAGCCCGAGATCGACATGCAGCACCCATTTCCCCGATGGATCGGCCTCGATCATGTGGGCGTGCGTCTGGTCATGACCGCTGAAGGCAAAACTGCCCGGCGCGGCATTCGTGGCTTTGGTGGGGCCGACGGTATCCGCATCCTTTTTCACGTCCGTGGCCTCGCCGAGGCTGCCATCCGCTAGGATGGGTATAACGGCCACGGAACCGCCGAAGTAGTTCGCCACGAGCACATGCTTCCCATTCGGATGCACGGTGAGATGCGCTGGGCCTTTGCCGCCGGAGCGAACCGAGTTCACGAGCTTCAGGTCGCCCGTTTTCGGATCCATCGCGAAAGCGCTCACAGTGCCGGATTCATCGTCTCCGAGGCGTTCCGTTTCGTTTCCTGAGTAAAGATGCGTGCGTGCCGGATTCAACGCGAGGCAACTGGGACTGTTACCCATCTCGACGAGCCCGCAGGGCTTCATCGCGCCTGTTTCACGATCCACTTCGAAGAGATGAATGCCGCGTCCATTGCCCGGAGGCAGGTCCACCTGCGTGGGCCGCATGTTTTTCAGCGGCGAGGTGTAGGTGCCCACATAGGCGATGAGCTTGCCTTGGCCTCCCGCCGCGTGAGCGGAAGCTCCGAGCAGGGCGGTGGCGGCAGATTGAATGAGAAAGCGACGACGGGAGGGCAGGGGAGCTGGCATGCCCGATCACAAACGCCACGCTCGGCACGCCTCATGCAGGCTCACTTCTCGTCGGGCTTCTTCTTGGCCGGTTGAGGAAATTTCGGCGGAGGGATGAACCCTCCACCGGATGAATTGCCTGACCAGCGGTCGCCTCCTTGCTTATTCTTGAGGGGACGTGGGCTGCGGTTGGTTTGCTTCTGGCTGCGCATCGTGTGCGGGGGTTATTTTTTCGACGCCGCCTTCTTTAGAGCGGCCACAAAGGCAGCGCAGTTGACGGTGTGCATTTCCGTGGTGGCCTGCTAGTCCTCGCCGTGAAAAACGGGCGCCGTCTTCTCGGTGGTGATCCACTTGAATATCGCGCCGTCTTTAAAGTAGAGGCGCTCCTCGACCTTGGCACCGCGTTTGCCGTCATCGGTCATTTTAGACCAGATGCTGCAAACGAAGAGAGGCTGCTCACCCTCCAGATAATACTTCATCGGCCCACTACCATCGTCGCCGCAAGGGGAGACGATCTTCTTCACCTCGCCACCCTGAAGGTAACCCGTGAGAGCAAATTCCGTGGGTTCATCCTTGTGGGTCGCCTTGACCTTCTTCATCGAGGCCTCGGCTTTGTTGATGGAATCATAAGCCGCTCGGTGGTGCGCGGTCTCGTTCTGGGCGGAGGCTGAAATAGTCGCGAACAGCAAGGCAATGAGTGTGAGAAGTGCAGGAGTTTTCATGCGGGCGCAGGTCTCGGCTGATTTTATATTTTCGCAAGGTGCTATCAGCGGGGCGTGCGACTTTGACGCCTATGAACAGGGACGAAGCTGGGGCTCGGTGAGCCGTCCATGAATGCTCGTGCGGCTGTTAAAAAGCCTTTTTTGGAGCACTTCGAGCACAGCGCCAAAGAGGCCGCGTGGGCCGCGAACCAGTTGCTTCCCGGATTCACCCCGCCAATCTGGCCTCCGCATGTCTTTTATCCACGACGACTTTCTCCTCACCACGAAATCCGCCAGCCGCCTCTACCACTCGTTCGCCGAGAACGAGCCGATGATCGACTACCACAATCATCTCCCGCCGCAGGACATCGCCAAGGACCGCCAGTTCGCCAATCTCTTCGAAATCTGGCTCGAAGGTGATCACTACAAATGGCGCGCCATGCGCTGCAACGGCATCCCCGAAAGCCACATCACCGGCTCAGCCTCCCCGCGCGACAAATTCCTCGCCTGGGCCAAAACCGTGCCGCAGACGCTGCGCAACCCGCTCTACCACTGGACCCACATCGAACTGAAGCGCTACTTCGGCATCGACGACCTCCTCAACGAGCAAACCGCGCCCGCCATCTGGGAAAAGACGCGGGAAATGCTCGCGCAGAAGGACATGAGCGCTCGCGGCATCCTCAAAAAATTCCAGGTCCGCGCCCTTTGCACCACCGATGATCCCATCGACGACCTCGCCCATCATCAGAAGTGCGCCGCCGATGGCTTTGAAGTCGGCGTCTATCCCACCTTCCGTCCGGACAAAGCTCTCGCCGTGCATGCACCCGAGGCCTGGAACGCCTGGTGCGACAAACTCAGCGCCGCCAGCAACATCGAGGTGAAGAGCTACGCCACCCTGCTTGATGCCCTCACCCAGCGTCACGACTTCTTCCACAGCGTCGGCGGTCGCCTCAGCGATCACGGCCTCAACTACTGCCACGCCAACTTCGTTAGCGATGCCGAGGCCGAGCGCATCTTCCAAAAAGCCCGCAGCGGCACCGCTGCCACCGCGCAGGAGCAGGATCAGTTCGCCAGCAACATCATGCTGCATGTGGGCCGCCTGAATGCCGCCAAAGGCTGGACCATGCAGCTCCACCTCGGTCCCGTGCGCAACAACAACAGCCGCCTCGCCCGCCAGATCGGTGCCGATGTCGGCTGCGACAGCATCGGCGACTGGCCGCAGGCCGAGACGCTTTCCCGCTTCCTCGACCGCCTCGAAACCGAAGATCACCTGCCCAAAACCGTCCTCTACAACGTCAATCCCGCCGCCAACTACGTCTTCGGCACCATGGCTGGCAACTACGCCGACGGCACGACGCCCGGCAAAGTGCAGTTCGGCAGCGGCTGGTGGTTCGTCGATCAGAAAGAAGGCATGGAATGGCAGATCAACGCCCTCAGCAACCTCGGCCTCCTCAGCCGCTTCATCGGCATGCTCACTGACAGCCGCAGCTTCATGAGCTTCCCCCGCCACGAATACTTCCGCCGCACCCTCTGCAACCTCCTCGGCAACGACATGGAGGCAGGCCTCATCCCGAACGACGAAGTCCTCGTCGGCCAGATGGTGAAAAATATCTGCTACGCGAACGCGAAGGCGTATCTGGGGCTGGCGAGGTCGTGATAAGAATCAAGCCAGACTTTCCAATCGGCTGAGCCAGTCGTTGAAGTGCGGACACTTCTCACGCAAAGCCGGAAGACCTATCGCTGCAGCCGCAGCTGCACCGACACGGACTTTGCTTCGTTCATAGACGGGCAAATGGCGAATGATGCGTTTGCTCGGTGCTGTAGTGGCTCCTTCATTGATTTCTTCTGGTCTCAAACCCGCCACTTCTTGTTGGAGCGTAGCGATACCGCGCTCGGAGTTGGCGATCCTGTGCTGTAGCTCGGTCAAATCGCAGTAAAGCAGCGCCTCAAATTCATGAAGCTGGATATAGGGATGAAAGCGGGCATCTCCAAACTGGCGGCGAAGTGCCTCTTCGAGCACAGTCACCCTATCCTGCGGCAAGGCCTTTGTGCGTGCTTCCGTCCAGCCTGGGAATTCGGGAGGCAACGCATAGAAATCAACCATGGTCGTGAAACGAGCCTCGGGATGACTGTCCTGTTTCATGAGACGTGTCAGATCACCCTCGATTTTGGCGAAGTCCAAGATGCCGCCGCGCTTGCCCAGTTTGCGATTGGTCAGAACGACACGGGGTTTCACTTCAATGTTGAAGTTTGCTAGATAAGGAGCCAGCGCCTGATCCGCGAAGGCCTTTTCCGCCTGACCTTCCACAGTGATGTAAAGCCGAAGCCAGTTCATCAGGGCAGCCCTCCCAGTTCGTTCTTCTCCCAGAGCTGGCCGAGTGTGTATTCGGTGAGCCAGTCGGCCAATTTTTCAGGGTCTAGCCGCTCCAAGATGGATTCGCCGTTACGCTGATTGACGACGATCACTTGTTCCGGCGTGAGTTCATCGAGCAGCAGCGATGCCTGAGTGGAGACGATGATCTGTGCTTTCGCTGCGGCCTCGTGCAGCTGGCTGGCGAGTAGCTTGATGGCATACGGATGAAGGCCAAGCTCAGGCTCATCAATGATGATCGTGGCAGGTGGATTCGGCTGGAGTAGCAGTGCTGCGAGGCAAATGTAGCGCAGCGTGCCGTCGGACAGTTGGAAAGGATAGTATAGCAGGTCCGAGAAGCGGTCCTTCCACAAGAGTTGCGTCTGGCCGGGTATGACCTCCTTCAAAACGAACTCACCAAAAAACGGAGCCACCTGCCGGACCGTCTCGGTGATCTGGGCGAAGCTCTGCGGATGTTCCTTGGCCATTTTCATGAGAAAGGCGGCCAGGTTCGCGGCATTGCCATGCAGGACATCGTTATCCACGATGTTGCAAAGGCCCATCACCGAAGCAGGCGGCGATGTGTCATGGAAATGATACACGCGCCAGTTGCGGATAGTCTTAACCACCCACTTTTCCGCTGCACGAGCAGGCTGTTCGACAAGTTTGCTCTCTAAGTGACCTGATCCTTGGAAATTTGGCTCCATTCCATAGAGTGGCCCATCGAAAGGAGCTGCTTCTGTCGAAAAGAAAAGGGTCCGGTCATCAGCAGCCTTGAGAATGCATTGGTAATTATTCCGGCCAAAGGTGAGACCCATCTTGAGTTCAGGCGTGATCTTCATGCCACGAAACAAAAAGGCATCGGCGCGACCACGCGCTGCCACATAATTTTGCAGCCCCTTGTTCGGATCGAACATGTGCCCGAGTAGCTCGAAGAAGCGGATGAAGTTGGTCTTGCCGGAACCATTTGCTCCGATGAGGACATTCAAACCGCCTGAGAGTTTCAGGTTCTTGAGTTCACGAATGGACTTATACCCAGAGAGAGAAATCTCTTCGAGGGGGCGATGGGTGAATGAACTCATGAGGTGAAGTGGCTGAGGCGGAAGCTATTTTAGAGGTCATCGCACAGAGAACAAGGCCTTCAAGGCAGTTCCCTGCTGGAAATCTCCCCGACAACTTCTCCTATCGCTTCGAGGACGCTGATGGGCGGCAAAGCCAACTTCAGGTGCTTGATTGGGAAACCGGCTAGCTATTCCACAACTGTCTCCGCACTACGCCTTTGGTGAGTTTTTATCAGCACCGCGGTCATGCGAGGGATTGCCAAAGCGGCAGTGGCCGATATAGACTGCCTTCATGCCTCAAATTCCAGGTCTCCGCAGTTGCTACGCTAAAGTTGGTCGTTTCATCTACTTCGGCCGCATGCTGGATAAGATACGCCTGAACGCGGCACAAAAGCTGCCGGAGGAGTATGTGGTGCTGCTGGGGGATTCGCAGTTTTACACGTTGGACGGGCGCTGCTGCCGCTTTCTGGGCGTGCCGTATGCGGAGATCCGCGAGCGGACACTGCAAGACGGCACGGACGAGGAAATCCTGGCCTGGGTGCAGGAGCGAGGCACGCCGCGCACGGATGAGGAATGCCACATGTGGAACCGTTTCATCGCGAAGCTGGGCTGGCGGGATGAACGCTCGCACCTGCTGCCGCAGCGCATCCTCGACAGCGGAATCACGGACAAGACCGTGGAGACGATCATCGATCACATCGAGTATGATGAAGGCCGTGATCCGGTCGCGGAGCGGGCCTGGGATTTGATTTAAAGGGTGCCTGCTTCGAGTTCGTCAAGGTAGATGAAGTCCGGTGCCTTCACGCCGGCCTCTTCGCGGATTTTGACGAGTCGAGGAGACTCAAAAAAGGCTCTGGCGTCGGCATGCGAGGTCCACGTGGAGAAGTGGACGATCTTGTTCGCGTCCGCTTCGTATTTCAGAACCTGATAGGTGCGCTCGCCGGCTTCTTGGCGGATGCCTGCGGCGTGATCGAACACTTTTTTCCAGGCAGGATAATCGGCGACTTCGTGAATGATGAGGACGTGGGGCATGAGAAGCGTGCCGTTCGCGTGGATGCCGTGGCTGAGCAATGAAATCGTGCGCGAATCTCCCTGCGGTTTCAGCGGCTGACTTTTGGATCAAGGCTCACTCGTGCTCGGGAACGCGGGAGATGCGCCATTCTTTGGCTCCACGGGGGATGTCTCCGAGGCCGAGGCTGGTGGCGGTGGGTACGGCGGTGGCACGGCCAACGCGGGAGGCTTCGGCGGAGGTGGCGGCCTGCACGAGGCTCTTGGCTTTGGATTTTTCTTCCTCGGTGCCTCGGGAGAGCAGGGGATCATGGCCCAGCTCCGTGCGGGGCTCGATGCGGACCCAGCTCTTGGCGGACCAATAATCACCCTTCCAGACGCGGTTGCTGGAGGCGGGGACGTAGATGGCGTAGCGGTCAAAAAGGACCTCAGGCACATAACGGCTGCCGACTTGGCTGGCGAGCGGGGGATTGGAGGGATCCGGTTTGCCTTCGGTGGATTCGATGAGGTATTCACGATCTTCGATTTTCACAACGCACCAGGCGTGACCACCCATATCGCCATAGCGGCCAAGGGCGACGCGGACCTGGAAGCCACGGGACATGAGCCAATCGGCGAGGTAGATGGAGGAGTCTTCGCAATCCCCGCGGAGGAGGCGCTGGGTTTCATCGGCGAACTGCCAGGAGTCGAGCTGCTCCTTTTTGGCATGCATGCTTTCGCTTTTTTTGACGCCTGGATCGTTGGTGTAGCGGCAGTTGGTGTGAACGGCGGACCAGATGGTGAAGAGCTGCTGCACGCGGGACTCGTTTTTCGGGAAAACGGCGGGCGGGCCATAGCCAGTGAGGAATTCGTTCACATAGCGGAAGCGGTTTTTGGAGTCGGCGGCGATGACAGCATACTTTTTCCGGCACTTGGGGCATTCGAGAGCCATGCTGCGCTGCTGATTCGAGAGGTTCATGAAGTGCGGCTGCTTGCAGTGAACGCAGACACTGTAAAAGGGGGTGTTTTCCTTGGCCTGAGTGAGAGCTTCAGGCGTGAAGTCATTGAGTCGCTGGCCGATGACGACGAGGGCCTCGTGCATGAGGCCTGCAGCGCGGGAACGCACGGCGACGGCGAGGTGGGTCATTTCCGGCTGGTCGCGGTGGACGTATTCATGGAAGCGATGCAGCAGCTCTTTTAGGCTGGGACTACTGGCGGAGCAGATGGAGACGCGGAAGTAGCGTGGCATGCCGTCCTGGACCTGGCTGGTGACCTTGTTGAGATCAGTGAGGTCGAGTGTTTCGAATCTCGACATGAGCCACTTTTCCATCTCGGGATCGACCCGCAGAGCGGTCATTTTCTCGGCGGTCCGGGCGTAATTGACTTGGTCCACCAAATCGATACGGAAGCGTGCCTCCGTGTAGGGCGGGCCGGACTGAGTGGCGAGCTCGGTGAGGCGCATTTTCCAGCCGTTGAGCCACCCTTCCTTCGAAGCGACCAAGCTGCCGGCGAGGAACACGGTGGTGATGATCGAGAAGGTGAGGACAGGCGAGGACATGGTCTAATCAATTATGGAAATTATGGATTATTTCAATCCGAAGCAGCAGGCTTACCAAAGTACTACCTCCTAGCCTTGCCACCCGAGATCGAAAAAACGTTATCACCTCCCCGCTGGGGCGATTTTGACCCGTTCTTTTAAGGTATAAAGCAGAGGCGTTTCCACTCCCCACTGTCCCATGATGGTGCCGGGTGCCTGCTGGAGCTGGTAGCCGGGCTGCCCGATCCAGAGATACTGGTAGCCAGTGCCGTTTTGGATGAAGAGTCCGCCGTGCTCCCATCCTCCTCGCAGGAGGCCATCGGTATTGACGCGCTCCGGCGCGGCGTAGTAGATGCCCGTTTCGGATTTTGCCTCCGGCAGGTAATGGCCTGCAGGGAAGGTGACTTTACCCCATTTGTGCTCAGCGATTTGCTCCGTAGGCAGAATGATGCCCTGGGTGCCGGAATCAGCTGCGGAGATAAGGGTTTTCGAGGTGCAGGAAGAGAGGAGTGTGCCGGTCAATAGGCACAGGAGGGCGGTTTTCATGGTTGGTTGGGGATTTTCCATTGGCCACGGATTATCGAGTAGGAGCCGGCTGCAAAGGAAGGCTTGGGGAGATGACCCCAAGTTTCGGCGCACTGGCCCCGATGGCTCCGAGGAGCGTGCCGGCGCGTTCATCGGCATCATCGCGGGCATCGCCGAACCAAGCGGCGTGGCGGCCGTCATTCGCTACAAAAATACCGCCTCGGTATTCCTTGCCGAGCAGCACACCCTCGGTGCGCATCGGAGACGGGGCCAAATAGTAGGTGCCGCGTTCTGAGGCGATCTCCGGAGTGTAAACGCCTGCCGGAAAAATCACGCGGGCAGCTTTGCATGCACGTTTTTCCTCCTGCGGCAGGGTCAGGGAACCCGTTTTCGCGGCGGGCTGGGTCAAGGGCACGCAGGAAGAGATTGTGGCAAGGGTGAGAAGGCTCAGCAGCAGGAATTTCATAGACGACGCTTCAAAGCACATTTCAGCCCATCACGTCACGAAAAATCGTGGAATGCTCGCCGGGAATCCGATGGTGGAGATAAGGGGATTCGAACCCCTGACCTTCTCATTGCGAACGAGACGCTCTACCAACTGAGCTATATCCCCATGGATCAGAATTGGTGATTTTTACAAGGCAAGGCATCTTTTGTCCAATCCCAATTCGTCGAGGCGAGGTGGGGCAAAGGCCTCGTTATGGGCTTTTCGATAGCCATGAAGGTCGGAATCAACCTGAAAGGAGGCATGTGGTAATTAGTGTTTTATTGAAATTTAATAAAAATGAAGTAAAAATCTTGTCAAAATAGCCAGATGAGCAATAATAGCTATAATTATACATCATGCCGACTTCCCCTTCCAGTCTTGTCGCCCGCCTGCGAATGGCCTGCATCCTGACCGTCTTCGTGTTTTGCATCCGCCATGGTCGAAGCCAAGCCCCTGTGCTCCAGGGCGCTGTCCCGCCCCCGACGGAAGCTGTCGCAGCTGCCGCCAGCGCGTATCAACCCATCGGTGAAGGTGCTTCGGTGAAGGTGAACTTCCCCAGCGCCCCCATTCAGGCCATCATCCCCTTCTATCAGGAGCTCACTGGAAGGAAGCTGATCCTTGACTCCAACCTCGCCGGCAATCCGCTGCGCATTATCTCGCCGCACCTACTGACCCGACGGGATGCCATCGCCTACATCGAGTCCACTCTTTTGCTCAATGGCTACACGTTCATTCATCGGGACGCGACCACCTCCGTGCTCATCAACCACTCGGCGAATGCCAACGTGCCCGCTGCCGGCCTGCCGGTTTACAATTCCCTCACCGAACTGCCCGTCACTGAGGAGATCTGCCATTTCGTCCTTCCCCTAAACTATGTGACCGCCACGGACGCCGCCAAGGCTTTCACCGAGGCCATCAAACCGCACACCTACGGCGCCCTCATGCCGGTGGCGAATGACACCGCCCTGCTCATCACCGAAAACAGCACCACCATCCGCAGCATCGTCCGCATCGCTCAAATCATCGACGTGCCCCCGATGCAGACGGCGAACGAGACCATCAAGCTCCAGCGGGCTGATGTGGAGATCGTCGCTGATATCATCAATGAGATCTTTGAAAAAGACGAGGAGGGTGCCGATGCCACTCAGCCGGCTGCTGCCGTCGCCGTGCCTGCCGCTCCCGCTGGCGCACGCCCTGGAATGCCCGCAGGTACAGCCACCCCGATCAGCACCGCCTCCAACGCCGGCGGAACGAATCGTGGTTCCGGCAAGCCCAAGGTCATCCCCTATCGCCGCACCAATGAACTCATCGTCTTCGCTCGCCCGGTGGACATCGCCTACATCCGCAGCCTCGTGGAAAAGCTCGACAAGCAGGACGATGGCGATACTTTCCGCAAATTCCGCCTCCGCCATCTCGATGTGCGGGACTTCCTTGCCTCCGCTCGCGATACCCTCGCTCGCGATACCGACATCCAAAGCGACAGCGGCGGTGCCAGCTCAGGTGGCGGTGGCCGCCGTGGTGGGCGCAGCAATCAAAGCGTGGGCCGCGATGGCAATGGCACCGATGCCTCTCGCAACACGGCTAGCAATAGCAGCGGCAGTAATGGCTTCAACAACTCCAACGGAGGCCTTGGCGCCGGCGGTCTTGGTGGCGGCCTCGGCAATAGCAATGCCAATCGAAGCCTCCTTGATGATCCCGATATCATGGGAGCGCCCGAATCCATCATTGTGGGCAAAACCCTTCTTATCGCCGATCCACAGTCGAACAGCCTCATCGTCTCCGGCTCGCCAGAGCACATCCAGCGCATCGAGCAGCTCCTCGCCGAAATGGATATGCGCCCGCAGCAGATCTATATCTCGGCCATCATTGGTCAGCTCAATCTCGGGACCGAGTTCAACTACGGCTTCGATTTCCTCAAGCTGCTCGATGATTTCAGCGTCCGTGATGCCGCGGTTGCAGCCGCTGGCGGTGCGGCGGCCACGACAAACACCATCGCCTTCCCGGCCAACTTCAAAGAATTCGCTTTCAACAAGCTCAACTTCTACGGTCAGGTCGGCTCGCTTGGCAATTACATCAAGCTTGTGGACGGGAATCGGAATTTCAAAGTGCTCGCCACGCCCAGCGTGTATGCCAAAAACGCCTCCAAAGCCATCATCCAGAGCGGCCAGAAGATCGCCGTGCCAGCTCAGATTCTCAGTAATGGGGCCTTCGCAGGCGGCGTGGCCAGCAACAGCGTCAGCGTCGAATATCGCGATGTGCTTTTGAAGCTCGAAGTCATCCCGCTGATCAATTCCGATGACGAGGTCACCCTCAAAATTGCCCAGATCAATGACAACATCGTGGGCACGCAGAACATCTCAGGCAACACCGTCCCCACCATCGGCACTCAGGAGCTCGTCACCGAGGTCTCTGTGAAAAATGGAGCCGCCGTCGTGCTCGGCGGCCTCATCACCGAGCGTGTGAATGACAGTGCTCGCGGTGGTATTTTCCTCCGACGCATCCCCGTCATCAAGCACCTCTTCGGCACCACCCAAAAGGAAAGCACCCGCGAGGAACTGCTCATCTTCATCCAGCCACACATCATGAAGGACACGGACGCCCCTGATGGCCCCAATCGCATCGAGCAAGGCCGCTCAAACCTTTACGAAGAGGCTCTCGAATTCAGCAGCCCTCGCCTGAATCAGATTCCGCGAGCTGTGCCTTATGATGAGATGAAATGATCGTAGCTTCCGCACTCAAGCTGCCATCAGCTCGGGTGCCGCCGCTGGCATCGGCAGGACAAATGGCCTGCTCCGCGTCTCCTCTAGCGGGTGGCTCGGCTCGATGCCTTTCGGCTGGCGGCCGGTTCGTTCGCAGAAATCGTGATAGCTGAGGACTTCAAAGCGGTGATCGTGATGCTCGATGATCGCCGTCATGCTCTCCACCCAGTCCCCAGAGTTCAGGTAATGAATATCGTCGATCTGCTTGTCGGCCGGGGTGTGAATGTGGCCACAAATGATACCATGGCAGTTTTTCCAGCGAGCAAGGTTTTGGAGCTGTTCTTCGTAGCGGCCTACAAAGCCCACGGCCTGCTTCACTTTCGATTTCACCCAGCGGCTGAGGGAGAAGCCTTCCTTGCCACGCCAGCGACGCCACTGGTTGTAGAACCGATTGAGCCTGAGCAGCACATCATAACCCACTGAGCCAGCTTTGGCGATCCAGGCATGATTCGTCGTGACGTGGTCGAAGCCGTCACCATGCACGATGAGGTAGCGCCCGTGGGGTGACTGATGAATGTGTTCATTCACGATGCTCAGTCCGGCCAATTTGAAGGGCAGGAAGCTGTCGAGGATGTCATCATGATTCCCGCGGATGTAGATGACCTCCACATTCTCCTTCTCCAACTTTTTGAGCAGCGTGCGCACGAAGTGCGTGTGCTCAGTGCGCCATCTGCCGGAGGTTTTCAGCGCCCAGGCGTCGATGATGTCGCCATTGAGAATGATTTGGTCACAGATGCAGTGGCGCAGCATGTGCGCGGCCTGCACCGCTTTGGAATCTGCCATGCCGAGGTGGATGTCGGACATGATGAGCGTCTTGATGCGGAGCTTGGTTTTCATGCGTGGCGTAGCTGCCACTACATCTTGTGCCACATCATTGGATGCTCCCAACCAGTTGAAATGAACGTTTTCGTCACTGCAACGGGCGGCCTGGGGAGGCGAGCGTGAGTTTCGGAGACTCTTTCCGGCGTGATGGCGCAGTCGGGCGCGGCTCGCGCTGAGGAGCAAACATTTCCTCCAGCTTCTTCTCTTGGCGTTGCTTATGCAGCAAATACACCTGGGTGATCATCCACACGGAGAGAGCTGCTGAAATAATACCAGCCATGGCGGCCCATGGCATCTGCCAGCGCTTGCGACGTGTCGGGGTGGAGGAAGGAAGAAAAAGAGCCATTTGTAGGATTTCGCGATTTTTCCGCCGCCCTGCAATGCCTCCTAAGTGACTTGATTGCCACATGGCATTTGTGTCACGAATAGACTTTTTAATTCAGATTCGATTCTGTCACACAAGGTATCAGCGGTCCGTCACCCAGCCGGAACAAATGATCTCTTCCACCCTCACCCAGCCATGTTGGATCGTGTCACGATCAGGTTTGATGAGAAGGGTGAAGGGGCCATCGCTTGAGTTCTTTAACTCCGCTCCAGCAGGACTTCGCCGCAGTGCCTCCTCAGACGCGAAAGCTCGTAGTGTCTTCGCTTCCGCAGGATGCGAGATCTCGATGGAGATACCCTTCAGTTCTGGAAAAGGCGCAAGGGCACTGGTGGGTTGGCA
>Ga0114980_10001733_pt1 | contig 15517 bp, 11 predicted proteins | sample S_140806_EF_Meta_FD_87018 | JGI IMG/M metagenome (GOLD analysis project Ga0114980, IMG submission 87018) | Freshwater microbial communities from Lake Simoncouche, Canada to study carbon cycling - S_140806_EF_MetaG | ecosystem: Environmental > Aquatic > Freshwater > Lake | place: Lake...
AACTATGTTACAAGCGCGATTTGCATGTTCCTGCCCAGGATGTCTTCGTTCGCAAGTCGCAGCAGCTTTTGCATGACCCTGCCTATAGTATAACGAATGCCCGCGGCAAAAGCATGGAAGAGATTGCAAGCGATTTCGTGACGATCTACAACGCAGCTTGGGCAGTTCATGAAGGCTTCAAGCCGATGCGTATTGAGCAGGCGCGTAAAGCGATTCAGGCCATGCGCCCCATTATGGACCGCGACATCATGGTGTTTGCCTATCACAATGAAAAGCCTATTGGCTTCTACATCAATTTACCGGAGGTAAATGAGTTCATGCAACATGCGAGGGGCAATTTGAACGCACTCGGCATGCTTCGTTTTATGTATTACAAGCTGTTCGGTAAGCGACAAGTGATGGTGGGTATTGTGTTTGGGGTGGATAAGGCATACCATGGACGAGGAGTTGAGGGTGCAATGATTAAATATTGCGAAGAACACATAGTAACATTGAATCGATACCATGAAACCATTCTAACCTGGATTGGCGATTTCAATCCAAAGATGATCCACATAGCTGAAAATTTAGGAGCGTCTCTCTATCGTAAACTGGCCACTTATCGACTGTATCTTGATAAAAGGCGGCCTTTCGAACGGCATCCTTTCCTTTAGAATCGGGCTAAACAGAACTTTTTTAGTTTTCCTTGCAGAAATTCTTAACAAAGGTTGCGTATAAAAAAAGCGCGAGTATATTTGCGCCCGCTTTTCGCGAAGAAGATCCTGTAGCTCAGCCGGTAGAGCAATACACTTTTAATGTATGGGTCCTGGGTTCGAGTCCCAGCGGGATCACTAAAGGAGAAGAAAATTGAGGACAGCAACACTGTCCTCTTTTATTCTTCATACATACTAAAAATTCGCCCTGGTGGTGAAATTGGTAGACACGTACGTTTGAGGGGCGTATTTCGCAAGATGTGCTGGTTCGAGTCCAGTCCAGGGCACCAATACAACTCCCGCTTTTACGGCGAGAGTTGATTCATACCACAGAGTAGAAGTTACTCTTAAAAAAACTTCAGAGGCGCGAAGCTGAAGAAGCCATGATACCGAAGTGGCGGAATTGGTAGACGCGCACGTTTCAGGTGCGTGTGTCGCAAGACGTGAGGGTTCGAGTCCCTCCTTCGGTACGACAACAACAAAGGAGACTTTCTAGGAAGTCTTTTTTTTGTGCCCTTCGCCCCGATTCCTTGAACCAACGTACTTTCGCTCTGTTTCTAAGTCTATGAAGCCGTCTGCACTGCACCAACTTGCTCCCCTCTCCAAATGGCCGGCTCGCAATAATCAGCCCTTGCTCATTAGTGGATCGTGCAGCGTGGAGACCGAAGAGCAATACGTTGAAACCGCTGTTCGCCTTGCAAAAACAAATATTGTCCATCTGCTGCGTGGCGGCATTTGGAAGCCTCGAACACGCCCTGATGCCTTTGAAGGCGTGGGTGCAATAGGATTGCCGTGGATGATTAGCGCTCGGCAAGAGAGCGGCCTTCCGGTCATGACAGAAGTTGCAAATGCCGAACACGTCGAACTTTGCTTGAAGCACGGACTCGATGCCATCTGGATCGGTGCACGCACAACCGTCAATCCGTTTTCAGTGCAAGAAATTGCAGATGCCCTCAAAGGGGTTGACATTCCCGTATTCGTAAAAAACCCGGTCAATCCCGACCTGCAACTCTGGATAGGAGCGTTGGAGCGTATTCAACGTGCCGGTATTACACGTCTTGCAGCCATACATCGCGGGTTCTCGCATTTGGGCGACAGTATCTATCGCAATAAACCCCTGTGGGAGATACCGATTGCACTTCGCACTGAATTTCCGAACCTCACACTCATTTGCGACCCCAGCCACATATGCGGTCGTCGTGACTTGTTGCAGGTAGTAGCGCAAAAAGCGATGGACCTCAACATGGATGGCTGGATGATCGAAAGCCACATCGACCCCGATAATGCACTGAGTGATGCCGCGCAACAGATAACTCCTGAGGCTCTTTCGGACCTGATTGCGAGCATTCAAATTCGGCAGGCTCAAAGTGATGATCTGACCTTCGTGCACGAATTGCAAACCCTGCGATCACGAATTGATAAAGTGGATGAAGAAATAATTCATCTAATTGGCAAGCGCATGCGCATTACCGAAGAGCTCGGTCGATTTAAAAAGGAAGAATCCGTTACCATATTCCAAATAGAACGTTGGAAAGAAATTCTTGAATCTCGCACGATGCTCGCAGAGCAAGTAGGCCTTTCGAAAGAGTTTATTCTGAAATACTTGGAGCAGTTGCACAAAGAGTCGATACGCACGCAGACACGTGTAATGAATAAGCGCGATTAAGCAACTGCGCTATTTCACTTTAACCTGAAACATTGGGCGATTACCGATAGATCCGGCAAGCTCATCACCCGCACTAACCTTCCCTACACCACTGGGTGTTCCGGTAAAAATCAAATCGCCAATCTTCAAAGTCATATACTGCGACACGTATGCGATTATTGCATCGAAATCAAAAATCATATCGCTGCTTGAGCCCTGTTGAACCAATTCACCATTCTTCGTAAGTGAAAATTGGATGTTACCCTTTTCAAGCTCTTCCATTGGAATGAAATCCTGCGACACCACCGCAGAACCATCGAAGCCCTTCGCTTTTTCCCATGGCAAACCCTTTTTCTTCAGTTCCTCTTGCACATCACGCGCGGTAAAATCGATACCGACACCAACTGCACCATAATAGCGCGGTGCAAACTCCTTGCTGATGTGTTTACCCAAACGATCAATGCGAAGCACCAACTCAATCTCATAATGCACATCGCTTGTCCAATCGGGAATAAAAAACGGATTTCCCTTGGGCAAAATCGCTGAATCCGGTTTGCAAAAAAACACGGGTTCTGTGGGCACCGCATTGCCCAACTCTTTAGCGTGGTCCGCATAATTGCGGCCTATACAAATTATCTTCATGGCGTATTATCTCACAAATTCAATGACCACCTTTCGATCGCTCAATCCTTCCTGAACCGAATCGCGATCGCCATAATACTTGGTTATGAAACGATCGGCGCGCAGTCCGCTATTCACCAAAAACTCCTTGACCGAATTGGCCCGCTGCTGACTCAACAGTAAATTCTTTGCTGCATCGCCCGTTTTATCGGCGTATCCGGTTACTATCAATTTAAGCTGCGGTGAACGCGCGAGGATATCTACAATTTCGTTGAGCGACAGCACAGATCCTGCATCCAGTTTGACTGAGCCCTTTGGAAAGTAAACATTCATAGAGCCCGGAAGATTCGCTACGGTTCCCTCGCTTCGCGGAGGTGGCAGCATCGTATTACTTCCATCGGCCACGGCATCACCTGTATTCATTTTGACCAATGCAAACACCATTTCTCGCAGGTCGTCAATTTGCTTTTGCATGGCTACATTCTTATCGTCCTGACTCTGCTGCCACAATCTCAACTGCTCACTTCTGAGGTCGTCAATTTGTTTTTGCATGCCATCGAGCTTGGCATTATTGGACTGCAATAACTCAAGCAAACGGGCATTGATCTCGTTGTCATTGGTGGTCTGAGCATTCAATTCTGAATGATCGTTGAGATCGATAGTTGCCAAGCCATCACCTTCCAGCTCCACTCGAATGGGTTCAAGCGTGGACCATTTTTCATCGTTCAAATACTGTTGCAACAGTTTATCGCGTGCACCGTCATCTATTACGATTTCCTCTGACCCATGCACCACCATGAGGTTTTCCTCACCATACACTCCCACCTCCATGCGCACGAGCAATTTCAAATCGCTCAACTCTTTAACGAGAAAATTGCTGCGCATGCGTTCTTCTGCATCTTCATCACCCTCACCTGCCGAAAATTCAATGGTTCTAAAGTCAAGCGCTTCAATTCCTGCCAGTTTCTGCTCTACCATTTTCGAAAACCCCTTGAAGTCGCGAAGCCGCTCGTAATCGTAAAACTCAAGCGCTCCCTTCACGATGCCATTCAACTCACGCAGTGTTTCCTTTTTGGAACGACGCAGTTTCACGTCTCCCTTTTCAATGGATGCACAACGGTCAACGTACATGCTCAGATAGGTCGACACCAACTGCTCGAACTGGTCGAGCGCTAGGTTGTCGGCATGCTCATAATAGTTGATTACGATTCGATGTTCCTCCGAGCGCGAAGGCACTATTTGGCCGAAGGCCAGGCCGGTAGTGTCTTTCGGGTAATGATGGACAACGGTGGTTTTCTGCGCCAGCGGCACAGAGAGCAACCCCAACAGGAGGACCGTAAGAGAAAAAAAGGCCTTCATCGACACTTTCAAAATTACCTGTGTCGACTCGCAGAGAAAAGCTGATTAAACGGAAGTTGATCGGAATTATACACGGGTTATAAACAGCACAAGCGCGCTTACCAGCGAGCAATCACCGTTTCGTTGCCCTTGGTAATTTGCCCCATTTGGGCAACTACTTCAGAACCTGGCGGCAAGAAAATATCCACGCGTCTACCGAATTTGAGGAAGCCGAATTGCTCGTTGCGTTCCACTCGCTGACCGGGCTTCACATAGTAAACGATACGACGGGCAACTGCACCCGCTATTTGACGGAACAACACTTCCTTTCCATTTGAATGCTTGATGACGATGGTTGTGCGCTCGTTATCGGTGCTGCTTTTCGGGTGCCACGCTACCAAAAACAATCCTTTGTGATACTTCGCGAAAGTCACTTCGCCTTCGCAAGGCACCCAGTTTGCGTGCACATTCAGCGGCGACATGAAAATCGACACTTGAATGCGCTTGCCTTTGAAGTATTCTGGTTCTTCGGTTTCTTCTATAACTACCACTTTACCATCGCAAGGAGCAACCAATTCATTGGCGGCAGCGCGGTTCGTACGTGAAGGCAAGCGGAAGAACTGCACCACCAAATAGAAAAAAACCAGCACGGGAGCAGACGCAAGCCAAAACCAGGCAGTCGATGTGTCAAGCACCTTGGTTAATCCAAAAACAATTGATCCGCACAACACCGTAGCACCGGCAATGATGGTATATCCTTCTTTGTGAATCGTCATATGAAATAGAAAATTTTATAATACGCGAGGAAAACAGGCAGCGCCAAAAAAAGTCCATCGAAGCGATCGAGCACTCCGCCATGGCCTGGCATGATATGGCCACTATCCTTAACACCGAAATTGCGTTTCAGATGCGACTCAAACAAGTCGCCCAAATTGCCGAATACAGCAACAGCCGAAGCCATCACCATCCAATCGCGCAATTCAAGCGTGTGAGTTAGCTTGAATAAAGCAATGGCAGCGGCAAATGCGAACAGCCCGCCACCCATTAACCCTTCCCATGTTTTATTGGGAGAAACTTCAGGATAGAGTTTGCGCTTGCCCAAATATTTTCCGGTGAAATAAGCACCCGTGTCGTTGGCCCATAGCACGAGAAAAAATCCAATCAACGGAATGGGATCATACGTGCCCTGCAGCGTAGGCAGCAAGTTCACAAGCGACAATGGCAGTACCACGTATATCCATCCGAAAATGGTAATGGCCAAATTAGTCAGCGTGAAATGATCGAGCTTGATGAGTTCGGCTACGAAAATGACGGCTACAAGCAATGGTAAAATCCAAAACCACACGGGAGGAACCGTATCGGTCTGAACCAAAAACACCAGCATGTAGAGCACAACACCAACCGACATTCCCTTGAACCAACGTGGGGCATTGCTTTGCTGATGCTGCAACAGGTCATACACTTCATAGAGGCCGACAGCGGCAAAAAACAAGAACAACATGCCATTGGCCAGCGCTCCCCAATAGGCACAACCTACCACGGCGACTGAGAAAATCAGTCCCACAATAGATCGTTGTGCAAGGTTGCTGAGTGAAGCCATAGCGTTGGCAAACTTAATCAATCAACCGCATGAATTCGGAGAAAACTACAAACGCAAAAAAGGCCGCTTGCGCGGCCTTTCATTATGCATTTTCCGGTGATGGTTCAATACCGGGTTTCAGTTCATTTGCTGGCTTCAACTCATTGGCCGGGTTGCGTTCCTTCCATTGGCGAGGGCCGAGAATTTCTTCGAGGTCATCCTTAAAGATTACCTCCTTCTCAAGGAGCTTAGCCGACAACTGCTCGAGCTGTGTACGATGCGCATTCAGCAAGTCGACCGCCTTTTGGTAGGCCTTTTCGATGATCTTCGATACCTCTTCATCGATCACGCGGGCTGTCTCTTCACTGTATGGTTTCGTAAACTGTGACTCACCACTGCTGTCGTAATAACTGCGATGACCAATCTTCTTATTCAGACCATAGACTGTTACCATGGCATATGCCTGCTTGGTCACCTTCTCCAAATCGCTCAGCGCTCCGGTCGAAATTTTTCCGAAAGCAACCTCCTCGGCAGCACGACCACCCAAGGCAGCACACATTTCATCAAATATCTGCTCCGTTGTGGTGATTTGTCTCTCTTCCGGCAGATACCAGGCAGCGCCCAGTGAACGTCCGCGTGGCACGATGGTCACCTTCACAAGCGGTGAGGCGTGCTCGAGCAACCATGAAATGATGGCATGTCCACTTTCGTGATGGGCAATCGTTGACTTTTCCTCTGCTGTAATGATCTTGTTTTTCTTCTCCAGACCTCCGATAATACGGTCAACCGCATCCAGGAAGTCTTGCTTATCCACCACATGCTTTCCTTTGCGCGCCGCAATCAAAGCAGACTCATTGCAGATGTTGGCGATGTCAGCGCCGCTGAATCCGGGGGTTTGACGAGCCAAAAATTCAACATCAATAGAACTATCGAACTTCACGTTCTTCAAGTGCACGTTAAAGATTTGGACGCGCTCATTGAGATCTGGCATGTCAACGTAGATCTGACGATCGAAACGTCCGGCACGCAACAAGGCCTTATCGAGGATATCAGCACGATTGGTTGCCGCCAAAATGATAATTCCGCTGTTGGTTGCGAAACCATCCATTTCCGTCAAAAGCTGATTCAATGTGTTCTCACGCTCGTCGTTGCTTCCGAAATTGATGCTCTTACTGCGTGCACGACCAATCGCGTCGATTTCATCGATAAATATGATAGAGGGCGCCTTTTCCTTTGCCTGGCGGAAGAGGTCACGAACGCGGCTTGCACCAACACCCACAAACATCTCTACGAAATCGGAACCGCTCAGCGAGAAGAAAGGCACTTGGGCCTCCCCGGCCACAGCCTTTGCAAGCAAGGTTTTTCCGGTTCCCGGAGGGCCTACCAGCAATGCACCTTTCGGAATCTTCGCTCCCAGCTCAGTGTACTTCTTGGGGTTCTTAAGAAAGTCAACGATTTCTTGAACCTCTTGCTTGGCACCTTCCAAACCGGCAACGTCATTGAACGTTACAGAAGTGCCTTTACCCTTTTCAAACAAGGTAGCCTTCGACTTACCTATGCTGAAGATTTGTCCACCGCCGCCGCCGCCGCCACCCATGCGACGCATGATAACGACCCAAACGGCTATGATAATTCCGAAACCTATTATCCAAAACAACAGGTTCTGTCCGAATTCGTTGATCGGTTTGTATTGAATGGTGATGCCACGCTCATTGCCCAAACGTTCAATCTCATCGATGGCATTTTCGCTTGGTGGGATGTTGAACCAAAACTCACTTGAACGGGAAAAACCCTTCATAGCAGGTTGGTTACCGATTTCATTTCCGAGCATTGACTTACCCAACGAGTCGAGGTAAATCTTACCTACCACCTGGTTGTATTCAACCTTTTCAATAAATCCGCTTTCCGCGTATTGCTTGAACTGACGGTAGTCGATCTGACGGCCGTCGCTGCCGCTATTGAAAACCATCATACCTATCAGAATCATCGCCAATATGGCGTAAATCCAATAGAAATTTCCACCGCGTTTATCGCCAACACCCGGAAGGGGCTGTGGTTTACGTTGTTCTTTTTTGTCTTCAGACATTCTATTACAATTAATTTCCTATTCGCTTCACCGAAGCGTCGGCCCATAAATCTTCCAACGCATAAAAGTCGCGCGCATCCTTACTGAAAATGTGTACGATCACGTTGACGTAGTCCATGAGAATCCAAGTAGCATTGCGTTCACCCTCACTGTGCGCAGGCTCATCGTTCAAAATCCGAAACGTTTCTTTTTCGACAGAATCGGCAATGGCCTTCACTTGGGTGCTGCTGCTACCATGACAAACAACAAAGTAGTCAGAAAGTGCATTCGATACCTTACGAAGATCCATGACGACGATGTCATTCGCCTTCACCTCTTCCATGCCGTATACAATCGCTTCGACCAATTGCTCAGCACCGGCTTTCGCTACTTTTGGTTTTGTTGTTCTTTTTACTGCCACTTGGTGGGCAAAAGTATATGAGGCGTCGTTCCATCAAGCGACAGAGGTCATTTTATTTCATTTTTTTACCAACCCATCGAATACCGAATTTAGCCCCCGATGAATTTTGAGCTGCTCCAACCCATTTGGTTCGACGAAATTGACTCGACCAATTCAGAAGCCATGCGCTTGCTCAAGGAGGGCAAACCATTGGAGGGCACGTGTATTTGTGCTCGTTTCCAAACATCAGGCAAAGGCAGTCGATCCAACAGTTGGCAAAGCCGGCCCGGTGAAAACCTGCTAACAAGTTTCATTGTCTATCCTCCGGCCAATTGTGCACAGCAGCCTTTTATCCTCAGCAAAGCCGTTGCTCTGGCCGTGCACAATACCCTAGCAGGCTTCACCTCCTTGCCGGTCGAAATCAAATGGCCGAACGATCTCCTCATAGGTGGTAAAAAAGCCGCCGGAATTCTCATCGAAAACCAATGGATAGGCGGAAACTGGCACGCCGCTATTTTAGGTATTGGCATCAACGTGCACCAACAACCTCTTAATGTCGAGCATGCCACCTCCTTGACTTTGTGTTCAAATAGCAGCATCGATGTGGAAACCGTGCTTCACCAATTGCAAAGGAATGTGTCACTTCAATACAAACGCCTTTGCCTTCAGCTCGAATCGTCCCTTGCGCTCGATTACCATTCACGTCTTTTCGGAAGAGACGCTTGCTATCCATACGAAACTGAGCAAGGCATCCTACAAGCGAAAGTCGTTCAGGTGCGTGCCGATGGGCGCATCGAACTTCAAACCTCTGAAGGAGAGATCCACCTATTCGACCTATCGGAGGCAAGACTGATCTACTGATACAAGTCAGTCTGATTATTGATAAAAATAACACTCATTTATTTCACGCTTCACCTCAAATGATGTTTCTTGCCTGCCAAATGTCTTGGCTCATCCGAGGGCTGTGAAATCACATTACCACGTCATATTTCGAATGAATAGAATCATCAAAAAAGCGGCAGTAATTGGGAGCGGTGTCATGGGATCGCGTATCGCTTGTCATTTCGCCAACATAGGTGTCCAGGCAGTTTTGCTCGACATTGTTCCGAATGCACTCACTCCGAAAGAAACGCTTCAAGGGTTAACACTGAGCGACAAAGTAGTTCGGAATCGAATTGCACGAGAGGCGCTTCAAACAGCCGTATCAAGCAACCCCTCGCCTATTTATCGCAAGTCGTTTGCTGAGCGCATTCAAATTGGCAATCTCGAAGATGATTTATCACTGCTGAAAGAATGCGACTGGATAATCGAAGCAGTTACTGAGCGCATCGACATCAAGCAGCACGTATTTGAAAAGGTGGAAGCCCATCGTAAACTGGGCAGCCTAATTACCACCAACACCTCAGGCATTCCCATAGCAGCGCTCACCGAAGGAAGAAGCGACGATTTCAAGAAACACTTTTGCGGAACACACTTCTTCAATCCACCACGCTATTTGCAGCTGCTGGAAATTATTCCTTCGCAACACACGCTACCCGAAGTGGTAGATTTCTTCACGCAATATGGTGAAAAGCACTTGGGCAAAGTAGTGGTAAACTGCAACGACACCCCTGCTTTCATTGCCAACCGCATCGGGGTATACAGTATCCAGGCGTTGTTTCATCTCATTGGCGAACTCGGGCTTTCAGTGGAAGATGTCGACAAGCTCACTGGACCTGTGCTGGGCCGCCCCAAAAGCGCCACGTTCCGCACCTGCGACGTGGTTGGTCTCGACACGCTGGTGCATGTAGCGCGTGGTGTGCACGACAACTGCGCAAACGACGAGGCGCGCAGTGTATTTGCGATACCGTCGTTCATCCAACACATGGTTGATCAAAAGTGGCTGGGCGATAAAACCAAACAGGGCTTTTACAAGAAGATTAAAACCGAAAAAGGCGAATCAGTTATTCTCTCCCTCAATCTGCAGACCCTCGAATACGGAGAGCAGAAGAAAAGCAAGTTCGCTACACTGGAAGCAACAAAAACGATTGATAGTTTGACGCAGCGCATGCCCATGCTCTACAACGGCAGCGACAAAGCAGGCGAGTTTTATAAGAAAGCATTTGCCGGATTGTTTGCCTACGTGAGCAATCGCATTCCGGAAATCAGTTCTGTGTTGCACAGCGTGGATGCTGCCATGCGCGCAGGTTTTGGCTGGCAGCTCGGCCCGTTTGAAGTATGGGATACCATCGGCATTGCGAAAGGAACCGAAGACGCACGTAAACTCGGTCACACCGTTGCTCCGTGGATTGATGAGATGCTTGCGAACGGATTCAACTCGTTTTATCGCATGAATGAAGGAGTCGAAGAGTGCTACAATCCGGCTACCAAAAAATATGAACCCCTTCCCGGCGCTGCGCATATCAGCGCGCCGTCCAAACTGCCTGCATCATCAATCGTTTGGACCAACGGCGCGTGCACCGTTCGTCATTTGGGCGATGGTATTTTGTGTTGCGGATGGAACACCAAAATGAACACCATTGGCGGCGAAGTGCTCCAAGGACTGAACAAAGCCATCGACCTTGCTGAACGCGATTACCGTGGATTAGTAATCTACAACGAAGGTGAAAATTTCTCAGCCGGTGCCAACGTCGGAATGATCTTCATGTTTGCGGCAGAACAGGAATACGAAGAACTCGACCTCGCTGTGCGCTACTTCCAGAAAACAATGATGCGCATGCGCTATTCAAGTATTCCGGTGGTTGGCGCTCCTCACAACCTCTCACTGGGCGGTGGCTGTGAATTGAACCTGCATGTCGACAAAGTAGTCGCGCATGCTGAGTTGTATATGGGGTTGGTTGAATTTGGCGTAGGAGTTATTCCCGGCGGTGGCGGCACCAAAGAGTTTGCACTGCGCACCAGCGATGCCTTCCGCGAAGGCGACATCCGCCTCAATACGTTTCGAGACCGCTTCCTTACCATAGGGCAAGCGAAAGTGTCCACATCAGCCTATGAGGCGTTCGAACTTGGTTATTTGCGGCCCGGAATCGATGAAGTAGTGGTAAGTCGCCGCTTGCAACTCAGTCGCGCTAAAGAGGCCTGCTTGCAGCTTGCTGAAGCAGGCTATACCCAACCCGTTCCGCGTAAAGACATCACCGTGCTCGGATCACAAGCACTGGGCATTGTATACGCAGGTGCCAACAGCATGTACAGTGGTCATTACATCAGTGAACACGACCGACTCATTTCGGAGAAACTCGGAGAGGTGCTCGCAGGTGGCGATTTGAGCAGCGCAACACAAGTGAGCGAAAACTATATGCTCGACCTCGAGCGTAAAGCATTTCTAGAATTGTGCATGCAGCGCAAAACATTGGAACGCATGCAATCGCTCGTCACCAAAGGAAAAATCTTACGCAACTGACAACACCATGAACGCTTATATCATATCAGGATACAGAACCGCCGTTGGCAAAGCTCCACGAGGGTTATTCAAAAGCTACCGTCCCGACGATTTGGGAGCAGCCGTAGTAAAGCGTATCATGGAAGATGTACCACAACTCGACCGCACCCTCATCGACGATGTGATTGTGGGCAATGCCACACCCGAAGCAGAGCAAGGTCTCAACATCGGTCGCATGATTTCTCTGATGGGGCTCAACACAGAGAAAGTTCCCGGCATGACGGTGAATCGATATTGCTCAAGTGGTTTAGAAACGATTGCCATCGCTGCTGCAAAGATTCACGCAGGCATGGCCGATTGCATCATTGCGGGTGGTGTGGAAACGATGTCACCCATTCCGTTTGGTGGTTGGCGCATTGTGCCCAACGCGAAAGTGGCCAAAGAACATCCCGATTGGTATTGGGGCATGGGACTCACAGCAGAAGCTGTAGCCACCGACTACAAAATTTCACGCGAAGCACAAGATGCATTCGCCTATGAATCGCATCAGAAAGCAATAGCAGCGATTGAAAGTGGCAAATGGAAAGCAGAAATAGTACCCATTGAAGTCACCGATATTTTTCTGGATGCGAACGAAAAGAGAACGGAGCGCAAATACATCGTCGACACCGATGAAGGAGCGCGCAAAGACACTTCGGTGGAAGCGCTTGCTAAATTGAAGCCGGTGTTCGACGCGCTGGGCTCTGTTACTGCAGGCAACTCATCACAGACTTCCGACGGTGCTGCATTTGTGATGATTGTAAGCGAGTCGATGTTGAAGCGCCTCAATGTTCAACCACTCGCAAGGCTCGCAAGCTATCACGTTGCAGCTCTCGAACCACGCATCATGGGTGTTGGTCCCGTGTATGCGATTCCGGGGGCATTGCAGCGGGCAGGATTAAAGCAAAGCGACATCAATTTGATTGAACTGAACGAGGCATTTGCATCCCAGTCGCTCGCCGTAATTGAAACACTCGGACTCGATGCTTCGCTTGTGAATGTGAATGGTGGTGCAATTGCCCTGGGCCATCCGCTTGGTTGCACAGGTGCCAAACTCACCGTTCAGTTATTGAATGAAATGCGCCGCAGAAAAAACAAGTACGGCATGGTCACCATGTGCGTAGGCACCGGACAAGGTGCTGCCGGAATATTTGAATTGTTGAATTGAAAAGAATAACAAGATACTATGTCATCAACCACACATAAAACGCTCACCGGCGGTGAGTTTCTCATCAAAGACACCGATTGTAGTCAAGTGTTCATCCCGGAGGAATTCGGCGAAGAGCAACTCATGATGAAGCAAACCTGCTCCGACTTCATCAACCGCGAAATTGTGCCGCACCTCGATGCCATCGACCACCAGCAAGAAGGTTTGATGGAAAGCATTCTCGACAAAGCAGGCGAGCTGGGTCTTTTGAGCATTTCTATTCCGGAAGAACTCGGCGGACTAGGCATGGACTTTAAGACCTCCATGCTAACAACGGAGATGCTTGGCGCAGGGCACTCGTTCAGTGTGGCGTATGGTGCACACACCGGCATTGGCACGTTGCCAATTCTTTACTACGGAAATGAAGAGCAGAAAAAGCGCTTCATCCCGAAGCTTGCAACCGGTGAATGGAAAGGATGTTACTGCCTTACTGAGCCAGGAAGCGGATCGGACGCCAACAGCGGAAAAACGAAAGCTGTATTAAGTGAAGACGGCAAGCACTACATCATCAACGGACAAAAGATGTGGATTACCAACGGTGGCTTTGCGCACGTGCTCACGGTGTTTGCGAAAATCGATAACGACGAAAACTTATCCGCATTCATCCTCACGCGCGAGATGGAGGGAATCACATTCAATGCAGAGGAAAAGAAGATGGGGATCAAAGGATCTTCCACGCGTCAGATATTCTTCAACAACGTGAAAGTGCCGGTTGAGAATTTGCTGAGCGAGCGCGGCAACGGATTTAAGATCGCAGTGAATATCCTCAACATAGGTCGCATCAAGCTGGGCGGCGGTGTATTAGGCGGAGCGAAGGAGTCGATTGAATATGCAGTGCGCTACGCCAACGAGCGTCAGCAATTTGGACGCCCCATCATGAAATACGGAGCTATTCGCCACAAGCTCGGCGACATGGCCATACGCATCTATGCAACCGAAAGCGCATTGTATCGCGCTACGCAAAACATCGACGACGAAATTGCCGCATTGCAGCAATCGGGCATGGAAAAAGGCAAGGCAGTACTGAAAGGAATTGCATCGTTCGCACCTGAGTGTGCCATCTTGAAAGTGCTCGGTTCAGAAGTGCTTGACTATGTGGTTGACGAAGCCGTACAGATTCACGGTGGCATGGGCTACAGTGCTGAAACCCGCGTAGAGCGTGCTTATCGCGATGCGCGCATCAACCGTATTTTCGAAGGAACCAACGAAATCAATCGACTGCTTATCGTCGACATGATCTTGAAGAAAGCCATGAAAGGCGAACTCGACCTCATGACACCCGCCATGAATGTGGCCAACGAACTGATGGCGATTCCTGATTTCGGTGAAGCACCTTCCAACACGTTTGAGCAATGCCATAAATACGTGGCGCAGTTCAAGAAAGCGGTATTGCTTGTAGCCGGTGCGGCGGTTCAAAAGCTGATGATGCAGCTTGAGAAGGAACAAGAAGTGCTCATGCATGTGGCCGATATGATCATCGCCACCTATACCACCGAGTCGATGTTGTTGCGCGTTGAGAAGTTGAACAAAAAAGGTGTAAACACCGAGTTGCAAGAAGAAATGCTGAAAGTGCATTGCTACGACTCAGCCGAGAACATATCAGCAGCAGGCAAAGAAGCGCTCCTCGCCTTCGGCACAGGCGATGAACTGCGGATGATGCTGATGGGCTTGCGTCGCTTTACGAAAACAGAACCATTCAATGTAAAGGACGCGCGCAGAAAAGTGGCGGCGAAGGTGATAGAAGAGAATCGGTATGGGTTGTAACTACCATTTCTCAATCGCCCCCAACCCAAACAACGCATAATCATACTTCACGGGATCGGTGGGGTCTAGTTTACGCAATACCGTATCGAGTTCTTCCACCGCGCGCGCATCGTTTTGCTTGCGAGTGAGCATGCCCAATTGGCGCGCCACATTACCCGAATGCACATCGAGTGGAATAGATAAATGGGCAGGTGCAATGTTTTTCCAGATTCCCAAATCAACCGCGTTCTTATCCTTCCGCACCATCCAACGCAAGAACATATTGATGCGTTTGGCCGAAGAGCCCGCCAGCGGATCAGATACATGCTTCTCTGCGCGCGCAGCATGAGGAATACTGAAGAACCGTTGCTTGAAAGCGGAAATTGCAGGCGACGTAGTGCCATGCAATGCGATGGTTGCATCGAAGAAATGCTCCATCGATCTGTGCTCTTCGTAAAGACTTTTTAAGGCCCGAGTAAAATCAGCAAGGTCTTCGGCGTTGAATGTGCGATGGACAAAACCCTTCAGAGCCCTGGCATCGCGCGGCGAGAAATTCATCACGAAGCCATAAGGAGCATTGTCCATCAACTCCATCATGCGGTTAGCGCTCTTCAGAATAGCCTTGCGGTTGCCCCAGCTGATGGTAGCCGTTAAGAATGCGGCAATCTCTATATCGGGCTTACTTGTATATCGATGCGGAATGGAAACAGGATCGTCATCGATAAACGCCGACACATTGAACTGGTCGTATTTCTCGTCGAGAAACGACTTGAGTTCACTGAAGGATAAACCGGCGAATTTTTTCAAGG
>Ga0114980_10001735_pt1 | contig 15503 bp, 11 predicted proteins | sample S_140806_EF_Meta_FD_87018 | JGI IMG/M metagenome (GOLD analysis project Ga0114980, IMG submission 87018) | Freshwater microbial communities from Lake Simoncouche, Canada to study carbon cycling - S_140806_EF_MetaG | ecosystem: Environmental > Aquatic > Freshwater > Lake | place: Lake...
AGCGGCAATGGTTGACTTCGCAGGTTCGTCTGAAGAATTTGTGATTTTCAACGGTGATGTCATGAGCAAGCACAATATTGCTGCGCAACTGGCGCTGCACAAAGAACGTGGCGCAGATGCAACTCTGCACTTAATAGAAGTCGCCGATGCTCGGGCTTTTGGTTGCGTACCAACTGATGCCACTGGCAGAGTTACAGATTTCTTGGAGAAAATGGATAACCCAGTAACCAATGACATCAATGCGGGATGTTATGTATTTAGTTCATCTGTTATCTCTGAAATTCCTGAAGGAAAAGTCATCAGTATCGAACGGGAAACATTTCCACAGTTAGTTAAATCTGGACGCCCGATCTATGGATATCGCGAGCAGTCTTATTGGCTCGATATTGGAACCCCAGCGGCGCTGTTCAAGGGATCGCGTGACTTTGTTGGCGGGGATTTCTTGGCCGGTGCTGGCACCGTAATTGCCTCGGGCTCATCACTCACTGGTGGCACTTCGATCGGATCCGGCTCGACTATCGGGGCAGGCTGCAAAATCTCCAACTCAATAATTGGGAGCGCAGTTGTCATTGGTGATAACTGCACCATCACAGATTCGTTTATTCTCCATAATTCAATCGTTAAGCCCAACTCGGAAATCATCGGAAAATATCTTTCTCCAAATGAAAATCTGCCAATTTCCACCCAATAAGTCGATAAATCATCCCAAAATCGCGACTTTCAGCGGTGATTTCCTGGATTTGACCCTTTCTGCGACTTGACTAAAAGGGATTACACGCGTGTAATTCATTCTAGAGAAGCGGTGTTCACAGAGAGCGCTGCCACCAAAGGTCTTGAGGAGATTAATCGATGCCGATTCGTCCAGAAGCTACACATACTGGCAATCCAACAGCCCCTACTGCTGGCCCATCAATCAAATTAGCAAACGGAGAGAACGTCGAACTCTCCTGGCAAGAGCGCGCACTCTGCGCACAGACAGATCCAGAAGCATTCTTTCCTGAAAAGGGTGGCTCAACTCGTGAAGCAAAGCGCGTCTGCCTTTCTTGCGATGTTCGCCAGGAATGTTTGGAATACGCGCTCGCACATGACGAGCGTTTTGGAATCTGGGGTGGACTCTCCGAACGTGAGCGTCGCCGTTTGAAGCGCCGCCCAGCGTAACTCTTATGAGTTCACATCGCGTCACTGCGATTCTTGTACTTCACGACGGTTCGCGTTGGTTACCTGAAGTTGTTGCATCACTTGCTTCACAAACGCATCCGGTAAATCAGAGCGTTGCCGTTGATACGGGATCTGAAGATGGTTCCGCAAAACTTGTTAAAGGTGCGCGCATTCCAGTTCTACCGATGGCGCGCGATACCGGATTCGGTGAAGCTATCGGACATGCTGTTTCAACTCTTCCACAAATAATTGATCCAGAACGCGAATGGATCTGGCTTATCCACGATGATTTATCACTGCACCCCAACGCTTTAGAAAATTTAATTGCTGAAGTAGATACAAAACCGAGCGTTGCAATGGCTGGCCCAAAGTTATTGGGTTGGCATGACCACACTCATTTATTGGAAATCGGAGTAAGCATTGCCGCCAACGGAAATCGTTGGACTGGCTTGGAAGCGTCCGAATATGACCAAGGGCAACGCGATGGAGTACATGAAGTCCTTGCAGTAAGCACCGCTGGCGCACTAATTCGCAGAGATGTTTTTGAACAACTAGGTGGATTTGATCCCAACTTAGATCTTTTCCGCGATGACGTTGACTTTGGTTGGCGTCTTTACGCAGCGGGCTATACGGCAATTGCAGTATCTAGCGCCATCGCTTTTCACGCAGAAGCATCTGCCAATGAACGTCGCACAGTTGATGTTGCAGAAGCATTTCTGCATCGCCCCTTGCTTCTTGATCGTCGTAACGCGGCCTATGTCCTGTTAGTTAATTCTTCTTGGTGGCTGCTTCCGATTCTTACCGTTCAATTATTGGCAGGTGCGATATTTCGCGCGGTCGGCTTTTTATTTGCAAAGCTTCCTGGATATGCCAGCGATGAAATTTTGGCTGTTGGCGCACTCGTTCTACAACCTGCAGATTTAATAACAGCACGAAAAGTACGACGGACTCACCGTTTAGTTCCCTCTGGCATTGTTTCAAGATTTATTCCATCTCGTTGGTCGCAGACACGATTGACACTTTCTAGGTCTGCAGAATGGATTCGCGCGCAAATCTTTCCTGCTGAAATAACTGAAGTCCGTGAGATTTCTGTATTAGATGAAAATTTAGATGAAGAAGATTTGCTAACTCCGGCTTCGAATCGCAGCTGGATTAATCTTCTGAAGCGACCGCTTGTTGCACTTCCATTATTCTTATTTGTCTTAACCATCATCTGGTCACGTAACCGTTTTGGTTCACTTTCGGGTGGTGCTCTGGCGGAACAACCAAATGGTGTTAGTGACCTTTGGGATATCTACTTCAGCGGATGGCACTCGATTGCCATGGGTACTAGCGCCGCTGCGCCGCCTTGGCTGGCGGTTATAGCAATTTCGGCGACGCCACTATTAGGAAGTGTTAAGTTATTTATTGCCACGCTTTTTTTCTTGGCACCTCTGGCAATGGCGACAACTTTGCATATGCTTTTGAAACGGCTATCGGATAATCGCTGGCTCACCGTTTCATCTGCAGTGCTATATGCAATTTCACCTGTCGCGATTTCAGCGATAAATTCCGGAAGACTTGCCACCGTAGTAATTCTCATTATGTTGCCGCTATTAGTAATTACGGCAAGTGGATGGTTAGAGATTGAAGAATTCTCATGGCGGCGGGTATTTTTTGCCTCACTACTATCTGCGATTTTGGCCGCGTTCTCGCCAATTATTTTCTTATTCGGGATCGTCCTAACTGGTATCGCTATTTATCGTGACTACCTTGATAGCGACCAAGGTTTAAATACAGAACTATTTAACAACCGCCTTTATCGGCGAATTGCCTTAGTTGTTACACCACTGCTGCTTTGCGCTCCGTGGAGTTTTGAATTGATATTGAACCCAAATAGGTTCCTTATTGATGCTGGCTTTTTGATTCCAGGGGGTGGACCAAATTTAGCAATTCTCGGAAATCCGGGCGGATCTGGATCGCTGCCTTTGGCCGTCTTGAGTCCGTTATCAATCATCCTTGGCATCTCACTCTTTTCATCCACGCGGGCACGACGCATCGCTGAATTTGGTTTTGTTTCGCTACTGGCGGCAGTGCTCGTAAGCGCATTTTCAATAACCGGAAATGGTTCCTCGGTGCCCACCAGAATTTATTCTGGAACTCTTATGACAATTACAACAGTCTCTGCGATCTGTGCTGCCGTAATTATGTTAGATAAATTACGTGATCGATTAATTGCCACAAATATCAATTTCCGTCATATATCCGCTGCAACGCTCCTGGTAGCAACAGTTCTTTATGCACTTTCTTCAATTGGCTGGATCGTAACTAAGGGCGCGACTTCACCCTTGCAAACTGGCAAAGAAATTGTGTTGCCTGCATTTTTAGCGATCGAGAGTGATGCTAAAACTTTAGTACTTCGCCCACGAACAAATGGTGAGGAAATTTCACTTAACTATTACTTGGCGCGAGGGGGAGATGTATCTCTTGGTCAACCGGATATGGCACCACAGGATCGTGAACAGATATCGAATGCCGTTCGTGAGTTAACCGATGGCAGTGGATTAACTTCGAGCACAACCTTTGCGGTACACGGCATTAAATACCTATTCTTAAAAAGCCCAGTAGATGAAAACGTTGCCAGAGTTATTGATGGTTTAGGTGGCTTCAATCGGGCATCATCGACCAATGCGGGAATTGTTTGGAAAACTGTGGGAAACACTGGACAAATTTTATTTAAAGATGCTTCCGGAAAGGGTTCAGTCTTGGTGGAAGGAAACCTTGGAATCACTGTGAGTGCTCCGGGCGAAATGACCTTAACCGAGAATTACAGCCTTGGGTGGCGAGCAATGCAAGATGGACAAAGGCTGCAGCGCACGCGCAGCGTCGATGGCTTGCCAGTATTTACTGTAGAAAAACCTGGTCTAGTTACCGTGATGTATGACGGAACGGTTCGTCGCGCTTGGGTTTCACTGCAGATAGTTGTTTTTGTAACTGTCTTAGTCATGGTGCTACCGGCAGGCCGACGTCGGCGCGAGATCGCAGATTCGGAGTTGGCATGAGATTTCAGCGCCCATTAGCTCTTATTGGATCTGTAGTCGCAATTCTCTTTGTGGCCAACGGAGTTAGTGTTGGGTTATCAAAGGATGAGTTCTCAACTAATTATCCGGCAGTGGTTTGCCCTCCAACTCCAAATAACTTAACTACTGCAATTTCACTTCCTTCATCAAAGACACCATTTCGATTAACAGGTACAAAATCACTCTCGCTGATTCCTTCGCAAACTCTGCGATACATGCAAGCAAAAGCTCCTGCAATCATTGAATCCCAGGGTGCTACGCCAGTTGTCTGGCAAATTCGCAAAGATGTTTGGGCCGGGGCAACTATTTGTTCATCACTACAAAATGAACAATGGTTTGTTGGAGGCGCCGCAGACGTTACAAGCAAGGGAAGAATTATGCTGGTCAACAGTGGATTGAGCGCCGCAATCGTTGACTTGCAGATTTGGAATGAAGTGGGCTCGCAACCAGTTAAGCCAGTTGCTCTCAAAGCCAATTCATATTCTGAAATTGGTTTGGACACACTCGCCCCAGGTTCTCGGCAAGTTGTAGTTCAAGCAATCACGCGATCGGGCAGAGTTACTAGTTATATGTTGGATGAACGCGGCAAGGGGCTGCGGGCACTCGGTGGAGATATTATCAATTTCGCTCCAGCTGCGACTAAAGAGATTTTCATTCCTGCTATTCCACATAACGTGAGAAAAGTTGGTTCTAAGTCAGTAGAACTTCCTCATTCGCTGCGATTACTGGTACCCGGAGAAATTGACGCTCGCGTCACCGTAAAAGTCTTTTCTGCCGATGGCACATTTATCCCGGCAGGGCTTGAAAACAAATTAGTCAAAGCAGGTTCCGTAGCAACGCTAAATCTGAACCCAAATCTGCCTGCTAGTAAATTCGGCATCCAAATCTCATCCGATGAACCTTTGGTTGGAAGTGTATTTTCACCGACTTTAGCCGAAGGCAAGTCAGATTTCATCTGGAGCACTGCCGTTCCCGCTCTTACAAAGTTCTCATTGGCGACCACCGGAATCTCTCCGCAACTAATCTTTATTGGAACTTCTATTAGCGCTGAGGCTGAATTATTCTTTAGCAACGGAAAACGCAAACTAGTAAAAATCAGTGGAAGTGAAATTGCAACCCTTAAAGTTCCCGATGGCGTTCGCTCCGTCACATTCACAAAGGTAGGCAAGGGGATTTACGGAGCAGGTCTTATTGGAACTAAGAGCGGCTATGGATACTTCCCACTGGCTGCTGGAAGTCTGCTTACAAAGTCTTCAGTGCCGCTTTCAAATATTCGCGTTTTAACTCCGTGACAATCCCAGATTTTCAACACCTTCACCACTAATCTAGGTGTCATGAGTAAGTTGGCAAGAACCGGTCGCAGCTGTTCGCGCGTTAGCTGCAGAACTCTGGCATCGATGACCCTTACCTATATTTACGCTGATTCAACAGCAGTGCTTGGACCACTAGCCACATTTTCCGAGCCACACTCTTACGATTTGTGTGAGAACCACGGGAAGCGTTTAACCGTTCCAAATGGTTGGAACGTAATCAAAGAAGAAAGCTCACAAGAGGCAACAGGTCCCAGCGATGACGATCTAATGGCAATTGCTGATGCGGTGCGAGAAGTTGCTTTGGTCCAAAGGTCAAGTAATGAAGAAATTTTAGATAATTCTGCCAGCGCCGCAAATCAACTCGGGCGCCGCGGCCACTTGCGCGCCGTACCTTCTTAGTTTTTAATAATCAAAGACTTGCCACAGAGAGAAGACCACCATTTCAATTTTTAAAGCATATGACATTCGCGGTTTAGTAGATGTGGAAATAACTGCAGACTTTTGCTTCGCTACCGGCGTTGCCTTTGCAAGATTCCTGCAGCAAGAACGCGAACCAGGCACGGTGGTAATTGGTGAAGATATGCGCCCATCCTCACCCGTCTTTGCTGACGCTTTTTCTGCAGGGGTTACTTCACAAGGGCTAGATGTGATTCGTATTGGGCTCGCTTCAACTGACATGCTTTATTTCGCAGCGGGCAAATTGAATTTTCCTGGAGCCATGTTTACCGCCAGCCACAACCCAGCAGAATATAACGGAATTAAATTGTGCCTTAGCGGTGCGCGCCCAATCGGAAAAGAATCTGGTTTGCTAACAATCGAACGTTTTGTAAACGATGGCTCCCCGCTAGATTTTAGAAGCGTCGGTAATGAGAACAATAGCGATATGTTGACTGAATATGTCGATCATTTATTAACACTGGTTGATTTATCCGAAATCCGCCCACTGAAAATAGTCGTTGATGCCGGAAATGGAATGGCCGGACACACTGCGCCCGCGGTATTTGCGCGACTCAATTGTGAAGTGATTCCTATGTATTACGAATTAGATGGAACCTTTCCAAATCACGAAGCAAATCCAATCGATCCCAAGAACCTCAAAGATCTTCAGAAAGCCGTTAAGAAGCATAAAGCTGATATCGGTCTTGCCTTCGACGGGGATGCCGATCGCTGCTTCTTGGTAGATGAAAGTGGCGAGCTTGTTAATCCTTCAACTCTGACCGCTCTAATTGCCGCCCGCGAATTAGCCAAGAACCCTGGCGCTAGCATTATTTATAATTTGATTTCTTCGCGCGCTGTTGTGGAAATTGTTGAAGAAAGTGGCGGAAAGGCGATCCGCTCCCGAGTTGGCCACTCTTATATAAAGAAGTTGATGGCAGATACCGGAGCCGTTTTTGGCGGAGAACATTCAGGACACTTCTATTTTAAAGATTTTTGGCGAGCCGATTCCGGAATGCTGGCGGCTTTGCATGCAATTGCAGCACTCGGGGAAGTAAGCGCCCCGCTTTCAAAGATTTTGAAACCATATTGCCGCTATGTGGCTAGCGGAGAAATTAATTCAGAAGTCCTAGATGCGCAAAGTTCCATGAATGAGATTTCGGAAAAATACGGAGAATCTGCCGGCAATGAAGTTGATCATCTTGATGGGCTGACCGTAAATGGCGATACCTGGTGGTTTAACGTACGTGCTTCAAATACCGAGCCTTTACTTCGTTTAAATGTCGAAGCCAAGACTGAAGCCCGCATGGAAAAGATAAGAGATGAGGTGCTCGCCACAATCCGTGGCTAGCGTTAAAAATAGCCAGTTTGGTCCGGTGCGCGCTAACCTATGCTCAGAGCCGCCTAGCAAAGTAGAGCCCTACGTCTTAGGTAAGCACAGTCCAATCAACTGTTATCCATTACCAATTAGGGAGAAGACCATGAATTCACCAGTTACATCAACACTTCCAAAACACGACATCGCTGATGCTTCACTTGCAGCCGAAGGTCGCAAAAAGATCGAATGGGCAGAACGCAATATGCCCGTGCTTGCACAAATCCGTGAGCGCTTCGAGAAGTCAAAGCCATTTACTGGCGTAAGAATCGCTGCATGTATGCACGTCACAACTGAAACCGCTAACTTGATGCGCGTGCTAAAAGCAGGAGGTGCAGACATTGCGCTCTGTGCATCAAATCCACTTTCGACACAAGATGACACAGCTGCAGCGCTCGTCCACGAATACGGAATTTCAGTATTCGCACGCAATTCAGTTGATCGTGATGGTTACTACTCACATATCAACGCTGCCCTCGATATCGAACCTCACCAAGTATTTGATGATGGTTGCGACCTCGTTAACACTCTCCACACAACTCGCAAGGAACTTCTTCCAAATATCGCCGGTGGTTGCGAAGAGACCACAACTGGCGTAATCCGTCTTAACCAAATGGCTAAAGATGGCGCACTTACTTTCCCAATGATCGCTGTCAATGACACCGATACCAAGCACATGTTCGACAACCGTTACGGAACCGGTCAATCAACTCTCGATGCTGTATTCCGCGCAACTAACTTCCTTCTTGCTGGTCGCATCGTCGTCGTAGCCGGATTTGGCTACTGCGGTAAGGGCGTTGCAGAACGCGCTAAGGGTATGGGAGCAGATGTTGTTGTTACTGAAATTGATCCAACAAAGGCACTCGATGCCATGATGCAGGGATTCCGTGTCATGCCAATGCTTGATGCTGCCAAGGTCGGCGATGTTTTCATCACCGTTACAGGCAACCGCGATGTATTGCGTGACGAGCACTTTGCAGTCATGAAAGATGGCGCAATCATGGCTAACTCAGGTCACTTCGATATCGAAATCGATGTTGCTTGGCTTGAACAAAATTCTAAGAAGAAGAATGCCAAGATGCGTCACCAAACTGACGAGTATGTTCTTGCAGATGGTCGCCGCTTATTACTTCTTGCGGAAGGCCGTTTGGTTAACCTAGGAGCTGCAGAAGGCCACCCAGCATCAGTAATGGATATGTCATTCTCTGATCAGGCGCTAACTGCTGAATACCTCGTTAAGGAAGCAAAGAATCTTCCAGCGGGCGTTCACAATGTTCCTACATATATCGATAAGGAAGTTGCCAGCCTTAAGTTGATTTCAATGGGCGGACGAATCGATACCTTAACTCCAGCACAAGATATGTACCTGAACTCTTGGGAGCACGGTAGCTAATGACTTTAGTCATGGTCGTCGATGACGACCAGGATCTTGCGGAGATGCTTGGCATCGTTTTAACAGGTGCCGGCATCGACGTAGATCTAGTAAGTCGTGGTGATGAGGTTCTGGAGGTTTTCAGAAATAACCCTCCAGATCTTGTCCTGCTAGATGTAATGCTTCCCGGTCTTGATGGAATAGAAGTTTGTAAGTTAATACGCGCCGAATCAATGGTGCCGATCATCATGCTTAGTGCAAAAGGCGATACCCATGATGTGGTGATGGGATTGGAAGCGGGCGCCGATGATTACATGGTTAAGCCATTTCGTCACGCTTCTGAGCTAGTAGCTCGAATTAGAACTCGTTTGCGCCGCACCAATGCAGATGTTTCAGGTTTACTAACAATTGGCGATCTTTCGATAGATGTTAACGCTCACGAAATTATACGAGGCGGCAAGAAAATTGCGCTAACTCGCTTGGAATTTGATCTCTTGGTCGCACTTGCCAAAGAACCCGGCAGAGTCTTTTCTCGCGATGCGCTGCTTGGTGAAGTTTGGGGCTATCGCCACTCAACCGATACCCGCTTAGTAAACGTTCACGTGCAGCGTTTGCGTTCCAAAGTTGAGCATGATCCAGAGCGCCCCGCAATTGTCATGACAGTTCGTGGAGTCGGATATAAAGCTGGAGTTTCGGGCGGTTCTTAGAATGAACCGCATAGTTACGAAAGTCAGAACTTCACTGGCTTCTAAAGTTATCGTTTCAACAGTTCTGCTCTCGCTAGTAGTGGTTTGGATTACCGGATCTGCTTTGTATTCACAGTTATCTGCTGGCGTAAAGCAAGTAAATCTAGAAACCTCTCTAGCCGAAGCGCGCTCCTCATTTTTCAATGCTCAGTATCAGTTCTTATTGGTAAACGGTGCCGGAAGTTCAATCATTACCAAGACTGTGCAAGACATTATTATCTCTTCAACAGCAGTAAGTCTCAATCAAGATCGCAAATCCATCTTTCTAAGCCGTTTTGGTTCGGATTTGGTACCTGATTCAAAACTTGTGGCAATTGACTACAGCACCGTGACTGATGAACTAGAAGTTTCGTCTTTTCCCACCGAATTGCGCAAGCGAGTACGTTCTAGTGATTTAGTCGAATATCAATATGCCACAGTGAGTTATAAGAATCGCGAAGATGCAGATGTTTTGATAGCAGGTCGCAGAATTGCGATTCCTGATTCTGGAAACTATGAGATGTATCTGGTTTATTCGCTCACAAATCAGAACACAACGCTGTCACTGATAACCACTTCATTACTTGCAACTGGCGTTGCTCTACTATTTCTGATCGGCTTAATTACTTGGCTCGTTGTGCGACAGGTTGTAAAGCCGGTGCGTGAAGCTGCTCGTATCGCTCAACAGTTTACCGAAGGTGATTTCTCGCAGCGCATGCAAGTCGAGAGCTCTGATGAAATTGCCACCTTAGGCACGGCGTTTAATGACATGGCACTGTCTTTGGAATCACAGATTTCCCGATTAGAGAATTTATCTCGCGTACAGCAAAGATTTGTCTCTGACGTTTCGCACGAGCTGCGTACCCCGCTAACAACACTGCGAATGGCTTCAGAAGTTATCTATGGCCAGCGTGAAAAATTTGATCCCACAATTGCGCGAAGTTCAGAGCTATTGGTTGCACAACTAGACCGATTTGAAGGCCTGCTCGAAGATTTACTTGAAATTAGTCGATTTGATGCCGAAGTTGCAGTTCTTGAGCCATCTGACTTTGACCTAGTGGCGCTAATAAAGCGCTGCATTGCAGATTTGCTAGGCAATGAAATTGCACACCAATCAGTGATCAATATTGACCACGCCACTGAACAAGTAATGATCAAGGCAGATATTCGCCGGGTAGAGCGAATTTTGCGCAATTTGCTATCGAATGCCTTAGATCATGCTGAAGATAAACCAGTGGATGTCAAGATTGTCTTGACAGAAACAGAAGTTGCTGTAGGTGTTCGCGATCATGGCGCCGGAATTGAACCGTCAGTTCTATCACGGGTATTTGATCGTTTTTGGCGTGCAGATCCTTCACGCGCTCGAGTACGCGGAGGCACCGGACTTGGATTATCAATCGCGCTCGAAGATGCGCGACTACATAATGGCGAACTAGATGCTTGGGGCGCACCAGGTTTCGGTGCACATTTTGTGATGACCTTGCCACGAATTGCTGGTGAACAAATAGGCGGACGCCCAATTCGCTCTCAACCAGTTGACTATCCTCAGACTGTTTAAAATCGCAATAGATCTCTAGCCGTTATTGCAGGATTCGGCAATGGAGAAAAATCCCGTAAAAAACTTAGCCGATTTAATATTCCCATCTAGATGTATTGGTTGTTCTCAACTTGGAATTTCAATCTGCTCAAATTGCAGAAGCAGTTGGCATCCCCACACTTATTTCCGTGAAGTGAGCGTGGAAGGCGCTAGTTATCCGGTCGTCTCTTCGGTCCAGTACTCACCTATAGCTTCAAGAGTTTTACTTAGCGCTAAAGAGTCAAACATTGCTGCTGCAGACAAGTTACTAATTGAAGCAATCACTCACTCGCTTAACCACTTTGTAAAACGCTTTGGAGGTACGACTTTGGTGGCAATTCCTTCACGCCGATCTGCCACACGAAAGCGCGGCCGTAATTTCCTAAACGAAATCACCTCAGAAGTTGCCCGAATTTCTGAAAATAATATTTCATTTATCGACACACAATTGTTAGTGCATTCCAGAAGTGTTAAAGATCAATCTGCACTTAACTCAAAGCAACGATTATCAAATGTTTCGGGCGCCTTAGCAGTACCGAGCAAGTGCAAAGCCAGAATCAGTGGCGGGAATATTGGTCCACTAATCGTTGTTGATGATCTAATAACCACCGGGGCGACCCTGGCCGAAGCGATAAGGGCTTTATGTACCGCAGGTTTTGAGGTCAAAGGCGCGGTAACAGGTGCCGTCGCCAAAGCATTACGATAAGGGGGTTGATTTTTGAATGGGAGCGTAAATGTCGAAGATTATTGATCGGATCATGCGAGCTGGCGAAGGCAAAATCCTTCGCGATCTCAGCAAGGTTGTAGATCAGGTCAACGCATTTGAGCCTGCCATTTCTCCGCTCTCTGACGAGAGTTTGCGAGCAAAGACCGCCGAATTCAAAACTCGATTCGCGGGCGGCGAAAGCCTTGATGATTTACTGCCTGAGGCATTTGCAGTTATTCGTGAAGCAGCAAAGAGAACTCTAGGGCAGCGTCATTACGATGTTCAGATTATGGGTGGCGCTGCGCTTCACCGCGGAAATATCGCAGAAATGCGCACTGGTGAAGGAAAGACTTTGGTTGCCACACTTCCTTCTTATCTAAATGCACTGGCTGGCCGCGGTGTTCACGTGGTTACAGTTAATGATTATCTCGCCGAACGCGATAGCGAATGGATGGGGCGTATTCACCGCTTCTTAGGTTTAACTGTTGGCGTAATCGTAAATAGCATGACCCCGGCTGAGCGTCGTGCGGCTTATAACTCTGATATTACATATGGCACAAATAATGAATTTGGTTTTGATTATTTGCGCGACAACATGGCTTGGTCACTCGAAGATTGCGTTCAGCGCGATCACTTCTTTGCAGTAGTTGACGAAGTTGACTCTATTTTGATCGACGAAGCAAGAACTCCCTTGATCATCAGTGGCCCGGCGGACAAGGCAACCAAGTGGTACGTCGAATTTGCCAATATTGCAGATAAATTGCAACGAAATACTCACTACGAAGTAGATGAGAAGAAAAAGACCGTTGGAATCCTCGAAGATGGCGTTACCAAAGTCGAAGAACTACTAAAGATTGAAAACCTTTACGAAGCAGCAAATACGACTCTTATTGGTTACCTAAATAACTCTGTACGCGCCAAGGAACTTTTCAAGCGCGATAAAGATTATGTTGTCATGAATGGCGAACTTTTAATCGTTGACGAGCACACCGGCCGCATGTTGGCTGGGCGCCGTTACAGCGAAGGCCTGCACCAAGCGCTCGAAGCTAAAGAACGAATCGATATTAAGGATGAGAACCAGACGCTAGCCACAATCACTTTGCAGAACTACTTCCGTTTATACGAAAAAATTTCAGGTATGACTGGTACTGCAATGACTGAAGCATCTGAGTTCCATCAGATCTACAAACTTGGTGTTGTTCCAATCCCGACTAACCGTCCGATGCAGCGCATGGACCAAGCAGATCTGGTCTATAAGACCGAACTCGGCAAATTTATGGCAGTGACTAAAGATATTGTCGAGCGACATCGCAAGGGCCAGCCAGTACTTGTCGGAACGGTTTCAGTTGAGAAATCTGAAGAACTTTCTGCCCTGCTTAAGAAATCTGGCATTCCTCACGAAGTTCTAAATGCTAAACATCACGAACGCGAAGCATCAATCATCGCGCGCGCCGGTGTATCTGGCGCGGTTACCGTTGCTACAAATATGGCAGGTCGCGGAACAGACATCATGCTCGGTGGTAACCCCGAATTTATGGCTGACTTTGAACTACAACGTCGTGGACTTTCTCCAGTTGATAATCCAACTGAATACGAAGCGGCGTGGCCAGATGAAATTGCTAAGCAGAAAGCCGCCGTTGCCAAGGGTCACGAAGATGTGGTCGCACTCGGTGGTCTCTACGTTCTCGGTACCGAACGTCACGAATCTCGTCGTATCGACAACCAGCTACGCGGTCGTTCAGGGCGCCAAGGCGATCCAGGTGAGTCTCGCTTCTATCTCTCACTGCAAGATGAACTTATGCGTCGCTTTAATTCGGCTTTAGTCGAGCGTTTCTTATCTGCGGCAGGTCTGCCAGATGATGAACCCATCGAATCAAAGATGGTTAGCAATGCAATTCGCTCAGCCCAGACCCAAGTTGAAGCGCAAAACTTTGAAATCCGTAAGAACGTTTTGAAGTATGACGATGTCATGAACCGCCAACGCGAAGTTATTTACGGAGAGCGTCGTTTGGTTCTAGAAGGTGAAGATATTTCACCGCAAGTTCAAACATTCTTGGCCGATACTTTGGTTGCCTACGTTACGGCCGAAACCGCACAAGGCTTTGGTGAGGATTGGGATCTAGATCGACTCTGGCAGGCGTTAAAACTTGTTTATCCGATCTCTTTTACTCCTGATGAACTAATCGCCAAGGTTGGCTCACGAGCAGCCATTGATTCCGATTATTTATCAGCAGAGATTTTAGAAGATGCCACAGTTGCATATGAAAAGCGCCAATCAGATCTTGGCGCCGAAGTCATGCGCGAACTTGAGCGAAAAGTCTTGCTATCTGTTTTAGATCGTAAATGGCGCGAACATCTCTATGAGATGGATTATCTGCAAGAAGGCATTGGGCTGCGCGCAATGGCGCAACGCGATCCGCTCGTTGAATACCAACGCGAAGGCTACGAATTATTCTCTGCGATGATGGATGGAATTAAGGAAGAGTTAGCTAGCTTGGTATTTAACGTTCAGGTATCTGTCGAAGGCGATGGTTCGCAAGTAAAAGCTGCCGGCATCACTGATAAACCAACAAACGTCGTTCCTTTGCAATACACCGCCGCTGATGATTCAGGGATTTCAAATAAGGGTGACGTTTCCAGAAATAGCCCATGTCCTTGCGGTTCAGGTAAGAAATACAAACGATGCCATGGCGGTGCTTAAAGTAATTTAAGTTCAGTGCATAACCAACGCTGATCTACGCCTTCAAATCTAATCACCATGGCGCGCAGCCTTTCACCATATCGAACTGTCACTGTTGATTCACAAATACCATCAAGCGGTTGGTTCTGATGGATACTTCTGATTCTTCCGATCTCTTTCTGACTTCCAACCTGCTTAAGTAACTCCATATAAATGTGGCGATGACAACGAGATATAAGTTGTGCGGGCTGACGGCGACCAGCCCATATTTCAATAACACTTACTGCAAATTTCATTGTCCAACTGTGAAGCTCGGGCAAATCTTGCGCCGATGTAGGTACTGGCTCGAATCCAGGCTCGTACTCTTCTCCGAAACTGGTGGGAACTAGATATAACTTAGCTTTTTGAGGTGGCAGGGGAGTGGCTCTGCGTTTGGCTGCGATTTCAGAGAGCGAATAGAGATCTAACTGCGGATGACTCCACATTGCTGGATCTTCATTGCTAGAAACTAATTGCAGGGTTTGCTTCATAGGAAACGGGATGAATTGTGTGGTCATGAGCGCACTTTTGTATTGGATGACTCTGCAATCATCATCTGCATGGATGAAATGAACTCATCCGAGAAGATGACTGTGGATAGCAGGCGATGAAATTTCGCGAAATGTTCTTTGCTTCGCCACTATGAATAATTCAAATAAGGCATCGCAAACTCGCCTAGTTATCGCTGTATCACTCTTTGCAGCCGCGCTTATATCTGCAATGGCGCTAACTGCGCTGGGCAATCAGAGCGATACATATTGGGTAGCGAGCAAAAATTTAACGCCGGGAGTGCAAATCAACGAGGCCGATTTGGCTCAAGTGCAAGTCTCGTTAGGTGATAGCAGCAGTGATTATCTCGCCGAAGATTCTTCACCAATTGGCACATATCTGCTTCATGCAATCGGAAAAGGCGAACTAATTTCCATCAACGCGCTCAGCGATACCTCGCGTGAGATGAGATCAGAACAGGTTCCCATTTCGGTGCGGGGAAGTGATATTCCGAGTGATATCGAATTAGGTGAGGCGATCAATATTTATTGGGTTCCCGAAGCTATGGGGATGCAG
>Ga0114980_10001736_pt1 | contig 15496 bp, 16 predicted proteins | sample S_140806_EF_Meta_FD_87018 | JGI IMG/M metagenome (GOLD analysis project Ga0114980, IMG submission 87018) | Freshwater microbial communities from Lake Simoncouche, Canada to study carbon cycling - S_140806_EF_MetaG | ecosystem: Environmental > Aquatic > Freshwater > Lake | place: Lake...
ATTGTGGGGGCTGAAACCTCTAATTATACCGATGAAGCTTATCGAGTTGCTGTACAAAAAGGGATTCAACATTGTATGCGTGGAGATGTGTTTCAGATTGTGTTGAGTAGAAGGTTTCAACAACAATTTGGTGGGGACGAATTCAATGTGTACAGAACTTTAAGAAGTATCAATCCTTCTCCTTATTTATTCTTTTTTGATTATGGTGATTATAAGTTAATGGGCTCTTCTCCAGAAGCGCAAATCATTATCAAAGAAGGTAAAGCGGTGGTTCATCCTATTGCTGGTACATTTAAAAGATCTGGTGATGAAGCCATTGATGCCGAAAGAACAAATGCATTGCTGAACGATCCAAAAGAGAATGCAGAACATGTGATGTTGGTTGATTTAGCTAGAAACGATTTAAGTAGGGTTTGTACCGAAGTGCGTGTGAAACATTTTCGACAAGTACATTATTATAGTCATGTGATTCATTTGGTGAGTGAGGTAGAAGGCAAAGTGTCTAAAGCCGCCAATCCATTTCATTTAATTGCAAAAACTTTTCCTGCAGGCACATTGAGTGGTGCACCAAAATTTAAAGCAATGCAATTGATAGATGGTATTGAACCCACTAAAAGGTCTTACTATGGAGGCTGCATAGGTTTTGTAGGCCTTAATGGCAGTTGCAATCAAGCGATCATGATTCGTACTTTCATGAGCAGGCAAAATACATTGACCTATCAAGCAGGTGCTGGTGTGGTTGCAGCAAGTGATCCAGAAAGTGAATTACAAGAAGTGAATAATAAATTGAACGCACTAAAAATGGCTATTGTATTAGCTGAAAAAATTTAAAATAGTTCCAATGAAAATATTAATATTTGACAATTACGATTCATTCACTTATAACTTGGTTCAATTGATCAAGGAGCAGTCTAATGCTTCTGTGGATGTATTTAGAAATGATGAAATTCCTTTAGAAGCAGTGAAGGCCTATGATAAAATTTTATTGTCACCTGGTCCAGGCATTCCATCTGAATCGGGTTTACTCATTCCTTTGATTCAAGCATACGCGTCCACTAAATCTATTTTAGGTGTTTGCTTAGGACAGCAAGCCATTGCAGAAGCATTTGGAGGCAGTTTAACCAATCTCTCAAAAGTGTATCATGGCATAGCAACGCCTGTTGAATTAATTGGGGATTCAGTTTTATTTGAAGGGCTTCCAACAACATTTGATGTAGGAAGGTATCATAGTTGGGTAGTGAATGAAAATGATTTACCTGCCGAATTAAAAATCACTTCTAAAGATGCAGAAGGATATATTATGTCATTGGAACATACTACCTATGATGTGAAAGGAGTGCAATATCATCCAGAAAGTGTTTTAACACCCGAAGGTGCTAAGATCATTGGTAACTGGTTGAAAAACTAATAAAATAATTAGATGAAAAAGATTTTACAATATTTATTTGAACATAAGACTTTGAGTCGAGCCACTGCGAAGGAGGTCTTGGTGCAGATTGCGCAAGGTGCATACAATGAACACGAAGTAACTTCCTTTGTGACCGTATTCTTAATGCGAAGTATTACCATAGATGAATTAATGGGTTTTAGGGACGCATTACTTTCCCTTGCAGTGCCATTAAATTTAGGTATAGACAATGCAATAGATATTGTAGGTACAGGTGGAGATGGCAAAGACACTTTTAATATTTCCACATTGGCTTGTTTTATTGTGGCAGGCGCTGGGCAACCAGTCGTAAAGCACGGAAACTATGGCGCATCTAGTGTAAGCGGCTCATCCAATGTAATGGAGCAACTAGGTTATGTTTTCAAAAATGATGAAGCTGCATTGTCTAAAGAAGTAAAAGAAACAGGCATTTGTTTTTTACATGCACCTTTATTTCATCCAGCATTAAAAACAGTGGGTCCAATCAGAAGAAATATGGGGCTTAGAACTTTCTTCAATATGCTAGGGCCAATCGTGAATCCTGCCAAACCCGCTTATCAATTGATTGGGGTGTATAATCTAGAGATGGCAAGGTTATACAATTATGTGATGCAAACTTTAGGAAATGAATTTACATTGATTCATAGTTTAGATGGGTATGACGAAATTTCATTGACCTCTGATACTAAAATCATTTCCAATAAAGGGGAATGTATGATGACGCCTTATCAATTAGGAAAGCGTAAAGTATTCCCTGAAGAATTATATGGAGGCAATACGGTAGAAGCAGCAGCATCATTGTTTAAAAAAATTATCCAAGGAAATGGAAGCTGGTCCCAAAATGCAGTGGTATTAGCCAATGCAGCCATGGCGCTTCAGCTAACAGGGCAATATGAAAACTATGAAGCTGCTTTTCAGGCAGCAGTCAAAAGCTTAGAGTCTGGTGCAGCCAACAATTGTTTAAATCAATTAATCAGTTTGCAGAAATGAGTACTAATATCCTAGCTAAGATTGTCGATCATAAAAAAATCGAAGTAGCCGAAAGGAAAACGCAAATAAGTATTGCGCAATTAGAAGCCATGCCATTGTTTAAGAGTGAAGGTTATTCATTGAAATCGAATTTATTGAATCCATCTTTGACGGGAATCATTGCGGAATTTAAAAGACAGTCACCCTCCAAAGGCGTGATCAATGCGACTGCTTCAGTGGCGGAAGTAGCAAATACTTACACGCAATTTGGGGCAGCAGGTATTTCGGTATTAACAGACAAGGATTTTTTTGGAGGAAGTATTGATGATTTAAGTATAGCTGTAAAAAATCCCATACCAGTATTAAGAAAAGAGTTTATTATAGATGAGTTTCAATTGCTAGAAGCAAAAGCATACGGCGCTTCCCTGATTTTGTTGATTGCTGCTTGTCTAACACCAGCATTGACTAATTCTTTAGCGATATTTGCAAAAAGCATTGGATTAGAAGTATTGTTGGAGATTCATGAGGCAGACGAACTAGGGCATATATCCGACGCAGTCAATTTTGTGGGGATCAATAATAGAAGTTTAAAATCATTCGAAGTCAATATCGAACATAGCCTTCAACTCAAGAGCCAATTGCCAAAAAATATTTTAAGTATTGCCGAAAGTGGTATTTATAGAGTAGAAACTTTTAAGTTGTTAAAAAAAGAAGGGTTTGACGGGTTTTTAATGGGTGAATATTTTATGAAGCAGGCAAATCCTGCAGCAGCATTTGAATTATTTGTCAGGTCCATTAAATCAGAAGAAGATGCAGTTTAAAGTATGTGGCATAACTAGTATAGATCAAGCAAGCGCATTGCAAGCAATGGGCGTGCACTATATTGGCTTTATATTTTATCCTAGCTCAAAGCGCTATGTCTTAGAAAAATTAAGCTTAGCTGATCTAGCTAATTTTAAACCCACAGGTGTCAAAAAAGTGGGTGTCTTTGTCAATGAACCATTAGAACAATTACTAGAAATAGTGCAAGCAGCTGGTTTGGATCTAGTACAATTACACGGAGATGAAAGTCCGGAATATTGTGAAGCAGTGCGTGAAAAAGTAGAGACCATTAAAGTATTTAGAGTGGGCGCAGGAGTGCCTGATTTTGTATCTTTCGAAGCAGTGACAGATTACTTCTTATTTGATACAGATAGCGCATTGTATGGAGGAACAGGTCAGCATTTTAATTGGGAATTAATCAAAGGGTCAACCATTTCCAAGCCCTTTTTTTTGAGTGGAGGGATTGGCCCAAATGATGTACAAGGGGTGCAAGTGATGGAAAAAACAAAAGCAGGAAAATCATTACTTGCTTTGGATATCAATAGTCAATTTGAATTGGCACCAGGGGTGAAAGATTTAGAAAAAATAAAAATTTTTATCAATGCATTTATTTAACGAATTAACCAATTATCAGCAGCCAAGCGAAGAAGGCTATTACGGGCAGTACGGTGGAGCGTATATTCCAGAAATGCTATATAGTAATGTAGAGACTTTGAAAACACAGTATTTGCAAATCATGGATGAGCCTGCTTTTAAAGCCGAAGTGGCGGCTTTACTCAAGGACTATGTAGGCAGACCAACGCCCTTATTTTATGCTGAAAGATTGAGTGCAGAAATTGGCGCTAAAATTTATTTAAAACGCGAAGACCTATGTCATACTGGTGCACATAAAATCAACAATACCGTTGGGCAAATTATTTTAGCGCAAAGATTGGGTAAAAAGAAAATCATTGCAGAAACTGGTGCTGGTCAACATGGTGTGGCTACAGCCACTGTTTGTGCATTAAAAGGAATGGAATGTGTGGTGTATATGGGTGAAAAAGATATTGAGCGACAAGCGCCCAACGTGGCCAGAATGAAAATGCTTGGAGCAACTGTGGTACCTGCTAAAAGTGGCAGTAAAACCTTGAAAGATGCCACTAATGAAGCCATTCGTGCTTGGATCAATGAACCAGATACTACCCATTATATTATTGGAAGTGTGGTAGGGCCGCATCCTTATCCAGATATGGTAGCTCGTTTTCAAAGTGTGATTAGTGCAGAAATGCGCACGCAATTAGAAGCAGTCACCGGATCAGCATTACCAACCCATGTGGTGGCTTGTGTAGGTGGAGGCAGCAATGCCGCTGGCGCTTTTTATCATTATCTAAACGAACCCACTGTGGAGCTAGTCGCTGTTGAAGCTGCTGGACATGGAGTGCATTCTGGCATGAGTGCAGCCACTACGCAATTAGGTAGCACTGGAATTTTGCATGGTAGTAAAAGTATTGTCATGCAAACCAAGGATGGACAGGTAGTAGAACCACATAGTATTTCTGCGGGATTAGATTATCCAGGCATTGGGCCATTGCATGCTTTTTTATACGCATCTAAAAGAGGCACATTCATGAGTGCTACAGATGAAGCGGCACTTAAATGGGCTTTTCATTTATCAGAAATAGAAGGAATTATTCCAGCATTAGAAACAGCGCATGCATTTGCAGTTTTACCCGAAATGAATTTAAAGCCAACAGATGTGGTGATTGTTTGTTTGAGTGGAAGAGGAGATAAAGACCTAGCAACCTATATGCAAGCAATGGATATGAAATAAAAAATAAATAGTATGTCAAGGTTAACGGAATTATTTGAACAAAAAAATGAGCGTGTTTTAAATGTGTATTGCACTGCAGGTTATCCTCAATTGAATAGCACAATGGAAGTGATGGAAAGCTTACAAAAAAATGGAGCCAATATCATTGAATTAGGCATGCCCTATAGCGACCCACTCGCCGACGGCGAAGTGATTCAAAATAGCAGCCTTATTGCATTGAGTAATGGTATGACCATTGACACCTTATTTGAGCAATTGGAAAAGATGCGCTCATCCATTCATATTCCAGTGGTCTTGATGGGCTATATGAATCCAATTTTACAATATGGCTTGGAGGCTTTTTGTAAAAAGGCAAAATCAGTAGGTGTGGATGGATTGATCTTACCCGATTTACCTTTGTATGAATTTGAACAAATGTATGGTGCAACAATTAAAGCAAATGATTTAGATTTTATCTTTCTAGTCACGCCTGAAACACCAGAAACAAGATTAAGAAAACTGGATAGTTTAAGTTCCGGATTTTTATATGCAGTGAGTTCATCTGCAACCACAGGAACGGATAAAGATTTTACTAAGGTAGCTATGTACTTAGAAAGATTAAAATCAATGCAATTAAAAAATCCATTCTTAGTAGGATTTGGAATAAAAGACAAAGCAAGTTTTGATGCCGTGAATGTTTTTGCAAATGGCGCCATCATTGGTTCTGCATACATACAAGCATTGTCTAAGGGAAAGGATGTGGAAACTACTACAAAAACTTTTTTAGAAGGGGTATTAAGCAACTAAAGTATTTATATAAAATGAACCTAACGATCTTACAATACAATGCAGGCAATATTCAATCAGTACTTTATGCTCTGGAGCGTTTAGGTGTGGTAGCAACAGTGACAGATGACCCAGCGATGATTCAAGTTGCAGACAAAGTTATTTTTCCTGGAGTAGGAGAAGCGAGCTCAGCCATGGCTTATTTGAAGGAAAGAAATTTAGACCAATTGATTGTTGCCTTGAAACAACCTGTCTTGGGAATCTGTTTAGGCATGCAATTGATGTGTGGGCATTCTGCAGAAAATGACACCAAATGTTTAGGCATTTTTGAAGAGCAGGTTTTGGCATTCAATACAAATGAAGCAGGTATTAAAGTACCACAGATTGGCTGGAACAATATTGCGAATTTCAAAACTGAGTTATTCAATGGAGTGCCAGAAAATAGCTATACTTATTTTGTACATGGTTTTTATGCTCGACTAGGGGACAATACGATAGCGACCACGGATTATATCCAGCCTTATAGCAGTGCATTGCAAAAAAATAATTTTTATGGGGTACAGTTTCATCCCGAAAAGTCTGCAGCAGTTGGGGAACAAATTATTCAAAATTTTCTTTCCCTAAAATCTTAAAGTATATGCAAATTATTCCAGCAATCGATATCATAGAAGGCAAATGCGTTCGATTAACAGAAGGGGATTATGCCCAAAAGAAAATCTACAACGAAGATCCATTAGAAGTAGCAAAGCAGTTTGAAGGAAATGGTTTAATGCGTTTACATTTAGTGGATTTAGATGGCGCTAAAGCAGGCAAGGTTATCAATTGGAAAGTACTCGAAAAAATAGCCAACAAAACTGGTTTAGTCATTGATTTTGGTGGCGGTATTAAAACAGAAACTACATTAAAAACAGTGCTTGATACCGGCGCAACTTATGCCACCATAGGCAGCTTAGCTGTAAAGGAAAGCGCCCTATTTGAGGAGTGGATTGTACGTTTTGGAGCGGATATTTTTATATTGGGTGCAGATGTACATACCGATAAAATTGCTATAGGTGGATGGCTTGAAAAAACTGAAATAGATGTGTATGATTTTATAGGTGCTTATATGAATAAAGGGGTGACACAAATCTTTTGTACAGATATCCAAAAAGATGGAAAATTAGAAGGGCCATCTATTGAACTTTATAAAAAAATCCTTCAACAGTATCCAAGTTTACAATTGATTGCAAGCGGAGGCGTCAGTCAGTTAAAAGATTTAGAGGAGCTAAGAACTATTGGTTGTGCTGCTGCCATAGTAGGCAAAGCGATTTATGAAAATAAAATAAGCTTGTTCGAGCTTTCAACATTTTAAAAACTATGCTAACAAAACGAATCATACCTTGTTTGGATATTAAAGATGGACGCACCGTAAAAGGCGTGAACTTTGAGCAAATCAGAGATGCCGGTGACCCAATTGAGTTGGCCGCAATGTATGCAAGTCAAGGTGCGGATGAATTGGTTTTTTTAGATATCACTGCAACTGTTGAACAAAGAAAAACTTTGAGTGCACTGGTGCATCAAATTGCCCACCATATTAATATACCATTCACGGTGGGAGGAGGGATTAAAACAGAAGAAGATGTCCGCGTTTTATTACAAAATGGAGCAGATAAAATTGCGATCAATACGGCTGCATTTTTAGATCCTACAACAATTAGTCGATTTGCAAAGCAGTTTGGAAGTCAATGTATCGTCTTGGCTATTGACGCAAAATGTGAAGCTGACAATAACTGGTATGTGTATTTAAATGGAGGCAGAACTAAGACAGACAAATTGGTAGTAGATTGGGCAAGAGCAGCAGTGGATTTAGGTGCGGGCGAAATTCTATTAACTTCTATGAACCATGATGGAACAAAGCAAGGTTTTGCATTGGACATCACAGCGCAATTGTCCGAAAATTTACCAGTTCCAATCATTGCCTCAGGTGGTGGTGGAACGGAAGCGCATTTTTTAGACGTATTTACAAAGGGTAAAGCGGATGCAGCGTTGGCTGCAAGCGTTTTTCACTATAAAGAAATTGCAATTCCTGATTTAAAAGCATATCTACATCAAAATGGGGTGCCAGTTAGAATTTAAATCATCTATACAATTCAACAATTGATTCATTAAATAATCATATAAGCAATACAACATTCAATCATAAATATTTATCAATACTAATTCACATTCTATGAATATCGATTTTACAAAATACTCAGATGGATTGGTGCCAGCCGTTGTGCAAGACGCATCCACAAAAAACGTCTTGATGTTAGGCTTTATGAATCAGGCTGCAGTGGACGCGACCATCTCCCTGCAAAAAGTTACTTTCTTTAGTCGTTCAAAAAATAGAATATGGACCAAGGGTGAGGAGAGTGGCAATTACTTAAACTACTTAAGCATGGCATTGGATTGCGATCAGGATACTTTATTGATACAAGCCAACCCAGTTGGTCCAGTTTGTCATACAGGTGCAGATACTTGCTGGGGCACTGAGAATAAAGTTGAATCCCATGATTTTTTAGTTCAATTAGAGCAAGTCATTGAACAAAGAAAAGCAGCTGATCCAGATAGCTCTTATGTAGCTAGTTTATTTGCCAAGGGTATCAATAAGATTGCGCAAAAAGTAGGGGAGGAAGCAGTAGAACTAGTGATTGAAGCTAAGGATCAAAACAATGAATTATTTCTAGAAGAATCGGCTGACCTTCTTTTCCATTACTTAATGCTGCTGCAGGCCAAGGGGTTTAAATTGACTGATGTTGTTAAAATATTGGAAAAGAGACATAAGGCCTAGTGCCTAATGACATTATATTTATATATTTGACTAATAATAAAAAACTATGAGAAAAAATATGATCGCAATTGCTTTGATTTTGGTTAGTCCATTTGTACAAGCCCAATCATTGAATTTGCAAGGTAAGATGACCAATGTGAAAGACGCTGCAACTGTAACCCTAATAGACGGTGTAACAAGTAAAGAATTGGTGACTGGTAAATCCACTGCAGGTAATTTTACGCTTCAAACACAATTAGAATATCCAAGTTTATTGATCCTTAGTATTGATGGTGTCACTCAAAAAATGCCTGTTTTTGTGGGCAATGAAAATGTATTGATTGAAGGGGATGTGCAGAATATGGCATCCATTAGTGTCACTGGTTCTGTGAGCCATGATGTATACAATGTCTATATGAATTCTTTGAATCCAAAGATGATGCCTTATATCACCAATATGCAAGCCGCAAGTATAGAAAAAAATGCTACAAAAAAAGATTCTTTGAATAGCGCAGCTGCTACTCAATCTAAAGAGATCATTGCTACATTTAATGCATTGTACACAACAAATGCCGCTTCTCCAGTCACGACTTTAATGTTATTACAGTTTTCAAATATTTTTCCAGAAATTAAAGATAATCTTGCATCTATTTATGAAACATTAGCGCCATCTGCAAAGAAAGGTCCATTTGCTGAATTCATTGACAAGACAATTGCTTCATCTGCTTTTGGTCAGATAGGGACAGCGCTTCCTGATTTTACACAAAATGATGTCAACGGAAAGCCTTTTACATTGTCTTCTTTAAGAGGTAAGTATGTATTGGTTGACTTTTGGGCTAGCTGGTGTGGTCCATGCAGAGCAGAAAATCCTAACATTGTAAAAGCTTTCAATAAATTTAAAACAAAAAATTTCACTGTTTTGGGTGTTTCATTAGACCAGGATAAACCAAAATGGTTAGAGGCAATCAAAAAAGATGGCCTTGCTTGGAATCATGTAAGTGATTTGAAATACTGGAACAATGCTGTGGCGGCTCAGTTTGGTATCCAAAGCATCCCTGCTAGTTTTTTAATTGACCCAACTGGTAAAATTGTTGCAAGAGATTTAAGAGGGGCTGATTTAGATAAATTTTTAGCAACGAATTTGAAATAGACTTCTTGAAACAGAATAAATAATTAGTTTTCTTAGGATAGTAAAAAAGCCCCAAAATTAATTTGGGGCTTTTTTACTGTATTGCAATCAGGGATGGCTTAAATAACAGGTATGCTCATATTATTGCACTTTAATTGTTTGAGCGAGCCAACTCATTGAAATAGGTTGTAGCCAATTTTTTTCTAGTGTTGCTTTGGTATGGACTAGATTATTAAAATAGAGTGTATCCATGGATAACAAACCATTTTCAAGTGCATAGTTCAATTGGGCCTGTGGAATAGTCTGCACTTTATCTTTAATAAAAAAGGCTAAAAGTGTTCGATTGAACATTTGAACGCCTGTCATTTCTTCTATTGCTTTAATCACATGCACAGAACTATCCGTACTACAGCCACCAACGGTGGTAGCGGTTTCGTCGGCCATGATGAGGATAAATTGACCATACAATACCGTGGCATAGCCTTTTACTTTTGCACCATGACTTTTCCAGTCGGCAACAAAATTTTCAAGCAATGGCTCCAGCTCAAAAATTTCACCCATGGTAAAAGTCCTATTGGCTTGGTATACCCAAACCCTAGACTGAGGATCGAAATTTTTTGGGAGTATTGTAGGTAAGTCTACCATATATGATTTATTGTGTTGCTTTCGCAATGATTTATTGTATTGCCTTCGCAATGATTTCTGCAATATCTAATACCTCTGTTTTCACTTCTTCATCTCTGTTCTTAATGCCATCGGTCATCATGGTATTACAAAATGGACAGGCACTTGCCACAAAATCTGCTTTTGTTTCAATGGCTTCGTCTGCTCTTTCCATATTCACCCTTTTATCTCCTTTTTCTTCCTCTTTAAACATCTGAGCACCGCCAGCGCCACAACAAAGCCCTTTTGATTTGCATCTGCGCATTTCTTTTAGTTCAACATCTAATGACTCCAATACTTTTCTTGGTGCTTCATAAATATCATTGGCTCTTCCTAAATAACAACTGTCATGGTAGGTGATAGTTTTTCCCTTCCATTCATTGCTATCTGAAATTTTAATCTTTCCACTTTCAATTAACTCCTGTAAAAACTGCGTGTGGTGGATGACGTCGTAGTTGCCACCCAATGCTGGGTATTCATTCTTTAAAGTATTGAAACAATGCGGACAAGTGGTGACGATCTTCTTAATGTCATAAGCATTCATGACTTGTATATTTTGATACGCCATCATCTGAAACATGAATTCATTACCAGCTCTTCGTGCAGGATCTCCCGTACATGCTTCTTCCTTACCCAAAATCGCATAGACCACACCAGCTTTATCTAAGATCGTAGCAAATGCTTTTGTAATTTTTTGTGCTCTTTGATCAAAACTTCCTGCACAGCCTACCCAAAATAAAACCTCTGGTTTGGTGCCAGCAGCCATCATTTCTGCCATTGTAGATACTTTCATACTTATTTTATTTTAAGATTGCTTTGTCCATGCGTCTCTGTCGTCTGGAGCGAATTTCCAAGGAGCAAAATTGTTTTCTATATTGCTAAACATGCCATTCCACTCTGATGGCGCATTACTATCTTCCATAATCAATGACCTTCTTAATTCAATGATGATATCCATTGGAGAGATACTCACCGGACATTCTTCTACACAGGCATTACAAGTGGTGCAGGCTCTTAATTCCTCTATTGTAATGTGGTTGTTCAATAAGGACTTTCCATCGTCTATAAATTGTCCGTTGGCATCTATGTTTTTTCCAACAATTTCAAGACGATCTCTTGTATCCATCATGATTTTTCTCGGACTCAATAATTTTCCAGTACTATTTGCAGGACAAGCTGCACTGCATCTTCCACATTCAGTACAACTGTATGCGTCCATTAAATTTTTCCAACTTAAATCCATCACGTCTTTTGCGCCAAATTTTTCTGGAGCTGGTGCATTGGTTGGGGCTAACTCTGGCTGCATTGCATAAAGCACTTCGTTTTGAATGGCAACCATATTGTGCATTTTACCTTTTGGTTCCAAAGAAGCATAGTAGGCATTTGGGAAGGCCAATACAATATGTAAATGTTTGGAATAAGGCAAGTAATTCATAAAACTATAGATCCCTAAAATATGCATCCACCAAGCAGATTGCTCTATGGTGTGTAATTGATGTTCGTTCAAATTAGATAAGGATGGCTTAATCCAGGAGGAGATGATAAAATTAGAAGCTGGATCTGCGGCATTCATCATTAAAAATAACCCCATCAACACCATCTCTATTGCTAATATTAAATTAGCATCGGTTTTTGGCCAGTCTGTCAAATCATTGCTGATTAACCTTTTTACACGTAGGATATTTCTTCTTGACAAGAAGAAAATACAAGCTACAAAAACCAATAGGGCTAAAATTTCAAAACTATTGATTAAGAAGGGGTAAAGTCCACCAAGAAATGGTGCAAAAATACGGTGTGTGCCAACTATACCATCCATTATAATTTCAAGTAATTCAATATTGATAATAATGAATCCAACATAAAGGATTAAGTGCAATAATGCCACTGGAATATTTCGGAACATTTTCTTTTGTCCTAAGGCCAATAAAAAAACATTTTTCCATCTAGCAAGTGGTTGATCATTGAGTTCAGTGGATCTTCCAAGATGTATATTTCTTTTTATGGTACCTAGCTTTTTAGCAAAAATGTAAAAAGCAATGACCGTTAAGAGAATAAAGATAATACTGCTGATGAATTCCATGTTGAATAGCAATTTGACTGAAACACAAATTTAATCCATTTCCTTTAGTCTACTACTTTAAATACCCTCAAATAATACACAGATTATTACGAAACTAATGTTGATTTTATGGGCTTTTTTAAGCAGAATTATTTAATTTGCCGCTATTCTCAAGTATTTTAATCCATTCCATTATGAGTCAAGCAATCAATCAAAAAATTGCAAGCTGGTTAGAAGGTAATTTCGATCCTGCCACAAAGGAGGAAATCAGGTCTTTACAGGCCAATCATCCCGACCAATTAGAAGATGCATTTTACAGAAATCTTGAGTTTGGAACAGGAGGATTAAGGGGGCTGATGGGCGTGGGTACGAACAGGGTCAATAAGTATACGATTGGGATGGCAACACAGGGGTTTTCTAATTATTTATTAAAAACCTATTCCAACGAATCTATATCCGTTGTAGTCGGTCACGATAGTCGAAACAATTCCAGGTTCTTTGCAGAAACGACCGCTCAGGTTTTTGCCGCAAATGGCATTAAAGTGTATTTATTTGAGGCATTAAGACCTACGCCAGAATTAAGCTATGCTATAAGATCACTTCAATGCAAAGCCGGGGTAGTCTGTACTGCTTCGCACAATCCAAAAGAATACAATGGCTATAAAGCCTATTGGAATGATGGCGGACAATTGGTGCCACCACATGATAAAAATGTGATTACAGAAGTAGAAGCCATTCAATCTTTAGAAGAAGTTAAATGGAACGGTGGAGATGCATTGATTGAAATCATCGGGGCCTCCATGGACGATGCCTATATTAAAATGCTGCAATCTTTAAGTGTCTATCCAGAAGTGATTGCGACACAAAGTGATTTGAAGATTGTGTACACGCCAATTCATGGGACTGGCATTACCTTGGTTCCAAAAGTATTGGAAGCCTATGGTTTTAAGAATGTACATATTGTAGAGGAGCAGGCTACACCAGATGGTAATTTCCCGACTGTGGCGTATCCAAATCCGGAAGAGAGTGAAACAATGCGTATTGGCTTAGAAAAAGCAAAGGCATTGGATGCAGATATTCTTTTGGGGACAGATCCGGACGCTGATAGAGTGGGTATTGGCGTAAAAAATCATAAGGGAGCATGGGTTTTAATGAATGGCAATCAAACAGCTGTATTGGCATTTGCATATATGATGGAAGCCAGAAGGGCAAAGGGCATTGCGGCGCCAAATGATATGGTGATTACAACCATCGTAACAACCGAGATGATCAATGAGGTCGCTAAACAAAATAAAGTGAATTGCTACAATGTGTTAACAGGCTTTAAGTGGATTGCTGAATTGGTTAAAGAAAAAGAAGGCAAAGAAAATTATATCATAGGAGGAGAAGAGAGTTTTGGTTTAATGATTGGAGATCAAATCAGAGATAAGGACGCGGTGAGTGCAGTGGCTTTATTGTGTGAGATGGCGGCTTATGAAAAAAGTAAGGGTAGGTCTTTGTTTGATAAAATGATTGAATTGTATATGCAATATGGTTTCTATTATGAACAGTTAATTAGCATTACTAAAAAAGGCATGAATGGGCAGCAAGAAATTGCAGCGATGATGGAAGGCTATAGAAAACAACCACCAACTGAAATTGCAGGAAAGAAGGTGGTTACATTATTGGATTATCAGCTACAAGTAAATACCAATTTGGTTACTGGTGTTCAAACAAATATACCATTACCAAAAAGTAATGTATTACAATTTGTAACCGAAGATGGTACAAAAATTTCTGCTAGACCGAGTGGTACGGAGCCGAAGATTAAATTTTACTTCAGCGTCAATGCAGTTTTACCAAATAGGGAAGCATTCGATGAGGTCTATGCAGATTTGCAAAACAAAATTAACCACATTATTGCAGCTATGCAGTTAAACTAAATTAAGCATGCGAAAATTAGAAGATGCTTACCTGCATAAAGGATTGCGCAAGCAATTAGTAGACCTATTAAGATCTAAAGGGATCTCTGACGAGCAGGTCTTAGAAGCCATTGGCTCCATTCCGAGACATTTCTTTTTAGACTCTGCATTTGATAGAATCGCCTATGAGGATCGTGCATTTCCGATTGCAGCAGATCAAACTATTTCTCAGCCCTATACCGTGGCTTATCAAACACAGTTATTACAAATTAAGCCCGGAGAAAAAGTACTTGAAATTGGTACCGGAAGTATGTATCAAACTACGGTACTCGCCGCCATGGGTGCAAAAGTTTTTACGATCGAAAGACAAAAACAACTTTTTGATCTAACCCCATTTTATATTTTCAAGCAACAGTACCCAGATATTCATTTTAGTTTCGGTGATGGCTTTGAGGGAATACCAACACTTGCCCCATTCGATAAAATTTTAATTACTGCAGCTGCACCTAAAGTGCCCGAAAAACTATGGGCACAATTGAAAGTCAACGGTAAAATGATCATTCCATTGGATGAGGAAGGCGCCGAACAAAGGATGCTCCGTTTAACCAAGAAAAAGGATGGAAAAGAAAAAAGAGAATCCTTTGAGGCATTCTCTTTTGTTCCAATGTTAGAAGGTAAGACTTCTAAATAAATATTGTATTCCTTATTGTTGCATTTGATCCATTCCGCCACTTCCTTCTTGCATCTTTGTACTTTTTCTTCTTAATAAATTCACATCGAATTTACCAAATCGGTAAGAGAAGTTCAATCTAAATAATTGCTGATCTCTTATTCTTGTTACATTTTGAGTGAAGTATAAACTCTCTGAATAAGTTTGATTGACCCTTGTCTTAAATACGTCACTTGCACTCAAAGTTAGAGATGCAGTTGTACCACCTTTTAAAGTCCAATCTTTTCTAATGCCTAAATCAAAATCATAATTAGGTAAATTATATCCTTGCGCAGTAGACTGTGGACCACCAAATCCGCCACCACCGCCACCACCGCCACCAACTCCGCCACCACCGCCGCCTCTTCCGCCGCCACCAGAGTTGCCACCTGGAGGTAGGATTGTCTTGGCTTGGTATTGTCCACTAAATTCAAGTGATAATCCTTTAACTA
>Ga0114980_10001738_pt1 | contig 15493 bp, 7 predicted proteins | sample S_140806_EF_Meta_FD_87018 | JGI IMG/M metagenome (GOLD analysis project Ga0114980, IMG submission 87018) | Freshwater microbial communities from Lake Simoncouche, Canada to study carbon cycling - S_140806_EF_MetaG | ecosystem: Environmental > Aquatic > Freshwater > Lake | place: Lake...
CTTTCGTTACTTCCCTAGCGTGTAGAAAGTGAAAGAAAAAGATAATTACCGCGTATTGCTGATCGATGATGATGAACACATTCTTCTATCCTTGAAAGGCATTTTTGAAGCGGAAGGATTCAACGTTGTTTGCTCTGACAATGGAAAGGAAGCCCTTGAAATTGCGAAAAAATTTCAACCGCACCTCATTATTCTTGATGTAATCATGCCGGGAATGGATGGGATTGAAATTTGTCATGAACTTAAACAGGTTCCTACGCTCCAGAAAAGCCTTATCGCATTTTACACGGCTCGAAGTGAAGACTATTCACAGATTGCAGGCTTTTCAGCTGGTGCAGATGATTACATCGTTAAGCCAGTAAAACCCGCTGTTTTAGTAATGCGCATAAAGGCACTACTGAAGCGCAACAAAATGAAGGAACTTTCTCAGAATATTCAGTCAGGAAATATTCGCATTGATCGAGAGCGTTACGTTGTCTTCAAGGGTCAGAAAGAGATTGTATTGCCAAGAAAAGAATTTGAACTACTCGCATTAATGCTTGCTGCACCACGCAAAGTTTTCACGCGTCAAGAAATCTATCGTGAGATCTGGGGAGCTGAATTCGGAGAGAAAAACAGAACGATCGATGTCCACGTACGTAAACTGCGAGAGAAGATCGGTGATGAATTCATTAAAACTGTGAAGGGAATCGGATACTGCTTCGAAGTTGCAGCCTAGAAAATCTAATATTACAAATGAAAAGACTCTCAAAAGGAGTCTTTTTTGATTATACATATTTCAGCAGAAGCACTTATTCACATTATAGTACCGACTCGACTTTCCTTCGCAATAATCTAAGACACGATAAAGGTTAAGACTTTTCTGGTTTCGTCATTCTTTGATAGGAAGCAATTGGTCACAAAAAAACGCCCTCGGCTTTCACCGAAGGCGTTCTGAAATACTAGTTTGAATTACTTCGCAATCACAACGCGTACTGTATTTACAGTTTCGCCTGTTTTCACTTGGAAGAAGTAGATTCCATTTGACCATGAAGTAACGTCGTACTGAAGTGTAGTGTTACCTGCAGCCATATCGTGATTCTCGTTGATCAACACTTTACCGGTCATGTCGTAAGCAACTACCGCCACATCAGTTCCTGCGTTCAAATTAACAGCAAGGTTGATTGCTTCGTTAGCAGGGTTAGGGAACAATGTGATTCCACCAAGAACCGCTTGCTCTTCAATGCCGATAGCTACGTTAACAACTTGTGTAGTTGTGTCAGTACATCCGTTAGCACCTGTTACAACAAGAGTTACAGTGTAAGTTCCGTTGGTTGTATAAACGTGAAGTGGATTCTGAGCTGAAGACTGGCTCTGGTCACCGAAATCCCAAGCGTAGATAGTTCCGTTTGTAGAAGTGTTAGTGAAACCATACTGGTTAACAACAGGCACGTTGTATGTGAATCCTGCAGTTGGAGCAGTTAAACCTGTAACAACTGTTGAATCAGAAGCTCCTGTTCCGTTACAAGCATCAGAGTTAGTTACTGTTACATAGTAAGCACCAGCCGCAGAAACTGTGATAGACTGTGTAGTCTCTCCATTAGGGCTCCACACGTAAGTGTCACCAGCTGATGAAGTAAGTGTTACAGTTTCTCCAGGGCAAAGTGAAGTTGCACCTACAACAGATACAGTTGGAGCTGGAGCGTTGCTCACAGATACTGAAGTTGTGTTAGACGTTGCGCTGCATCCGTTAGCATCTGTGTAAACTACAGAGTAAGAACCTGAAGCCGTAACAGTGATGTCCTGTGTAGTTTCAGTTGTAGACCAAACGTTTCCTGAAGCCTGGCTGGAAGAAAGCATTACGCTGTCACCCGTACAGAATGAAGTTGGACCATTTGCAGTGATAGTTGGAGCTGAAGGGTTAGCGTTTACAACTACTGTTGTTAGAGCTGAAGTTGCAGAACATCCGTTACCATCTGTGTAAGTTACATCGTAAGAACCTGAAGAGCTTACTGTGATTGCCGCAGTTGTTGAATTATCGCTCCATAAGATTCCGGAAGCCTGTGAAGATGTCAATGTAACATCGCCACCATTACAGAATGTAGTTGAACCGCTTGCAGAAATTGTTGGTGCTGCAGGAAGTGCGTTTACAGTAACTGTGATTGCGTTTGAAGTTGCAACGCATCCGTTTGATTTCGTTACTGTGCAGCTATAAGTTCCTGAAGTTGTGATCGTAGTTGTTTGTGAAGTTCCACCGTTGCTCCAAGCGAATGTAGCACCAGGGTAAGAACCTGCATCAAGAACAACAGAACCTCCCTGACAGAAAGTAGTAGCACCAGCAGCAGTAGCAGTTACAGAGAACGAATTGTTTGTTGCAGCAAGGTATGCTTCGTTCTGTGGATCCCATGAAGCCCAGCAATCAGTCCAGTCGTTAGAACCGTCGAATGCACCACGATAAGTTGTTGGTGTAAACCATGAATTCGAAACGTACGTATCAGAGAAAATTGCACCAGTAAGAAGTGGTGATGTTGCTCCAAGTGTAAGATCTGGGGAAGTAAGACTCAGGTTGTTAACCATTAGCGCAGAAGCAAGACCAATTGTAGTGTTGCTGTATGCAGGTGTATTGTACCAGTTGTCGATTACGAATGAACCGTTTGTGTTGTTAGGGTTCGCTGCTGTTGTTGTAGCAAGTGTATCTTGCATTTGAACAAGAACGCTGCCTTCGAAACGCAATGTATCGCCAGAAGCATTAGCCTGAGTTGAAGAACTTTCAATGATCAAACCTACAGGGTAACCAGCGAATACAGAATTAAATACACTGCACTCAGAGTTACGACGCAAGTGCAAACCGCGCTTGTAATTCGAAGCAATTGTTGAGTTGAAACACAAAGGTCCGAATACTGATACGTTAGAGAAAACCGGGCGTGAAGTTGGGTAACGTGCAGAACCTGCAGCATCGTTATCTGCTTCAAATCCGTTAGAACCTGATTGGTCAGCGATGTTAGGATCACGCATTGAAACTGCGAATTGGATCTTACCACGGAAACCGTAGTCAGTATCGAAATCATCATCCCAACCGCGGTATGCAATAAGGTGTTTGCAGTTAACAGTTCCACCGAACCACTCGAATGAATCATCTCCTGAGTAAGAAACCTGAACGTAATCGATAACTGTTTTGTTACCAACTCCGCACATTGTAAGACCGTTGATCTCAGAGTTCGGCTGGAATGCAACACCAGGGAACTCAATACGTACGTGACGAAGTACACCTGAACTGTCCTGATCGTTAGGCGTCAATCCACCACCGTAGATTGAACCTACACCACCTTCTACAATTCCTTCTCCGTCTGTAGTACCGTTAGTTACACTTGCAGCCCAGTTAGTGCTTGCACGACCGCAAAGGATAACACCACCCCAGTCGCCATAAGAACGCTGACCAACTGATTTTTGTGAAGTAAATACGATTGGTTGATCAACTGTACCGTCTGCAATTAATTTTGCATCACGCTCAATAATCAATGCTCCCTTAGAAGCGAAATCACCTTTGATTACGGTTCCAGGCTGAATAGTCAAAGTAACACCTGCCTTTACATATACCCAACCACTAAGGAGGTAAATGTTGTTGCTGGTCCAAGTTTCATTGGCTGTAATATTTCCCGACTTGATAATCTGTGCGTCCAAGCCCAGATTCGCCGCGAAGATCAAGCCTAAGGCGAGTAATAATTTTTTCATTGGTTTTTTGTTTAGAGTGTCGTTAAATCGGAATCAAAACTACCTGAGCAATATAATGGCATTGTGAATGGGGTATTATCTGAATGTTACTAAAGTTATCGTAATGTTTCCTCGATGTGATCAACCCCCTTCTTAATAGCACTGATTAACCTTGTTTAACAGAAAAATCCCACCAACCTTGGTCGATGGGATTTTCTGAGTAGGGGTCATTATTATTGTCTGATTACTCTCACTAGCGAAAGCGCAGCACCGTCAGTTATACGGATCGAATAGATTCCACCTTGAACTTCGCTGAGATTAATTTGCACTTTGTCTGAAGTCATAGTGAAAGCTTCAACTGTCTGTCCGAGTGAGTTGAATACCTCAACAGTAACTGGCTGCTCCGGAAGGTACCCAAGGTCTAGAGTAAAGTCACCCATCGTAGGGTTAGGATATACTGCAACGTTACTAAGCGGTTTACCGTTTTCAACCACACCAACACAAGCGTCAACTGTTACACCATCTGTTGATGTTGCTACACAACTATTTGAATCCGTGTAAGTGTAAGTAATAGTTTGAAGACCGCTCAATGAACTAGGATCAAATGAAGAGCCTGTTACGCCAGGGCCACTGAAAGTTCCACCTGAAGGTAGACCAGAGAGATTGAGTGAAGCGTCATCCTGGCAGATCGAAAGCTGAGAAATGCTGAAAGTTACTACCGGCAATGGATTAACAGTTACCAGAACTGAATCCGTTGCAGAACATCCAATACCATCTGTACCAGTCAGAGTATAAAGAGTAGTGTTATTTGCTGCGAAAGCTACACCGTTTGTTACACTGTTATCCCACACATAAGTGCTAAGTGTACCACTACCCGTCAAAGTAACTAGTGTTCCTGCACACACGTTCGTTGCAGAAGCGTTCGCATTTACTGTTGGCAATGGATTCACCGTGATTGTGATCATATCGGTGTTTGTACAACCTGAAGCATCAGTTCCTGTTACCATATAAGTTGTGGTTGCATTTGCAGGGAAAGCTACGCTGTCTGATACACTGTTATCCCAAGTATAAGTAGTTGCTGAACCAGAACCGCTAAGTGTTACCAGGGTTCCAGCACATACTGTAGTGGCACTTGCATTCGCGGTTACTGCTACCTGAGCAGGCGAAGTAATACTGAGTGTTTGCGTAGCACTACAGCTGTTAACATCCGTAACAGTCACTGTGTAAGTTGCTGCGGTAAGTCCAGTTGCAGATGAGCTGATACCACCAGCAGGAGCCCAAGTATAGCTAAGAGTACCTGTTCCACCGGTAGCGTTTATTGTTGCGCTACCATTTGCAGAACCAAAGCAAGTTTCATTTGACGCTGAAGCAACTGAAGTGGTGATTGCTGAAGGCTCAGTAATGTTTACACTCTGAGTTGTCGAACAACCGCTAGCATCTGTAATAGTGCATGTATAAGTTCCGTTGTTCAATCCATTTGCAGTTGGAGTATTACCGCCTGTTGGTAGCCATGCGTAAGTCAAGACTCCTGTACCGCCGCTCGCGCTAATCGTAGCTGATCCATCATTACCGCCATTACATCCAACGTTTGTTTGTGCTGATACGAACGCTGCAACCGCAGCTGGCTGTGTAATAACAACTGTCTGTATAGTTACACATGAGTTCTGATCAGTCACTGTACATGTCCATGTCCCAGCTGTAAGTCCAGATACGCTATTTGTACCATCTCCTGTAGGATTGCCTGGTGTCCAATTGTACGACAATGTTCCAGTACCACCTGTTGCGTTCACACTTGCCGCACCATTGCTACCTCCGTTACATGTGATGTTAGTTTGAGATGCTGTAGTTACAGTCGCAGCTCCTAAGTTGCTAATAGAAACGTTTACCGCTCTAGTACATCCACTCAAATCGGTTACAGTTACAGTATATGACCCAGCTCCAAGCCCAGAAGCAGAGCTTGCAGTACCACCGACCGGTAACCAGTTGTAAGATAAAGTACCTGTACCACCACTCGCAGAAATGGTAGCAGCACCGTTAGTGTTTCCACATGTAGCATTCGTACTTGATACCACTGAACCGACGATTGCCGTTGGCTGTGTAATACTCACTAATTGTGTACGAGTACATGTGTTTGCATCTGTAATTGTTACTGCATAAAGTCCAGCAGTTAATCCAGTTGCAGTTGCGCTAGTTCCTCCAGAAGGAACCCAGTTGTAGCTCAACACGCCTGTACCGCCACTCGCTAAAATAGTAGCTGAACCTGTATTCGCTCCGTTGCAAAGTACGTTAGTCTGTGATGAAACCGAAGACGTAATCGCTGTTGGTTGGGTGATAGCCAATGTCTGTGTACGTACACATGAGTTTGCGTCTGTAATGGTTACTGTATAGTTCTGTGCAGTCAATCCCGTTGCAGTTGGTGTTGTACCACCTACTGGAGACCAATTGTAATTCAAAGTTCCTGTTCCACCGCTTGCGCTGATCGTTGCAGAACCGTTTGAACCACCGTTACAAGTTAAATTGGTCTGTGAGCTAACACTTGACGTAATTGCGCTTGGTTGTGTGATATTTACTGTACGCGTTCCTGTGCAACCAACAACGTCTGTTATTGTACAAGTGTAAGTTCCGCTGGTCAATCCAGTAGCAACTGATGCGTTGCCTCCCGATGGTGTCCATGCGTAATTCAATGCACCCGTTCCACCGCTTGCGCTTATTGAAGCGGCACCATTATTGCCAGCGTTACAAGTAACATTCGTTTGAGAAGATACAGCGAGCGTGAAGGTTGGAGATACGCTCACCGTTACAATTGCATTGTTCACACAACCGTTTGAATTCGTTCCAACAACCGTATACGTTGTATTTGAAGTTGGAGAAACACTAACTGAAGTCCCGCTTAATGGTCCCGGTGTCCAAGAATATGTTGTTGCGCCACTACCGGTAAGTGTAGCTGAACCTCCGTTACAGATTGTAGTTGCGCTCGTTGATGCCGCAACTGTTGGCAACGAATTTACTGCAACAGCAACTGTACCAGTGTTAGTACATCCATTGCTATTCGTCCCTGTTACAGTGTAAGTAGTACTTGTAGTTGGTGAAACAGAAACTGAAGTTCCGCTTAGCGATCCAGGCATCCATGCATAAGTTGTTGCGCCGGAACCTGTAAGCGTAGTTGAGTTACCAATACAAATAGCAGGTGAACCGGCAGATGCCGCAACAGTTGGCAAAGAGTTAACTATAACCGTGATAGCATTTGAAGTCGCCACACAACCGTTTGATTTTGTTACTATGCAACTGTAAGTTCCAGAAGTTGTGATTGTAGTTGTTTGCGAAGTTCCACCGTTGCTCCAAGCGAATGTAGCACCAGGGTAAGAACCTGCATTAAGAACAACAGAACCACCTTGACAGAAAGTAGTAGCACCGGAAGCTGTAGCAGTTACAGTAAATGCATTGTTTGTTGCCGCAAGATATGCCTCATTTTGTGGATCCCATGAAGCCCAGCAATCAGTCCAATCATTTGAACCGTCGAATGCTCCGCGGTAAGTTGTTGGTGTGAACCAAGAATTTGAAACGTAAGAATCAGAGAAACTTGCGCCAGAAAGCAGTGGTGAACCAGCCCCAAGCGTAAGATTCGGGCTTGTAAGATTCAATGAATTAACCAACAAGGAGGATACAGCGCCGATATTTGTATTGTTGAATCCAACTGTATTATACCAAGAATTAATGTTGAATGAACCGCTTGTGTTGTTAGGGTTAGCAGCAGTTGTTGTTGCCAACGTATCATTCATTGCAACAAGAGCACTATTCTTGAAACGAAGCGTATCGCCAGACGCATTCAAATGAGTTGCGGTGTTCTCAAGCAACAATCCTACGGGATAACCTGCAATTACAGAATTGAATACACTGCACTCCGAGTTACGGCGCAAGTGTCCACCTCGCTTATAGTTAGAAGCTATCGTTGCATTGAAGCAATATGGTCCGAAAATGGATACGTTCGAGAAAACCGGACGTGAAGTTGGGTAACGTGCAGAACCTGCAGCATCATTATCTGCTTCAAAACCGTTAGAACCTGATTGATCGGCGATGTTAGGATCGCGCATAGAAACTGCCCACTGAATTTTTCCACGGAAACCATAGTCAGTATCAAAATCATCATCCCAACCGCGGAAAGCGATAAGGTGTTTGCAGTTTACAGTTCCACCGAACCACTCAAAAGAATCGTCTCCGGAATAAGAAACCTGAACGTAGTCGATAACTGTTTTGTTACCAACTCCGCACATTGTAAGACCGTTGATCTCAGAATTTGGCTGGAAAGCAACACCAGGAAACTCAATACGTACGTAACGAAGTACGCCAGAACTGTCCTGATCGTTTGGAGACAAACCACCACCGTAGATTGAACCTACCCCACCTTCAACAACACCTTCGCCATCTGTTGTTCCATTCGCAACGCTCCCAGCCCAGTTGGTACTTGCACGACCGCAAAGAATAACACCACCCCAATCACCATAAGAACGTTGATTAACTGACTTCTGTGAGGTAAATACGATTGGTTGGTCAACTGTTCCATTTGCAATAATTTTTGCATCACGTTCGATGATCAAAGCGCCTTTGGTAACAAAGTCTCCTTTAATAACTGTCCCAGCTTGGATGGTTAAAGTAACACCCGCCTTTACATATACCCAACCATTAAGGAGGTAAATGTTATTGCTGGTCCATGTTTCATTAGCAGTAATATTTCCAGACTTGATGATCTGAGCATTTAATCCCAGGTTCGCCGCGAAGATCAAGCATAGGGCGAGTAGTAATCTTTTCATTGCGTTTTGCTTTAAGTGTGTTGGTAACTCGATCGCAAAACTAAAAGACAGATTTAATGAAATTGTCAACAGTAATTTATTCTTACGTTAACATGGATTAACGGAATGTAAAATGAAAACGATCGCACACAGCCACTTGACTCTACTTCTCTATTGATCACAATCTAAAAAAAACAGAAACAGAATCGGGCAAAATTTGCCGCAATTAACAATTACAACCCAATAGTGACCTAAACACGAAGATTATTTCTGCTTCGGCTCCAGCAATCGCACCGTTACTCCGAACGTCACATATGTCCCGCGCTTGTATGAATTCATGCGGTTGTCAGTAGTTTTGTCCAGCCCGTTTCCGTCCTTGTCTTGAAGCAACAATGTTTCCTGATTCAACAAATCGGTAACGTTCAAGCGCACATCAACATTCTTGTTCTTGCCAAATGTCTTCACAACAGCAAGATCCAATTGGTGACGTGGCATTTCATATACTTCCGGAACATCCAATACACCCACAATTACTACACGCGGTCCAATTACGTTGTACATCACATTCACTTGCCAACCGGTAGAATCATTCTGATAGAACAATCCTGCGTTAGCAATCCACGGTGACTGACCCATCATCGGACGCTTAGTTTGTTGTGTAGCACTTGCAGTATTCGATAACGTAATTTCGCTATGGATATAAGCAGCGTTTGCAACAATGGAGAGATTTCTGATTACAGGAACATCCAAACTGTCCAATTTCTTTCTGATTTCAATCTCAACTCCATAGCTCTTAGCCAATGGTGCATTGTCCCAAGTAAAACTGCGCGTACCTCCCGCGCCAACACCGGGAACGAAATACATTTCGATTGGATTTTCAAATCGCTTGTAGAATCCTCCGATTGTGATATTCTCTCCCGGACGCGGATAAAACTCCCAACGCAAATCGACATTGTCAATTGATGCGGTCTTCAATGAATCATTACCTACGTTAATCGAATTGGAGATAAAGTCAAAGAAATACAATGGTGCAATCTCGCGGAACTCAGGACGATTCAACGTCTTTCCGTAAGCAACACGTGCCAGCATCCGGTCCGTAAAATTCCATGCAATATTCACAGAAGGCAACATGCGTAATACATCATTATTTACAATTACTGTATCGCCGCCATACGTATTACTATTCAAACGCTGAATGTTTCGCTCTGCACGTACACCTGCACTAACACGAACACGCTCATGCTTTTCTCCGTCAACTTTTCCTTTGAATGAACCGAAAGGAAATACACCCATCAAATAACCAGCCTGCAAATCGTTAGAACAAACGTAAGCATCTGATTTTTTTGTGTCTTCGTCTATTGATAAACCATCGATAGGATTAATATTGGCAGCATCAAAAATCTGATCAACTGGTGTGGTCAACAACGTATAATTCCCATACGTCATGAAAGAAGAAGCGCGATATCCAAGGTTTCTTACGCCGAAACTGCGCTCTTTTTTCTCAATATAAACTCCACCTTTTATTGTGAAACTATATCCGTCTTTCTTCGCGGCAGAATCTGCACCGATTGTAATATCCTGTTCCACGTTTGCAGCACCGGCCATTGTGTTTTCATCCATAGAAACGAAAATGCGTCCAAGGAAAAAAGGTTGTGCCTGATTCGGAATATATACATACATAGGATCTGTGTCCGGATTTCCGAAAGAGCGGGAGTAACGTGCACGTCTCCAGTCCGGATCATCACGGCGACCCAATGAGTACGCCAAACTATAATCAACTCGTGTGCGCTTATCGTTCAAATCATGTTGCCCTGTTATTTGTCCCGTATAGATTGTGCGTTGAACATAGTGAAATGAATATTCTTCGCGATAATCTCCGTCTTCATAATTATTCCCGGAGCGGAACGTCGACTCATTGTCACCTAGCTGATTGAAAAGATTCTTGAACGCAATTTTATGTTGACCGGTTTTTCCGAAGCGGATTGCATTGTTTTGTACAAATGCCAAGCGAACGCTATTGATATAAATAGCATCATTATAGTCAATAATCGTATCCGCAATTCCAGTGTTCGGATCATACACGTTGTAATCAAGACGATTCTGCGTATAAGCCAGATTCGTATTGGAATAGTTAATGGACGTTACATTTCCGAATTGATATTTCGGCTTACTCACTCGAGAGCTTAGGGTAATATTGAAACGTTCATCAGGACTGGCATTCTTTTCTTGCCAATTCCATGTGTTATCGAAATTCAATCCTGCTTCGTTAATTTGCTGAGGCGTCAATGAAGGGTCGCGTAGATTTGCAGGAATATCCGGCAATGCACGTGGCTTCAAACCAAAACCGAACGCATCTTTTGTTCCTACTTTGTTCACACGGAAAGCATCAAAAGTTGTTCCTGAGCGATAACCAATTTGATAGTTCACGTTCAAGCTGGTTTGCTGTGGAATTTCAGTGGTAGTAATCTGAACAGCACCACCAGCAAATTCACCCGGAAGATCAGGTGAAGCTGATTTGTAAATCATGAAACGATCAATCATTGGAGCAGGGATCAGATTGAATGAGAATGCCTTCACATCCGATTCTACCGAAGGTGCCAAAACGTTATTGAGCAAAACCGCATTGTACCGTTCAGACAAACCACGAATAATGATGAAACGATTATCAACCAACGTTACTCCCGGAATACGACGTGCAACTTGTCCCGCATCAGGTGCAGTAGTTTTCTTGATTTCCGTCTGACCTTGTCCATCCGCTGATTTATTCCCTTCCTGAATATCTTTCAAAACAGTGGCTTGCGATTGGGTAGGTTTGATTCCGATGATGGTAACAAACGCGTTTGAATCAGAGCCTACAAGTTGCGCTGTCTTTTCAAGAGGGAAGTCCACATTCGTTGTTTTGCCCGCAGTCACTACTACGTTCTTCACCACAACAGGAGAATATCCTGTGTATTTGCAAGAAACTGAATAGGTTCCTGCAGGAACACTGATTTTAAACTTTCCGTCAAAATCAGCTGGTGCTCCGAAGGTTGTGCTGTCTACACGGACAATCGCACCATAAGCTGGCGCATCGCCATTATCTTTTTCAGTTACAGTTCCTGAAATGGTTCCTTTCTGAGACCAAACTCCGAAACTCCATAACGACATCAACAAAACCAGTGTAAAACGCATAAAATGTGATTAAAGAAATCCTTGCAAAGAAACCGACGAAACATAATGGCTGCATTAACTCCATATGAACAACATGTTAAGTACACCCTATTTTCGACACAATTCGACAGGATTATCTTAATTTTATATTAACATTGAAAAGGTGGGAGCCACCTAACTTTGCACAGTAATTCAAGATAGAAGATGAACAATAGTGAACATAAAATCCTACTGGTAGACGACGAGCCGGATATTCTTGAATTTTTGAGTTATAACCTCAAGAAAGAAGGATATCAGGTTTTTACGGCGGGAACAGGTGAAGAAGGAATTGCTATAGCGAGGAAAGAACAACCACATCTCGTGCTATTGGATGTTATGATGCCGGGAGTTGATGGAATTGAAGTATGCAGAGAGCTTAGAGCAGCACCTGGAATGGACAGTGTTATTATCGCATTCTTAACTGCACGAAGTGAAGATTATTCGCACATCGCAGGATTTGAGGCGGGAGCTGATGATTATATCAACAAACCAATCAAACCACGCGTGTTGCTTAGTCGTATCAAAGCACTTTTGAGGCGTAACGCAGCAGGCACAGAGTCCACCGCAGTTGACGTGGGTAAACTGCGCATCGATCGCGAAAGTTATTTGGTCTATAAAGAAGGCGAAGAAATTTCCCTTCCTCGTAAAGAATTTGAATTGCTTTCACTACTCGCGTCTAAACCAGGAAAAGTATTTCCTCGCGAAGAAATCCTAAACCGTGTTTGGGGCGATGAAGTAGTGGTTGGGGATCGCACCATCGACGTTCACATTCGTAAGCTACGCGAGAAACTAGGAGAAGAATTTATCCGCACGGTGAAAGGTGTAGGTTATAAATTTGAGTTCTAAAACGCGTATTACCCATTACAATTTTCTGTTTGCAAGGTTCAATACGCTCTGTTCAATTACTTAAGAGGGTAATATTGGCCTGATTCGAATCTGCGGTTTCGTTATATTTACATCAGAATGAATCAACTTTCTCTCAAAACACTTGCTTTTTATGCTGCAGTAATTGTAGGGTCTGTTTCGTTCATTATTTCTGGAATTGTAGAATACTTGATTTCGCCTCATATCGATTGGGCGGGAATTCTTACTGGCGGAGCCATTAGTACAATTCTTACCTGGATCGCCTTTTCCTATTTCACGCGCAGATTCATCAGCGACAGGATCCGTGCATTGTACAAAACAATCTACAACGTTAAACTTCCCGACAACGAGCGCTTGAAACTTCCTGGCAGCGGCGATGAACTGATTAACAAAATTCAATCGGATGTAACCGAATGGGCGAAAAACCGCTCATCCGAAATCGAAGACCTGCGTAAGCTTGAAATCTACCGAAAGGAATTTCTTGGCAATGTTTCTCACGAATTAAAAACGCCGATATTCAATATTCAAGGATACATCAGCACATTGATTGAAGGTGGAATTGAAGATCCCACCATCAACAAGAAATATCTAGAGCGTACCGAGAAAAGTGTTGAACGAATGATCACCATTATTCAGGATCTGGAATCTATTTCCAGAATTGAATCGGGAGAGATGACGCTTGATTTAGAGAACTTCGATCTAGGTGATCTCGCAAGCGATATCCTAGAAGCGCAGGAAATGAAAGCATCAAAACGAGGAATAAAACTTCGCGTGAGAGAGAATCTGAATCGTGTGCGTGTATTAGCTGATAAAGATCGAATCAGACAGGTTTTGACCAATCTTGTAGTGAACTCCATCAAATATGGAAAAGAAAGCGGTGAAACAGAGGTTCGCCTGTTTGACATGGAAGATCACGTGCTGGTAGAAATTTCGGACAACGGAATTGGAATTGGCAAAGAACACCTTCCACGATTATTCGAACGATTCTATCGCGTAGACAAAGGTCGCTCAAGAGAACAAGGTGGTACCGGACTAGGATTAGCCATTGTAAAACACATTCTCGAAGCGCACGGACAAACAATCAACGTGCGCAGTAGTGAAGGTGTAGGATCTACGTTTTCCTTCACGCTGAAAAAAGCGAGATAACTCCTCCATCTGATTTTGTGGTTTGTTCGTGGATCGAAAATCCATTCGAATCGCTGTATTTTGCATGAAGAAATATACCTTATGAAAAAACTAATTACACTTCTCGCTTGTGCACTTCTTTCCATTGCTGCTAATAGTCAACAACAGGAACATTGCGCAACAATGTCAGTATATGAACAGCAAATGCAGGATCCCGCACGCGCGAATTCCTATCTCACAGCTCAAGAAGCAGCTGCACGATGGAGAGCACAGCATCCTGGAGACATTCGCAGTAGTACTCCTGTATTAACAATTCCTGTTGTTGTTCATATACTCTACAAAACCCCGACCCAGAATATTTCGAATGCACAGATCTACTCGCAAATCGCAATTCTCAATGCTGATTACCGTCGACTCAATGCCGATACTATAAATACTCCTGCAATGTTTGATTCTATTGCAGCCGACATTAACGTGGAGTTTTGTCTCGCAACCCGCGACCCGCAAGGAAATCCTACTGATGGAATTACGCGAACTTCAACAACTGGCGGACAACTCTTTGGATTTTTCAGTCCTATTTTTGAAGATGCCAAATACGATTCAACTGGCGGTAAAGATGCTTGGCCGGCTGATCAGTACCTGAACATTTGGGTTTGCGAAATGATTCCCGGTCTGCTCGGTTACGCTCAATTTCCTGGAGGCGATCCTGCTACAGATGGTGTTGTGATTTCCTATCAATCATTCGGTGATATTGGAACTGTAGCTGCTCCTTCTACACTGGGTAGAACCACCGTTCATGAAGTAGGTCACTGGATGGGGCTCTTTCACATTTGGGGCGATGATCAGGATTGCACAGGAAGCGACTCTATTCCTGATACACCTAACGCAACGGTTGCTTCTTCCAGCGATTGTCAGGTGACACGGAACAGCTGCTCGAATGAAGATCCATATTGGGGCACAACAGACCCGAATGATATGGTACAGAATTACATGGACTATTCTCACGACTCTTGCATGAACATGTTCACAGAAGGCCAGAAAACGCGGATGTATTCGTTCCTATATGGAGATCCTGTTCGCTTTGGACTATTCAATTCACAAGCAGGATGTAACGGTGTTGGAATAAATGAAACCGCTTCATTCGATAAATTCTTCAGCATTTATCCAAATCCTTCAAATGGAATTGTGAATGTGAACTATTTCGGCACTCAAAATGCTAACATGATTATTGAAGTCATTGACATTACAGGCAAAGTGGTGGATTCTTACCTGACAAGTGCATACAATTACACAATTGATCTGTCGCATCTTGCATCCGGATCCTACACCATGAAAATTACAGGTGATGGCGGAGTTGTGACTAAGAAGTTGATTTTGCAGTAACTTCTTCAGAAAAAAATAACCGCAAAGGCGCAAAGTCCTAAGGTCATTGCGAGGAACGAAGCAATTTCGTCTTCTGAGAGGAGACTGCTTCGTTCCGCTTTGCTGCTCTCGCAGTTTCAACCCCTCTGCGCCTACGCGGCATTTTTTGAATCACAATACGGCAATCACGCCCTGCAATCCAGAAACACCCTGCATATAAAAAGGTTGCATTGATTCACATAGCACCAACCCCTTCTCGAGCGAAAATTGTCCTTGCCGCATGCTTACCATCTGTCCACGCTTCATGTGATATTCCGCGAGATATTCCTGCTCCGTTTGTCCTGGCGTAGGTACGCAGATCAATTTCTTATTTGAAGCGGTAAGATCACACAGCGTACTGTATCCGCCACGTGATACTACCGCATACGATTTTCCGATTTCCGCCGCAAGCTGTTCATCGTCCAAGTGATTCAACA
>Ga0114980_10001740_pt1 | contig 15476 bp, 5 predicted proteins | sample S_140806_EF_Meta_FD_87018 | JGI IMG/M metagenome (GOLD analysis project Ga0114980, IMG submission 87018) | Freshwater microbial communities from Lake Simoncouche, Canada to study carbon cycling - S_140806_EF_MetaG | ecosystem: Environmental > Aquatic > Freshwater > Lake | place: Lake...
ACACAATACGACCCAAGTAATTTTTATGCAAATCAAGTACAAGCGCCCGACTTGCAAAACTACCAGATGCAAGGCCCGGGGAATGTTTATGCGCCGAGGACAAATGTTGCTCAGTTAGGTGCTGCTCCACAGGCAGATGCTGCCCAATTTAACGGCCCCGGTGCAATTGGCTATGACGCAGTACAAAGCCAAAATCAAAATACCCCAATGATGGGTGCAGCGCAAACAGGGTACGACCCGCAGCTGCAAACTTATCAGATGCAAGGGCCACAGAACATTCGTTCTCAGCAGTTCAACCAGAACTCTGCGCAACAGTACATGAACCCGTATGCGCAATCCGTCATTGCAAACCAGCAGCGCGATGCACAGCGGCAAGCAGACATTGCCGGGACACAACGTGGCGCTCGCGCTGCCCAAGCCGGTGCTTTTGGCGGGTCTCGTCAAGCGATTGAGAATGCTGAAGCTGCTCGTAACTTGGCGTTGCAGAAAGGCGATATTGAAGCTACTGGTATGCAAAACGCGTACAGCCAAGCACAACAGCAGTTTAATGCCGATCAAGCAAGACAGTTAACTGCGCAGCAGTCCAATCAACAAGCTGGGCTTCAGACTGGAACGCAGAACCTTAGCGCAGCTCTGGGCGTTCAGCAACTTGGCGCTCAAACTGGTCTGCAAACATCTTTGGCAAACTTGTCTTCAGAGCAACAAGCCAATGTCCAGAACCAAGCAGCGCAGTTGCAAACGCAAGGAATGAATTCGCAACAAGCTATGCAAGCTGCTTTGGCTAACCAACAGGCCGGTATTAACACGGGGCAGTTCAACGCAACAAACGCGTACAACACTGGGCTACAGAATGCGCAAATGCGCCAGCAAGCAGGGCTTTCAAACCAAGCAATGCAAGGGCAGTATGGTTTGCAGCAAGGACAATTCCGGCAAGGGGCGAATACGCAAAACGCGCAACAAGCCTTGCAAGCTTCCTTGGCAAACCAACAAACTGGTTACAACGTAGGCGCTCAGAACCTACAGTCCATGCTTGGCACACAGCAATTAGGTGCGGGGCAAAATCTGCAATCGCAACTGGCGAATCAACAGGCAGGGATGACTGCGCAGCAAGCAACAGAAGCTTCTCGTCAATACGGAGCTGGCCTTGGTATGCAAGGACTTCAAACAGGTCTGTCAGCAGCGGGCCAATTGGGTCAGCTTGGTCAAAATGCGTATGGGCAGCAAATGGGTATTACTCAGTTGCAGGGGCAGTATGGCGCTCAACAACAGGCTCAACAACAGCAAGCACTTAATCAAGCTATTCAAGACTACTCTAATGCGCAACAGTATCCACTTATGCAGTTGGGCACAATGTCCAACATGTTGCGTGGCTTACCTATGCAAGCTCAAACTACACAGCAGTACGCGGCGGCTCCTAACCCTATCACCCAAGCAATTGGCGCAGCGGGTGCTGGGGCGTCTCTGTACAACGCGTTTAAGGCAAAAGGCGGCGTCATTAAAGAATATGCCAAAGGTGGAATTCTGTCTTACGACGTAGGCGGGGAAATTGAGAGTGATCTTTCCAACATGGATGAGTCGGGTCTACAAAGACAACTTAAAGAATCGTCTAGCCCGTCAGTCAAACGTATGGCGCAACGCATCTTGCGTGAACGTCAGTTGGAAAAACAACCTCAACGACCTAGCTATGCTGGCGGCGGCATTATTGCGTTTGCTGAAGGAGATAAAGTTGAAGAACCCACTGCTTCAGAACTGTTGCAGCAACGCGTGATGCAGGGTAAGCCCACTGGGGACATAGTGCCTCAACCGTTAGGTATTGCCCAAGCTGCCCAAGCTGCGCCGCCCCCTGCTCCAAAGCCTCCGCTTACTTCATTGCAAGCAGCACAGGCCGACCCTGACATACCAGATGTAATGAAAGGGCAAATCTCCGACCTGCAAACTAGGGCAGACCGTTCTATACCGGACATCATGAAAGAAAAGCAGGCTGCTTACGAAGCAGCAGGCGTGGCACAACGCGACCCAGAAGCACGCGCTAATCTGATGAAGGAACGCGCCAATGCTGAAGATGAAGCCAAGCGCAATAGGTATTTGCAAGCCGCTGCGTTTTTTGCGCGATGGGGTTCAACCCCCGGCTCAACTCTAGCTGCTGGCTTGACTGCGGTCAGGGATCGAGTACCTGATATTGTTGAAGGTGAAAAAGAAGCCAAAAAGATTCGCATGGAGATTAACAAGTCTATTGCAAGTCTTGATGAGGCGACTCGTCTTGAAACAATAGGCAAAATTGACGCCGCTGCGGCAGTTAAAGAAAAAGATGCTGAGAAGATGCAAACGCTTTTCTTTAAGTTGTCTGACATTGAAATGCAGAACAAGAAAGAAGCTGCTGCTCAGAAGAAAATGGAAACACAAGAAGCGCTTAAAGATAAACGTGAAGAAGCAAAAGATACACGTTACGCTAAGCTGCATACAGATATTACGCAGATGAAGATCGACGCAGATAAAGAAAATAATAAAATTTTGGCTGGGTATCGCGCGGCGGATAAAGCAGAAGCAAACACTGATAGGTTACTTTCAATTTACAGATCCGCGCAGGATGCAAAAGGAACTGCTGAGCAACGAATTGGCAATATCATGAAGACTGAGGAATACCAAAGGGCTTTGGCTGACTCTAGTACACCAATAGATGCAAATACTTCTGACGCATCTAAGAGATTACAGGCCAATGCTGCGCAGGCATTAAAAGAATTTAAAGATTCCTTTACGACCATGCGGGATACAGCAGATAAAACTGTGTCAATCATGGAAGAGCGTCTTCGCGCAAAGAAAGTTGATATTCCAAGCACCAAAAAATCGGGTGACCGACCTTCTTTAGATGACCCTAAACTCCAAAAATAAGGAATTGTCATGGCGCTTGATGTAGAAAAAGCAAAAGCGGCTGGTTATTCTGATGCGGAGATTGTTGATTACCTTTCAAAATCATCGACGTTAGATGTAGATAAAGCACGCAAAGCTGGATATGGTGATGTTGAACTTATTCAGCATCTGAGTAAAGCTGCGCCTGCTACAACTACTGCTCCGCTTGTGCCTGTTAAACCACCTGAGCCAAGACCAGAAGACCAAAACGTTTTCCGTCAGTTTGCAGACGTCCCCCTCAAAGTAGGGTCAGGCCTTGTTACAGGCGTGCGCATGGTGGCAGATGCTTTTGGTGCAGACACGGGTGTGTCTAAAACTCTCCGTGGTGTAGAAGACGAGATTGCTGCCTTGTATAGCGCACAGTCTAAGAAGGACAGCCGCGAGATTGCACGCATCATGAAGGAAGCTGAAGATAAAGGCATCCTTGACCAAATGGTTGCAGGCGCAAAAGCAATGTCAGTTGCTCCGGTTGATATTCTTTCCAACGCTTTAGGAACTAGCGCCCCAGCGATTGTTGCTGGTTTGTTGACTACATTGACAGGCGGTGCGCCGCTAATAGCTACAGGTGTTGGACTTGGTACAGGCGCGATGATGGGCGCGGGCACTGTTAAGAGTGCAATATACGACGCCACCAAACAAGTTTTAACTGAAAAGACCAAGATGACACCGGAGCAGATCGAAGCTGCGGCGGTCAAGGCGCAAGAGTATGGCGGTGATAACTTAGACCAAATTTTGATTGGAGCAGGCCTTACTGCTATTGGCTCAGTCACAGGTGCAGAACCCGCTATTGCAAGACAGCTCGCTAAAGATATTGTTGGGCGATCAGTACGTACAGAAGCAGAAAAAGCTGCTGGTAAAACTGCTGTTGGCGCAGCAGTCAAAGAAGCCGCAGCAAAAGAAACAGCTCTTGCAGCCGAGCGCGGTGTCATTAAACAAGGCACGATCACAGCGGGTAAAGAATTTTTAGGTGAAGCCGCTGAAGGCGGGCAAGAACAGATGGCGCAGAACATTGCGCAGCAACGCCAAGGGTTTGATGTGCCCACCATGCAAGGTGTTGTCAGTCAAGCCACGTTGGAAGGCATGGCGGGTCTTGGTATGGGTGCGTTTGGTGGCGGGCGTGAGGCGTATAAAGCCAAGCGTGAGATAGCTGCCGACACTGCGACAAAGCAAGATCTTACAAACTTCACCACAGCTGATGAAGATATAAAAGCCAAGCCGCCTGAGCCTACGGCAGAGCAACTTGCACTGATAGACGCTGACACAAGGACTACGAGAGAAGAAGCGCCTCCTGTGGCTACAACCCCCGCAGAGCCAACAGTACAAGAAGACGCAAAAACACTTAAACAATTAGATCGTAAGTTAGCTGCGGCTGAAAAACAGTTGCGTATAGATGAAAATTTAACATCCGGTGACCCTAAGATACAAGCGTCTAGAGACAAACTTGCTGGAGTAAAAGTTGAGTACGATCAGCGTGCAGCTGAAATTTATGCGAGGCGCAACGCAAGAGCTGCGGATCTACAAGCAAGGAGCGACGCAAACGTTGCTGCTTTACAAGCTGAAGGAGCACCAAGTGGAACTGACAATGTACCAAGTGGAGCAGGCACTAGCGTGGATGAGTCAGCCACTGCTGACGTCAATGCCCCCGGAATTAAAGACGATACCGTCGGAGGTGTGGGAGGAGCTGGAAAGCCTGCTGATGCAGATCTGGCTGGAGAGAAGACACAACCCTCTACACTGACTCCTGAGACACAAACTGAGATTGATAACCGCCGCGACGAAATTCTGAATTTGATTGAGGATGGAGCGCCCACAAGAAAAATTAACGCTAAGCTTGGGTTCCTTAATCGGTTGGAAGAACAACATGGCTTAGAGCCATTCAAACCGTCTGGCGATGGCCTGCCTGCCAAGGATAAACATGTCAGCGTGCAAAAGCTGATTGACCAAGGTAAGCAAGCAACTGCAAGCCCCCAAGATACTGCCCCTGCCTTCCAAGTAGCAGGGTCAAGTCCTGTAGCAATCCGGGCTGCTATGGACTTTGCTGGCAAGTATGAGAAGCGGGCAGAGAAAGAACGCACAGATTTACTTAAGAAATCTCTAGGCGAGTCAACACCAAACATAACAGTCAAACCTGTTGTTATTGAAAACTATAAAGCCAAGCGCGAAGAAATAAACGCCGCTGCGGATGAACACAATGCCACTCGAGAGAAGCTTGCTGGTAACTTAAAAAACACCATGACCGCTCTGAAAGAAACAGAGTTTGAATCAGAACGTGTTGATGACCAACTTGAGGCAGCCAAACTTAAAGGTGATGACAAAGCTGTTTTAAAACTTGGTGAACAAGCCAACGAGATAAACAGGCGTGCTGAAGATCTGGTGCAACAAGCTACTGACGCGGAAAAGGCGCTTAAAGAACACGGGGGTACAAAATACAAACTCCCTAACTGGGACAAGGGAATCACGCCTGTTCAAAAAGAAGTCTATTTAGAGAACATTCTTAAAAATACGCCAAAAGAACATCAGACAGCTGCACAGGCGCTGTTAGATTACAACCGTAAGCAAGGTATTGAAAGCGGTGAAGGTGAAGGCACACTTGACCGGCAAGAACAGCGCCTTATTAAAGGCTATGAAGACAACCGCGAAGCCACAAGCAAAACTTTTGGGTTTAAGTTTCCTGAATGGAACAAGCTATCCAATCTTGCAAAGGCAGCATACTTTAAAGAAGTCGCTAGAAACGTTGGCTTGCAGCAGGATGTGGGCTTTGCAAAGGTTGCGGAACAGATCATCAAAGACGACAAGAGTCTATCTACCACCAAAAAGGCTGAAGCGCTGGCGCAAATTGGCAAGCATCAACGCCGGGTGCAGATTGAAGCCAAACGAAATCAACGTAATCTGGAGCGCTTAAACAGAGACTACAACCGCCGCGCAGTGCTGGGTATTGGCAAAGGTGTGTTCCTGCCTGACAGCATTGTGCAGATGATTAAGGACAACAATGTACAGGGTGTCCTTCAGTACTTGAGAACAAACAAAGATGTGGGTGGCCCACACAAGAAGGTGTTCAAAGCGTTGGCGCAAGCACTGTTCAGCATGAAACTGAACGTCAAGATTGAGTTGGTAGATTCACTGCCCGAAGGACGCTTGGCGGAATATGACCCATCCTATAAAGATCCTGAGACTGGTCAGTTGGGTCTTATATCAGTGACGCCAGAAGGCTTGACTGCGCATACAGTCTTGCATGAGATTATTCACGCAGGCACACTGAAAGTCTTATACAAGTTCATCAAGGGCGACATTAAATCCTTGACCCCAGAACAGATAGATGCCTGTGAGCAGTTGCAGGACATCATGGAGGAGACCAAGGAAGCTCTTGGGGACTCCCATGTAGAGGCATATAAGAACCTGATTGAGTTTGTTGCGTATTCACTGACAGATAAAACTTTGCAAGATGACTTAGCTGGGTTCGAGTCTGCAAAAGCCATAGCTACAACAATCTTGCCTGAAAGAAAAGGCGCATGGTCACAGTTCAAGATGGCTATTGTGGGCGTGCTGGATTTGGCGAAGGTTTATTTCAACCAGAACAAAGCCGAAGGCTCTAACAAGAAGACATGGTCTGTAGATAAGAATGCGCCTGTCAACTACTTCTTAGAAGTCTCAGCGGCAATGGAAGACATTTTGTCTCCGCAAGATGAGCAGATCTACCTACCTAAGAATTTGGCGGCAAAGAACAAGCAGAAGCAGCCACGCATTGGGGGCATGAACGATCCCGCTAATCGTAGAGCCTACGAGTTGAGCGAGAAAGAATACCCGGGGTCTAAGGTTGTTAAGGCCATCAAAGACTTGGGGACTGTGCAAGGGTGGAGAAATAAAGCTACGGCTTTTGTGGACACAACCTATGAGGCTGGCAGCTTAGAACGTAGAGCAGATCTTGGTGGCAAGATCATTCGAGACATGTCTGGCGCTTTCAATAATTTTGCTGAACACATGGTGCTGGCTACGGGTGAAAAACTTCAATACCTGACGCACTACCTTGACGTACCACTCACGAATCTGAAACAGTCTTTTAGTGACTTCATGAAGGTCTCTGGTAAAAAGTTTGAAGATGCCATGATTGACATCCACATGTTTGGTGAGATGTTCCATGAGCCGGAACGCCGCGAAGCTTTGTGGGTTCTGAGTGTGCCCCTTGAAGATACCAAGAAGATTCCGGGACAGTCGGTCAGCGCGGCAGATAGGCGCGTGCAAATTGCTGGTGATCGTAGTAAAAGCATCCCCGGCCTGATTGACCAAGTAAATCTGACACCTGCACAGCGCACCAAGCTTTGGGATGAGTTGACATGGCTGGCAAACAATCATGCTTCAGTCACTGGGTATACACCCCGTGAAGATATTAAGAGAGGCATTGACCCTAAGAAGCCGAATTCTTTGCAGGCGCTGAACAAAGACAATGCGTTGTACAACGTGCTGGGTATTGACCAAAAAGAAGTAGACCTGCGTAAGCAGGAGTTTGATGCGCTGCCTAAAGAAGAGCAGGATGCCATCATGAAGGTTTTTGCGTCTTCCAAAGAATTAGCTGATGCGACAAAAGAACTGAACAAGATTGGTAACTACTGGTCATTCCCTGTGGACAACATCACAGGTATGTACAACTATCAGTTTTATATGCCATTCAAAGGTCTTTCCAAGAATGAGATGGAAGAACAGCTTGACCCAGAAAGTATTGGGCAAGGGCGTGTTGGTACAGATAAGGGGAGCAAGGGTAAGGCGCTGCAAGAGATTGCGCACCCAACCTATGGACGCTTTGCTGTGTCAGATAACCCGCTTCTGCAACTCATGTCTGATGGCTATAGGGGTGCAGACCGTGCGGGTCGGCGTAACTTCTCTCAAGCGATCAAGAACGCATTGCCAAAGAGCGAGTTCAATCCCGATGGCACAGGAATCATCAGGGGTGAAATTGCCAAGCACATTAAATTTGAAGAGCGCGAAACTGTTGACCTTGGTAAATTCAAGGGCGGCTCAAACATTTTCCATTACAACCCAGATGGGTCTATCGACATAATCCGTATCCACGACAAGAAGTTGTTGGAGGCACTGCGTTACTCATTTAAGAATGAGAACCCCCTGCTTGATTTGGCGAACGACATCACTGGCTGGATAGGTGCGCAGCACACCCGCTACAACGTCAACTTTGCGCCAAAGAACTTCGTGACTGATATGTTCACCAACGCTTGGAACATGGGTGGTGGCAAGATGGGGCCGTTGTCTGCCCCCAAATACATTGGTCTGGTAGCTGGGCGTGTGTTGCAGAATGGTTTGGGTAAAGCGTGGGAGATTGCTTCCTTAAATGAAAAGGGCGATGCTGGTAGCCAAAAGATAATGAACGACAGCGCCAGCAAAGACCCGTTCGTGCGCGACATGCTTGAGTTAATTAAGTACGGCGGCAAGACTGCCTACATTGAGAGCTTCTCAATCAAGAACAATACAGAAAAACTCCGGGCGTTAAAAACCAAAGGCTGGGTAGCTAGTACCAAAGAGAGTATTGATGCCCTGTTGGATACGTGGAGCAGCATGTTTGAATTGACAAGCCGCACCGCTGCATACGCTATGTTCAGAGAGTATTACTACAAGAAGAACTTAGACAAGAGCATGTCGGACACGGAGGCTTACAGAGCCGCTTGTACGCAGGCTGCGGCTGAAACCAAGAACTTGACCAACTTTGAAAAGGTCGGTACTTATGGTCGTGAGCTTGGTGCAGCGTATATGTTCATCCGACCTTCCGCAATCAGTGCCACACGCGCAGTTGAGACCGTCGCCCCTGCTTTCACTTTTTTGTCTACAGCAGAAAGGCACATGCCTGATGTTGTCAGGAATGATCCCAAGGCCAGAGAAGAGTACATAAAGAACTTCAAAGAACTGCGCACAAATGCACAGATCATGTCTGTTGTTCTCATGGCTTCTGGCTATGCCACTTACTTGATGGCAATGATGATGGCTCCTGATGACGAGTGGAAACGTAACAGTGTGCGATCTGACAACATGCAGCAGTGGACTCGCAATGCGCGTTTCCATATCCCCGACAGCGTTGGCCTCGGCAAAGATATTGTTATCCAGATACCTTGGGGCTTTGGTCTTGGGGCATTCCCTGCCATTGGTGCGCAGATTGGTGCTATGGCGCACGGACAGACCTCGTTTAAAGACGGCATGGGCAACATCCTCGGGTCTATCTTGACAGATTCGTTCCTGCCTATTCCTATCTCAAAGATACCTCTGTCAGAGCAACCATTGAAGTGGGCGTTTGATTCCGTAGTACCTTCTACATTGCGTCCAATCTCCGAATACATCATGAATATGAATGGTATTGGGCAGACAATCAACAGCGCTACGCAACGTAGGTTTGGCGATGCGTTCACAGGTGGTGACAGAATCCCTGAGGTATACAAAGATTTTAGTAAGTGGCTATACAACAAGACTCAGGGTGCTTGGGATCTTTCCCCCAACACTGCGTATTTCTTTGCTAATAGCTATGTTGATGGTATAGCCCGTATTGGTGAGATGGGCTACAACTGGATTGATTTGGCGAAGGGTGAAAAAGCTTTTAATCCAAAGACTGACTTGGCATTGCTTGGATCTTTCTTTGGGTCAAAATCAAACGTCGATGCGCGGGAATTTACATCTATTCAAGACAAGATAAAAGACTTGGACACCCGACTGAAGACACTGAACAAAACCAACAGGGCTACAGCGGCTGAGTTCAGAGCAGACAACCCCGGCGTAGAGAGTGCCATCAGTGTCTATAACCAGCAAGTGGCGCGGCTTGACAAGATCCGTAAACGCGCAAATGATATTCGCACGATGGACATACCTCCCATTGATAAGCAAGAACTGCTGCGGTTAAACATCCTGCAACAGAACATGCTCAAGCATGAGATCATTGCGCGACTCAAAGGGTATGGCATTGAGCCTTAACGGATGCGCCACGTGCGCACTCCGATGTGATCTTCTTTGACGACGATGTAAGACTTGACCCTAATACCGGCACGTTTTGCGCCGCTGTCGATTGAGTAGATCATCTCAGCAAAGCGAAGGGTGGGGACAAAAAAACTGTCCCCTACCTCCATAACTTCAAACGGAAACGCCCAGTCTGGCTCAGGAACCATTGAGCAGTTCACTCGGGATCTCTGTCCTGAACCAGTACAGATATGCTGGATCGGTGCTGATAGCGCTCTTCCAGCCTGTGGTCAGTCGTCCCTTCTTGTCATCGAACAGTACCTTGCGTTCCCGCATGTCTGCCTCAAACTCCCGTGCGCCGATCATGCGCTCTGACAGGTACTTCTTGAACTCGGACTTGGAGACTTGCAGAAGATTTTCTTCGCTGACGATACGGGCAACGATCTGGCCCCGGGGTTCCATTGTGGTCTTGCCATCTTTAAGCACAAGAATGTTCGCCATGTTCTTGTTGATGAAGTCACCAAGCAGGGATTGGTAGTCTGTGAAGTTGACCCGCACCACTGTCTCTCTGATGTCGATCATCTGCTGGATAACCTTGGGATAGATACGCTCAATATCGTAGCCTGTCATATTGATCTCGTTGGCGATTGCCGCCCCTGTGAAGTTCGCCGCCACAAGGTTCTGGTAGAAACGGTACTCGCTGTAGTTACCGAAGTCCTTCAAGAATCTTGTCTCCCATTCCTTGATCCGATCCAGTACGTACTGGTCACCTTCCATCACGACGTGGCGCATAAATATCGGGCCAGCGTGTCCGTAGTTAAATCGGAACGCATCGAAGATCTTTGGCCCCAGTGTGCCGTCCTGCTCAAGCAAATGCGGCTTTCTCATGGCAAGCTCAATCAGTCGGGCAGCTTCGCCGTCAAGGCTCATCTTCTTAGATTCCAATATGCCATAAAGCCCGTGGTTCGATGTAAGCACAGCGATCAGCGAGGCGGACATCTCATACTCCCGTTCAGCGTTGACCGAACTCTGCATTCTGATCTTGGCTTTGCCGTGAGAGATACCGTGGATCAGGTTGCCCAACTCCTCAGCCTTCTTGTCACCCACCTCGTCCAGACCAAACATCAGGTTGTGCAGGCCAAGGTAGCGCCCCGTCAATCCGTTGTCAGTAGCCTTGACCACACTCAGATCCTTGGGATGCCCAAACACGCTCAAGCCACCATACATTGCGCCTGTCTTGCCATTGCCAGACTTGCCAGTAAGGCTCATAACCACGCCCGAAGTGGACGTATACGGCATCAATGGAGAACCAAACCCACTCATGGCGGCAAATGCGTGAAGTTCAAACTCTGGGTTGTTCAAGAAGTCTATCGACTCACGCCAACGCTGTAACGTGCCATGCTGTGTCAGGTGCTTGGCTATGCCCTTGACGAACGGTGAAGACGGCGCATCAATGATCTCGCCCTTGTATGTGATCTCTTTCTTGCCGATCACAAAGCTTCGTCTATCCCACTCGGGGTCTGTACGCTCTTGCGTCCACCCCATCTGCATACGCATCAAAAGCGCTTTGTCGGTTGTCTGCATGAATTGTCCCCATTTAACGATGTAGTTCATAAGATGTTGGTCATGTGCTGAGTTGAAGAAAACGCCATTGCTCGACATGATGGCCTTGAAGGCTTCCTTGGCATAGACATGCTTCATTGGAAGTAGAAACTCACGGTGTCCGTCTTTGGGTAATTCAAGACGCATCTGTAAGCATTCGCCTTCGTGTGGGCTGACCATACGAACGACGGGGTAGAGGTTGTTTGCAAGGATGAGGATTGGGTCGTCTTGGTGCTTCACGCCTTTCTTGTCAACCTTGGGGGCTGGGACAAAGTAAATACCGCCGTGCTGTCCCCGCACGTAGGGCATCAGAAATTCTGGGAAATCAGGAAGCGCTTGGGTATCCGATACTTCCCATACTGATTCCTCCTTATTTGCCTTGGCGGGTGTGAACTCTCGAGCAAGAGTGATGGGGCTGATGATGTTGCCTCTGTGCTGACATCCTTCGCATCGCTCGGGGTAGTTGTCGATGAACCAAGCGCAGGTGCGTGGAGCAGGAAAGCGACTTGCTTTTTCTTCTGTTTTTGCATGGTTGTAGTCAGGGTGATCCTCAGATAATTCATGTATGGCAGTAGCGCCGTCATCACAAAATTTGGCTATTGATAGCCCAGCGAACCACATAGGTTCTTCTAAAGTCTGTGCGTTCTCGCATATAAATTTAATCTGTGCGCATCCACCTTCATCGTCTATGCTTTTTTGCGCCAGCACTGAGAACTTGCGGGGGAAGTTATCTGCCTTGAGCAATGCCTTGGTGTCTTCATCCAAGCCTTTGGGTACGCTTGCAAGAATATCCTCCATCTCAGGGGATCTAGGTTCTACCACTACAACTTCGCTTTTCTCGCCCAACAGAAATGCTTTGAACTCGTTCCAGCTGTAAACATGAATCTCATCACTGATGACTGACGTGGGGCGTGGTATTCCTGTCTTGTAATTAAATGTCTCGGGACACCGCATGATCCGTGCGGCATCTGCTGTAACTACGGGGTCAATGGCGATGTGCTGTAGGCAAAGTGCTTTGAACACTTCTGCGGCTGGCTTCCATTCATCCTTGGGGATGTCTGTGTCCATGATCCAGTAAGCGTGTATCCCGCCACCTGAATCAATCACCACTGGGTCTGGTAGGTTCGCTTCCCCTTGCAGTTTGTACAACGCTACGTGGGCAGCTTCTTTACTGTCGTACTCCTTGCCTTCACCTACATCAAGATCAATGAAGAATGATCTGACAAACAAACAATCATCTGCTTTACGGCTGTATCCTTCAAATGTCCCCAGTGCTACAAATACATCTGCATCCTTCTTTTTGAGTTTTTCAATTTCTTCAAATACGCCGTCGAGTGTCTCCGCAAACCGATTTGCCATTCTTCTTTGATGCAAACCACTAACACAGTAGACACCCTGACTTGGCAATGCTTTCTCGTAGAATTGTTTTAACATGTCTCGCCAGAGTTGAAAAGAGCGAGGCTATGCTCGCTCTGGTTGATGATGTCGGGGTTGCCCCCGTTTAGTTCTTGTCGAATGACCTCCCGACCATTTCTTCAAGATAGGCTTTCGCCTGTGCATTGCTCGTCGCTGGAAGAATACCCTTTGCGGTATCGCTCTCAATGAGGTCTGTGATAGCTTCAAGCTTCAGCATGTTTTTGTGTCGGATATGACCGCCACGGAACCAACTGTAGACCGTCATCCGAGTCACTTCCAACGCATATGCTACATACTTTGCGGGCAGGTTTCCCTTCACGCAGGCATTAGCTAGGGCAATCCCTACTCTATTCGGGTTTGCCTTCTCCAACTCATCAAGGAACGGTTTACTGTATGTCCGTGGCATCCTTACTCCTTACTTCTTAGACCATTTTTTAACAACATCCGAGATGTCTTTTTCATCGGCGGCGGGTTTGGTTGATGCAACCTTCGTGGGTTCTGGCACTTGCTCAGGCTGTGCAACTTCCACCTCGCCAGCAACATCCACCTGATAGACGTTCATCTTGACAGCGGCTTCAGCGGCAGGGCTTTTCGCTTGACGTGCGATGGTTTGCAAGTCTTCGTCTTCCACCTTGCCAGCGGGACTGAACAGAACCTTTGGCGTAGGAGATTTCGTATCGAAGGCCATCTTGGTAATTACCCTACCAGCGCTGACGTTGTGTGACGCAAGATGCTGGATGTAAGGACGGAATGGGAATCGACCGTTGTCTTCTTTGCCGAAGGCAGACGTAGCTGGCAGAACCAACTGCATCACGTCACCAGCCGGATCATTGGGTAACACCACGGCAGTGCGCCAAGACAGGCGGCAAGCTGTACCAGAACCGCCTTGACCAGAACCTTTGACGGCCTTGTCACAGTCTGCGCACTTGCTTGCTACGGGAGCCTTGACATCTGCATCGGGTGTCTCGGAGTCTGTTGACCAGCAGTTCGGGCTGATCTTCTGGCCTTCCTGATACACACCCTCGTAGAACATACGGGATGCTTTGTGTGCCATCTTCACAAAGATGACGTTCATGTGGCGGTCTTCGATCGCACCGATTTCCTTGCCACCAGAATATTTGCGGAACACGCCGCCTTTAATCGAGATGCGTTTGTTGGAACGCGCACCGCCTGCTACGGCGAGTGTGTCTTCATCCAAGCCCTCAACGGGAACCATTGCACCACTGAACATTGTTGCGAGATCTGTACTCATTTGATTTTCCTTGTTTACTAAACTGACTGATTAATTCGAGGGTTTACGCACGGTGATCGTGAATTCCCTCATTACATTCACTCCGGGCGGCAAGCCATCGGCTGTGCGTTCCTTAATGAATTCCTTGAAGTTGCCCTGATGGATACGTGCTTCCAACAGATCAACTGCCTCGTTCTCCAACACAAACTTTCTGAAGCTTTCGCCATCAGCTACGGTGAAGCGTTCGTTCAATTTGCGAATCACTGTGCCGTTGTTTGTGCGGATGCTCTTGGCATTGCTCTCATTGCAGGTCACCATGAAGTTCTGCTCAAGGACTTTCATCTCATCCTCAAGCGCCCTGTCTTCGACTTCCCACTCAGCTTTCATCTTCTCACGTGCTGAACGTATTGTCAAGTATACCTTGACTAATTCATCCAGTTTTGTGTCTTCAATTTCTTCGACTGCGCTCATATCCCCAACTCCTGTTTGTAAAGATCGACCAACTTCTCATGCGAATCCACCTTGCCTTGAAGCATCTGGTACACCCTGCGCTCAACCTCCGCGCCCTGTAGATGCACCACCGTCATACTATTTACCTGCCCAACTCGGTCGATACGGGCAATACACTGTATGTACGTTTCCACGCTCATGACAGGCGACCAAAACACCACTGTGTCAGCGGCAGTCAGCGTTACCCCATGCGAGGCGGCTTGTGGCTGAATGACCAAAACACGTGGATCCTTTGCGGTTTGAAACTTGTTGATAATGTCAGACCGCACCTTTGCACTGACGCTTCCTTCTATGATTTCATTTGTTACCCCCTGTTGATTTAAATGCCGTGCAACCAACTGGATGGTGTGGCTGTACGGTACGAACACAATGACCTTATTATTGGTCTCATCAATCACCTCCATCAAGGCATTGAGCCTTGGAGATACATCGAACTCAATGACTTCCCTGTCGTCTGTATAGACAGCGCCACCAGCAATCTGCAACAGCTTGGTGAGCTTCGCCGCCGCATTGACAGCACTGACTGTTTCTCCCACTGCCTCGATGAGCAGTTGGTCTTTCAACACCTTGTAGTATTTGGAAGCTTGCGGTGACAGCGGTATCTCTCTGGTCTGGTACATCACCGTAGGCAAGTCAAGACACTGAGCCTTCTCAAACCGAATGGCGGGTTGCAATGCGTTGAACACATCCTGCTGTGAAGTCGCCTTGGGAACCCACTTGAACGGCGTTACTTGGTGCATTACTTTGTCACGCCACGATGTCATGTACTTGGGCACACCGACGGGGTTGACCAGCTTCGCCAAGCCAAACGCATCCATTGGAGACTGTGAGGCGGGTGTGCCTGTCATCATCCAAAGACGGGTTGAGG
>Ga0114980_10001741_pt1 | contig 15475 bp, 19 predicted proteins | sample S_140806_EF_Meta_FD_87018 | JGI IMG/M metagenome (GOLD analysis project Ga0114980, IMG submission 87018) | Freshwater microbial communities from Lake Simoncouche, Canada to study carbon cycling - S_140806_EF_MetaG | ecosystem: Environmental > Aquatic > Freshwater > Lake | place: Lake...
ACAGTGTCAAGTACAGTGTCAAGTACAGTGTCAAGTACAGTGTCAAGTACAGTGTCAAGTACAGTGTCAAGTACAGTGTCAAGTACAGTGTCAAGTACAGTGTCAAGTACAGTGTCAAGTACAATGTCAAGTACAGTGTCAAGTACAGTGTCAAGTACAGTGTCAAGTACACCAACTTCTAGTATATTTATAAATGATGTATTGGATGGTCATAATAATGAGCGTATATTAACTGAGGGTTTAAAAAATTTAACTTGGAGTGATGATATGTATAGTTCGTCAAAGTTGTGGTCGGATAATTTAGCGAGTCGTGGTTGTGTATTAGAACATTTTTTAGACAATGCGAACAGGCAGAATTTATATGGTATATATGGTACAAAGAATGCAGATATATCGAGGGCGATAGAGATGTGGATAGATGAGAAAAGTATGCTTGATAAACCTGGGGTGACATTTGAGGAGATAGGACATTATTTGAATATAGTAGCGGAGGGTATAGAGGGTGTTGGTTGTGCAATTTCTAGCGGGGATAATTGTGCAGTAGTGACATGTAATTATAAATAGTTAATTATGTAAAAAAAAAAATATTTATAATTAATAAGATGCAAAATTACACATCAGATGTGGAAATGATCCCTGTAAGTCTTGAAACAAGGGTTGTACCATCACGTGCGGAGACGGGAGTATCGTCATTGGTTGCTAGTACTCCAGTGCAATTAGCTGATACGACGGAATTAAAGACATTTATATATGATTGGGCAAAAAAATATGAAGGAGGCAATGTGAAAAATGCTGTAATAAGATTTAAAAAAGTAATAAGCGCTATTGTAGAAAATTTGAGTACAGAGGAGATGATAATAATGAAGGAGTTTTCGTCATTTATAATAAAATATAATATAAAGACTGAAAATTTTTTTTATCTTTTTAATACGATATTAAAACCATTGGAAACATTATATGGGAATTCTCATTATTATTTACCTGACAGTGGCGAGCAGATAAAGGAACTTTGTATAATGTTTGGTGATATATTCACAAATCATAAAAAATATATAAATAACTTGTTTATTGTCGAAAAAATTATTCCTGTGACTTCTGTGAATGGCAAAGCATTTGTTATAAATACAAAGCAACCAAATATAAACAATGCATTAAGGAATAAATTATTGGTAGTAAAAGTTGCATTAAATAGCGAATCAGATTCTTTATCATATGAATATTATATAGGAAGATTTTTAAATATATTAAGAGTTGAGAATATAACAGATGTTTTTGCATTAATGTATGGACGTTTTAAATGTAATTATAATATAGTTAAACCTGGTGATGAATTATGTCAAACGATAAGCAATGTAGATAATAACAAGGTACATATAATAACAGAGTATGTAAGGAATGTATCTACAGAGAAAAATATAAGCTTATATAATTTTATAAATGAAAGATTCGGTACGAATATTGGTTTACAACCTGATGTCATATTTCAAAATTTATTAAGAACAAATATAATAATAAAAGGTATAATAGAAATACTATTAATGTCATTACAAGGAGCACAGGATAGGTTGAATTTTACACATTATGATTTACATTTAAATAATATATTAATAATAGAACACGCACAGAAAAAAAAATATTTTGTAGGATACAACAGTGTTGAAGTACACTATATGCCACATATAATAGATTATGGACGGTGTTATATAAATCCAAGTCAAGTATTAGACCAGTATAAAGAATTATATGATAGAACGGATATTATTTATATGGATGACAATAGAACCATATATACATCATTTGAGAAAATGCAGACAATATGGGCAAAAACATTTGTTTCAAAAGAATATTTAAGTGTAGAAAAAATGGTTGAAGAATATATGTCAAATAATATAAAAGATTATATAAATAAAAATTTTGGAGAGGAGATTAATACAAAACTAGAAGAAAAAAAAAGAGAGATTGAAAAAGATACAGAAGAAGCTATAAAGAAGGGGGATATTAATAAAAAAACAGGAGATTTTTATAAAAAGAAACAATATGAAAAATTTGAAAGCGACTTGTTTATGAAATATAAAAAGAACTCATATAAAAATTTTAGAAGAAACGTGTATGAAACATATGTAGGAAATGAAACTATGGATATAACAAGGGAGCAGAAGAACGCATATTTTCCAGAAGGAAGTTTAAAAAGACGCCCAGACAATATATACGTATTACCACATACAACACCAACAAAACCGCATAGTCAACACGATATGTTTAAAGTAGTTATGTCTATATGTAATCTAATGATATATAATCTAAAGATTGTACACGAAAAGAAAATGTTAACCGAAGATAAATGTCAAGTCTTAGCAGAAAAGTGGAATGAAATACGGGACTATTTAAAAGAAGAATTTCCTATATATGCAGAAAAAGGTTCTATGTTATTTAAAGAAATAAGAAATAACGTACCAAATCCTAAGACATTATTATACGAGTTGACAAAAATTTTTGATAAACGGAATATGGGGAGGGTTATGACGGGTGGAGGTGTAGGTGGCATTAAAAAAAATGAAATAGAATCGGAAAGTGAAAATAGTTTAAAAATGAATCAGCTCAAGGACGTAAAGGACATTCCGAAGATGTATTATTCAGTGGTGACGGATGATGAATATAATAAATATATAGAAAACGAGATTAAAAAAATGCTTGCAAAAAAAGACAGGTCTGAAATGACTGAATTCGAGCTTAAAGCGGAGGCGGGATTAAAGAAACTTTTTAAAGAAAAAAAGTAAGAAGTATAAGTAAGAAATATAAATAAGTAGTTTAGAGTAAATTAAATAAAAGATCATTATAATAAAATAGTGATCTTTTATAATTAAATACACAATTATATATTAAATTAATTTTTGAGCTGTTGGTGGAATTATTAAATTAGTAGTTGAATTAGCAACTGTAATTAGTTTTTTTTCAGTAGGAGGAACCATTATATTTTTAGGGATGGTCATATTATTTGAGAGATTTTGTAATTTGTCTTTTATTTGATGTATTTCATTAGAAAATAAATCTTGTATATTTACATCTTTATTTTTAAATTTTTCTATAGCTATTTGTAAAATAGTATATTTAATAACGTTGAGATCAGTAAAAATAGTTTCTTGTAAAATAAATCGTAAAAACAAATATAAAGTAATAAGAATAAAAATTGTAGTAAAAACAGTTTGATTAATGTGATGTAAATTATAAAAGGTCTTTTTAGAAAGTAAGAAAAGAACAATAGATGTTAATAGAAAAATATAAAGTAATTTATTATATATTTGTTTTTGTATAACAGATGTTTTTTCTTGTGATATTTTATCATTTGCAAATTGATTTAATTGTGATAAAATAAATGTTTCATCAAATAAATCATTAGATAGTTCATTAATGATATGAGTTTTATGATTAGAAATAGTAGTTTGTAATGTTATTGGGAGATAATAGATTAAAAATAAGGTAATAGTAATGAGAATAAGAGTGGGAGGTAATAAGAATGGGTGAATATTATAATGCATGAATTTGTTTCTTTAGAATATAGTAAATATATTTTTTTCTGAGTATTTAATAAGAATGGATTTAACAGAAGAATTAATAAAAATGCCAAGTTCTATTTGGATAAAGACGTTAGTTTATATGGTTATGTTATCTAGTGGATTAACGATAGGATATATATATTTATTAAAAATAGCAAATGATATATATAAAAAGAAAATAAAAGAAGTAATTTATGAAAATGCTGATAATATAATTAACAAATTGGATAAAAGGACTATAGATACATTTAAATCATTACCATTAGAAAAAATGAAAGAAAAATATAATAAAACAGATGAATTTGTAGATGAAAGAAATAACAAGTTGCAAATTATGATGAAAATGTGGTTAATAGGATTAGTAATAATTTTAATATTACTATGGAAAAAAGAAAATGTGTTAAATGTATTATTTGAAGTGAGTATTGTATACTTGATAATTGGATTAGTTATATACAAATATTTAAAAGATGATTTAATTGAATACAGCAATGTACTAATGGAAAGTGCGTTTAAAAATAATATCTAAACGCACTTTTGCGTCTTGGAAAAAAAAGAGTATGTTATAGAGTAAAATATTTATATAACTAAACTAAGAAAAACTAAACTAAGAAAACTAAACCAAGAAAAACTAAACCAAGAAAAACTAAACCAAGAAAAACTAAACCAAGAAAAACTATTATTTATCATTTTGATTATCAAGAAGTTTTAATAAATCATCTTGGTCAAATTCAAAAATCCAAGAGTTATTTTTTACAAATTCCTTTTCAAGATTGTCAAACATCTCGTTTTCCTTTTCAATATAATCAGGAATAAAAGACTCGGCATCTTTATTAAGAAATTTTACATTTAATGGGAAAATATCAAGATTATTATTGCTATTCATTTTTATATAATATTTAACAAAAATGAATTATTATTCAGTTTTTTTATTTTATGCTTTAAAATTCAATATCGTCTAATGTAATTTTATCAAACTCGTCTTCTAAATCGAGAGAATATACTCGATTTGTAATTTTAAGTCCCTTAGTTTTTTGTATTTTAGGTTCGATTTTTTCTTGTATTTTAGGTTCGATTTTTTTTTGTATGTCAAGTTCAATTTTTTCTTGTATTTTAGGTTCGATTTTTTTTTGTATGTCAAGTTCAATTTTTTCTTGTATGTCAAGTTCGATTTTTTCTTGTATGTCAAGTTCGATTTTTTCTTGTATTTTAGGTTCGATTTTTTTTTGTTTTTTAATTGCATTTTCTTTTTTTTGTTCATTTTTATTCATTTGTTGCTTTTTTAATTCAGTAATAATTTCATCCTTTTGATTACCAATATATTCAATAATAGACATAAGATTAGTAACATTTTCATTAATAGAAATGTCCCAATTTTTATGCACAAGTTTAATACCATTTTTATTCATTTTAATCTCAACCTTTTCATCAGTCATATTTTGTTTAGTCATATTTTCATCAGTCATATTTTCATCAGTCATATTTTGTTTAGTCATATTTTCATCAGTCATATTTTCATCAGTCATATTTTTAATAGAACGTTTAGTATATTTTCTTTTGTTAGTTGAAGATGGTTCACGATTGGCATTTTGAATATCATCAGTTATTTCATCAATTTCATTTTTTTTGGACTTTTTTAAAGTAGGTTTGTTTTCTTTGAATTCTTTAATAATAATTTTAATAAAAGTTTCTTCAATTGGAAGATTATTTTTATCATATAATTTGTAAAATTGAAATAATTCCTTTACATATGCATTAATTTTATTTCGAGAAGGTTCAATAAAATCAGGCAACATATTTTGTGACCAATTAACGACTTCGTCGTCCTTTTTAACTACATAATCATTTTCATTGGCCCAAATAAAAAATTTGTTCAAATCATTAGCAAATTTATCAGACAAATTAAGAATAGTAGACATTTAATAACAAATAAGACGATATTATTTTAATAATCATAAAAAATTCAATTTTTTAAGGATCAAACGTAACTTCAAGATCGTTTGCTGATTTACAAGATAATTGACTTTCTTGTCCAGCAAATCCATTAATTTGTAAACGACAATTTATTTCTTTGAGTAAATTACGTAATTTAATAGTACCAGATTTAAATCTATTAGAACCATCTGGCATTCTTGCAATATTATTTTTAATTGCTTCAAATAAACAATAAGAAAAAGCTCCTTGATATTGTTTATTCAAATATGCATCTGCTGATGTTTGAGAATCTAAACATCCTGAAAAAGAATAAACATTCCCCCTTATATCATTCGATTTTTCCATATTTAAAGAAAATTTATCATTCCATTGACTTGGAATATAAGGAATACCTTTATTAAATACCCCTGTTCTAAATTGAGAAAGCGACCTATAATTAAATTTAAGATCAATCATTGTACCAGAATGACAACAATCTGTAAATGACCAAAGCGTTACATTAACTGGTACTTTTAATGCCATATTTTGAAATAACCAATCATCAGTTATTACTCCCTTAGTTTCATAATCTAATGGAATTATCACTTCGTCACGTCCATCACTTTCATCACCTGATCTATCGGAAATATTAGAACCGTGACCAGAATAATAAAAGAAAAGAGAGTCTCCTGGCATAGTATTAGAAACAAGCCAATTAATATTAGTTTCTATATTATTTCTCGTGGGAACTAAGGACTGTTCTTCTGTTAACAATCGTATATTATTTCTGCTATAACCACAATTATTAATAAGAAAATCAGAAATGCGATTAACATCATTAATACATCCATTTAATGCAGATGCTTGTCCTTTGTAATTAATACCTATTAAAACTGCTTTTTTAACCATAAATATATAATATATTATTAAGAAAGAATAAAAAATTCAACAATTCATTTATAAATTTAAACTTAATCACGAGATCCAGTTTCTGATTTCATATAAGAAGGTGTCTTTGAAGAATACTCAATTTCAGATTCTTCATATGTAGGAAGTGTAGACTCATCTCCAAAACCCCCTTGCTTTTTTTGCACATATGTCATATAAACATATCCTGCAGCTGCTAAAAGTATTATGCCAAATAATTTATTATTTTCATATACATACTTAAGAGTTTCATTTTTAGTATCATATGAAATAAAAGAATCTGGCGAAAAAAGTAAAACAGTACCAATAGCACCTAGAGCAATAGAAAGATACGTGTACATAAATATAATTTATATAAACATACAAGAAAAAAAATATTAAATTTGTACAATCGTATATTATCTCGTTTTTTCTTTATATTGTTGTTTTTCTTCCTGTGATGCATGTGCCCAATGCCAAGCTACAGTATGTTTTAAATCACGTATTTCCGTTTCTAATGTTTGAATATTTTTATCAAAAGTTGAAATAATAGATTCTGATTTATCAACAACAATATCAGATATATCTATACTCAACTCCTTTGCTATACGTATAAGAATAACAATGTCTTTTTTTTTATGAGCTACATTAATTTTCTTGAAATAATCACCCTTACCCTTTGTTTTATCAGGATGCGTTTTTAATGAAAGTCTCTTGTATATCTTTTTCAAAATTACATCATCTACATCATTTATATCATTTGCATCATTTATAAAAATATCTTCGTCTAAATTAGATTCATTTATATTATTTTCACTATCTATATTAAATTTAGGATTATTAATCTTTTCATTTTCTTTTTTTTCAGCAAGTTTTTTTTGCTCTTCTTCATTATAATACTCTTTCAAAAATTGCTGATTATACTCCTCAAAAAGAATTTTAGTTTCTTCTAACAATGTCTCTAAATACTCATACTGTTTTAAATATCTTTTTAATTTAATATTAAACAAGTCAATATTAGACATTATTATAATAATATATCAATTTAATTTTGAAAAATAACTTAATAAAAAAATGATAAAAAATATCACTCTATAAATTAGTAAATGGAAAATATAGAAGCTAAAGAAAAAGCAGCGTATTTTATTGGTTCAATCGCTGGTATAATTATTGTTATATGCTTAATACCACAATTAGTTAGTATTATTAAAAAAAAAAGTGCAAAAGATATATCAGTTGAATCTTATCTTTTATTATTATGTGGCCAAACATTATGGGGCATCTACGGAGGATTAAAAAATGATATTCAATTAATCGTATCAAATGTCGTTAGCTGCGTTATTACAATAAATATAATCATTTTAGCATGTTATTATAAAAATAAAAAAGATGAAGAACAATTAATACAATAATAAAAAAAAAATTTATTATATATAATTATATATAATATATATGAAATCTTCAAGTCAATATAAAGTCGCTGTATATACAATAATTGCCTTATTAAGTTTATCAAAATCAAAAAAATTATCAAAATATATTCCTAAACAAATTAAAGATTTTGCCGAAGAATATTACTATGAAATATTAGTTGTATGTTATGGATTTTTTGTATACTATTATTCAAATGTAGAATACCAATAATAAAAATCACTATTATTAATATATTATATAAATTTTAATGAGTATTATGTACTAAATGAATAAATATATTCTAAAATACAATCTATATTATTAATATCGGATGTTATTTCAAGATATTGTAAATTTAATTCATCTAATAAATTTTTCAAGTTTTTTTCGATTTCCATAGATTGTTGTTCATCGTGAATACGACCCGTTTTTTCATAAGGAATAGTCTTATTTCTTTTAAGAAATATATACACATTATTGAATTCAGTCATTTTTGATAAAATCATCTTTTCAGTTTTTTTAACATCACATACATTATCTTTATGATATCTATTATAATGCATACCAAGTATTAAAGGAGAATCGGTTATTAAATAATTAACTTTACCATAAACAGCCCTTAACATTTCATATTGTTTTTTACTAACATACCATTGATTTGATAAATCTTCATAATTTTCAGCCCAAACTAATTGCTTTGCATATTCTTGTACAAGCTCACTTGATTTATGACTTGTTTTTAATTTAACAAATGTTAAAGCACTAATTGTTGATTTACCACACGAAGGTGCTCCAACAAAGTTAATTAATAATGGGTTTGTCAATTTCATACTATACAACAAATTACAAATCAATTTCAATTTATTTTAAAAACTCTATCTAATCCTAAATCATTTTGATATACTACTAGATTTACTAAAAATGCTACAAATAAATCTATTGTATAATATATCATTATTCCGAATATTATATATTGCTTCTAACATTCCTATTTTACCATCTGAAGTACTAGATTAACTATAGCAAAATGGCCACTAAAAATCTTATCATAACAATGACCTCTTATTTATTTTAATACTTTGACAAATTCAACTTAATGTAAAAAGATATAATACTTTGTTAAATTCGCCCAACATTTCATCTCTAATATTTAACAAATCAGTATCAGTAGATTTTAAATGTTTTGGAATTTCTTTTTTCAAAAAGTAAGTATATTCTTGCATATACTCATGCGCCTTTTCATCCGTCATCTCTTTTACTGTTATATTTATTGAACCATCATCTAAAACAGGTCTACCATATCTACCCATATATACTTCTACAAATTTATCAATTAAATCTGATAATGTATCATATAAATTTCCTACCGCGACATGTCTTGCATAACTACCTGTTTGCCAATGATATAAACGCAAATTCATAAGCATATGAAAAAAAACTTTTACTACATCTACAGTACCCATTTTTATATATATAACTATTATTTTTTTTTACAATATTTAACGCATATTTTATACACTATATATAAAATACACGAAATACACACTTTGATTTAAAGCCCTGTAAAAATACATGTTTTATAATTTACCAATATTTTTTTATTTGTAAATTATAATGAATTCAATGCTAACTAATAAGTTACAATTAAGCAAATATAATAATTATTCCGATTTTATTAATACAAATAGATATAATCTTAATATACCTATACAAACACCCTATCATAAATCAATAGTTCTTATACCTTGTGATCAAACAGCTTCAAGCTTTCCACTAAAAATCATGGAAAATATTCTTCAAACAACAGTTTATCCATATTATTCTAATACACATTCAAATAATTTTACTGGACGACTCATGTCACAATTTATAAATGATTCTAAACAAATTATATTCAAATGTCTTAATACAAAAAATCAAGATAAACTCGTTTTTACAGGATCTGGTGGCAGCGGCGCCATCAATCATCTTGTACATCTTCTTAAACCCTCTTTAGAAAATAGTATCGTATTTTTATCCATCTTTGAACATTATAGCAATTACCTACCTTGGCATCATTACGCAAAAGAAGTCGTAATCATTAAAAATAATGACAATGGACTCATCGATCTAGACGATTTTCATAAACAACTTAAAGACGCTTATATTCTTAATAAAAATATCTATGTTTCTATCTCTGCTTGTAGTAATGTTACCGGTACACTTCAAAACATCGATGAATTAGCACGTATATGCCATTCATATAAAGGTAAATTTTTTGTCGATTTTGCCGCTAACGCACCCTATGTACCCATTAATATGCATAAAAATGATGATAATGGCGAATATTATGATGCTATTTTTATTAGTTGTCATAAATTACCAGGTGCTACATCCACTCCAGGATTACTTGTATTTAATGAAAATATAGTATCAAACCCTATTACATATACCCCTAGTGGAGGAACAATTCGTTATCTTTCAAAACACTCTCAACCTATCTACTCTAATAATTTAGAAGTCTCTCAAAATGGAGGAACACCCGATATTATTGGAATTATTAAAATCGGATTAGCTTTTTACATCAAAAATCACTTTTTACATCAAATTTACCATCACGAACTAAAACTAACAAGATATTTTCAAAATAAACTAGTAAAATTACAAAAAAAATATAACCATTTGCAATTATTAAATCCTATTGATAATTTATTTCGATTACCCATTTTCGCCATACAAATCAAACCTTTACATTATAATTTTGTTGTTGCACTTTTATGTGATCTTTTCGGTATTACTACACGTGGAGGTATAAGTTGTAGCAGTATATTTGCAGAACATCTTTTAAAATTAGATTACACTGATAATTTACTCTTACAAAAAACAATTACTTCAAATAAAGGCACCCCCCCACAATATGGATGGATACGTATCACATTACATAGCATTCATTCTAAAAAAGATATTAATTATATTGTTGATGCAATAGAATTTATATGTAAAAATGGTGAACGATATCTAAATGATTATACCTATCTACCAGATAAAAATATCTATATTTCTAATATTTATAAAGATACTAAATCAAATGAACTCTATTCTCGAATTTTATAATTATTTACGAATACGATAAATAATATCTTGATATATCTCTTCTTTTTTATTTTTTATAAATATAAAATCATATGGTGATATACAATTAATATCTGTATTTTTATTTATTAAATCTAAATCTTTAAGAATCATACCTACAAATTGAGAACAATATATATAATTTGTATCAGGTGAAGGTTGAGAAAAACAAGTCTTACAAAATTTACGCGGAAGACACTGATTTATATAATATTTCTTGTAATTTTCAAAAAATGGTAACTTTAAATATCTACTTATATTATCCTTAATAATTTTATTATGAACACGACTTTTAAATTTAGTTTTAAGAGGTAATAAAAAATTATGACCATTATACATATTTACACGATCTTTAAAATCATATAAATGTACACCTCCATTCGGATTACCCATGTGTCTCGTATCCCCTTTAAGATGCGTTTCTAGTATGTATTTTTTATCATCTATTTCTACTACAATTCCAACATGAGTAAAAAAACTAATAAAATTATGAACAAGATCAACCTTATTCCACCTAAAAAGTAAAATATCACCCGTTTTTGCTAATGTATATATATCATCTGTATTAGTATCTTTAAAATTTAATCTCGGTTGGAAAAAAATATATAAAAACAACAATATTAAAAAAATCCAATACCCAGACCAAACTTTCATACATTAAGTAAAGAAAAAGAAAAAAATGAAAAAAAACCATTATTTTAAACACTTTAAATGGATAATTATTTAGAATATTTACTCGAAAAATTTTTAATTTTTGATAAATCCGCAGAATTACATGAAGCTAATAGTATAGATGATATACATAAAATCAAAAAACTTGTTAACACATCTTTTAAAAAACTATCAGACGAAAGTTTTATAAAAACAACATCCAACATATTAGAAAATTTTAATTGCTATGATATATTAGATTTTTCATTTGATAATAAAAAAAATACATCTTGTGCAAATAATATATATATATTATACAAAAATTACAAAATAAATGTAACCAAAGTTGATAATACAACTACTAATTCAAGTTTATTAGAAATTGATAATAATTTAGATACATCAAATGTAAAATATTTAAGTAGTATAGATTATTGTATAAATATACAAGAAAAACCATTAGAAATCCAAAGTAATACAAAAAAATGGAATCTTGAATACAAAATAAAAATGAAATATGCCAAGTCTTATTATATATTTAGTCTATATAATTGGAAAGATGATGAAAAATGGCATGTAGCATCCAATACAAATGATAAAAAAACAGTAAATATGTTTTTAAAAGAATTAGAAAAACATAAAATAGAATCGTGTTGTTAAAATATTATTTTTTATTATATATATAATAAACAATAAGATATGCATAAAATAACAATGATTATACCCAAATCCAAAAGTAAAAATGATTTAGAATATGAATTAAAAGAAGATATGAAATTAAATTTTGAGGAAATCAATTACATATATAAAGATGAATTATACACTTATAGTTATATAAAATTTAAAACAAGAAAACATTTAGAAAATTTTTGTACAATATATCCTTTTGAATTAGGAAACGGTAATTTAATCAATGCATTTTATGTAAATCCTAAAGACATCTACTTGAAATAATTTAAATATAAATTATTTTAAATATTTTTTAAGCAACATCCTCCGCACTCATTGGTGTAATTCGATGTAAACGTTTATAATAATAATGTTGACCAATAACAAAGAAATCAAGAAATATAGTAAAAATAGTAGAAATAAGCCAAGGTAAATTATCTAAAATATAATCAGGATACAAGAAAATAAGAATTAGGTAAAAAATATTTGCAATAATAGTAAATACATACATCAGAATTGAAAGATTTTCTGTTGATTTATTTTTTATATTAAGAAATACTTGTGGAAATCGCCCTAAAATATACATACACATAGTAAACCAACTAATAATACCTCCAGCCATTTCCGTAGAATAATTCCATGCATACAATGTAGAAAACGTAGGAAATAATATATTGATAACAACAATAATACAAACAATAATAACATCATACTTATTCCTAACACTTTTATAATGAAGAACATACATCGTCATAAAAACACCGATAATCATATGATACCATCCAATAATAACAAGAGACATTGGCAATTGAAGTAATATAGTAGCAATAAGACTAAGTACATCAGCTTGGTTCCATATAATTATCATATAAATCGATATCCCATTTGAAGATTTAGTTTTAAAAATTTTATAAAACTGTGGAAAATAAACAATACTATAAAAAAATATAGATAAAATGCTAATAATATTAGAAATAATATCAATATTAATATCCATTAATTAAAATTAAAAAAATATATATAATTCATTTTTTAGTAGATAAGAAATGAATTTAAAAAGAAATCATAAAAAAATATGTCAAAAATAAATTTCACAATAGAAACATTAATCAAAGTCGCACAACAATCTGATATATCATACAAACATTCAGCTGGATTGATATACGATGACAAAATACATTCAATTAGCGTAAATAAATTCGTACCATTTAAAAAATATAAAGGTATACAATTATATAGAACAATTCATGCAGAATTAAGTATATTTGAAAAAATACCAAAAAGAGTTGTCAAAGGTATGGATATTATTGTAATCAGAATTAACAAAAAATTACAACTCAGAAATTCACGCCCTTGCAAAGACTGTATAGATGAACTAAAACAAATAGGAATAAGAAAAGTTTATTATTCAAATGATAATGGTGATATTGTATATGAATTCGTAGAAAATATGATAAAAACACATACTAGTGCAGGTATGAAATTTTGTAAAGAATTAATTAGGTAAAATAGATACAAGATCTTTTGGAAGTTTTTTAATATTCAACTTTTTATCAAGGTTATATGTTTCAATTCTTTTACCTGATGCAAATTTTTTATTATTATAACAATAATTAGGATAATCATTACAATCATTTTTAGAAACAATCTTTGATCCGTATAAAATATTAATTATATCTCCAAGTGTTGTATCTTCTTCATTAGAATTAATAAGAATATCCAAAATACCAATAAATTGGGTCTTGAAGTATTTAGGAATCTTTTTAGACACTTTTAAAAGCGGATCAATCGTTATTTTTTTTAATTTGTAAATATCCCACGTTAATCTACTTTGTGTAGTCAATTTTGTACCCATACTATCAAGAAGTGAATAGTGTTTGATATTTTTACGTATATACCATTCTGGATACATTACATCTGGTATCCATCCAAAACCAAAATCAGATATAAGAAATACAAATCCTAAATTAGGAACATAATATTTCACTCCATCTATTATATACGTCCAATAACCACCTGGTTTCACTTTATAAACTAACAAATTTCTTCCATGAAAATCATTATGAAAAAGATTATAATGTTTATGCATAGCATATAACGCAGCTAAAATTTGAAAAATTGCATTATACCATAATTCCTCTTTATGATTTTTACTAGCCCAATCTTCAAATGTCCCTAAATTAATAAATTCATTATATTGTATTGTACAATGTTTTCTACTCGAAATACTAGGATCTTTATTACATGTATCTATTATTTCATTATGATAATTTAATGCAAAATTAGGACATATACGTTGAAGTACTAATTGATTAACTAATATAAGACAAGTTATTTCTATATATGGCGGTTGTTTAAGAGCATCTTTCGAAAACATTTTATCTTTAAAAAGATATTCGGATTTTGAAATATTAGAACGTTTTAGTACAATAGGTTTAGCATTTTTTGTTTTAGGAGTTGCTTTATAAACTATTCCTTGTATACCCTCACCCAATTTTTTACCAAACCGAAATGAATGTCTAATAGAATTTTTATCCTTATTTTTTTTTTGTTCATCTTTAATAAATTTAGTTAACGTATTGAAAGTTTTTTTGCGTTCAATAGAATTAAACTCCATCACTTATATATATACTAGATATTATTATATTATAATTTTTTTATAAAATTTTATAATATAAAGTTTTTATTACAGTTTATTAATAATTTTTTTAAAAGGATTTTTACTTTTTGTACTCGATAAACTTAACGTGTCACTATTATCCGAATTTTCATTATCCGATTTCTTAAATTTATTAAATAGTTTTTTCAATGGATTTTTTCTTTTAATACTATTATCACTTAAAGTACTTATATTATCATTGTCCAAGATTATATTATCATTGTCCAAGATTATATTATCATTGTCCAAGATTATATTATCATTGTCCAAGATTATATTATTTATATTTGGAGATGATTGTTGCAATTGAGAGAATGAATTATAATCCATAACTCTTGGTATAACTTGTAGTTGCTCATCTTCATTTTTACTAAATAGACCTGGAGCTGGAGGAGCTGGAGGACCTGGAGGACCTGGAGGACCTTGTTCACCTGGAGGACCTTGTTCACCTGGGGGACCTTGTTCACCTGGAGGACCTTGTTCACCTGGCAATCCTTGTTCACCTGGCAATCCTTGTTCACCTGGCAATCCTTGTTCACCTGGCAATCCTTGTTCACCTGGCAATCCTTGTTCACCTGGCAATCCTTGTTCACCTGGC
>Ga0114980_10001742_pt1 | contig 15474 bp, 14 predicted proteins | sample S_140806_EF_Meta_FD_87018 | JGI IMG/M metagenome (GOLD analysis project Ga0114980, IMG submission 87018) | Freshwater microbial communities from Lake Simoncouche, Canada to study carbon cycling - S_140806_EF_MetaG | ecosystem: Environmental > Aquatic > Freshwater > Lake | place: Lake...
AAAGCGGCCATTTTTAGCTCCTTTTGCCAGCCCTAGCGGCGGCTACGTTGTCAACCAAATTTGGATAAGGGCGACCGGCGGCCCTAGCCATCGCCTTGGCGGATTGCTTCTGCTTGCGGTCAAGATGCTTTTTTTGGGCATCCTTTGGAGCATCTTTTTCCCAAAACGGCTTATCCATATCAACAATCCCACTTTCTAAGCGCCTTGTTAATTCGGCTGTTAGGGTCAGCCGCCTTGGCGGAGCCGGTTAACTTTCGCTTGGCACCAGTCATTCTAGCACAAAAGCTATCCTTGCGCGACCCGCCTTCTGGCTGTGGGCGCTTAATATCATGGCCTGCCGCCTTCAAAGAGGCGCGGCCCTTGTCATTCAATCCACCAGATTCAGACTTGCCTTCTGAACGCTGCCAAGCTGGTGTTTTAGCCATTTTCCCGTTCCTTCGTTACAGCGGTACACATTTCAACGAAACTGGTCATGCTTAGGTTGTGTTTTGCTATATTAACACACCTACAAACCAGTTGCACATTGCCAAAAACATACCCAATGTTAGAATCTATTCGGTCAATACTGGTGTTTGTGGGGACAACCCCATTCTCAAGTTGCATGGTCATTGTCCATCCAGTGATGGCGCATAGTCCATTTTGCCTGTCCCATAAAGTACAGAGATGGTCAACATCTATAGAGCATTCATTGCGGCTGCGGGCTTTTCCCAAAAGGTAAGACAAATAGGACCGGGGAGTTTTTGTTCGCATAAAGGCATTGAAGTGCAAACCGTCATTGCCCCATTTTCTTTTACGGTATGCCGCCATTTTCTCTTTTATACACGCACTGCACCAAGAATTTCGTTTTGGAGTTCCGTCAGTTTTTTTGCCAGCCGCATAGAAATCGCATATAGGTTTTTCTGTCCCACATTTAGAACAGGATTTCCTTGTTTTTGCGGCTTCTACGCCTAGCATCAACAACTCCTAGAAAAACGGGGGCACTAGGCCCCCGCTAACTACTAACTAAAACTTTCGTTCTGGTTAGTCAAGGCTACCCGAAACATCGCGACCGGGGGCAGAGGTGCCCTTGGCAGCAGACGAAAGCGGGTTCATGTTGGAGCCAGCGCGGCCACCGGACTTGCGGGGCTTGCGACCGGCATGGTGCATGGCGGAATCGCCCTCCATCTTGCCCATCGTCTTGCCGCCACGCTTGCGCTCTTCAGCAGCACCGAAAATCTTCGGCGCAATGTTGCGGCGGCTGGGCTTGTCAGCAAGGTCCATCGCGGCGGCATTGACGCCTTTCGCGGGACCACTATCCTTAGTAGTCTTACGACCCTTCATAAGAGCCTCCTTTAGGCTTGCGTTACGCCGAACAAGCCAGCAATAGAGCCGATGTTCGTCACAGGGGGGTTCTGGTAGAAGAACAGACGCTTGGTCTTGTCCGTAGCCGACTGAACCGCGTAAGTACCGCGCACGTCACCAGTTGTAGTGGTGGCGGGCGAAGTGGTCACAGCGGCGGTATAGCCAGTCGAAGCAGTGATTACCGTGGAGTTGTAATTAAGAGTTACATCACCATGATAATCGGAGCGGATCGGGAAGCCAAAGATGTCCAGCGTACCAACGGAGTAGTTGATGGCGTCCGTAGCATTCGGAACAACCGAAGCGATGTACTTGAACGCCTTCTTGCCGCTAACAGTGGTGCTGGCAGCAACGGGACCAATCAGTTCAGACATCGGGACGCCGTAAATGTCGTAACCCGAAACCAAGAAGCTGACAGAACCAGAAGCCGAAGCCGCACCCGTGACACTCACCGCACGGGCACAAAGCGCCTGCGGGTTCCACATCTGGATAGTAGCCGCATCGCCCATATCATAGCGAAGAGCCAGATTGCCATTGGTGGAGTTAGAAGTCACGCCCGTGATGGTGGTGGACGAAACAGTTGTTGAGCCAACAACCGCATACGTTCCAGCGCCGCCAGTGGGGCCAGTCAGTTGGGCAGTGATCGTCGTGCCAGAGGTAACGCCCGTGCCGGAAATGGTCATTCCAACAATGATCGTTCCAGTCACACTGGATGCAGTCAAGACGCCAGCAGCCACAACGCCCGTAAAGGACGCAAGACCATCAAGCATCAGAAGACCGCTAACCAGAAGACCGGTGTTGTAGTTAATCGTATACTGACTAACTGCCACACCAGTGGTGGTGGAGTTGGTGGAAACCAAGGTCATCGCGGTGCCAGACACCACGTTCGCAGCAGCCGCAATGGCGGAAGTGCTGAGAGCGTAGGGCTGGTAGTTCAGCGTCTGGATGTTGGACGAACCAAGGAAACCAGCCGTGGCAGCACCAAAGTTCTGACCGGGCGAATAGGTGAAGGGGCCACGGGGATCAAGAACCCCCGTGCCGTTGAAGAAGAGAGACGTACCCGCCTCCGGGTTGTAGTCCGGGAACGGACCTTGCCCGAAGGAAATTACGGGGCCAGAGAGTGCGCTAATGGACATCTACGGTCTCCGTTCTTACGAGGTGGGGAAGGAGCCGAAGATAGAACGCCAGTTGTAGTAACCGAAGCTGTAACGCTCGTAACCCTTGACAAGAAGATTGTCAGTCACAAAGTCGACTTGCATATCGGATTCAAACTTCACGCGCTCCATATACGACAGACCGTCGATGTTGGTCAGCAAGAACCAAGCATACGCGGAGGTCAGGAAGTCGTTGACCATGTAGCCTTCGGGAAGGCCGCCAGAGGTCATCATGATAGCGTTCACATCGTTGTCCGCAGTACCCGGACGGAGTTCCGTCTTGGTGAGTCGGATAGCGACCGGCTCAAGCTGCGGGGGGACGATGAGCTTGCGGCCACGGGCAAACACCTTCAGACCGGCCTGATCCTTGAAGTTCGTGCGGATCGCAATCATCGCGTTCAGCAGGGTGGCTTCGTTCAGATCAACCTGAGTGGTGGGCGTATTGGCAACCGTGCCGCCGTCAATCGGATGCGAAGCGGAGCAAAGAGCCACGCCATCACCGCCGATGGAAGCGTTGTAGGTTGTCGCCGTGTTCAGCAAGTTAGCGCCATAAATTTCCTTCGTCTGCTGGAAGGACTCAATGAGGCCAAGGTTCGACGGAGCAAACTGCGTCTTGTACAGGTTGTCGTCAATCGCCTTGCGGGTAATCGCATACCCAAGGGCAATTTCCGTATGCTCCTGATTGTAGACGTAGCGTTCGCCAGCGTTGTTATCAAAGGCAGTCTGGCCGCCTTCGGTCTTAAGCTGGGCCAAGCCAAGGAAACGCATCTCAGCGGTGCGCTCCAGAGCCATCTTCGACTCATGCTTGGTGAAGATTTTGTCGTACTGCGACGGGATTTGCTCATACTTACCTTCAACGCCCCGGAGGCCGGGGAGGAGAAGGTCTTTGATAGCCGAAAGATTAACAGCCATTGGTCCTTACTCCTTAGATGCCGGTAAGCTGCTTGGTGGAGACGTTGTTGAACGCAACGACTACCCAATCATAAGCCTGCCCGTTGCTGTTGGTGCCCTGCGATCCCGGTGGGAAGTCGATCAGGCTGATAATGCGGAAGGGAAGCGTGTTGGTGGTATTGATGGTGCTCGTATCAAGATACGCACCAGAAATACCGTTTGCGGTGTTACCCGTGCCGATGGCAAAGCCAATGTTGGCATTGATGTCGGTGGTGGCAACGCCGGTTGCATCAGATTGAGCAACCCACTTGGCATTCGGATCATTGACGATATAGCCGATCACCACGTTGCCAGAAGCAACGTCAGAACCGGGCCAGTAGTTCGACCAGACGGTACGCTTCTGGGCAACCGACAGATATTGGCAACCAACGAAGATGCCAGCGATCTGAACGGAGTTGGAAGAAGCGCGCACAACGTAGCCGTTGGCGTCGGGAGCAACGGGGTCGCCAAAGAAGATGTTCGTGGCATTATAGACAATACGAACGGCGATCTGCTCATAGGTAGGGGCAGAACCAGTGCCGCTGTACTGACGGAAACCAAAGGGCGCATCAGTATTCGCCATTGGAATTTTCCTTCTTACAGGGAGGTCCTTCACCGCACGCCGGGGCAGTTAGGAACCGGGGAAAGTTTAACCTTCACGCCGGGGAAGGTGGAGTCCAATAGGATTCTGATTAAAATAATACTTTAATTTCTAAATAAGTAAAGGGCCACCCATAGATGACCCTCTTTTTTATTGCAATAAATTGCAATTTTAGTCTTTGGGAACCGGAATTGCTTCGTAAGCCTTATTAATTACAGGCCGAACGCGAGCATCGTCACGGGTCAAAGTGCCTTCAGGGGTCGCATTAAGCTGCGCTTCCTTCTGCTTTACCTGATTTTTAGCCTTCCTATATTCAATTTGTCGGGCTTCATCAGAAATAACCGCAGGGCGCATCATCAAAGTTTGACCCTTGCGCTCAATGGTTGGGTAATTACCCATGCCCGGCATCATTTCTGGGTGGCGGGTTGTGGGAACTGCTTCCCAGCCCATGCGAGCAAGATGCACCTGATATGCGGGGTCTTCCTGACCCAGCACAGTCTTGCGCTTCCACTCATACTCCCAGCCATCCGGGGCCTTGGGGGCGCGAAATTCATCCGTCCCCTCATCCATTTCGCCCAAATGCCCGCGAATTTCTGCGGCACGGCGTGCTGCGGCGGCGCGGGGGTCTTCCTCACGCAGCGCGGGGCGCATGGTGGGGCGGTCAGCATCACGGGTTTCCATAACTACCTGTTCCTCTTCAACTTCAGCACGGACAATCGGTGCTTTTGGGGGACGGCCACGGCGACGGGCCGGATTTTCGGATACAATATCCATTCATTCCTCCTAGTGGCGTGTGTCGCCCTTCATTTTATTGCGGTAATACTCTTGCGGAGTAATGCCACTGATCTTGGCAGCTTCAACTTCAGCCGCAGTCAGTGTCACAACGCCAGAGCGATTGGTGCTAGTGCCAGAGCGGGACACCGGAGCCGATGGCGGCGATGAACGCTTCTGGGTGGGCTTGGCAGCGTAGTCAGTTGCATCATCAAGACCGGGGATGGCGCGCTTGGACTCACCAATGCCAAGACGGTTTTCCACAAACTTGAAGTAAGCATCTGATTCGGGAACCAGACCGTAATCAACCGCATCCTCATGGGCGCGAGCCATCACACGAATTGAACGCGAATCAGGCAAGTGTTCACGGTTTGTTCGCAGCCACTCCGCAGAACGGGGCGTAACTTGATTAATCAGGGTATCGACGTTCATTTCGCGCGGCTGGGGCGCTACAGGCTGACGCGGAGTGTTCCGCATTTCCTCATAGCCGGTTTCCAACTGGCTCAACTTGTTGAAGTTGACTTGCATGGCCGACTGGATGTCAGCCGCCTTGTCAAAATCACCAATTGCCATCGAATCGCGCAAGTGCGACTTCAGAATTTCCTGATCGCGCTTTACGCTATCAATTGCGCTGGCAACAAGGTGCATATTGGTGTCAGACACCTCACCATATGCCATCTGAGCCTTCTGGTCAGACACGCGGGCGCGCTCTTCGGCTTGTTCGCGGGCCAGACGCTCTTGTTCTAGACGCGCATTTAGCTCTTTAAGGGCCGAATCAACGTCCTTGCCCTTTTTAGGGGCTTCAACAACCTCAATTTCCTGTTCTTCGGCTTTCTTGGTTTCAACCTTTGGGGCGTCGTCCAAGATAACTTCAACAGTTTCTTCCATGTCAGACATAGTAGACTCCATAATTACCACACACGGTCAGGCTGATCGACACGGGCTTTGACATTAACATCGTCAATCATGCGGCAAAGGACGCCATTGACGGTAATGCTCCAGCCATCAGAGGGCCGGAACACAATCCAGTCGCCTTCGTTGATCTCTGCATCGCCAAACCACTCACCAGAATTATCAACAAAAGCAGACGGCCCCATCTTGACCACCAAGCCCACTTTGGACTGAAAACGGTCTTCGTCGGTCGTCTGGCTGGTCAGGATAATCCCGCTCTTCGTTTTCTGAGGGCGGATATAAACCGCCACCAGCATTTGATTGTTGAATACTTCAACGCTGCTAAGGTCGCCAAGTTCTTTTACCAAAGCGCCAGCAGGATCAACTTCGTGATCCATAGTCATAAAAGGCATATTAACCCCCTTCTTTGCCACTTAACGTAGCGTTTACTTCTTCGCAAAGCTCCAATGCCGTGCGAAGTCCTTCTATTCTTCCTACTTGGTGTTTGTAGGAAGAAAAGTCAAACCCTTCTACTTGGTGAAGACTTACCAATGCCTCTTTAAGGCGGTCTATTTCCATTTTAATCTGCTTGGTCAGTTCGTATTGATAGAATGCTTGCTGTGTTAACATCTTTTAACCGCCCCCTGACGGTTCCCCTTGGTTGGTTGGACGGTAGCGTAAAGGGGGGTTACGCTACCGTCCGGTCGCTGACTACTTTATCGTCGCCAGCAATTACTTGCCCTTCTGGATTTCAGTCTTCTCTAAACGACCCTCACCCGAACCAGCGCCAGCATCCATGTCCTTGTAAGAACGATAGGTGCGGCCACCGCGCTTGCGAGGCATCGGAGGTCCACCAGCGGGCGCGGCGGGGGCAGGCGGGGCAGGCATTGGCATAGGCATACCGGCAGGCATACCGCCACCAGCGGCAGGCGGGGGCACAGGAACCGGCATCGGGGGAGGCGTGGGGCCGCCCATGCCCGGAGCCATCATGTCATCTGCGGGCTTTGCAGCACCGATAATGATGTTGATGTTGGTCTTGCCCTTACCAGCCTTACCGCCACGCGCATGGGCATCGCGACCGCCGGGAACAACGCCGGGAACCTTGCCGGGATAGCCGGGGCCAGTAAACACGCCGCCACCAGACTTGCGGGCCGTGCGGCGTTTCAGATAACTTTCCGGTTCGTTTTTAAGACCAACACGGCGGTCATAATCCATGCGGTCGCCAGCTTCTTGTGTTGGACCCTGCCCGCGATTCTCCCCCGGACGATAAGAACCACTACCGACATCCGAAATCATTCTATGAAGCGGCGCATAATCTTCCCCTTCTTTTTGGCGTGTTCCAGCATAACCTTTGGCTGGCCCACCCAAATCTTTGCCGGTGCGAGCGGCGCGGCCACCCTTTTTGTAGTTATCACCGCTCAAGCCGCCAAGAAGCTTGTCCTTGATCTTCATGGCCGTGTCAGAGGCCAAATCGCCAGCAACGCGGTCGCCAAGGGTGCGAAGAAATCCACCTTCCTTTTTGCCGGTGCGGGCAGCAGGCTTGACCATCTTCTTGATAAGCTTCTTGTCTTCAGCAACATCTTCATGCTTCTCAGCAGTGCCGCCTTTTTTCAAGCCGACTGCTTTAAGGGGAGAAAGCACACCCTTTTTAATGCTATCAAACTTCATAACATCGCCGGGGACGCCAGAAGTTTGCTGGGCGTTCTGCATCATCTTAGCAGCGCCAGCCATAGGGCCGCCATGAGCCTTCCTAGCAGGGCCGCCGCGCTTCATGCCGCCAATGTGCTTGATGCCCTCACGCTCTTCGTTGGCTTCCTTGACGTTGCGGTTGACCTTGGCATTGGCATATTCAGTGGCTTCAGCCTTACCGCCAGACTTGCGGGGCATCTTGCCCATGTCGGCCTTGGCAGACTCACCAATGACTTTACCGCCTTTTTTGAAAGCCCGGCGGCTGATGGGACGCAGGCCCGTCTTTACATCCGCATCAAGCATTTCAGGCGGGGACCAATCGGCAGAAGAAACCATCTGGCCCTTTCCGGGCGCAGCAAGGGCTTTAGCCTTGGATTTCATGGCCTCACGGGCCTTTTTTGCCATTTCGTACATAACGACTCCTAGCTAGGTCTATCCGGGCGTCCCCGGTGCCGCGCTAATCTTGGGCGGCATCAAGTTATACTTTACTTTACCACACTAGATTTCTTTGTAATAGTCTTGTTTTTACCCTTTGCGTGCTTGCTTGCAACCTTTAATGCTTTCTGTACAGCAGCTTCATTTGGGCGAATGTGGTTTTTAAACCGCGTAAAGCTTTTAACTTTTCCGCCCGTAGCATAACTTTCTTCGGTTCGGCCACGGCCAACATTACGCTGCAAATGCTCAAGCATGGCGGAATCTTCGTCTTCCCGCGTCATGTGTTCGGAACCAACATGGCGGGGGAAATTGTAATAATTGGTCAAATTGTTGTATTCACTAGCCTCTTGTGGAGAAAAGCTGCCGTGACCATAGTCATACGCTTTAGACCCAAGTTCGTGCAGCCGTGCGCGAAGTTCGGGCGTATCATTTAACCCGCCGGATGCGCGATGAGGGCGAATGAAGCCACCACGCCGTTCGCCCTGCCCGCCGTTGCCATCTCCTTGACCACCGCTATCACTGCTACTACCAGAACTGTCACTGCTGCTGCTAGAACTGTCACTGCTACTGCTAGAGCTATCACTACTAGAGCTGCTTGTGTCGCCGACGCCCCAACTGCCGCCGCCATAAGATTCACCACTTATAGAACCGTCGCCCACTCCCCCAAAACCACCTTGTTGACCTCCAGCATCCGGGCCTACACCGCCAAAGCTTTCCCCGTATCCAGCGCCTCCAATTGTTCCGTCGCCTATCCCCGCGCCAAAGCCGCCATTGGGGTGTCCGCTTGTAGGGCTTTCCCCTAAAGCATCTGTCATTGTTCCTGTATCTAAAGATGCAACTTGCGTCCCAGTGGACGGGGCTGGTGCGGCAGCAACAGCATCGGGATCGCCCAATGTAGACGGGCTGGGCGTCACATCCCCCGGACTTACACCCGGCGTGACCCCGCCCGGCGTTGCAGAAGGAGTTGCGCCGCCGGGGGTAGATGTAGGCGATGCTTGATTGGGCGCTCCAATATCTTCAGTAGGAGAATTTGGCATAGCCGATGCAGGAGCCTGACCAAAAGTTCCCGTTTCCCCCGAAATAGACATATCACCCTTGGCAGCATCAGACATGCCGGGACTAGGCGCGGCACCAAAAGCACCAGTTTCACCACCTATAGTCCCGTCTTGCGCTGCTGGTCCAGAAGGAGCGGCGCTAGGTGCGGCACCAAAAGCACCAGTTTCACCACCTATAGTCCCGTCTTGCGCTGCTGGTCCAGAAGGAGCGGCGCTAGGTGCGGCACCAAAGGTACCTGTTTCGCCGCCGATAGTTCCGTCATTTGCTGCTTGCCCCGAAGGAGAAGGACTAGGGGCAGCGCCGAAAGTTCCAGTTTCACCGCCAATAGTTCCGTCTGTGGTTGCCGGGCCGGACGGGGCCGGGCTGGGCGCTGCATTGAACGCTCCAAATTCACCCCCAATAGTGCCGTCACCCTTAGCTTGTCCTGACAGACCAGCGGCTGACTGGGCAGCTTGTTGCAGTGATTGTTGGGCTTGCTGTTCTTGTTGGACACCCGCCTTGCCTTTAGCAACGGCCTGATCGCGCGGTGTTTGACCGGAATAATTTACCGGAGCATTGAAAAACGTGTGTTCGCCAAGTCTAGTTACATTTGTGCCGCCATTTGCGGCGTTGCTGGAAGGCGAAGCTTTGTTGAAATCCGTAGCATTGCCTACGGGGCTAGGAATGCTTCCGTCCAAAATGCCCCTTGCGGTACTTAGTGCTTGATTGGCAACCGCTTTGGATTGCGGGTCAGTTCCCTTCATAATTGAGTTTGCATTGCTATTGTTATAGCCCAAAAATTGCCCCGGCTTTGATAATTGGTCTTGCAAAGACTTGCCGTAGCCATTGTAGTTGGAAACCGCACGGTTGCCCGCAACAGCACCCACAGCAGCCATGCCCTTAACACCTTGGTTGGCAGCTTCGCCAGCCATCATGTTTGCCATCGCGTCTACGTCTTTTTGCGTATAGGGGCCATAGGGACCAGTGCCAATAACAGGCCCCTTGTCTGCAATGTTGGACAACGTAGCATCTGCCTTGGGCGGCCCAATGTTGGGAATGCCGGTATTAAGGTCAATGGTGGGAGGGATGCCCGCCGCAGGTTGCGAATCTTTGGATAGGGAATTTATTGCGCCCCTGCTTAAACTCATAAAAGTAGGGCCGCCAAACATGCCCGATATACTACTTACCGGCCCAAACCCCGGAACAAGGCTAAATAAACCATTACCTAAAGTGTCTACTGGATTAGCTAATGCCCTATCCAGCGGTCCAAAGCCAGTCTTGCCGGTCTGCTTCTGGCCTGTTGTAAGGTCTATGGTTTCCGGCATTTTGGAAGTTGAGGCGGTAGTGCCGGGTTGCGCGGCCCCATAAATAGCAGAATAGGAATCATTGCCTCCGCCGCCGCCGGGTCTTTCATACAAACCAGTGGATGAGTAATCGAATTTAGAAAGATCGTTAGAAGGCTCAGGAAGCGGCTTATTTACTTCAGGGACCTTACTGGCACCTTTATAAAATTCATATTGACCAACGGGAATCGCCGCAGCTTTTTTCTGGTTTGTTATATCAGCCATAAGCTGATTGTAGACATCTTGGCCGTAGAAGGGGCTTCCTCCAGCAGCGTAGTGCTTGCGGGCTATGTCAACTGCGCCGTCAACGCTACCGCCATCTTTTCTATTTAAATGGGTAAGATGGTTTAACCGGGGATCAAAAAGAGCAAATGGGGAGCGAACAATTGATGGGTCAACAATCATTGTTGTTGTAGACGGGCCAGGAAGGCGCTTCATATGGTCTACCCTATTCCAAAGATGAGGGCCTACATCAACAATGTCATTGAAATTTACACCCTTAACACCAACCTCGCGAACAGCACGCCCAACCTCATCAGTAGATTTTCCTTTTGGCCCATATGACCAAACTTCCCCTTTCCAAGGAATGTTTTTCAATTCTTTGCTTTGAACCAAAAGAGGCAATGTTGCGGGCGATTCGCTTCTGTTACCAGTGTATGTTGCGGCAATATCTGGGTCGCTTGATAACCAAGAGCCAGTTCCCCTCATTTTCCCTTCGGGGCGATCCGTGTTTAGAGAATAATTGTCAGCCTCATCCCCCCGAATACCCCTATATCTTTTTTGGTCATATCCCATTTCATTTGCCCGCCCCATGCGGCTTTCGTAATCCATCAGCATATGTTCGCCAGTTGCGCCTTCATTATAAAGTTTAGTTAAAGTTGGGTGGTCAGCACTAGCAAGCATTTCATTTGTTATTTCTTTATGACGACCTTGCTTAAGAAGGTCAGCAATTTGATGCGACATGTCTATTGGAAGAATTTGTTCTGTTTTGGTTGCGACTTGTCGCGCTGGCCCTGACCCAAGCACTGTATCACCGGCCCTTGCCGAAACGCCACCCATGCCGCCAGTTTGGGCAAACCCAGCCAAATTAACTGCATCAGCTATATCTGCATCAGAACGCGGGTCAAATGATCTATTGCCAGCCAAAACATCACCGGGCATTTTTGCCAGATCAACCGCACGGTTAAACTTGTCTTGAAGATATTGGCCTAAAACTTTTTGATTGTAATCAGGGTTGTAGTTATCTTCCACTGGCGTCATATTTGCAGCCAAGGATTTAGAGGTGATCGGGCGACCGCCTCCAGCGTAGCCAGTACGGCTGGTAATGCCTTTGGCAAGCTTAATTGCCTTCTTGGAGGATTTACCAGCCATGACTTACCCCGCTTTAGCGCGAACGGATCATATGGTGAATGATTTCCAGCGCCTTGTGCAGCGCCGCATCCTTATCGGGCTTGCCATTAACACTGCCGCCGCTTGCCCGGCCTTCCATAGCCATGCGGGCCTTGTCGGCACGGAAGAAGTCAGCAGCACTGTCAGGGTTTCCCCAATTGACAGTTTCGTCTTCCATAACTGGCCTGCTATTGGATTGGTAATCTTTGCCCGAAAAGATACGGGACAAAATACCGGGGCTGGAAGCGTTGGATGACCCCGAATTAAGATCAATAGTTTCCGGCATTTTAGAAGCCACTTGCTTTTTGGCGGCAGAAACTGCGGGCGAACGCATTGGGTAGTCGGTCTGGTCCATCCCTGCACTGCTACGGAAGCGGGCCGCACCAACATTGCGGTAAAAGTTTTCATCTTCGTTGCGGTCAATCCCCTCACTGCTAGGCAAACGGGCCGCGCCAACGCTACGATAAAAATCCGCGTCTTCCGCGCGATCCATTCCCCCGCTGCTGGGGGGCGTCCCTTGGCCGGGGCGCGTCATTGCGCCCGCAACAACGGTTCCGGTAGCCACCGGCAGGCTCATCGGGCTTGCAGATGGCGGGTTAGCTCCTGCAAACGACCGCTGCATGGCTGCAATTTCGTCGGCAGTCATTTGGCGACCAGCACCCCCAAATGTACTTGGGCCGGTGGATGGCGGGTTTTTTTCAGCAAATGACCGTTGCATAGCAGCAATTTCATCGGCATTCATTTCACGCGGCATACCCTCCCTAGCGCGTTGGGCTGCGGCGTTAATGGCATCCTGAACCGCTGAATTTTGGCGGGTCTGTGCAGTATCGCCAGCCGCCTGCTTGATGATGTCATCAATGCGGGCTTGCCGCGCGACATTTTGTGAATAAACTTGCCCGCCCATTTCAGGGTTACGGGCGCTGCCAACAGGTGCTTGTACGGGGCCAATAGCGCCTTCTGGCGGAATTGATTCGTACCGCATTGCGTATTGGGTTGTCGGATCAACCTTGCGGGCGGGCGCAGGAGCCCTTGCGCCACCCATTGTTGCCGCGCTGTTAATGCCAAGATAATCCAGAAACTCACGCATACGGCGCTGTTCTGCGTTGGCATAGCCAGAATCGCCGGTTGCGGCTTCGACACCAGCGCCATAAGCGCCAGAAGCGCCGCCTACGACTGCACCGGGGGCGCGGACAACAGCGTTAAGCGCCTTTGCAACAGGATCAACATACCGGGACATTGTAGGGTAGTTTTCGCGGTCCCGCTCAGACACACCAGAAAGAGGCTGTTCGCCAAAACCTTCCGTTATGCCCTCCATAACACGGTTTCGGTCCTTTTTAGGTTCAGGTGCAGATTTTGGAACAAGAATAGTATTCCCATCCGCATCTCTTGCAAGTTCATATTCTTCTTGCCGGTTTGCAGCCTTCTGTGCTGCCATTCGGGCGGCCACTTGCTTTGCCAAAGCCGCATTGGAGCCGGTTAGGTCAGGGTTGCTGGCAGTAAGCTTGCCTTTGGGGGTAACACCTAAAGCTTTAGCCAGCCGAAGGGCTTCCGGGCTGGAGTATTGATCGTCGTACCTGTCAGCCATTACATTTCTCCAGTCTGTTTGCCATCAAGGGTTGGTTCGTTCTGCTCCAACCGTTGCAACATGCCGGGGTCAATAATAGACTCAGCGACTTGTATGCCAGCAGGGTTACGAATCAACTCTTCAGCAAGCTTGATAGTGGCAAGACGTTCACGGCTTTCCCGGTCCCTCTTGCGGTTAATAGCATCCAGCGCGGTGTCCTGTGCGCGCTGGTCAATCTCATTCTGGCGAACCTGAAGATCGGCCATCTTGGACGGGTCGCCTTGGCTGTTGCCCATTTCCATTTGGAGGCGGGCCTGATCCAGTTGGATTTTAGCCTCAGACTCCTTGGCGCGGGTCTGGCTATCCAGCATACGGGCTTCGGCGTTGCTCTTCTGGTTCTGCATGTTAGCCATTGCTTGAATAAGCTCAGGCGGCGGGTTGCCTTGGACGGACTTGGGCAACATGAACTGCGATGGATTAGACCAACCAAGGGCTTGCAACGCAGCAGTATCAACCGCAATTGGGTCATACAGAGATGGGTTACTGCTTACTAGTTGTTTTAGTGCCATAACTTTCATCAGGCGCTGCGTCTGGCTGGAAGTATTGGGGTCAGCCTGCGGGACAAAATAGTAGTTGTCCAAAGCGTCCGTAAACGTCTTTTCGTCCCACGGAAATGCGGGCTTGCGGGCCTTGATCCAAAACGCTTCGGGATGCTCCCGAAAACATTCAATCAAAAGCTCAAACTCTTCGGCCTGCGCGGCATGAAGGCGCTTGTGGACAGAGTTAAGGATTTTTTGCGCTTGTTCAATCAAAGCCAACGTAGTGCCGACCGGCGCATCGGCCCGGCCCTCACCCACCGCAGCCTCAGAAGTGCCGCCCACGCGCGCACCCGTGTCAGCCATTTGGGTGACAAGGTTCATCAGCGCCCCAGAAGGCTCCTTGTAGGGCAAAGGCATGATGGCCTGATTGATGGGCATACCGTTGGTTTTTACTAGTGCGCCACCACCGGGGGGGACGCGGAAGATATTGGTGTTTTGTCTGGCACCAGTATCAGCCATAAGAAAGCCGGGAAAATTATTATACATACCAGCATCAAGAAGTTCACGCCACGCAGCCGTGATAGCGTTTGTTGTATTGCCAAGTATATGCAAAAGGCCAATATCATAAAAACCCATGCCGGGAACAAAAGTGTACTTGACAAAACGCTTCTTAGCGATTGGAAGGCCATCACTATCCTCACTATAGTTGCGAACAAGTGAAAGTATTGTCTGTGAAGACACGTCTATAGTTGCGATGTATGGGATTTCCAACCCGGACGGCTTGCCTTTGTGCTTATGCTCAAAGCCGGGCACATCCAGTTCGCAGTAAACCTCATAAATCTCCCGGTCACGGTCTTCCGGGTTAAACGCATCAAAAGAAATGCCCTGTTGGGCGTTCTTTTCGCGTTGAACACTATCCAGATCGGGCAACTTGGGCGTGGACAAGTCTACATCTTTGTACACACCAAGGATTTGCAGCCTCTTGACGGTGCTAGGGCGCATAAATGACCGATGCGTAATGCGCGTGGCATTAGACAGGTCCGTGGCAGAGTTATTAACAATCAGGTCGTTGGCGTCAACGCTTTCTGACACGGGACGATTTCGCAACGGACAATAGTAAATCTTCTTGAAGCTGGTGCCGCCAAAGCCAAGCATGAGCAACATGCGATCCGTATCTGGATAGTACTCACTGGCGGTTGCGGTCAGGTAGTGATTAAGGTCGCGCTCAAGGCAACCGGCAAGTTGGTCGTCTTGCAGGGTCGCATTGTTGTTGTCATTGCGGACTTTGACCGGCCCATCGGTGGGAAGTAGCTCCGAACGGGCGTTTGCTTGGAATCGCAGCACTGCTTCAAGCAGCAGCGGATGTCGGACCTTAGACATACCTTCAATCGGTGCGCCATCAGACGCACCTTGCAAGCCGGGAATTTCAATTTTCAGGCCAAGGAGCTTAATTCCTTGCGCCCGGTCTTCAATCCAGTCCTTGCGGCTTTCAAGATCGTCCCGAATGCCCCGCAAAAGGTCTTGAGAAATCTTGTTTAACTGCCCTTCGGCTACATCATCGACCAAATTACGGAACCAGTCGTTTTCGTCCCGCTCTTCCTTGTGGTCTTCGATGGGTTTGCCGTCCAAAGACACGGTAATTGACCCATCGGCGTGTTCAATTTCAAGAATTGCGCCGTCTGAGTCAATTTTTGGCACATCATCCCCGTCTTCAACCTCAACAATCAGGTCTTCAACGCCCGGAAGGTCGTCTTCGGGTGCAGGCTGACGAATGTTGGGCATCAGGCCGGGGGTC
>Ga0114980_10001746_pt1 | contig 15452 bp, 14 predicted proteins | sample S_140806_EF_Meta_FD_87018 | JGI IMG/M metagenome (GOLD analysis project Ga0114980, IMG submission 87018) | Freshwater microbial communities from Lake Simoncouche, Canada to study carbon cycling - S_140806_EF_MetaG | ecosystem: Environmental > Aquatic > Freshwater > Lake | place: Lake...
CACTATTTCCTCTAAATACCATTGTGTTTTATTTTTTATAATTAATAATTTAAGAGTTTAATAACTGGAAGTGGGTATGCTTGGATGAAAATTACAAACATATACAAATGTGTAATCCAGATTAGCTATCTTAATCTCATTTTAGTAAAAATTCATATACTAAAATCATTAACAAGATATTCTATATTGATTGTATTTGTATCAACTAGTTTTTATTTATTTTCATGAACCATTGATTTAGTTCTGCAAATCCTGAAACAATTTCAATTCCATGCGCAGCTCTATCATCTTTTTGTACAATTCCACTAGGGTCATAATATATTGAAGCCTTGCCTGCCTTTTTAGCAATAATAGCAGTTGCAGTAAATGGTAAAGAAATTACTATTTCGGACCTATATATGAGTCTTGATGCAGATATATTAGGATCTAATTCTAGAAAATTACTTGATAAAGATAACCTATCAATGTATTTTTTGTACTTCGAGTTCAATAAATTCCCTGCATCACGTTTTCTTTTTAAGACCATTGTATAATTATGCAAATCAACCATTTCCTTAATATCGCTAATGAATTTATTTACAATTTCAGGGACAAAGAATTCTGGTACTGACATATACATTTGGTATTGTGCATCTCTTTGGGGCTGAACATCAAAGACCAAAACAGAATGCTTTGGCAAATCCTGAAATTCAACACAGTTATCTTGAAAATCAATAGGCCCAACAATTTCTATGTTTCTATAATTACCAGTCATTCTTCTTACAAAATCTGCCTGGTATTCATCCCAAACCAGATAGTTTGACCAGGTAATAAGCTGCCAACTGTTTGGCTGAATACCATATCCGCCGGGATCTTTAAACCGCTCAATATTGGAAGAATAGAAGTAAAATAAAATCCTCGCTCCCCTTTCCTCGGCATCATAAGTCCAGATTGGCCTGAAAAGATAGCCCGTGTTATGAAAAAGATAATCCACAGAAATTTGTTCAGGATCAAGTAAACGGAAATGAAAGGATCGAAATGATTCACTTAAAAGTAATGCATGCCAGTACCTTCCCTTTATTAAATCAATCAGAGCTAAGTATGGCATCCATAATAAGCAAAGGAAGTATTGAAGGATTTGAGAGAACCCATTTAAAGAAGTCAATATTAAACTAACATATATAACCGGCACCCCATTAAGATCAGTTTTTGAAGTGTTCTTAACACTATGGCAATATGCTCCTAGGTCTTTTTGTCTGTTTTCCCATCTGCTATACCAGGAAATGATGTCATAGCCTTTCTCATCCTTTTGCTTTTGAGGCAAATTATTCGACCTAAGAGCATTAAAATAAACAGTTGAGTTTGGATTTCCTGCATTTCGAAAATCCTTTCTTTTGGTAAATACAATTAAAAGTGTCTGAAAACCTATAAAAATACCATAGGCATAAAATAAAGCAACTTGTGTTAACCAGATTACTTTATTCCAAAATGTATCTGCTTGAAAGCCATACTTTTCAAGAACTAAACGCCATTCATAAGGAACAGGAATGTTTAGCTTTTTACTTCCCTTCCCTATAGCAATTAAGATGGTTCTATTAAAAGCTAAATCAGCGAATCTTAGTATCAAAAATTGCTTAAGAATATTCTCGGAGTTTTTTATTCCTGCCCCAAAAAATATCCGTGACGAACCGTTTTTAACATCATTTAAAGAAGTATTGGTTATTTCATCCTTAATTCTTATCAGGAGATCTAATTGCCCTGACTCCTTAAGGATGCGATAACCACGCATTCTGTTTCTAACGGCAGATCTTTTTTTATTTCTTAATATCTTTTTAAGAAAGAGCATTGTTTAAATTATTGAATCATGCAGATTGAGAACTAGAATTTAAAATGCCCCTAAGATCAGATAGGCTATTTCTGCTAATATATCCAAGCCATACACCAATTCCAGCATATAGAAATGCAAAAACTATTTTTAATAATAGGCGAAGCTGATAATCGATTCCAAAATCTCGCAGGAAAATAGTAGAAAAAGTAAAAATAAAAAAAGAGGAGTAAATTACAATCAACTTAAGGGTCTCCCATTTTATAAAATAGTACTTCTGAGATATCCAAAAGGATAATCCTCCTGAAATCATACCCGCTAAAAGAGTGCCATATGCTGCCCCTATGAATCCCCAATTTTTAATAAATGGAACATTAATTACTACATTCAATAGAATACCAGTTATAGTGAGAATAGAAGTAATTCCTGTTTTTTTGGCATAAATAAGCTGAGGTTGTTTACCAAAAAAATATGTTCCATATAACAATGCCAAAATGCTAACAACATTAGTGGCTGAATGATATGAAATCGGAGTTAGTATAAAAATAATCTCTTCCGAAAAAAGTGACACGAATACCCCTCCTGCAATTGAAATATAAATAAATGGAGTTAGGTACTGCCCAATTGACTTTCCTCCATTTTGGTCATCCATTTCAAACATTCGCTTATAAACCTGAGGAGAGTATACATTTTGAATAGCGGTCATAAAAGTAAACACAACATTGGCAATTTTCTGACCCAGATTATATACACCTACACCTCCAACTGTATTGAGAAGTCCAATCATATATTTATCAAACTGGGTTCCAATTATACCAAAAAATATTCGCGACGTAAGGGGGAGGCTTAATATTAAAGAATCTTTTAGCAATGCTACACTGAATGCAAAAGGTAGCATTCTAATAAATTTATATACTAACAAAATAAATATAAGTAAGCCGGCAATTAATTGGCCTAAAAGAAGTCCAAGTATCCCTGATTTTAAGTAAACCACAAAAAATAATGAAAACATTACATTTAATAGATTTTCATCTATAGAATACCATACGAAAGATTTTGCATTTTCTGAATTCTTAAAATAGATTAAAAAATAGACTTTAAGTGAAGTAATTGATGAGGCTAAAAAGGCCCAAACTAATAAAGTCCCATACTTGTCTGAACCAATAATAAGTTTAGCTAGTTCCTCTTTAAATAAAAATGTTAAAAGACCCAGGATAATTGTAGTGCAAATTACAAATAACAAAGTTGAAAAAAGCAATGCGGCAGTCTTTTGCTTATCACCCAAAAAAATAAAAAAATTTCGCTCGTATCCAATTGTAAGTCCAAAATTTGCTATTCCACTTACAAAAACCCCATACACTATAGTTAAAGCATATACTCCATAATCTTCAATAGTAATAACACGGGTAAAAATTGGAAGAGTTATAATTGGCAATACACTACCGACAAGGAACGGGACTATAAAAAGTATTGAATTCTTAAAACTCTGTCCAGTAGATTTGTTCATAGGACTTAAGCTTAAGATTTTTTAATTTCGAAGTGTTTAATACAATTAAATTAAGAATAATTTATTGCAAATTTATTTAAGACATTTATACAAAAAATAATTACCCAATGAGAATGATGAACTATTTTTTTGGCAAATTACGCATTTCCCAATTCTCTCGACTCAATTGAGAATATATTGTATCTGCATATACTCCATTAAAATTTGAAAATTTTTCGAATTTTCCAACTTCTTTAAATCCAAATATTCGCAATAAAAGTGGAGTATCTGGGTTACACGATACATGAGTAGCCCTTAGATTTAAAAGATTAAGACGTCTAAATGCAATATCAAGAAGTAAAGCCATAATTTCTATCCCGGCACTCCCGTTCTGATATTTTTTTTCACCAACCAAAAATGCAATATCGGCATGTCTATGAACCCAACTTATGGAACTTAGATTACATACTCCTATATGCTCATCAGTCTCTTTATTACAAATAGCTAGAACAAGTCTATCCCTTGAAAATTTTACAGAGTCATAAAACGCTCGTTGCGCCTCAACACTATTTGGCCAATATCGATCGCCAAGAAATTGTGTGATTTCAGGATTACTTAACCATTCATACCACTTTCCTTCAATATCTTTTTCTGCTGGAGATCGAAGATATATTCGTTTACCAATCGCATATGGGTTTATCATAACTAGTTATTAATTTTTTTTGAAACAATACTTTCCACCAATTTGAAACTCAATAAGTCAGTTATTTCATCATCTGAGAACCTCAAATTAAATTCCTCTTCAATAGATACGATTAAGTTCATATGACGAATTGAATCCCAGTTTTCTATAGTTCCAGGAGCAGAATCATCTTCAATAGAATTAACATCCACTTCGAAAACAATTGACATTATTTTTTTTATTTGATCTTTAATTAACATATTCATTTGATTTTATTTTTATAAAATTAATACTATTTATTTTTTGAATATTTTTAATATCCAGTGTATAATTCACGTTTTCATTAGTAGACTTGATTATACTAAACCCAATAGATGGATAAAAATCTTTAACTTGATGATTTTTAGGTGTAGCTACATACTCGGCTTCAATATTCGAAATATTTTCAGACTTTAACTTCAAGGCTATCTGTTGGAAAAATGCAAACTCAACATTTCTACCAATAACTCTGCAACTCATTAAAAAAGTATCAATAATAGCTCTGTTCCCAATTTCCTTATTTGCAATTATTTTAATAATACAAACACCAACTACACCATAATCCCCATACTTATCACTCAATGAAAAAGAAGCTATTTTTACATTAGAATTTGTCATCATAATTCTAATATCATTCTCTGAATATCTTCTCGTTGTTAAATTAAATTGATTTGTCTTTTGAGTTAACTGCGCTATTCTTTCTATTGAAATATCTTTATCCCACGTAATTGTGAGTTCTAGCTCGAGTGATATAAGATATTCTTCAATAGACTCAAATCTTGTAGCAATATTTTTACGTATTTCTTCTGTTTTGTACAATTCTGTTTTCCGATTATCCTCTTTAGCATTAACACTCGAATAGAATATGTTTAAGATTTCGCGAAAATAATAAGGATACTCTGAAATGTTATTGGGAACAAGGAAACATTTAACCTCCGGCAATTCCTTTTCAATCAACCCGATTTCAAATTTGGAATCATCTATAAATACAAAACTATCCAAACCTAAATTTAAATCAATAGAGAGTTGTTTAATGTTCGATGCTTTATCTTCCCAATTGATTTTTTTAGCGACAATATCACTATCCTTAAGTAGAAAATCGGGGTGCTGTTTGATTACTCTATCTACATCATCAAAATTATTTTTACTACATAAAGCCACTAATACACCTGCTTTTTGTAGATTTAAAATCAACATTTGCACTTCTTTATAAGCTTTCCCTTTTGGACTAATATCAGACATATGTATTCCATCAAAACCATCTTCACCAATAATTCCTCCCCATAATGTATTATCACAGTCTAGGATTAATACTTTTTTAACTCGGCCAAAAACACTACTAATAGAAGGTTTAATCATATGAGCATATTCTTTATAAAAATCTAGAGTATAAAGAGATTTAGAAGAAAGAAAATTTCTTGCATCATAGCTGTTTTTAATTCCATTTCTAGCAAGTATTAAATCTAAATTGACAATTACTGCGTTGTTTCGAATTTCATTTTGAGTTTCAATCTTTTCATTAAGTCTTTTGGTTACATAATCTAATACCCCTTTTCTTAACGGACTAACTTCAAAAATTAAAGATGAAAAACGATTAAATAATACCAAAGGACAATTTGAAAGGTTTTCGAAAACAAAATCTATTTCATTTTCAACTTTTTGAACCAATTTATCTACTACTTCTGAAGTAGTTGCAAAATTTTGAAACCCGTCTATAAGATTTGAAGTTTCCCAAAAAATAATTACAGTTTTACACTCAGAAAATCTTTTACTATCCTGAACTATTGAATCATAATCTCCAATGATAACTTCAGCATTTATTCCTTCTTCACGAAGATTTAATTCTAAAACTGGCTTTAATAAATTAACCGTAATATTTGAAATAACTGCAATTTTGAACCGCTTCCCTACAAGTTTTAATTCTAGTTCTATATTTTTCTGAATTATATCAATAAGCTTCATAAAACTATATCATTATTTGTCCGCCATTAACACGGATTGTTTCACCTGAAAGATAATCTGATTTTTGAGATGCAAGAAATGAAATGACATTTGCAACATCCTCTGGTGTAGCCAATCTGCGTAATGGTGTTTTAGCGGCAGTCACAAGCCTAATCCTTTCAGGAACATCAGAAATTTGTTCAGTTTCAGTCATGCCAGGGGAAACGCAATTTACCCGAATCCCTTTTGGGGCTAAATCAAATGCCAATGATCTTGTAAATCCTCTTAAAGCAGATTTAGCAGATATGTAAGGCAAAAGATTCGATTCAGGTGCATCTACATATTGTGTGTCAATATTAATAATTTTTCCATATTTGTTTTGTTCCATAATAGGAATTACGGACTGAAGTAAATTAAAATTACCTTTGATTTGATTATTAAAGTGAACTAAAAAATCGTCCCAAATAAGATTGGAAAATTTAATTGGAGAAATTTTTGTAGTAGAGCAGTTTATTAATGCGGTAATATTACCTTGCTTTCTAATAATATGTTTAATCATTTCATTTACCATATTTACATCTGATATGTCACATCGATATGAAATAGCCTTGAAGCCTAAAGTATTAATTTCATTTACAATTTTATCTGCATTTGATTTGTTAGTGAAATAATGCACAATGACTTCAAAGCCTTCAGTTGCTAATAATCTAGAAACTGCAGAACCAATTCCCCCAGAACCACCTACTACTAATGCAACCTTAGCCCTTTCATTAGACGAATCATTTGGTTTTTTAATAATAACTTCCTGCTCAATAAGCTTAACTTTTGCGATGCCCTGAATAACTTTCTGCTTATGCTGATTATATACATCTGTTTGAAGTTCAATTATACAATTTCGATCATCTTTTTTTATTACTTCAGCAACAATTTTAAGGGTGTCATTTAGTCTTACTGGCATCTTAAACTCAAGGCTTTGTGAAAACCATAGAGCGCCATCTCCAGGTAATTTCGTTCCTATTACTGTTGATATAAATGAGGCACCTAACATCCCATGAACAACTGGTTTTTTAAAATTTGTACTTGCAGCATATTCATTATCAGTGTGCAATTTATTATCATCTCCTGTTAGTTCTACAAATCGGTCTAAATCGAATTTAGAAACGGTGTGAAAAATCTCTGCTTTAGTTCCAATTTCTATATCACTATATTTCATTTATTAATAATTAAGTTTAAAGAATCCATTTTTGATAATTTAATTTTCATTAACTAACAGACTATAAATACATAGTTTTCAGTCCTTCATCAATAAATGGCTCAACGAGTTCTTTTAAATCAGGGTTTCTATCAAGAAAATCAATAATTTTAATAAGGGGTATTCTAGGTGCTAAGTAATTGAACTCTTTGTAAATTGCTCTACACAAAATCAAATCTTCTGGATAGTCAACTGTCAATCTAATATCAGTACGTTTTATTTCAATTGGGATTTCTATCGAAAAAATATTAAATTCACTCTTATTTTCTCTAATGTATAAAGAGCAAAGTTCAGACCTATGTCGTTTTTCCCCTTTTATCCAAGAATGTTGATATGCCTCAAGTTTTATGATTTCAAATCCAGAACCATCGGGTAAATTATCTAAAGCTGTTAAATCGCTACCTTCCTTGACATGCAATTGCCAGGCTTCATCTATTGCTTCAAAAAATGTAAATGGAGACTCAGTCGTAAGTCTAAAAATATCTGATCCATTCACTTTTTCGCAACATTCAATTAACCGACTCAATACATCTTCTTCACTTCCCACGATATACCTCACGCCATTTTTTTCAGCAATTTCTTTATATACAATATTGTCAAATCCTTCGCTAATCCCTAGTACAATCTCAGAAATCTGAGGATAACTTTTTAATGCAGAAATCATATACTCTAAAATTGTTATACGATTTTCAATATCAAGATTTTGAAGAGGCTTACCATATAATCGTGAACCCTGATTACGGCAAGCTAAACATGCAACTAGTTTTCTCATTTTAAATTATTTATTCCAAAAGGTTGATCTTTCTTAATCGCTGATTTTAAAGTCTTCCCAATTACATCATTGATTCTTGTATAGTACTCATCTGAGGGCTTAGTACTAAACCTCTTCATTACCATATTTGAAGCCGTGATCATTTCCCCATTTTTTAAATCATTTTTTGCAACAGGAATTTTCCCGGCCTTATTCTTGTATTCGATTTCTTTCTCTGTTAGAACTAATGCAGCACTTCCCAAAGAAGGTTCCATTTTTCTGACAAGTTTGGTGAATATTTTAAATCTGTCAATACTCAAAGCTGAAATATAATCTTCAATCTCCAAGTTATAATCTAAGGATATATGCTTTTCTATAGAATGAACTCCTAAGCCTAGCGCGAGCAATGGAAGGTAAAATGCCTCATCATCTGATCCTAGTGAATGATCCATGAATCCTATTTTTACATGAGGGAAACAGCTTTTTAAACTGCTGATTCTATTTAAATTATTGTCAGCTATTGCTGTTGGCTCTGCTTGAAAACCATGTAACAAAGTTAAGTTTTTCGGAGTGGCAAAAGTCTTTAGCATATCTTGAATATCCTGAATGGGAACACCCCCGGTAGACAAGAAAACTGTATCAAATGAACTAAATACTTCCTTAACTAATGGGAAATTATAGAAGTCCGTTGTAGAAATTTTAACTCCATCAACTTTGAGCTCATGAGCAACCGAAAGACTTTCAAATCCATATACGTCCAAATAAATTTTCTTTTCGGCTTTATGCACTAAATCAACTAAGGAAATCCAAACGTCAATCTTCATTTCCAATGACTTAAAAAGATTATAATAGGGATATGAAGGCACACATAACTCGTCAGCAAATATAAGCTGCATTTTGACTGAATCTGCATTGGCAATAATTGCGCCCTTTACCAAAAGTTCTGCGAGTTTAGGATTTCCTTCGTATCCTTGAGCTATTTCTGCAATTATTTCTACTTTCATATTATTTTTGTCGATAAAATTCAATTAATGCATCGATTGCGAAGTCAATATTTGTGAGTGATGTAGCAAAACACATTCTGAGAAAATTATCCATATTATCCCCAAATGCAATGCCCGGAGTAAATGAAACTCCGGCTAATTCAACCAATTTTTTAGCAATAACCAGTGAAGATAAATTAAATGCCGATATGTCGATCAGTATATAAAAAGTTCCTTCTGGAACTGTCATTGACTTTTCTAACCATGTCCCTTTGGTCTTTTCAATAATGTGACTCCTACGGCTTTCATATTCTGCCCTCATTGATTCCGAATATTGCTGAACTTCAGATTCAGATAATGCAGCAAGTGCAGCCATTTGACTAAAAGGAGCAAGACTAGTGATTGAAAATTGACTTAACTTGAGAAGTTCATCGATAACCGTTTTGGATGCAACGATATAACCAATTCTCCATCCAGTCATGGCATGAGTTTTTGAAAAGCTATAAGCCGAAATTATATAGTCAAAGACAGATGAATCAGATGCCATACTATAATGTTCTTTATCATTAAAGGTAATAGTTTCATATACCTCGTCTGACAGAATATAAACTCCTCTAGCAGCAGCACCTTTAGCAAGTTTCATCAGTTCGTTTTTATCATAAATTGCACCAGAAGGATTATTTGGTGAATTAATAATTATAAGTTTGGTAGAGGGTGTTAATCGTCCGAGAATCTTGTTGGCATCCAGCTGAAAAAAATTATCTTGAGTATTTATTATAATGGGAACCCCGCCTGCAATAATCACATTAGCTTCATAAGCACGCCAATATGGCTCAAGGATTATACACTCATCACCTTCATTAATTAAGGCCTTGATAGCTATATTAACACCGTGGATTGCTCCATGTGTAATTAATATGTTTACATCAGCGCAAACATGGATATTATTTACTTTCGCAAGTTTTTGTACTAATGCCAGCCTTAAAGACAACAAGCCACGGCTATCACAATATTTTGTGTTTCCGGTTGTCAGATGATTGAGCGCTTCGTTAACTACCTTATCATGTGTAGCAAAATCTGGATCGCCTGTTTGCATTTTTACGATTTTTTTGCCTGAAGCTTCTTGAGCACGGACAAAGTCTGCAAAGGCAACTGAATAGGACTGCTTAATACGATATAGATTTTCTAACATTTAGATAAAATTGAAATCCTGAACTGATTGCTAAATGAGTATCCACATTTAGCATTATTTTTTAATGAATTGAAAACTTCGCAAATTTTGAAAACTAATATTGTGTGTCCGCTTTTCAACTATACTTATTTATAAAAGAGTTTGGACTAAAAGAACCTTGATATTATTCTAATTATAAAAGAATTCGTAGTCTTTTAAGTAAATCATAAAGTCTTTCTTTAGGATTAGATGTCAAACTCGAATATATTAAAAAAAATTTAGATATTACATTCGCATTGGCTCATCTGTCAATTTCGATTTTAAAATGGTCGCTAACCCTTATTATTTTTTAGCATCCAATGATTTATTTAGTTCCTGAAGCTGATTGATATGAACTGAAGATAATAAGTCCTGTTCTTTAAAATAGGCTTTATCGCATACGATTTTCTTTGTGTCCCATTTCAAAGTATCCAGACAATAGAACCAAATATCTTCCTGCATTTCAATCCTTTGCAATCGTTGTAACATTTCCTCATTCAATAAATGTTTAGCCATGATGGTTACTCCCCCATCATCGCAAACAGCAATTCCGCCTTCATAATCATTTTTAATCTGCTTCATGAGATCCTCGGGAAAAGGATCTGCGGGAATATTGAAACAACCGAGAGGCGTGACCCCTTCAGCCCAAACAGCATAACCTTCTCTTCTCAATCTTGCAGCATCACGTACAAGACCTTTAACAATTACCGCCACAGCTCCTTTATATAGTAATAGATATTTTGAAATAAGATCTCCAATTATTGCTCTGTCTTCACAATTATGTGCAAAAATTATGACAACATCACCTTTATTAATAAGACGAATTTGCTCGTGAACAGCGTAATTTGAGCAATTGGCGGTAAAAACAGTTTTAACTGGTCCAACCCTGTAAAAATTAAAATTAATAGGTTGAACTCGTGGTAAAACACCAGACTTTCCTAATGCATCAGCCACTTCTGTAGTAGATACTCTATTAGAAAGACAAAAATCAATTATGTTATCACTCCAGTTCATATTTTCAAAGTTTAAAGGTAATTAAATATTATTTTAGTAGTTGAATAGTAAATTCATAAAGAGGATAGTCATGATAAATTACTACTCTCTTTGTAAATTCCTTGGCTTTCATAAACATAATTTCCGGAATATAATGTTGATTTTTTTCGGCTTCAAAATCTACATATTTCGATAAGAAGTTAAGACATGCTGCTTCTTTCGACAATTCAAACATTCGTTTCATTGTTTCATATGCATAATCTTCAATGCCCGTTGTTTTAAATGATAATGCTCCGGAAAGAACAGTGATGTCAACAGGATTAAAAACATCTAAGAATACATCCCCCACATAAAACTTAACATTTGGCCTGAAATATTTCTCTTTAGCTGAAGTTATAAGCTTTTCTGCTATGTCAACACCTATGTAATAAAAATCACCATTGGTAACCTTGTCAAGATAGTCAATCAAATCGCCAAGTCCGCAGCCTACATCAAGTATCGTCTTTCCTTTTGGATTAAGTCCACGAAAGAGAATTTCAAATCTTAAAATCTGATCCTCAGAAGTTCCCCAACCGACAGTTTTGAGATTATTCCCATATAAATCATATCTATCATTGTATAAGGCCGCAGCCTTTGTTATATCAATTTTACTCACTTAGTTAGATTAAAAAAAATATTAGCATTTTCGTATAGCAATTTGTGTAATTCAGCATCAGCAATTCCCTCTTCACGAAGAACTTTGCAAGAAAGTTCAAGTGATTCTTTAATCTCGCGATCCGGATAATCAGATCCGTAAAAGATTCTATTCATTTTCATACTTTTCATCGCATAAACCAAGTTTTTTAAAGTTGGACTACCTTGATAGTAGAGCAAAGAGTAAGAACAATCCATGTATACATTTGGTAACCTTTTAGCAAGCATCATAAAATCCAAAACATAATGTCCCCCCATGTGTGCCCAAATTATATTCGTGTTAAAACATTCTTTTGCCAAATTAGCATAAACTATAGGCGAAAACCCTCGCATAATCATTGTTCCATCTGGAAATCCACAAATAAGTACTGGAACATTCAATTCACCTGCTTTTTTAACTAAATCAGAGCATGCTTTACTTTCAAGGTCAAATTCCTGAAGTCTTGGATGCAACTTCAATCCAATATAATTAAGATCTTTAATTGCATATTCTAATTTATCAAGTGCGCCTATCTCTTCAGGGTGGATGTTCACGAAAGCCCTTAGATTGTCAAAATTAGAAATAGCATTAGAAACTTCTTCCATAGACCATTGTTGAAATTGCAAATGAAGTACTATTCCTAAATTTATACCTGCAAATCTTAATTGCCTACTTAATTCATCAGCAGCACCTATAGCAGTATTATCTATATCTGGATTTAAATGTAAATGTGTGTCAATTATCATATTTAAAAGATTTCAAAATAAATATAACTTTCTGCCTTATCAGCAAGTTTTTGAGCAAATGAAGGTGTTTGAGCCACACTCAATATGTATCCAAGCCGATCACCATCTGCTGAAGCTATAAAAAATTCATCTCCAATTGACACAAAGTAATCGGACTCAACTCCATTTATTTCATTTGCTTTTTCGAACCCGCTTATAGACCGGAGGATTCCTGGTCTTGATGGGAAAAACCTTAAAACAGCAGCTCTTTTTTCAATATCAAATTTTTCTATAGGAAGTCCTACAGATTGTAATGCAGTTAGTTTGGCTATATTAACTCCACTAACTGCTGGAATAAATTTATTAAATACCATAAAACCACCTCCACGACCTGCAACTTCGACCATACCTACAAAATCATCATCACAGAGAATAACTTCAGCATGTCCCGGACCTTCTTTATATCCTAATGAATTAAATGCATGAATTACTGTTTTTGAAATTTTATCAATTATTTCAGCTGGTCGGTCGGAAGTAGCCAATTCTCTAGCGACTGTGCCCTTTGTTCCTTCTACCTTCTTTTTTTCGGTGACTGCAAGTACGTTTACATTCCCTTCAACAATCAATACTTCAACTGTAAATTCTGTTCCAGACAAAAATGATTCAATAATGACCTTACCTGATCTTGAAAACTCAAAGGCTTTTTTAACGGAAGGCGCTACATCAGATTTCTGCTCAATTTTTGTCACACCTCTGCTACCTGAAGCATCTGTAGGCTTAATGATTTTCGGCAATTCTGAATTCAACAAATAGTCCGTTGCGGATTTAACGTCTTCAAATATTGCCCATTCAGGCCCTGGAACTTCACTTTCTGACCATACTTTGCGTTGCACACCTTTATCTAAAAGCATTTTTGTTAATTTTGACAGAGGGCCTGGCAGTGAGAATTCCTCCCTTATTTTTGCAGCCAAAGGCATACCTGCTTCAGAACAAAAACTTACAACCCCCTTGTAGTTAAGATTCAATTCTTTTAGCTCCTGAATGACAGCAGCCTCATTTTCTAGCGATATACATAGTGATTTGTCAGCAATTGAAAATCCTTCAGCTTTTGAATCAGCATCAATAGCTAATACTTTAATACCAGACCCCATAGCTTCTGATATTCCATGTTTTTGCCATTTTCCAGCAGTAACTGCAATGAGCCAAATGTCATCATTAATCATATTACATTTTTTATAATTGCTGTAACTCTATCTATTCCTTTGCCATCTATAATTGAAAATGCCTTTTCTGAAACCCGGCGAATTTCAGGAAGTGCGAAACCTTGCAAATCTGCTTCACCTATTCCTAAAACTGCACCCCTTTTTTTTGCAAATTTGGCAATAGCAGTTTCCATATCGGTTTGTGGAAGAATGAACACTGCTTTACCTAGGCATGCAGCCTCAAAAAAGCATCCCCCTCCATTTGTAACTGCCCAATCACATTCCGATAACAAACTAGGAAAACAAGGAGGGTCTTTTAATATTTTAAATTTATATTTTCCAACTGTTTTATGAGCTGAAAGTGGTCCACAAACCAAGGTTACATCAAAACCCAAATCATTTAATTTAATTGCAGTTTTATGACCCTGATCATGCAAATCCCCTCCACCCAAACATATTAAAACCTTTGATGATGTTTCCGGTAATTTTTCTTTACGAAGGCTGGTAATTTCATCCCTCAATATTATGTATTCAAAACCGACATACCTTGCTTTTTGAGCAAGCACCTGCTTATGAGGATAAATAACAATATTTATATCAGAGGTTTCTTCACCAAACCAATCAAGTGTAATACAAATTTTATGTTCATTTTTTGCTTGTACAATTCTATGCTCAATGCCTTCAAATACATCAAAAATAACAATTTTAGGGCTACCCCCACTGTACTCTTGTGCAGAAATCAAAGACTTAGCTGTGGCGGAAATTCCAGTTAACCTTGCCGATATTCCTGAATCGATTAAGTGCTTACATAATGCTGAAGATCGGCGAATGTGTCCGAGACCTATTTTTTTATTCCCATCACAAAATATTTCTACATCTGCTGCTTGACTCATTTAATAACCTCCCATGTTAACCTGTCACCAATTTCAAGGTCAATTTTAGAAGTCTTTCCAAGGATTTCCTTATAATGTTTAGGATGTAAGCCAAATGACGGTCTTACAGATTTTACATTTGATGTATCAAATTTTTCTCCAGTTTTGATAGCCTTTGTTATGTATAGTGAGCTTCTACCACGCAGGCTTGGCAATGCACTTGGTGTAATATCATAAGTTACTTTACCAAGAGCCTGATCAATGAAACGAATATCATCAACCATTCTTTTAAATTCTGCTTCACCTGATGAAAAGAAAGAATCCACCGTTTCTTTAGAGTCATCTAGCGTAAAATGCTTTTCAATCAATCGTCCACCAAGTGCAACAGTAGCAATTGCCGCTGCAGTCCCCATTGAATGATCTGAAAGCCCCGAAATAACACCAAAGCGGCTGATTATATCCGGAATTGTAAGTAAATTGGATTCAGTGGGTGGAGCCGGATATGAGGTGGTACACTTTAAGATAATTATGTCTTTCTGCCCGCTATCCCTTAAGGTAGCAAGTGCAAGTTCGATATCAGAAAGGTCAGAAATACCTGTTGAAATAATAACAGGTTTACCAGTTTTCGCAACCCTTTCAAGAAGAGGTATATTGGTTATTTCTGGTGAAGCAATTTTATATGCTGGAACACCAAGTGATTCAAGCAAATCAACAGCCGTTGAATCGAAAGGACTTGAGAATATTTCTATTCCCAGTCTACGTGCTTCAGCGAAAATTATTTCGTGCCACTCCCAGGGTGTATAAGCTTTATTATAGAGTTCCCACAAAGTAGAATAGTC
>Ga0114980_10001747_pt1 | contig 15447 bp, 18 predicted proteins | sample S_140806_EF_Meta_FD_87018 | JGI IMG/M metagenome (GOLD analysis project Ga0114980, IMG submission 87018) | Freshwater microbial communities from Lake Simoncouche, Canada to study carbon cycling - S_140806_EF_MetaG | ecosystem: Environmental > Aquatic > Freshwater > Lake | place: Lake...
CGGGCAGGGCAACGGTACGGTTTTACTCGCACACCCTCGTGGTGCTTAATCATGTCAAGCGCTTTTTTGCTAATCATTTCCCAAACGCCCGACCACCAAAATGAAAGCTGATTATTGCGGCAAAGAGAGCCTGAGTCTCGTCATCCCACAACATGTTTGCCAATATATTAAACTCTACACCACGATTCCAGCCGTACAAAAACAAGCCGATTTCTACTAGCATTAGCAAACCAAAGAAACCGTACGTAATAGTAGGGCGCACTCCCGTTCTATAGTTAACCATCCACGGACTAGCACCCTGACCGATTGCAATGTCGTGGGCGTATATAGCATTCATCTCCGCTTTTTGTGCGTCGATTAACGAGACTTTCTCCGCAGATTGTGTCTGGGTCTTGATCTCGTCTAACTTAATTTCTTCTATATGTTGCTGGGCTACGTACCCCGCTTGGAGTAGTTGTAACTCCCGTTCAGTTTGCATTTGCGCTAACTGAATTTCATGCTTCTTATCTGCACGATCTTGGAAAGCGTCTAATAGTTTAGGCAAACCGCCCATCAAAAACGATAGAAACGTTGAAAGTAGTGTAAGCATTATTCCTGTACCCCCATTAAAATTTTGGCGCGTAGTTCACGCATTTTCTTTACTTCTTCCATTGCTGCCGCTGTTGCGTTATTCATATCCATATACATTATCCCCATGATGGGAAGAGCTAAGATCAACACAAAACACAAGACCACCACGGCGATGAGTAAGCTCCACGGTACGTCTGACTCGTTCTTATTAGTATCATTAGCCATAGAAACCACAACGTTATGAACACCACCGCTACGATTGACGTTAACTGCTCCCCGATCTTTCTTTTTAAACTTGCCCTTCGCCAAGCTGCCATCTGTTGTTTCTGTAATTCTTGCCGCTGTACTTCAGCCCGCTCGGCTTTCACCTTGTCGCGCATAGCCTCAAAGGATGACCATATTGCACCAAGCTCTTTGGGGGCTGAATACACTAAGGTCTCGCGTAACTCAGTTTCAAGCCGTATCATTTCCTTTTGAGCCATTACCCTGTTAAATGCCTCTTGATTTACCGATAGCTCAGGATCACGTATCTTCTTAGTCTTTAGTTCTTCCTCGTGAACATGTTTTTCCAACTGCTCATGCGCTTTAAAGAAATTTCCCAGATGGCTACTAAGGTCAGCAACCACATCCTTAGCTTTACCATAGGCATCGACCAGCTCCATACCATCCGCTTTAGCCTGTTGGTATAGTTCGCAGCCTTGTTTGATAGCCGCAGCAGCCAATTTTGCAGCGGCGAGGATGGTAATCGGGTCAATTTTTTAGCTCACTAATTCGTCAGCAACCATGTCGGCTTTTTGTTCTGATACTTGTGGTTGAGCCTGTGTACGAATTTTTTCAATAAGGTCAGCAACTTGTACAAAAGGTTTATCGCCTAGCGCACCTAGAACACGGTTAACTTCATCCACGGTTAGCGTTAGTTTGATGTCATTCATTTGTTTCTCCATTAGTTTCTGCTGTAAGGCCAGCAGTTTGCCCTTCCGCCCAAGGAAGCCCTTTGTACCCCGTAGTAGGCGGGGCTTTTAGTTGGGCTACCATGTCTTCATAATAAGCAACACCAGAATCGGTTAGCGCGGATTTTACCCACCCAATCACAGTGCCTTCGGTAAGTTCACTATACGACAAAAAATTTCCGTCTTCATAAGGAATTGCGGCTGTGCCGTTAACTAAGCCATCCACAGAGAACTCAACTTCTTTGACTATGTTTTGTTTTCCATCTTGATCCAAGATGCAATTTATATGGGTAATTTTCCAAACATTCATCTCTATACTCCAGTTTTTATTATTAAAACAGAAAAAACATTCTGCCGTCATCGTAAGCGTTGTAGGTAAATATTAAAACCCCTTCCCCGCCAGAATTAGAACCAGTGCCGTTACCACCACTACCGCAACCAAAAAACCCGGATGTGCCGCTGTTATTTCCACCAAAGCCGCTCGATGGCCCCGAAACTGCTCCGGTAGTTGAATCTTGCCAAATTTCAACCGTGCTTGGGCTACCCCCCGCCCGTACAGCAGCTCCATCCCAAGCCCCGCCTCCACCGCCACCTCCCTTTGTCCCCGCTGTTGCAGGGGTAGAAGTAAGTATGTTATACCCAGCTCCAATAGTCCCACCCGTTATAGAACCGCCATTACCGCCAAGGTCTGCTGTACCTGCTTGCCCAATCGACCCACCATTTGCCGCCCCGCCGCCTCCGCCGCCTTGTGTAGACCCGGCATTGTGTGACGCCCCCCCGGAAGCGCCCCCTCCGCTTGGGCCAGCCGCCCCACCGCCTCCACCGCCACCATTTCGGGTTGACGCAGTTGTCCCGCTTCCTCCACTACCACCAGAGAACTTAGTATTGCCGATTGATGCTGCTGCTGTACCACCTGTACCCCCTGAAGGGCTGCTCGTCGTTGGCCCATTCGCGCCAGCTTTTGCTAATACTCCTTGCGCAACAGAGGTTGGCGGCGTAAAAGCGTTTACAACATTAATATATGAATCAAGAGGGGTAGAACTATTCCATGCCCCGCCCGGCCCCTTTTGCCAATAAATTGTTTGCCCCGGAGTTAATGTAGCTGTAATTCCGCCAGCTCCAGCTAGAGTTTTTGCATAAGCGCCACCACCTCCACCTCCACCTGCTTGAGTAGTAGTGCCGTTGTTACCCGCCCCCCCAGCACCAATAGCTTCAAGAGAGACTAAAGACTCGTAATCAGCCGGGACAAGAAATGTTCCAGATTGGTTAAACGCTAGTCCGACAAAAACTGTTTTTACTCTTGTCGCCATAATTTTAAGTTTGTATAGTTACAGCAACAACATCCCAGCGGGTAGCGTTTTCATTGTATATGCAACCAACATAAATGACTTTACCAACAACAGTTGTTGTCGGCAGGGTTACTCCCATAGCAAGAAACCCGTTTGTGCCGGAAGCCCACGATATGCTTTGCGCTGTAGTGTTGCCTAAAATTCTAAATATTAATTTATTACCATCCTTCGGTGATCCAATGGGTGCAGAAACACTCAAAGTACCAGTTTGCGCTGTTAAATTATATTGGTCAGCCGTTGAAATATTTGCTTCTAGTGTTGCCGTATTTGTTGCGGTAACTACACGAGGGTTAATTCGGCCAGTAACGCTACCGCCAAAAAATGAATTGCCAGCCGCAACGTAAAGCGCATAAGGGTTGGTAATAGTTACGTTAGTCCCGGCTGATGGTGCGGCGGCTATATACAATGTGGCTGCGTTTGTTACTGTTTGCGACGCAGTAGTCGCTGCAAAAGTTGGTTGTGCAATACTATTGGCTACAACAGTTCCAGTTAAACCCGCGTTTGATGTGTATGTTCCTGAACCAACACTAATAGCAGCCCCAGTAGTAGTCCACGCAGCCCTTGTACTATTTCCAGTAACAGTAAGTTTATCGCCTGTTGTACTATAAAATTGTACTTTCCCACCAAAACCTGCTAATCCAGTGGCAACATTTAAACCAGACGCATCTGCTGCAACATTTATGTATATACCACCATCAGCAGAACCAGAATTACCTATTGATAAAGCGTACCCCGTAGTAATAGTGCCTGTATTTGAAGAAGGAGCACCTGCGATATGGAGTGTAGAACCAAAATCCCATGTAGTTCCATTAACGCCATTACCGTTAAACACTACAGGTGACAAATAATTAGCGTAAGCATTAGTTGCCGAATCAGGAGCGTTTGGGTAGTTAAAAGTAGTTGAATCAGTGGAAATGCTTGGACCAGTTCCGTAGTTATTGCTTTGATCCGTATAAGCTACAGAAGCCGCGCCTACGTCTAATAAAGATTTTATACCCGTTGAAAAAGTAATCCCTGAAGCTCCTGCTCCCACTAATAATGGTCCCGCCATAAAACTAGACCCACCAGCAACGTATAAAGCGTAAGCGTTAGTAATTGTTACGTTTGTACCAGCAGCAGGTGCGTTTGCGATGTATAAAGTAGCCGCGTTTGCGACTGTTTGTGAAGCGGTGGTAGCTGCAAATGTCTGTTGTGCAATACTATTGGCTACCACTACGGTAGATGCTAAACCGCCGGTAGAAGTATAAGTCGCTGCATCAATACGTAAACCAAGACCTGACGTAGCCCAAGAAGCGGAACTAAACGCAGTTGTACCAATGTGGAGTCTAGCGAAGGGGTTTATAGCAGTGCCAATACTCAAACCGGTGGAAGTTAACCGGGCCATATTTATAGAGTTAGCCGATAAACCAAGCGTATTAGTCGTCGGTAAATACAATCCATTAGTTGGGGCGGTAGAGCCTGAAGGAATAAAAGTTGTAGCCGTTGCGCTGCCAGTAGTAGTTAGATTAGTGCCGTCAAAAGTCAGTCCAGCTGACGCGCCAAACGCTCCAGCGTTGTTGTACTGAATTTGAGTATTTGCGCCAGCGGGGGTTCCCCCACCCCCGCCGCTACCCGCTGGGCCTGTTGGCCCTGTTGGACCAGCTACAGTAGATGCAGCTCCTGTTGAACCTGTTGGGCCTGTTGGGCCTGTTACACCTTGTATGCCTTGCGCACCTGTTGGGCCTGTTGGGCCAGCTACAGTAGACGCAGCCCCTGTTGAACCTGTTGGGCCTGTTACACCTTGTATACCTTGCGCACCTGTTGGACCTGTTGGGCCTACTGCACCTGTTGGGCCAAGTTGAGTGTAGGTTATTTGCTCAACGCTAATGTTTACACTAGGCGAAGCAGGTCTTGTTGGAGATGATCCAGCAGCTACGTATTGCAACTGCATGTAAGTGTTTATTGATTGCCAATAAAACTGAATGTAATCCCCAGCATTAGCTACAACAATGTCTTCTACGTTCGCAAGAACCTGATTGTTTACGCCGGAAGTTGTAAACACAAACGAACCATTTACAACATTGCTTCCATTTTTGGAATACCAAATTGTTACTTTGTAGTCACTGCCGCCGCCAGTAGTAATAAACTGGCCTAAAAGGTTAACTCGATATGTACCTACATTAGCGAAAGTAAGTTTTGAGCCATCAACAACGCTGATACCGCTTGCGTCATTTGTGGAGTTTACCGTAACCAAATTTGCGGTAGTCGCGCCAGCATTGGTTTGTGTTGTAGTATCAAGAAAAGAACCGTAGTAACCAATAGTTCCACCAGCGCCTGTCGGGCCTGTTGGGCCAACAATCCCCGAAACTATCGCAATAAATAATGGCTGATTATTTGCAAAACCTGTTGTGCCTGTGCCCCCAGAACTAACTAATGAAACAGGAATAGTCCAATAGCTATTTACTGTGCCGGGATTAATATTAGTGACAGCCCCTGTGATGGTCCATGTTTGATAATTTGAACTTACGGTTTGATCTTGTATAGTAAACCGTTGGTTTGTGGCTAGTAGCGCTAAAAAAATATCAACGTCTACATCCGTGTCAGTTAAGTGGCTTACATTTATTTGCGTAGCGCTAGTCTGTGTTGCGTTATTCCATATTAAAAATCCAGCAGCAGGATTGCCAGTAGTTATAGTTGTTTTAGCGTCATAAAGAAATAAATTAGAAGACTCCCCTTGCGCACCAGTTGGGCCTGTAGGACCTGTTACACCTTGCGCACCAGTTGGGCCTGTTGGACCAGCTTGAGTAGACGCTGCGCCTTGTGGACCTGTTGCGCCTGTTGGGCCTATTGGGCCTGTTGGACCAGCTACAGTAGACGCAGCCCCTGTTGGACCCGTTGGACCCGTTGGACCTAGAGCACCCACAGCTCCTGTTGGACCTGTCGCCCCAGCGGGGCCGGTAACACCTGTAGGACCAAACGGGCCTATTTCTCCAGTATCTCCTTTAGCACCTGAAGTACCTGTTGGACCTGTTGGGCCTGTCACACCTTGTATGCCTTGTGCACCTGTCGGACCTGTTGGACCAGCTACAGTAGACGCAGCCCCTTGTGGGCCTTGTGGGCCGACTGCGGCTATATCTATAATCTGGGGATTCTGTGTCGTCTCAACGATTACTAACTGAACGTTGTCTATTTCAGTAATATTCATCGTGTTACCTCTTTAGAGACAGCTACTCCACCTTCCATTAGTCTTGTCACAATACCACCTGAGCTTTGTAGTTCTAGGTCGTAAACAGCGTCGACAAACGCGAAAGCTTCTGTGGTAGTCGCAGGAATAGTAATAGCAACTGTCCCAGCGGCTCCGCCCAAAACAATTATTCCATTAGAAGAAGTAGCAGAAAACAATACTTCAGTCGCTGAAACTACACGGCGAAACTGCATACGCGCTGTGTAGCCAGTAAGATTTATAGCCGTGCCGCTAGAATCTTTCCAAGTTATTGTTTTTTGAAAAGTAGCGCCTTGCTCTATAAAAAAATTATACACAGCAGCTGACATACCAACTCCTTAAAAACGTTGCATTTTTGCGCGTAGTTGGACATTTCTCATATCACGAATCCTAGAATTCGTAACACCTTGCTCATAGACCCCTTTGTGCAACGACGCAAACTCAGGATCAGTCCAGTCTTTTTCTTTAATGCGGCATAGTCTATACAACGTGCCGCTAATAATCGTGTCTATCCAAGTCTCGTATACCCAAGAAGGTATACCACGAGCGGTACGAGATGGCTTTAGAACAACCTCGCCTGTGATATCCAAAACTCGGTCAGGAATGTAAAACAAACGAATTGACGTATCATCGACAACCCAAAAATGAGTAGGTTGCCCTGTTCTAGTTAGATACTCTTGGTCGACTAATCTAGAGTCGGTGTGAGTCATGTTCTTATAGTCTACGTTTAGCGACAACACAGATTCTATTTTTGTGTCGAAAAATCCTGCCACTAAGTCATAGGTAGACTGGTTTACTACAGTGGACATGTCCTCTAAGGGCACTCTCCATAGGTGGGTTCTAGCGAAGAAATCAGAGGCGACAATAGGTAAATACTTCGTAATTATGCTTTCAGGGCACGAAGGTATTTCTGGCGTGATTAAATCTAAAACATCATCCCAAAGCACTGTAGCCATTATGAACTCCCCGGTGCTACGCTTTCATCGCTCTGAACTTTAAAGTTTAGCGACGTAACCATAGCTTGATAATGAGCCGCCGCACGAGCAGCGTTGTTTGGTTGTTCCGAATCTTTGGTATAGGCTCGATAAAGAATGTAATCCAGTATAGGGCTACCATAAATATCGTCAAGACGAATAACTTCTGCGGTAGCTGCGTTCTGAAGCTGTGCTTCAGTTAGTGTATGTGGTTGTGGCACAGTAGAGTAAATTATCTCTAGCCGCGCAGCTGTAGTAGCAGGTGGGTAAACAAGAAAATCTTTTGGAACTCTCTGGTCATACATGTATTTTTCAATATTTACGGACGCTGTTTGGTTATACCAATCAGGTACCATAGAATCCATACTTCTTTTCGAAACTAGTTTTACGAACTTTTTATTAGATGTAGCAGCGCTGTTATTTAATACCTCAAGCACTTTATAAGCGTAAGGATAATTTGTTTCTAGTGTCTGCCTATACCCTGCTGCGCAAACAAAAGTACCAACCTCTGCGTTAGCATCGGGGTGAAGCGTAACTATTTCGCGATAACTATCATTCAACCAAAGTTGCAGTTCGAGAACAGGCCACCGTGCCCCGGAAGCATCTTTCAAGAGAGTTTGCGCTCTTGATATAATACTAACTACTTTGACAGTGGCCATTTTTCTCTCTTAGCGCAAACCAGTTTTTGATGCTGGCTCAGAAATTGGAAAAGGAACATCTTCTGTAACTTGTTCTAATTCTACTACGTCAGATTTAGCGGGTCTACTACGCTTAGGTTTAGGCTCAGTAGCATGTTCAGCAGCTAATCGACGACCTTCTTCTGTGAAAATCATATCGTCGCCATTCAGTATACCAAGAACGATATATTCATTTCCTTGGCGTACACGAGCTTTGCTCATAACAATTTCACCACCAAGCTTTTCAGTTAGTTCGTAAACATTCATAAAGTATCCTATAGGAAAACTCGGGGCCGAAGCCCCGAGCTATTGATTAGGCGGGTGTTGCTACCGCGCTAAGCATAGCGATCCAAGTCAGCCCAGTAGCGCCGATTTGAATACACTCAACAGCTTGTTGCTGACCTACCACCAAAGCGGCGTTAGCTGCTGCGCCATTGATGGTGCCACCAACAGGAGGGTACACCTTGATATCTTGAGCAGCATCAAGGTTAGCAATAACTACACGTGATTGCGCCGACATGTTGGATGGAAGAATAACGCCGTCATTATCTACAGCAACAACTGTTACAGTGGCGACAGAGCCAGTAATAGCAGTGGCTCCAGCTTGGGTTTGTGTCGTGCCAGCAGTTACACCCGTTTGGATGTCGCCGACGATTGTAGCGAACTGAGTACCAGCCATGATATTTCTCCTAAAAAGATTGATAACAAGGGGCCGAAGCCCCTTGCATTAAGACGCCGAACCTACTTGAGCAACAACGAGTGCTTCTGGCTTAACGACCTTACGGCCATAAACAGCCAGACCACGAACGATGTCACCAAAGTCAGTTTGGTTACGTAAAGGCTCAGTCTTGTTAACAGTCATAGCAAACGCTACAGCATCCTTAGTACCGGCGATCATGGTACGACGAACTTTTGCGTTCGATACTGTGCCACCAGTCGATGTAGCCGACAAGCCAGCTACCAATGCCTTACCAGCAGCACCTTTCGGTAACAGGTTCGATACGTAGACTGTGAAGCGGTCTAACATACCAATCTTGCCCGAACGAATCGTGGACTGTGGGTCGCCAGTGAAGTACGCCTGAGCGATGTTCGACTGCATCAACAGATGGCGGTCATAAGGAGAAATAATCAACCAACGACCTGTTTCTGGAACGTTCTGCTCATCCAAAACAGAAGACATACGCAGAATGCCATTCAGTACATTAGCTGCACTTGATTGGTCAATCGGAGTGACGTCAGTGCCTAGGTTGTAAGCAGCAGAAATAGCACCCGCTGTAGCACCAGCGTTAGCTGCGGCAGGGCCTTCGGTTACGAACGAGTTGAAGAACACTTCGTTTTCGATCTGAATCTTCAGCTGTTTAGCTGCGTCATCAGTGAACATGTTCATCAAATCGATGTCGGACTGATAGCCCAGAACATCAGAAACTTGAACGCCAAAGTACTTACCCTTGTTGACTTGAAGATCAGTGTAGCTAGGAGTAGGAACTTCGTAGGACAAGTTGTTACCGACTTCGTAGTCGGAAATGCTGATCGATGGAGCCAGACGAATACGAACAGTATCGCCTTGATTCTTCAGTTCGCCTTCCCACGTAGTATTGGCGATCTCTGCCAACATAGTGTTTTGGTAGAACTTGGCATTGAGTTTGCCAGACCAAAGGGTTGGGATAAAGCTACCGGAGTAGCTCGGATTGGTGTTAAACGGCGCATTAGCCGGGTATACAGCTGGCATGATTACCTCCTAAAGATATAAAAGTTGGTTTAATCTTAGCCGCTGTATCAGAATTACGCAGTTACGCGTCCTTCCATATACGCAGCATCGATTTCGGCTTCAAGTTTTTTTGCGTCGTCGTATTTATGCGCAATGTTCAGGTCTTTTAGCTTCAGGAACATTTTTTCTACATCACGAGTGGTGTAGGTTTTGCCCTTCTGGCTAACAGGTGTCTGCGCTGATGCGTTACGAGTCGGCTGGACTTGTCGTTCAAGCTCGGCTTGCCTAGCGTCGTTTTGGGGAGTTGAGTTTGCGTCTTTAAACATCTTGACGTAATACGCAACAGCTTCAACGTCATTGGCGTTATACGCACCTTGCGCGGCGGCTCTCCTAGGAGCGCGTAGCATTGGATCAAACTCATCCAACCACGCAATCCATTTAGGATCGTTGTTTAGTGCTGACCAGTCAGGTACCGTGTGGTACAAGCGCTGTTCGAATGAAACTTCTCCAACCTGATTCCCAGTTTGCTGCATTTGCTTTCGCAACTCACTGTTCTCAGCTTTCAAAGCGTCAAGTTCTGCTCTAAACTCCATTGAGACTTCACGCGCTACTTTGCGTTGGACGTCAATTAGGTCCTTGCCGAATGCTTCAACTTCATCATCCGTTACGAGAGATTCACGTGGAGCAGGGGTCGACTGTGTTGGTGCCGGGTCAGGTTTTGCGTCCATCTGTTGTCTAAGCTGCCCAACATAATTTTGCAATTCCTTGACTTGCGCGTGTAGCCTCGGTACTTCAGCATCGTACATACCCTGTAGAGTTTTGTACTTTTGCTGCCACGTCTCTTCCTTTACTTCCGCCGTCTTATTCTCAGCTGGCTTTGTTTCAGGTATAGCTTCTGTAGTCGGGTCTTGCGGCTCTGCTTGTGGTTCTGGGTCAGGGGCCATCTCAGTTGGCTCTGGACTAGTTTCACCAAGAAGCTGCTTTTCAAGTGCTTCGATTTCTTTCAGTTGCTGTTCTACCTGCTTTGGCAAAGCCATGTATATCTCCTCTTAGCTCCAACTCTGTCTTTAGGCTCCTATAACGGTGTGCCGTCCAACATAATGGTTTGCTTCGGACTAAAAAATGCGGTTACTTCAACCGCTCCAAAATTGAAGGAGCCTTATCGACTGCCTCCAAAAAATCTTGCATAACCTTCGCTCGACCTTGTAGTTGACGGAAGCGATCCCCATCAGCCTCGATCAGCGAAGATTTTGTTTCTTCCAGTAGTTGTTTAAAGAGCGCTAGAATTCCCTCGTTCTCGGGTTGTCGGCACCGTGCTAACGCCGACACTGCCTTACGGTCGGAACTTCCATCCAAAAATATATTCATAGACAGCTATTTATCATTATAACTACTAGGTTGTCAATAGATTATGATAAAAATTCTAATTTATACAACGTAGTGTCAATTAATGCAACAGCTTCGTCGATCAAATTCTGAATCTCAGAGCAGTCAGTCATAGCTAAACGGTTGTCATCTATATAACGACGTAAACCTTTAAGCATCATTATTGAATCAGATTCCAACTTATAGGGTAGATTTGGGTAATCAATGATTCCATAACGGCCTTGGTATGCCTCTGCTATTGCATCAGCCCTCTCGATAACTTCTTCGTAATAAGTACCTAGCGCCATGTGGGCCGAGAAACTACGAGTCTTTAAATGTTGGACATGCGCGTTCGTACTGGAATGAAATAACTCCATAATCAACGCGCCGCAGTTAGGTGCTCCTGAGATACCTTTCATGGTCATACTCCGTTAGGTCTAGGTGATACAAAATTGGACTCTCTACCACCTACCTGAGAGCCGTCCGGCAACATGTTTTTCGGAGCAGGACCTTGCGTCATACCCGGGGCTTCGCCCATGGCTTCCGCTTGGAGTTGCGCTGTCATAGCCAGCTGTTCCTGAAGTTGGGCGATTAATTGTTGCTGTTGCTGAACAATACCCATCTGGAAATCGTCTGGAACAATCTTATCGACATTACCCGACAAGTTACGAGCAGCGTCGCGCAGTAGTTCGGCTGTGCCGTTCATGCCTACGATCTGTTGTGCTACTGGGCTGTTCAAAACGAGTTGCAAGAACTCAGTGCGACGAATCGCTTCAGCTTCTTTAACAACTAGCGCCTGAGCACCTTTAGCCACAATATTTACATCACCGATCAAGTCAGGGTCTTTGCTGTAGCGCAAGTTATCTTGGTACAGTCGCTCGACAATCGGAATCATTATGTGTTGATCGATGTTCGAAATAACTTGCTTAATGCCCTTACCAGCGTTATTTATAAGCATCGACAAACCAGACGATGTGCGACCCGCGCCAGCTACGTGTTCGCCTGTCATGTAACGAGGTATCATCGTGTCTTCATCAGCACGAGCAGCAAACTTCTCAAACACCGTCATCAACTCAGCAGCATTACTGCCGGGCTGGAAGAACGTCAACGGCTGTGAACCATCGTTGTACTCACTACTTTGGAACTGCCATACTTTCCATGGGTACATGTTGGTTATGTCTTCACCTGCGGGGATTCGGGATATATTCACCGCAACCTGTGGGCCAGACGAGATACCCATGTTGTTCGCCAGTGCGCGACCAGCGCCGTTGACCATATCTTGTGAGTCCATACACAAGTCAGCTACGCCTTTGCCATCGACAGAGCCGGGCAGGTTTTCATAGCTAGTTAAGTAGTATGGCTTGCGTCCCAGTGGGTCATAGTTCAACACAGCGCGAATAACTGTATTGCCGATCAGCCACACTTCGCATGGGTATGACAACTGAGGATCAGGAATCTCTTTAGGGTCCATACCCCACTCAATTAACATCTTACCCTGCACTGTGTCCCACAATTGCAGAGCGTCTATCAAGTCTTCGGTGTGCAACGTGTATGTGAGGTTCTTGCCCTCTGCAGTTGCTTTTGCTGAGTCAGTCCACAACCATTCTTTTAAGTTGCCGATGGTGAACTCATCCAACACTGTGCGGATTGCTGCTTCGCTGTAACCCTCAACGCCGATCAGTGCTTCCAAATCTTCGCGGGTCATTTTGTGGCGTTCGATGATGAAACCATCACCCAAATTCCACGACCATGGTGCCCAGTAAATCATAAACGGATCGACGCGTTCCCACTCGTTGCGAATCTCTTCTACCGTCTGCAGTTCGCCGTTGACGAACTTCAACATCTTGCGACGACGTTTTACTGGGCCTTTCATTACGCCGTAAGGGAACGTAACGATGTCATCCAAAAACTCATTAAACGCTGCGTGAAAATTACCTTCGACAAGCTGATCTTCCATCTTGTCAGCCATGCGATCAACACGTTTACGAGCTTCTTCTTTCATCTCGCGCATCGTCTGATCTTTCATCGACGACGCTGCTTTTCTTAGTTCATCTTCTGTTGGCTGAATACCTTGCGCATACACGCCCATCAACTCAGTAGCCATCTTGGCTTTGAGTTCTTCTTCAATGTTGGGTGGTAAGTCTGGGATGGGTGTTGGCTCGATACTCCAAGGACGATCTGAGCCTGTGCCTAGTAACGTGTCGCGTAACCAGCTAGTCGCTGCACGACATTTAACTGATGTTAGCTGAACAAAAATCTCTGAGCCGCCCTGCGACTGAATCTCTGAAAGTTTTTCTGGGTCGTACTCACCGTTGCGGCGGCGCATACATTTCAACATGCGCTCTTCTAAGTTGCGTTTGGCTAAACGCGAAACCTGCCATCGTTTATTCACATGCGCTGCCAACCCCTGAATAACGGGCTGCGCGTTCTGCGCATTCGATTCACGCTGCGTCTCGGCTTCCATGTCGGCGACACGCGCCACGGGCATTAAGGCTAAACCATTCATTTCTCGTCCTTGTGTGGACCTAAAATCGGGATGCCCCTATATACTACTTGGGCTTATGGTTGTCAAGTATACACGTAAGCTACGCGTTTCATTTCTTTTTTTGCTTGCACAAGTGCTGTGCCTCTAACGTTCAAGTCTATTATCGAGTCGGCGTACTGGTTAGCATCGTGAACGTGGGAAAACTCATTCTTATCTGGGGAGTCTTCCAACTCACCGTTTTTCTTTACTTTGTACCGATACCCTGTTCTAAATCCCTTGATGAGCATCTGACATGCTGGGTCGACTAAATACATCGCCTTGCCTTCTAGCTGCTGGGACAGGAGACGTTCGACTGCCTGAATTCTCAAGTCCGGTTTATTGCTCGGCGGCTTAACACACTTAAACCCCGCCGCCTTTAAAGCATCGACAAGTGTCATCTCATTTAGTTGCTGTTTCATAAACCCCGCTGGGTCAGGAGCGCAGAGCATAGTAAAACCGGGGTAGTGGTTGGCAACGTAGGGAGACAGCTTGGTTCTGATGAACGTCTCAATGCCCATGTTCTCTGATGTCAACTCAGCAAGCGTCAGCACACGTCCTCGGGCATCCCGCTGTTTAAATACCGCTGCTGGTGTGCGCCCGAAGTCAATACCAATAATTACCGGGTAATCTGGCGAGTTGATTGCTTTGAGCGGACCTTGAGCTACGTGGAAGTCGCCCACAAACGATTTCTGATACACAGGTGTGCCGGAGAGTGACCGACCAAATTTGTTATGTATATAGACATCGACCCAATCCTCAGTCTTACCCTCGGCCAAGTTTTCGTAATACCCATCGATCAGGTTCTCCGCCCAGTCACATTCCGCTGAGAGAGCAGAGGGCTGCATAAATATCTTCGCCGTCGATGGCGGCTCGGACATATACTCTTCCCAAAAGGTGTCAGCATCTGGCGCGTTTGTTGCTCCCCAAATGTGATGGTTGGGTTTGCCCTTGTCGTCTACACATCCCCCGTTTGCCACGGAGGGGTATCGACCCACTCGACCTTGTAGGGCGTTAAATATGTCGGGGTGAATTTCTCTGTACTCGTCGAGAATACCGAAGGAGCACTCAAGGGAGAGCAAGCGCCGTACATCATTGGCATCGTCAAGCCCCCTAAACAGGACTTCGCACTCGACATCGTCAAAGCGCAAAAAGAATCTCTTGTCAGTACGCGCATAGGAACCCGCCACACCTTCCGGAAACCACGTCATAAAGGTTGGTATTGTTGCATCAGAAAGCATCTGGTTGGTATTTCGCACCACTACTGCACGGCTACGACGAACTCCATCCCGACCCTTCCTCATACTCTTCGCGTGGTATGCGATTTTCATCATGGCAGCGGAGGATTTGCCGCTTCCGACTGGCCCCGAGACGAGTGAGACAAAGGATTCTGAGGTTAGGAACCCCACTAGTGACTTCGGAGGGGTGTAATTGATCCCGTTTTGGCTCATTCGTAGTAGTCCTCACCCGCGTATTCATATTCTTCGTCCTCCGAAAAGCTCAAAATAGGCGTTTTTTGGGCAGTTTCAGGCATTTTTGCCTCTAAAATGATGGTTTCTGCGGGTTTTTCGAGGGTGCTTGGGATGTTGATTGTGATGGAAAACCCGGTGCCAGCCAGCACATTTTGGTCTTTTTTGGGCTTTAAATCAGCCCATTCCACGAAATTTTCATGGATTTTAGCCCTCACAGCGGCTGGAACGTCGGGGTCCCGTGCCATGTGATAAGACGTTACGAGTAAGTCCTCTGCGAGAATCTTTGCTTTGGCAGCAAACGAGAACCCAGAATCGCGCAAGTCGTTGCAATATGTATCCACATACCGCTGAAACTGCGGGTTCTTAGAAATTAAGTCGTACTCAGCTTGGGTAACACATTCACCTGCAATAACTTCGTGGATTGGCCGTTGCGCCCCCACTTGGTTTCTAGCTATGGCAAGCGCGAGTTCCCGCAGAAGCTGATCTGCTTGGATGGCGCTGTTCATGCGCGGAATGTAACAGGGGATTTATAAAAACGCAAGTATATATTTTTAAAATACGAGTTTGTTGTACGTGTGTTAGGAGTCAAAAAATAGACCTTGTTATGAGCGGTACGGATAAGCTAGGGGGGGAGGGGGGGTGGCCATGGGGGTCCCCTA
>Ga0114980_10001749_pt1 | contig 15439 bp, 14 predicted proteins | sample S_140806_EF_Meta_FD_87018 | JGI IMG/M metagenome (GOLD analysis project Ga0114980, IMG submission 87018) | Freshwater microbial communities from Lake Simoncouche, Canada to study carbon cycling - S_140806_EF_MetaG | ecosystem: Environmental > Aquatic > Freshwater > Lake | place: Lake...
AGCTCTCGGAAAACAAATCGCCAGCGAGGCCGATACCGCCCGCCGTGAGATGCAGGCCAATGCCGATCTCGCTCGCGAAACCCGCGACACACTCCTCCCGCTCGTCATCGAGCAGACGCAAAAGCTCGAACAAGCCTACCAGACCGGCCAGACCGATCTCCTCATCCTCCTCCGCGCCCGCGATCAACGTCTGCAACTCGAATCCGCTGTCCTCGATGCCGCCCGCGACTTCCACCTCGCCCGCATCCGCTACGAATCCGCCACCGGAGCCACCACGCCATGAAACTCTTCCCTTTTGTCCTCTCTGTCCTTTTCGTCCCTTTCCTCTTCGGCGCGAAACCCGACATCATCCTCGATGAGACCGCCGTCTCCCACATGAAGCTCGAATTCGCCGAGGCGGCGGAAACCTTCTTTGAGGAGACCATCTTCTCGCTTGGGCACATCGAGGTGTTGCCAGGAAAAAAAGCCATCGTCAGCAGCCGCATTCCGGGTCGTGCCGTTTCCGTGCTCGTCATTCCGCATCAGGAGGTCGATGCTGGAGCGGAGGTCGCCTGGATTGAAAGCCGCCAGCCTGGTGATCCACCGCCCGTGATCAAGCTGGAGGCCCCCATCGCCGGATTCGTCTCCAAAGTGAACCTCGCCCAAGGTCAGCCCGTCTCGCCGGAAGATGCGCTCATCGAAATTTTCGATCTCAGCCTCGTCGAAGCCGCCGCCAGCGTGCCGCAGCATCTCGCCGGCAAATTGAAGCTCGGCCAGATAGCCCACATCCGCCTCCACTCGCTGCCGGAGAAGGTCTTCGAGGCCAAACTCGCCCACATCGCCGTCGAAGCGGATGAAACCACCGGCACGATCGAGGCCGCGTTTCACGTCGCCAATCCCGAAAAACTCCTGCGCCCCGGCATGAAGGCCGAGTTCAGCATTGTCGTCAGTCAGCGTGAAGGGGTGATGTCCATCCCGCGCAGCGCCGTGCAGGGCGATCCCGCGCAGCGCTTGGTCTATGTGAAGGACTTCGAACTCAAAAACGCCTTCGTGAAAGCCCCGATCACGCTCGGAGCGCAAAACGACCTCTTCGTCGAAGTCGTGCGCGGCCTGCTGCCTGGCGATGAAGTCGTCACTCGTGGAGCCTACGCCCTCGCCTTTGCTGGCAAAGGCAGCGTCAGTCTCAAAGAAGCCATGGATGCCGCCCACGGCCACGCCCACAACGAAGACGGCACCGAGATGACGGAGGAGCAGCACGCCACTCACGAAGACCACGACCACGAAGCCCCCAGCAATGACTGGAAAACCCTCACCATCTTCTTCGCCAGCACCAGCGGACTTCTGTTGGTGCTCTTGATACTCACAGCCTTCAAACGCCGGGAGGTGGCCATATGACGCGCCAGCATGGTAGCCATCTCGCTCCGCGAGATGAGCGCAAAGCTCACGCGGCGGTCACTCGCCACCGCGTTCTGTTTCACCCGCCCTTTGCTCCTCTCGACGGAGCGAGAGGGCTACTTTGCTTCGCCCCATGCTAAACGCCCTCATCCGCTTCTCGCTGCATCACCGGGCGCTCGTTTTGATGCTCGCCTTCGTCGTGCTGTTGTTTGGCGCACAAACGCTCACACAACTCCCCGTCGAGGTGCTGCCGGACATGACGAAGCCCACCGTCACCATCCTCACCGAGGCACCCGGCCTCGCGCCGGAGGAGGTGGAAACGCTCGTCACGCAGCCGCTCGAAAACGCCGTGCAAGGCGTCGGTGGGCTCGACCGCTTGCGCTCAAACTCCGATGTCGGTCTGTCGCTCGTCTTCGCGGAGTTCGGCTGGGGCACAGACATCTACCGCGCACGCCAGCTCGTGCAGGAACGCATGCAGAGCGTGAAATTGCCGGAACATGCCAAATCCGGCATGACGCCCGTTTCATCCCTCATGGGCGAGATCTTACTCGTGGGCCTCAAAAGTGCCGACGGTCAGATTTCGCCACCCGAACTGCGCACGCTCGCGGATTGGACGATTCGTCGGCGTTTGCAAAGCCTCAGCGGCGTGGCGGAGGTGCTCACCATCGGCGGCGGCGTGCGTCAAATTCAGGTGCAGCCTGATCCGAATCGTCTCGCAGCCTTCGGCGTGACCTTTGACGAGATCGAGGCCGCAGCTGCACGCGCCTCCGGCAATGCCACGAGCGGTTACCTGCAAGCCGGGCCGCGTGAAATCATGGTGCGAAATCTCGGCATGACCACGCGACTTGAAGACATTGCCCAAACCGTCATCAAAACCGTCGGCGATCGCCCCGTGCTCATCAGCGATGTGGCAGAAGTAACAAATGGCATCCAGCCCATGCGCGGCGATGCCAGCGTGAACGGCACGATGGGCGTCGTGCTCAGCATCGACAAAGCGCCCGGCTTTGACACGCTGAAACTCACGCAGCAGGTGCAGGCCGCGCTGGAGGAGCTGAAGCCCACGCTGCCTGCGGGCGTCACCGCCGAGATCCTCTTCCGACAGGGCGATTTCATCGAGCACGCCATCCACAACCTCGAAGAAGCCATCCGCGATGGTGCGATCATGGTCGCGATCATCCTGTTTTTGTTCCTGCTAAACTTCCGCACCACCTTCATCACGCTGATGGCCATGCCGCTGTCCTTTGCGGTGACGATTTTGATCTTCAAACTGCTCGGCGTCAGTGTGAACTCGATGACCCTCGGCGGCCTCGCTGTCGCCATTGGCATGGTGGTGGATGATGCCATCGTCGATGTCGAAAACGTCTGGCGGCGCTTGAGAGAAAAAGGTGGTGCAGCCGTCCCGGCTGTTCAGAGCAGGCCAGAGGCCTGCACCACACTTTCCATCATCGCCACCGCCTCGGGCGAGGTGCGAAATTCCATCCTGTACGCCACCGTGCTCGTCATGCTTGTCTTCATGCCGCTGCTTGGTCTCGAAGGCATTGAAGGCCGTCTTTTCACGCCCATCGCCATCGCCACGATCACGAGCATGGCTGCGTCGTTTGTGGTGAGCCTCACTGTGATTCCCGTTCTGTGTTCTCTTTTGCTGAAAAGGGACGAGAAAGACGAAAAGGACGGTTTCGTCGTTCGCGCCATGAAATGGCTCGTGGAGCGAACCTTCCTCAAACTGGCTCTCGGAGCGCCTCAGCTCGTTCTCGCGTTCGTGGGCATGCTGTTGGTCGCCTCGTTGATGTTGTATCCCAAGATGGGGAAGGAGTTTTTGCCCGCGTTCAATGAAGGCAGCGCCACCATCTCGCTCGCGGGTGCTCCCGGCACTTCGTTGGCCCATTCAAATGAGATTGGCGAGGCCGCGGTGAGATTGCTGCAAGGTGTCAAAGAGGTCAAAAGCGTCGGCAGACGTGCCGGGCGAGCCGAGCGTGATGATCATGTCATGCCGGTGAGCGTGAACGAATTCGATGTGGAGTTTCACGAAGGCGGAAGGCCGCGTGAGGTCGTGTTTGCCGAGATTCGCGGCAAGCTCGGCAAGATCCCCGGCACCTTCTTGAACATCGGCCAGCCCATCGGGCATCGCTTGAGCCACATGCTCAGTGGCGTCTCGGCCAAAATCGCCGTGAAAGTCTTCGGACCCGACTTGGCGGTGCTGCGTGAAAAGGGCGAGCAAATACGCGACCTCGCCCAAGCGATCCCCGGATTGACCGATGTGATGCTGGAGCCGCAGGTGCCGATTCCTCAGATTAAAATCGAAGTGAATCGCGAGCGAGCCGTCGCTTACGGCGTGCAGCCCGGATCGCTCAATGAACAAGTCTCCGCCCTCGTCGGCGGCAAAACACTCGCCGAGCTGCGCGAGGGCCAGCGCACGGTCGATCTCGTGCTGCGACTGCCGGAGACATGGCGGGACTCACCCGAAAAGATCGGTGATTTGATCATCGAGACCGACACCGGCCGTCGCATCCCACTGCGGCTCGTGGCGGACATCCGCGAGAGCCAGGGGCCGAATGTCATCAACCGCGAAAACACCCAGCGCCGCATCGTCATCAGCGCGAACACGAGCGAGCGGGACCTCGAAAGCATGGTGCGCCGATGGGAAACCGCCGTGAAGGAACAGGTGAAGTTCCCCGAAGGTTACTTCCCGCGTTTCGAAGGCGAATTCCAAGCACAGCAGGCCGCCGCGAAGCGCATCGCGTTTTACTTCGGCCTCGTGCTCGTGGCGGTGACCGTGCTGCTCTTCAGCTACTTCCGCAGTCTCTCGCTGGCCTTGCAGGTCATGCTGAACATCCCGCTCGCTCTCATGGGCGGTCTCGCGCTCACCTGGCTGCTCATTGATAACATCAGCATCGCCACCATCGTCGGCTTCATCGCCGTCGGCGGCGTGGCGGCTCGGAATGGCATCATGATGATCAGCCATTACCTGCATCTCATGAAGCACGAGGGCGAAGGCTTCACTCGAGCGATGATCGTGCGCGGCACGTTGGAGAGACTCGTGCCTGTTTTAATGACCGCCCTGAGTGCTGGCATCGCCCTCATCCCGCTGCTTCTCGCCGCGAACGAGCCCGGCAAAGAAATCCTCCATCCCGTGGCCGTTGTCATCGTCGGTGGCCTCGTCAGCAGCACCTTCCTCGACCTGATGGTCACCCCCGCAGTCTTTTATCTCTTCGGCAAACCACTCACTCAAACCACCCCATGAAAACCAAACTCATCCTCCTCGTCACCCTCCTTTCCACCCTCGCTTTCGCTCACGAAGGCGTCGAACGTGGCCCGAACGGCGGTCGCATCCTCGAATTCAGCGACAACGAAACCATGCACGGCGAGGTTCTCGTCAAAGACGGCAAATTTCACATCGAGCTGTTCGATAAGGACATGAAACCTGTGGCCCTGGCTGCCCAAACGCTCACTGCCATGACCGGTGACCGCGCGAAGCCGGTGAAGTTGGAGGTCACGAAGGACGCGAAAGGCTTCGTCATCCCCGAGTTGAAGGCCGGCGAGTGGCTGATCCTCCGCTACAAAGACACGCCAGATGCCAAGGCCATCACCGCACGCATGGAATACAACACCGCCATCTGCGAAGAATGCCTGGCCCAGGAGTGGCTGTGCAAGTGCAAGCCGGAGAAAGAGGCCAAATAAGCAACGGGCGGCCCATGATTCCCCTAGCAGAGTATCCTCGCGAGAACGCTGGAAACGGTGGCTTGTTCGTTCACACGACCTAGGCTGGGCCGCACATGACCCGCCTTGTCGCCCCCGAAATCCTCGAAACTCTTGCTGATGACGATCCGCATGCCATTCGCAGCCGGGCGGACCTTTTGAAAGTGAACTGGATCATGGGCAATCACCGCTGGATACTTCAGAAGCTCAAAACGGAGCGTCAACCCGGTGAACACATCTGCGAACTCGGCGCGGGCGATGGAGCACTGAGCCAAAAGCTGCTGCTAAACGTGGTTTGTGCTCCGCATGAGCTGCACGCGGTGGATCTGGCCGTGCAGCCTCAAAACTGGCCTGCAGGTGCGGTGTGGCATCGGGGTGATCTGTTTGCCATGCCCCTCCCTGATTGCGAAATCCTGATCGCGAACCTGTTTTTGCATCATTTCACTAGCGATCAGCTTTCACGCCTCGGCGCACAGCTTTCGCCGAAAACGCGTCTTATCATCGCGGCAGAACCGGCTCGGTATTTCGCCCATAAAATCAGCGGTTGGCTCTTCACGCGGTTGGCGCGGCTGAATCATGTGACGCGTTATGACATGCAGGTGAGCATCCGTGCAGGCTTCCGAGGAGATGAGCTGCCGCGCTCGCTCGCCCTTCAGGCTCCGTGGAACTGGAAAAGCAGGTGCACGATGTTCGGTGCCAACCGCGTCGTCATGCGGCGCGGCGTGTGATCACCGCCACACCTCGGCGAAATGATGCGCGAGGCGCAGCTTGCGGGCGACAGCGGGGGAGATCACATACGGATACAAAAACGGAGCGCCGAAGCTGCGGCTGATTTCGTTCATCATGCTGGCGAGGCTGATCCAGCGCTGGATCAAGGAGTGGAAGTTGGCGTCTTCGCTGGCGGATTCGATTTCGAGGCCAACAGGCAAAGTGCAGGCGCTGGAGGGCAGGGGAGCCTCGCTGCTGCGGATGCCGAGCTGCTCACAGGTCTCAAAGCCGTCGACCATTTGCAGGTAGTGTGCCCACGTTTCGGCCCAGTCTTCCCAGGGGTGCGAGGCGGCGTAGGCGGAGATGTAGTTTTGCTGCCAGTCAGCAGGCGGGCCGTATTGATAATGGCGAGCGAGTCCGTCGGAGTAGGGCAGGGCTTCGTTGCCAAAGATTTCGCGGAAGGCCATGCGCCAGGGATGGGTCCATTCGAGCCGCGAGAGGTAGCGATACCAAAGGTAATGCCCGCTTTCGTGCCGGAAGTGGCCGAGGAGCGTGCGGGAGGCTTCGCCGAGCTGCTGGCGGTTGATCTGCCGCCAGGTATCGTCGGCTTCTTCGAGGCTGACGGTGATGACGCCGCTGAGGTGGCCGGTGGTGGCGGCGGGATTCAGCGTGGTGCTGACAATATCGAAGGCGAGGCCGTTTTGCGGATCTTCGGCCAGGGTGGGCAGCGGGATGCGCAGGCCGATTAGCGTGTGCAGCAGGCGGCGCTTGGCGGCTTCCATCAGGCTCCAGTGCTGGCGGTTCAGCGCATTGCTGAGATCAGGAATGGTGCGGTTCAGGCGGCAGGAGGTGCAAAAAGCTTCGCCGGAGCTGGTGGGCACGAGCCAGTTGCACGCGGCGTAGCGCTGGCCGTTGGCGCAGAGGCGGAAATTTTTGTCGATGCGGCGGATGAGGCCTTTCACGGGTTCGTAGCCGACATCGAGGCCGCACTTGAGACAGCGCGAGCTTTCGAAGAAGAGCGCGTTGCCGCAGGCGCATTGAAAAGACCTCATGCAGCCCCTTCGACCAATGTTTTGAGCAAATCAACGATGGGCATGCTGACAATGGCGGTGGCCTTGTCACTCATGGCATAGGGCAGGATGAGCTGGCCGCCATGGATGAGCGAGCCGCAGCTATAGACGACGTTGGGCACATAGCCCTCACGCTCGATGCCCACGGGACAGAGCAAAGGCTCACGCAGGCGGCCGATGACTCGCGTGGGATCATCGAGATCGAGCAGCACGGCTCCGATGCAGTATTTCCGCATGGGGCCGACGCCGTGGGTGATGACGAGCCAACCGGCCTCCGTCTCGATGGGTGAGCCGCAGTTGCCGATCTTCACCGACTCCCAGGCCTCGGCGGGGCGGAGGATGAGATGCGGATCGGTCCAGTAGTGCGGATTGTCGCTGAACATGACGAAGAGGTTCTCGTCATCCTGACGCGAAAGCATGGCGTGGCGTCCGCCGATGCGGCGCGGAAAGAGCGCCATGCCTTTGTTTTGCACGGCACCGCCATTGAGCGTGAGCACGCGAAAGTGCAGGAAGTCCTGCGTTTCGATGAGCTGGGGCAAAATCGCACGGCCATTGTAGGCGGTGTAGGTGGCGCAGTAGGTCACGGTGCCGTCGTCATCGACGAAGCGCACGAAACGGGCGTCTTCGATGCCGTTGCTCTCGTTGTCGGAGACGGGAAAGAGGATACGCTCGCTCAGCGCCAGCTTGTCGGAGAAGCGCAGCTCGTAATTCGAGTCTGCCAGCCACTGGATGCACTCCAGTGTGCGCTTGGTTTCATGGGAGAGTGGCAGGCTTTCTCGGCGCACGCTGGCCACGCGGACGGCGAGCTCGCTGCGGGTGAATTCGGGTGCGAGAGCATCCATCACGGCAGCGGTGCATTCGTTGTCGAAGCCCATCTCATGCAGCTTGATCATGAAGCGCTTTTTGCGGTAGCCGGGGTTCGGCAGCACCTCGGGCAGGCTCACATAGCGTGACACGGGCGTGAGCTCGATGTGTCCATCCGGCGAGATGATGCCTTCGCGGAATTCGATGGAGGAGATGTGCCCTTCACCCGTGGCGCGGAGGCTCATGATGAAGCGCAGGCCGCCAGCGGCCACGCCGTTTTGATCCGGGTGCGGCACGATGGAGGGATTGAAGAGCGCCGCAGCCTCCAGCGAGTATTCACCGCTGAAAAGAGCGCCGATGAGGAGCTGCCGCGAGCGAGTGAGCGGGCGCTGCGTGAAGATCTCCGACTGCACTTTGGCAAAGTGGCTCATGAGCACCGGCTCGATGTCGAAGTGGCGGCTATCGAAGTCCGCATGCACGGCGGTGAGCTCTTTTTCCACCTCTTCTTCCGTGAGTGCCAGCGCTCGGCCGATGATGGTGGAGAGCCGCCGAGCACTGGAGGGAATGAACGGCCGGATGATCACACGAGCGCTCTCCGGCTGGAGGATGATGTGATGGCGGTGGATGGCGAGGTGACTCATGCGCGGGCGGGTAGGGGGTGCTGCGCAAAGGTCATCTCCGCGAGAGCGAGGTGGAAGGCGAGCGTGGACTCCGCTCCTTGGTTTTCATTCACACGGTCCGGGTGCAGCCCATCGCCGCAGCCGCCCGTGATGGGATCATAAAGCGGCATCGCGAGGTCATTGCGCCCGAGGAACCACTCAAAGGCACGGCGCGCCTCACGTAGCCAGGAAGGATCACTGGTGATGTGATAAGCCGCGAGGCAAGCAGAGATCATGGCCTGCGCCTCGACCGGTTGTTGATCAAAATGGGCTCGTGCTCCATCGCGGATGCAGAAGCCATTGCTGCCGATGGGGCGGAAGCAGCCGCTCGGCGTCTTTTGAATCGAAACCAGCCAGCGCAGCGATTGCAGCGCGATGTCCTGCATCTCCGCGTGGTCCATCGCCTGTCCGCTAAGCAGTAGCGCCTGGCTGAGGCGTGCATTGTCATACGTCGCTCCTGGCTCGAACCACGGCCACTCGGTCGTGGCGCACTGTTTCCACAGCCGCATCAGATCACGCGTCAGCACCTCGCGTGCGGCCATGGCGCCGCTGCTCAGCGGATTGCCACGCAAGTATTCATGGATGCCCAGCAGGCTGAAAGCCCACGCTCTCGGCGAGCTGAAGGCCTCCACGCGGGCCAGCCCGGCCTCAAAAAGGCTCGCGCACAGTCTTTGCTGCCCGGTGTGGTGTGCATGCACGCTGCCAGTGCCCAGCGCCCACAGCGCACGACCATGGCTGTCCTCGCTGCCCTCAGGCTCCAGCCATTGGCGGCCAAAGCTCATGAAATTGCGAAAGCCGCCCGTGTCGCGATTCAGCGCAGCGGCCAGAAAGGCCAGGTAAGTCGTCGAAAGCCCGTTTAAGCTCTCACCTGGCGGTCGGCCACCCAGATCATCGAGTAGGCAGCACAAGATGAAGGCGCGGGCATTGTCGTCCGTGCAGTAGCCGTGATGAAAATCCGGCACCGTGTGCAGCGCATGTTGAAAGATGCCCGTGCTGTCTGTCATGCGCACCAGATGATCCAGCTTGAAGGCGGGCAGCCCTTGCTTGTGACCCGCCGTCCAGCCTGCAAAGGCCGTGCGAGCTGGTGCGCGGCGTTCCAGGCAGGCCTCGCGAAAGGTTTCCAGATAGCGATGCGCCACCGCAGGCCAGATCATCTCGCGCCCCGCCTGCCACGCGGCTTTTTGCGTGCTCAAAATCAATTCGGGCCGCTCCAGATACTCACACACCGCCGCCGCGATGCCTGCGGGCTTTGAAAACGGCACCAGCATGCCCTGACCCTTCGTGAGAAGCTCCTCCGCATGATGATACGGCGTTGAAACGACCGCACGCCCCGCGCCAAACACCTGCGCCAAGGTGCCGGAGGTGATCTGCTCGCGGTTCAGATACGGCGTGAGGTAAATATCCGTCGCACTCACAAACTCACGCAGATCCGCTGGCGACACATAGCGCTTGTCAAAGATCACATGCTCACGCACGCCCAGTTCCTCCGCCAGCCACTCCAGGCTCAGCCGGTAGCGCTCGCCTTCATGCGCCAGCAGATGCGGATGCGTGGCCCCCAGAATGATGTAAACCACTTCCGGGTGCCGCTGGATGATCTCCGGCAGTGCCTCGATCGCATGCTCGATGCCTTTGCCCGGACCGATCAGGCCAAAAGTTAACAGCACCTTCTTTCCCTCCACGCCAAACTGCGCCTTCGCCGTGGAGGAATCCACCAGCGGCACATCCGGGATGCCATGCGGAATCACCGCGATCTTCGACTCCGGCACCGCATACACCTCACGCAAAATTTCCGCGCCCTTCCGCGCCATCACCACCAGCCGCTCGCTGCGCTGGATCAGCTCATTCATCACCTTGCGCTGCGTCGCATTCGGCTCCCGCAGCAGCGTGTGCAGCGTTGTCACCACCGGCATGCGCACTTCTTTGAGCAGCGCCAGCAGATGACTGCCCGCCGCACCGCCGTAGATGCCAAACTCATGCTGCACGCACAGCACATCCACGTTGTCGAAGTTCAAAAAGTCCGCTGCCCGTCGATACGAGTCGATGTCTTTCTCCTGCAACTCAAAGCGCACTCGCGAAGGATACTCGTAGCCTTCCACGCGATCATTCACCGCTCCCGCGTAGCATTCCGCCTCCGGCGCTGCTGCGCTCACCGCTTCGCATAGATCCCGCGTAAACGTCGCGATCCCACACTGACGGGGAACATAGTCCCCGAGAAAAGCCACCCGCGTCAACGACGGTGCCGTGGTCATAGCCGAACCTTCCGTTGAATTCGCATTCTGCACAGACAGCCTTCACGAACACAAAGCAACCCGTCATTCGTCCGCGACCATGGGGTGAATTACCCATCTAAGCTCGCGGCTGCTCGCATCGTCGTACTCGTTTCGGTGGCGTAGCTCCATAGGCGAAGGACGTAGAGTGCAGAGTTTCATTGGTCAGAGTCGCCGTGTGACCAACTTGGATAGTACCTTAGCTGATCCTGACATGGAGTTGATGCGCCAGAAGCTCAAAGAGCTGATCCTGAATGGGCGGCGGTAGGGGCCTGAAGTCCGCTGGACTGTATGCCTGCAAAAAAACGGTGGACGAATCTGGGGTAACCATAGTCTATTGTTACTAATCAATGTCCGCCAGAAAGCTTAGACCTATGCACGCCTAATTTGCAACTATGGAATGGATTTTAAAACTACTCGTCTCCATTGTGGGGGTAATTGGTGGATGTGTGGCCGCCTACAAAGCTTTAGTCGAAATGAGGGCGGCGAATCTCCAACGCAGACTAGAGTTGCGGTGGAAGAGGGCAGAGGCTGCGCGGGATCTGATCAAAGAAATACATGAGGAGTCTTTCGCGATGGCTGCAATCAAGATGCTTGACCATACAGATCAGTCGAGAAGGTATTCAGTGGGTGACTTAACTCTGACTCTCAGTGCAAATGATGTTCTAAAAGCTCTTGCGCTCTCGAGTGTCGACGCCACCTCGGAATCTGAACTTTACGTGAGGGATTGCTTTGACTGGTTGTACTATCACATGGGAAGGCTGGAGCACTTTATCGTGACGGGCTACATCGACTTTATTGACGTGGCATCAGTTTTTAGGTGCTACTGCGAAAAGATTGTGAACCATCTCGATTGCCACCGCTCTTTGGTCGAAGAGCGCCAGTACATTGACACACTCTCATTTTTGCGGCGATTTCACGATCTAAATGAGCAAGCAAAACACACCACCAGCCGATCATAATTTGTATGTCGGAGATAGTTGTATACACGGAATCGGGGTTTATGCGAAACAACCGATTTCGCGTGGTAATGCATTCTGTTACCTGACGGGACACGTTCGACACCAGGTGTATGTCACTGAGGCCGATGGCTTGCTGCATCCAAATGAGTTTTGCATTGGACAGGATCTTTGGCTGGATCCTGATCCTCCTTTTTGTTCATTGAATCATTCATGTGAACCAAACTGCGCTCAGTTGGACAATTTGGCGTTAGCTGCCATTGATGACATAGCGCCAGATACTGAATTGACTATTGATTACTCTCGGAGCGAACTCTTTGAGCCGTGGAGGATGAGATGCTCCTGCGGGAGTCCAAAATGCAGGAAAGTGATAGCATCGGTGCATGCGTTTTCAGGTGAGCATTTCCGCGTGCTTTCAAACATGAATACTATCCCATTGTTTGCTGCGATAGCCTATGAGTCACACCTAGCGAACAAAGCGCTGTTGGCAGCATATGGGCCAGCCGATTTATCTGTTGGTTCGAGTGCCTCGTGACCCCTCCCCCATCGGCGCCAGAGTTAAAGCGTTCACCACCATGCAGAGTTTTTTGATTAGCTCTGCTTCCCCGCTTACGCCATCGTGTAAGTCCTTGTATTCAGTTGCCTTGGCGCGGATGTGGAGCGAAAACGGCAGGGCCTGCAACCAGCCACTCACCACCCTTATGAAATCCAACGACGCCAAAAAAGAGACCAAGAAAGCCCCGCAAAAAACCGCCAAGGAAAAGAAGCTGGCGAAGCAGGAGAAAAAAGCGAAGCGCTGATCACGGATCGCAGTCAGATAGGCCGCTCGGTACTTTTTCAAACGCTCCCCAAAGCGATGGGCTGATGGCCGCCAAGACTAGGTAGTTGGCATCTGGGGGGCATGCCTAGCGATGAGCAGTGGCAGTATCTCCGTCTGATGACTCAGGACCATGAGGTGATCACCGCCTCGGATGATGAGGTGGATTTTTTGCCGTGAGATGGGAAACAGAGGGTCCTTATCGCCATGGATCTGGATGATGTCTCGATGGACGGAAGGACTCTTCCATCTGGCGGCATGCAGACAGGCCCAGCGGATGAACTTCGCATCGGCCATGCGAAACATGGCGAGCGCGAGGCGACGTGAGCGATTCAAGAAGAACGACGGGAAGGGTGTTTTCTGAATCCATCGCCAAGGCATGAAGCGGCTGAGTTGACGAAGGTGGCGGACGAAGGGCTGAAGGTGATGGGAGTCGGTGCAAGAAGACACGAGCGTCACCTTGGTGATGGGCATGAGCGCTGCGATCTCGCAGGAGATCATGCCTCCGAGCGATACCCCAATGAGACTGTCCCCAGGCTGGATGCCATGGTCACGGATGAGCTGTCGCGCATAGTCGGAGAAGCTCAGCGTGGGCGTGCTGGGAGCTGGGTAGTCCACCCTGCGGGTCGGAAAGGGGAACTGATAGTCGGCAAAAAGGTCTGAGGTGGCACCGAGGCCTGGAAGTAGGAAGACGGTCACGAGGTGTTTGAATGGATGGGATTTACTTTCTTAACTCTTCACAGGGAGGGTATCCACTGCCATCGTTCTTGCTTTCGGTCGTGAGGCGGCCTTGAATGGCGTTCCCCCTTTCTTTCGTGCCCATGCAAATCACCCTCAACGGCGAAAAACGTACTTTCGACTCCCCCCTCACGGTTCGAGCCTTGCTCGATGATCTCGGTCTCGGGGGGAAGCCGGTGGTGGTGGAGCAAAATCAGGCCGCACTGCTGCCTCGCGAACTCGATGCGGCCTCGGTGAGCGAGGGTGATATGATCGAGGTGGTGCAAATCACGGCGGGAGGCTAGGTGGCAGGGCCGCGAGATCACTTCACGCTTTTGCGCACGATCTGGCCGGGGCGCTCATCGTTCAGCTTGGCATCACAGAGGACGGGGCGACCGTTCACAAGGACGTGCGGGATGCCTTCGGCGTGGTCATGCGGCGGATGGCTTCTTCGAGCATGAGCAGTTTCAGCTCGCGGACGTAGCACCCGAGCACGCGGGCGTTGTTGTCATAGCTGCGAGGGTGCGGCACGTCCTCACCGAGGAGGCGCGGGCCGCCATCGCTGGCGATCATGGTGAGTGGATGCTTCAATAAGGCCTGCAAATCCTCCTCGTTCATGCTGTGGAAGATGGCGCTGGCGCCGCCACGGGCTTCGAGATCGAGGATGGTCTCGATCTGGTCGTTGAGCGTGTCTTTGCCCCTCAGGAGCTGCGCGGCCTCAGGGATGGTTTTGCCGTTCAACTCAGGATTCATGACCGTGAGGGCGATGACGGCATAGGCGTAGTCCGTGCGCCCTTGCCTCTCACGCATCTTCGCCATGGCCGCGATGGTGCTCTGGAAGGAAAGGCTTGCCAAGCGAGAACCGGCTTGGCATGGCTAGCCACTTCATGATTGACCTCAAAGACAAGAAAATCGCCGTCCTGAAGGGCGGCCCCGGCTCCGAACGCAAGGTGTCTCTCAAGACCGCCGAAAGCGTGGTGGAAGCGCTCGCCTCGCTCGGGGCGCAGGTGATCGAGGTGGATGTCACGGGACCGGATTTCGAGGTGCCTGCGGATGTCTTCATCGCGATGAATTTGATCCACGGCACCTTCGGCGAGGACGGGCAGATCCAGGCCATCCTCGAAGCCAAAGGCATCCGCTACACCGGTGCCGGGGTGCACACGAGCCGCATCGCTTTCGATAAGAAATTGAGCAAGGAACGCTTCATCGCCGCTGGCGTGCCCACACCGCGCTCGCAGATTTATCCGCTCGATGGCAGCGCGAAGCTGGAGATCGGCTTTCCCCTTGTGGTGAAGCCACCGTGCGAAGGCTCCAGCGTGGGCGTGCATATCTGCCATCATCAAAGCGAGTTCGACGCGGCGATTGAGGACGCGAAGAAGTTCGGCAAGGACACGCTGATCGAAGACTATGTGGCCGGCAAAGAACTCACCGTCGGTGTTTTGGGCGATCAAGTGCTGCCGGTGATCCACATCGAGCCGGTGGATGGCTTCTACGACATCAACAACAAATACCCCTGGATGACTGGCAAGGGCAAGACGCTCTACCATTGCCCCGCGCCCTTCAGCGAGGCCGTCACGAAGCAGATCCAGGAGGCGGCGCTGGCTGCCTTCCGCAGTTGCGGCACGGAAGTGTATGGTCGCGTGGATGTGATGCTGCGCGATAGCGATCAAGCCCCCTTCGTGCTGGAGATCAATACCATCCCCGGCATGACCAGCAGCTCGCTGCTGCCAAAAGCCGCGAAGGCGGTGGGCATCGAGTTTCCGCAGCTTTGCGCCCGCATCATTGAGTTGTCTCTGGCCGCGAGGCCGTGAGATTCCCCGCCACGCGCCGTTTGATCCCCTCCCGCCCTCATGTCTGACGAAACCCCGCACGCTCATCCTTTGCCCTTCGACGTTCCGACGGTCGAGGAGATGAACGCGTTGCTCCCGCAGTATGAGTTTCATAAGCTGGCCGCCTATGGTGGCATGGGCGCGGTGTATCGGGCACAGCAGGCCAGTTTGGATCGTCCGGTGGCGGTGAAGATCCTGCCGCCCGCTTTTGGCAAGGAGGCGGAATTTGCGGATCGCTTCAAGACGGAGGCCCGCGCCATGGCGAAGCTCAACCACACGAACATCGTGACGGTGTATGACTTCGGCATCTCACGCGAAGGTCATTTTTACCTCGTCATGGAATGGGTGGAAGGCCACACGCTGCACGAGCTGGTGCAAAAGGGGAACATCCCCCTTCGCAAGGTGGCCAACTACGTCATGCAGCTCTGCGATGCGCTGCACTTTGCCCACAGCCACAAGATCCTGCACCGCGATGTGAAGCCGGGGAACATCATGGTGAACGAGGAGGACCGCGTGAAGGTGGCGGACTTCGGCCTCGC
>Ga0114980_10001750_pt1 | contig 15433 bp, 12 predicted proteins | sample S_140806_EF_Meta_FD_87018 | JGI IMG/M metagenome (GOLD analysis project Ga0114980, IMG submission 87018) | Freshwater microbial communities from Lake Simoncouche, Canada to study carbon cycling - S_140806_EF_MetaG | ecosystem: Environmental > Aquatic > Freshwater > Lake | place: Lake...
GTGGTTGTAAATGATGATTTGGCCATTGCTGTAGATAAAGTAGAGCGGTATATACTGAATTTTATTAACGAATAGTGAGAATAGGTCTGTTTTTTGGCTCATTTAATCCAATTCATGTTGGACACCTTATTATTGCCCAATCTGTTTTAAATGGATCTGATTTACAAAAGATCTGGTTTGTGGTATCTCCTCATAACCCATTAAAACCAAAAAAAAGCCTTGCCAATGCCTATGACAGGCTCAGAATGGTTGAACTGGCGACTGCTAATAATGATGCGTTTATGGCTTCGAATGTTGAGTTTAAATTAAATCAGCCTTCCTTCACTATTGATACCTTAACACATCTGACAGATAAATATCCCGGATATGCGTTTTCAATAATTATGGGAAGCGATAATCTTGGAAGTTTACCCAACTGGAAAAAATTTGAAGCAATTTTATCAAATTATCCAATCTATGCTTACGGAAGAAGTTCGGATGCTTCGACACCTTTTGATTTACATCCAACTGTTCACAGGATAAATTCCTGCATGCTTGAGATTTCAGCTACTGAAATTAGAGAGCTGATTAAAAATAAAAAAAATGTCCGGTATTTGCTACCGGACGATGTTTTAGAATACATTAACAGTAATAATCTGTATTTGTAAAGATTAGAACTGGTTTGGTTTAAAGTGGGTATCGTCAGTATCAATTACGATATCAAATCCAACATGTTGCAAGGTGTTTGGAGAGGATAAACGGCTCTCGGGGGTAGAATGTAAGCCAGTTTTTCCAGGAAGGTTAAAATGGCCAAAATGGGTTAGAGCCCACATTAGGATAATCATGAAATTCATTGTCAGTTTTTTTTACAATACTAATGTACGGAAATTGAATGAATAATCCAGTCTAAAAAGGGGTAATTTTCATGCATTTGTTACACAGAAATGAAAGAAAGTATCCTTCTATTTATAGAAATAATTGGATTAATTATCAAATAAAAGAATAAAAAATCAATTTTTGTCATTATAGTTTTTCAAAATCCATTCTTCAAAACGAATAAATTCATAGCCGGAAGGATTAAAGGAAACTTCCTTTCCAATAGTTTCCTTCGATTGAAACATCTTTTCAAGCTTTTTGCCGGGTTTTTTAAATTCGAATCTATTCTTTTGCCAGTCCTTCAATAAACTGGATAGAAAAGAAATTCTTTCCTTTCCTTCAGTTTCATTTTTGTACCTTTTAAAATGCTGTAAGAGGTTTTCAATTTTGGTATCTAATAACTCCGTAATTCCAGATTCGAATAAAGCCATGATTTCCAAAAACTTAAATTGAATATTCCAACCTACTTTATCATTTAGGACTGAAGTTGATGCATTCAGGCTTTTTAAACAGGATTTGAATGATTTTTCCTGGAACTCCAGACAAGCTTTAAAATAATTCCATCTGCCTTCTCTTATTTTGGATAAATGAAATTTTGGATTTTTAAAGGCCTCCTCAATAATTGTTGTGCATTTTTTAAAATTACCAAGGTTAAATGCTATTCTGAAAACGGTTTCCAGCACAATCAAATAATTTAATTCGGCTGGTTTATACATTTCAAGTGACTTCTCGGAATAATGCTCTGCATTTTCAATTTTCCCGCTCCGTAAGCTCACTTCCGCCAATTGCAAGTAAGCGCTACCAATCCTCTGTTTTGATTTAATGGCAGCCTCCTTTGAAACAAGATTCAAATAGGCTTTACCAGTTTCTTCTGCGGAATTAAAGTCCTCAGTTACCTGTTCAATATATAATTTGCTCCTGAGGTAGTAAAAACCGGCAACAGGAGATTTCGTTTGTTCATAAATCTGTTTGAGCTCAGTTAGGTCTTGTGTAACTGCTAGTAGTTCTTTGGTATTGGATATTGTAATCGTGCTAAGCTTATTAAATAACGCAAAATGTAAAATAGTTGCTCTGTTGGTTAATTCTGTAGTTTCTCCCAAGACCTTTATTTCTTCAGAATATTTTGTGATTTCCTTGATGCCAAGGTTTGCGCTTCTGTGTCGGAATAGCAAAAGCTTTGCCTGAAGCAACTCATTATGCAATGCATATTGTTTGGAAGTCCTGATTACCTGATTTAATAAAATAGTACTGGCCTTATAGGCACCTCTGCCAAGTAAAATTTCACCCTGCAAAAGCCTTTTTCTGGTAAGCAAAGCAGCATTTACATAGGCTGATTCATACTGACCCAAACTCTTATCAGTTAACAAAGATTCTTCAATGATCTTCTTCAATCGGGTTTTAGAAACCCTGTATGCCGGGTCTTTTGACCTCCCATATACCTTTTCACAATAGAAAATATCCGATTTACCTGGATAACGTGTAACAATGTCCAACAATTTGCCGACCTTATCATACTTTCTTAGTGAGTGGTTTAAAACAGATCTTATCTTCCTAACTTCCTCTTTTTTAAGAGTTTCCAGAATATCAAAAAAGGAATCCATTGTCTTTTATGAACAAATATTTCCATAAAAGTAGCATATTTATGTGTAACAAATGATCTAAACTGTTGTTGTTTAGGAAAAAAAAGGGCTGTTTCTTTGTTACAGTTAATTAAAAAATGTTGTTACCTATTGAAATTCACTCAAAGCATTGTAGGTCAGGGGAGAATCACCCTAAACAACCATTTTTGTTTAACGATATTTCGGGAAAAATATTGTTGAAATTTGCAATTCAACAATTCCATTCTCTAATTTGGAATCCGGTATTTTTTGACCGTCCTCATTCAGGTTATTGGCTATAAAGCGTATGTTACAACGTTTAGGATATCTGATGCTACTTTTTTGTCTGTTGGGTGAATTAACTTTCGCTCAATCTGACGCTGGTAAGCTTAAAGGTAAAATTCGTGATAAAGACACCCAGGAAGAACTCATTGGGGCAACGGTAATCATTATTCAGAATGGTGTCCCTAAGGGTGGGGCAAATGCTGATTACGAAGGTAATTATAGTATTGCACCAATTTCTCCGGGTAGTTATGATGTTAAGGCCTCTTATGCCGGAAAAAGCTCTGAATTCAAAGGAGTTTTAATAACGGCTGGAAAAACACTGGATTTGGATATTTTTATTCAGACCGTCTCATCCACCGAAGAAATCGTCATCACTGAGTATGAAATACCACTCATTCAAAAGGATAATACGGTTTCGGGGTCTACCATTACTGACAAGGAAATTCAGAAAATGGGTTCCCGTAATCTTGTATCCATTGCTGCGAATTCAACTCCAGGTGTATATCAGGCAGATGATGGAAAATCAATCAACGTTCGGGGTTCTCGTTCTGATGCAACTCAATATTTCGTGGACGGTGTGCGTGTACGCGGACAACTTGCATTGCCTCAAAGATCCATTGCACAATTAAGTGTTATCACTGGTGGTACTCCTGCTGAATATGGGGATGTTACAGGTGGTGTAATTGCCGTGACTACAGCAGGTGCTAGTTCTGTGTTAAATGGTGGTGTAGAACTTGTAACCAGTAGATTGTTTGATCAGTTTCAATATGATCTGGTAGGTGTTAACCTTTCCGGTCCCATTTATTCCAAATACGATAAGGAAAATGAAATAAAAAAAACCATTTTAGGTTATTTCCTTGCGGGTGAAGCTGAATTACAAAGAGACCCATCTCCTTCAGCAAATGGTATCTATAAATTGAAGGACGATGTACTTAATAATCTTGAGGCAAATCCTTTACGCCCAAATGGACTTATTTTTGTGAATAATGCAAATTTTGTAAGTAATGATGATATTGAGAAAATTTCTTATAAATTAAATGCCCGCCTTAATAATTTTAGGTTAAGTGGAAGATTAGATTTTCAACCTACCAATAATATAACTGTTAAAGCAGGATTTACCGGCGAACGACTTTCGCAGAGTAACTGGGGAACCTTTAACCAAATGTTCAGCCCTTTTGCAAATTCTGTAACGGAACAAAGCACATATAGAACATGGTTAAGATTTCAGCAAAATTTCGCAGGAGATTCTTCTTCCTTGGTTAAAAACCTTTTTTATTCTATCCAGGCTGACTATACAAATGTTTCTGCCTTTTCTGGCGATCCTGATTATAAAGATAATGTATTCCAATATGGATATGTAGGTAAGTTTGATTTGAAAAAGGCAGAAGTTTATGAATACAATACTTCTCCTGATCCAAGAATATCTTCAACACCTTATTGGCAAACAATTGGTTTTCAGGATACTTTGTTCACTTTTAACCGTGGCGGAACTCAAAATCCTATTTATTCCAATTACAACGATTACATATACAATACTTACCAAGATCAAGGACTTTCCATCCCTTCACCAAATTTCCTAGCTGCAGTAGGGGGAATCAGGAATGGTGATACCCCAAACAATATTTATTCTCTTTACAGTGCACCTGGAGCAAGACCAACCGGTTACAATAAATCAAATGCTGAATTGTTACGCCTTACTGGTCAGGCAACAGCTGAAGTAAAAAATCACAACGTCAAGTTAGGATTTGAATTTGATCAAAGGTATGACCGAGCTTTTGGTGTGGCAGGGGCAGGCATCTGGACATATATGCGTCAGTTGGCAAACAAACATTTGGTTCAGCTTGATACCAACTTTGCCAATATTGAAATCGTCAATAGCAATGGATTTTTTCAGGATACTGTACATTTCAACCCATTATATGTTGAAGCAGATCAATCCACATTTGATAAGAATATGAGAGTTAAATTAGGAATGCCTGTTAACTCAACTGAGTTTATCAATATTGACGCATATGATCCAAGCACTTACTCTCTGAATATGTTTTCTGCCGATGAATTGTTAAATGATGGAAATAGCTATGTGAGTTATTACGGTTATGACTATAAAGGGAATCGAACTAAAAACAATTCTTCGGTTTCAAATTTCTTCTCTGATAAACAAAATAGACCACTAAATTCATTTGCTCCTACATATATTGCTGGATACATTCAGGATAAATTCGAACTAAAAGATATCATCTTTAACGTAGGTCTTCGTGTTGACCGTTTTGATGCAAATCAAAAAGTACTTAAAGATCCATATTTGCTTTACCCAGCTTTCACTGTTGAAGAAGCGATTCGTAAATATCCAAATATGTTTCAAGATGGAATTCCTTCCAGCATAAACCAATCCTGGATTCCATATGTTTCATCTACTGATTACGGAGGAGAAGCTACCGTACTCGGATATCGTGATGGCGATAAGTGGTATGACAAAAACGGGGCTCCTGTTTCTCCTCTATCACTTGTTACAGGAACTGGTAAAGTTCAACCGGTTATTAAAGAAAGTAAGTTCACTGAAGAATCACTTAAAGATTATGTTCCACAGGTGAATTTTATGCCTCGTATATCCTTCTCTTTCCCAATTAACGATCAGGCTTTGTTTTTTGCGCACTATGATGTATTAACTCAAAGACCTAGAAATGGATTAACCGGACTGCTGACTGATTATTTATTTTTGACAAATACAGCTACAACCACAAAAAATAACCCAGCATTAAAACCTGAGAGAACTATTGACTATGAAGCCGGTTTTATCCAGGCTGTAAGCGATAATTTAAGATTAACTGCATCTGCTTTTTACAGAGAGTTAAGAAACCTGATTCAGATTCAAAACTTTAATAATGCTTTCCCAATAACCTATACTTCCTATGGAAATCTGGACTTTGGTACTATTAAAGGATTTAGTTTAGATATGGATATGCGCAGGAAGGGTAATGTTTCAATTAGAGGTTCCTATACCTTACAGTTTGCCTCTGGTACAGGATCAAGTTTTACTTCTTCCAGAAATGCAATCAACTCTTCAGATGGATTTAGCTATATCCGTGTTCTGTTACCTCTTGATTTTGATCAAAGACACAGATTCCAGGGCGTAATTGATTATCGCTTTGTATCTGCAAATAGAAAAATGGGACCAAAATTGTTTGGAGTTTATCCATTCAAGGACGCAGGTGCAAACCTAACCATGAATTTAGGCTCTGGTACCCCATATACTCGTAACAGCCTTGCAAATTCTGGAGATGTTCAGGTAGGAATTAATCAAAACATTCAAACCTCAGGAACCCCAAATGGAAGTAGAATGCCATTTCAGTTCCGCGCAGATTTAAGGTTAGATAAAGATTTCACCTTAGGTGGTAAACCAAAATCGGATGGTTCAAGCAGAAGAGCTTATACTTTCAATGCATACCTACTGGTATTAAATCTTTTCGACACTAAGAATATTATTGGAGTATATCGTACTACTGGTTTACCGAATGACGATGGCTACTTAAATACAGATATTGGTCAGCAAACCATTCAAGGTCAGATTAATCAAAGTTCTTTTGTTGATCTGTATCAGATAAAAATGCAAAACCCTAATAATTATTCAATCCCACGCCGCTTCAGGCTGGGCTGTTCAATCAATTTCTAACCCAAAAAGTAACAGAAACATACATTCCCCAATCAAAATGAAATTCAGAGTTTGTTTTCTAGTTTTACTTGCGTCCCTGTCAATTTCTCTAGCCTTTGCTGAAGAGAATATTTCAGGCGGGAACAAGGTTCAGGGTAAAAGGCCTTTAAGAACAGCTGCAAGCTGTTTGCCTTCCAGTTCTTCTGCTAGCCTGGACATAAATAATGTCAGGTGCTTATTACACAATGGTGGTGATATGTGGTGGGATCTTGTTGGAGATCCTAGGTATGAAGTCCCCAAGGTTGATAATCCATCTGCAAGAAGATATTCATCTTTTGCCGCTTCACTATGGATTGGAGGTTTGGATGCTTCCGGTCAGTTAAGGGTTGCTGCTCAAACCTATCGTCAGGATGGAAACGATTTTTGGCCAGGGCCTTTAACCTTAAATGGAGCTTCTACAGAACAGAGTACCTGCCAAAAATGGGATAAACATTATAAAATCAATAAAGCTGAAATTGATTTGTTTAGGGGTGATTTTGCTGCAGGTAATGTTGATTTTACTAAGTATCCAATTATCCAAAACTGGCCTTGGCAGGGTGATGCAGGTCAGGATGCCTATATGGCTCCTTTTGTTGATGTTGACAATGATCTTGTATATAACCCAAATAATGGAGATTACCCTAAAATTTTCGGTGATCAGGCAATATGGTGGGTAATTAACGATAAAGGCGATGTGCATACTTCCACAAGTGGTGAGGCCATCGGAATCGAAATTCAGATGATGGCTTTTGCCTTCAGTACAGCAAATTCTGTGAATGATATGACCTTTTACGACCAAAAAGTGTTTAACCGTTCCAGTAACACTTTATATGATACCTATATAGGTCAGTGGGTGGATTCAGATGTTGGATTTTTTCAGGACGATTGGGTAGGATGTGATACAACTCGTGGTTTAGGAATTGCATATAATGGGGATGCTGATGATCAGGGAAGCACCGGGTACGGATTAAATCCTCCTGCATTTGGTGTGGACTTTTTCCAGGGTCCTGTAGGTGATGATGGTAACAGGCTAGATATGAGGAAGTTTGTATATTATAACAATGACTTCTCCCTGATTGGAAACCCTGAAAAAGCAACCCATTTCTATAACTACCTTATCGGTAGATGGAAAGATGGATCAGTAATGGTTGATAATGGTAAAAATGGATTTGCTCAGACTGCTCCGGGCCCAGAAACAAATTATATGTTCTATGGGTTTGACCAAATGGGCACATGCTCTTACTACCCTAATTCAGGCTGGTCTGAAGCCTCCTCTAATAACCCTCCGGGTGACCGCCGTTTCATAGAATCTGCTGGTCCATTTACATTACAACCAGGCGCTGAGAATGAAATTATAATCGGGGCTCTTTGGGCTAGGGGATATTATAACAGCCAATTTGGTTCAGTATGCGAGTTGCTCAGAGCTGATGATATTGCTCAAGCATTGTTTGATAATAATTTCAAATTACTTACTGGACCTGATGCTCCTAGGATTGCAATAGAAGAATATGATCAGGAATTAATGATTTCCTGGTTCAATGAGAAAATCTCTAACAACTCCAACGAAAATTATACCCAGGTTGATCCAATCTTAGCAGTTGCTGGAGTTGCAGATTCTATATTCGCATTTCAGGGTTATATGTTGTTTCAGCTAGCTGGTAATTCTGTTACGTCTTCTGAATTATTTGATACTGATAAAGCACGGTTGGTAGCTCAATGTGATATTAAAGATGGTGTTTCAACTATTATAAACCGGTCTGTTACACTAGTTTCCGGTTCTCCAGATCCTGTTATAACAGATGAAATAATGGTTCAGGGTGGTGACGATGGAATCTTTACATCTGTAAGAGTTACAGAGGATCTTTTTGCTTCTGGTTCAGATAGAAGGTTGGTTAATTACAAGGATTACTATTATGGCATAATAGCATATGCTTATAATGACACTTCCTCTGATGGACGAAAGTTCGTTCCAGGAAATTCAGGATTCCTAAACACTTCTGCAATTCCACATAAAATTGATTTCGAATCCTTTGGTACAACAATCAATAGTGCCTATGGTCTTGCGCCTTCAATAACCCGTAAATCTGGTTTTGGTAATGGTGGGATTGAGACTTATGTTACTAAGGAAACGGAGAATTCCATATTAATCAGCAATTTCAGTCAGGATCTCGTTTTTGAAAGTGGATTTGGACCTGTTTCCATGAAGGTTACCAATCCAAAAGAAGTAAAAGCATCTGATTACAGACTTGTTGTAACCTTCGATTCTCTAACTGGAATAACTACTGATACCACATATTCTCCAGTTAAAAGAGATTCAACCTTTGCTGAATGGGTTCTTTACGAAAAGTCCGGAAATAATTGGAATGCGGTTTATATTGCTGAGTATAAAAAGAACAATTACGATTCTGTACCCAGACCAACACCTTTGGTTGGATCAGAGAAGGTTATTAGAGGTCATGGTTTTTCAATTTCATTGAAACAGGTTGAAGCCCCAGGAAATACCAATAATACCGAATATAATAACGGGTTTATTTCATCGTCCTCAACTTACTCTGTTGCAAATAAGGCATGGTTGGGTGGTCTGAGAGATCAGGATGGAACTTCCTTTAACTGGATTCTTTCCGGTACAAATCAAACTACTGCACCATTTGATAATGCTTCAAATACTTACATAAATGCAGGTTTATACGATCCTGAAGAAGATTTTGAAAATATTATGAATGGTACCTGGGCGCCTTACGGAATGACCAAGAGCTATAGTTTTATTTCAAATGAATGGGGTGTTCGCCTTACGACACAACAGCTTACACCGGCTGAAATGGTAAATGTAAAACTTGCCAATTTACCTGATGTTGATATAGTATTCACTTCAGATAAATCTAAATGGTCTCGTTGTGTTGTAGTGGAAACTCAACCTAACAAGTCTCTGGCTAGGGGTTACAATGGAGAAGCAGGCGCACATACCTTCCTTGCAAGATGGGATTATAGCAGAGATGTTAATGGCAATCCGGAAAATGCAAGCCTGCCGTTGGACGCAAGTACACAGGGTATGAGTTGGTTTCCAGGGTATGCAATAAATGTATCCACAGGAGAGCGATTGAATATTTTCTTTGGTGAAAACAGTTGGTATCAAACAGATAATGGAAATGATATGATTTTCAATCCGACATCAAGTGTCGGCTCGGATAATTTATCCTTTGGTGGTGGTCACTTTGTGTATGTTCATAATTCAAGATACAATGGCTGTGATTCCATTGCTGCTATTTTGCGCCAAACTAACCGGACAATTACAAACCTTGGTCAAGGTAATTTAGGTACCGGCCCTAGTGGACCATATCTTAAGGATATTTATAAAAACATGTTGTATGCTGGAATTCCAATGTTGAATTCAGGATATAATTTTACAGTTCCTTCTGCCATACCTTCTGATGTGAAAATCTCAATCAGGGTTTCAAGGCCATATGCTAAGGATTCTGCAGCTACAGTATTAAAACCTGTATTTGATTTTTCAATGAAATCAATGGCAGCAAATCTGAATAATAACTCTGTAGCAAAAGATGCAATGATGAATTTGGTACGAATTGTACCTAATCCTTATTATGCCTTTTCTAAATACGAAACCTCACAATTGCAAAATATTGTGAAGTTTACCAATCTGCCTAAGAAATGTAAAATCAGGATTTATACCCTGAACGGAACCTTGATCCGTACATTTAACAAAGAATCTGATGAGCCATTCCAAAACTGGGATTTGAAAAACAGGGACGGTGTTCCGGTTGCATCAGGAATTTACATCATTCATATTGATGGATTTGATCTTGGCGAGAAGATACTTAAGTTCTTCGCTGTAATGCCACAGATTGACCTTAACTCTTATTAATAATTGTCACAGTTTACCCGAATAATAATGAGGAAAATTGGAATTGCCGTATTGTTGTTGTTATCTGCTGCTCAGATTTCGTTTGCAGGTAATCCTGAACGCGCAGGTCAAGCAGGTGGGACCCAACTGTTAATTAATCCATGGGCAAGATCTTCCGGTTTAAATGGATTAAACATTGCTTCGTCCAGTGGAATTGAAAGTGTGATAAACAATCCAGCGGGATTGGCTCACACCAAAAGAACTGAGCTTGTTTTTTCCCATACCCGTTGGTTGGTTGGTTCTGAAATTAACATCAACACTTTTGGATTTTCTCAGGCTTTCAGAAAAGGAGGAGTTATTGGTATCTATGCCATGGCTTTTGATATCGGTGAGATTGAGCGTACTACCGAAAACAATCCTGATGGTGGTTTAGGTACCTTTAAACCAACAGTATTGAATTTAGGTGTGAGTTATGCCAAGGCATTTACTGAGCATATTTTTGTTGGGGCAACAGCGAAAATGATTCATGAATCAATTACGGATGTTTCGGCAAATGGAGTGGCTTTTGATGCTGGGGTACAATACAAAACTGGCGGAGAATCAAATGACAGGTTTAAATTTGGACTTGCACTTAGAAATGTGGGTCCTGAAATGAGGTTTGCTGGCGACGGACTTTCTCAAAGAGCAGTTCTGAATAATAACATATATTCTTCTGCTCTTAGCAAGGTAGCGGATAAATTCCAATTACCATCTGTGCTTCAAATTGGGGTGGGATATGATTTTGTTTTGGATCCTAACAATAAGATTACAGCAGTTGGAGCATTTATTTCCAATACCTTTTCATATGATCAGCTTGGTCTTGGTGGAGAATATAGATTTAAAAAGTATCTGGCTATTAGAGCTTCCTATCTTTATGAGAAAGATATCTTTAGTGTAGAGGATAGGAGAACAGCATTTACTGGATTTGCTGGCGGAGCTACAGTGGAAATTCCTTTTAAATCAGGAAAGGATCAAACCTCATCTTTTGGTCTGGATTACTCATACAGAAGCACAAATCCATTCAGCGGAACCCATTCCTTTGGGGTAAGGATAGATTTATAAAAAAAAGAACTTAACTTTGTGAGAAGGTTGGCCCTAATGTGGCCGACCTTTTTATTCTTTATTGTCTAATTATTTCCGTAAGGATGTCAGATATTTCATATTTTACTATTGAAGGCCTTGAAAAGTTGAAAGCCGAAATTCATGACCTTAAAACTCGTGGTCGTCAGGATATGGCGAAACAGATTGCTGAGGCTCGTGAGAAAGGCGATTTAAGTGAGAATGCAGAGTACGATGCTGCAAAGGAAGCTCAGGGCTTGCTTGAATTGAGAATATCAAAGCTTGATGAAATGCTTGTAAATGCAAGGCTGATTGATGAATCCTCCCTTGATGTTACTAAGGTTTTGATTTTTTCTACTGTCAGGTTAAAAAATCTAGTAAAAAACTCTGAGTTGAGTTATAAAATAGTATCTGAAAAAGAAGCTGATATTTCCAGCGGAAGAATTTCTGTTGAATCACCGATTGGTAAAGGTCTGTTAGGCAAGTCTGTCGGTGATAAAGTTGAAATTAAGGTTCCTGCCGGTACCATGACATTTGAGATAATGGAAATTTCCAGATTATAATGGCAACTGTTTTTACCAAAATAGTCAATGGAGAAATTCCCTGCTACAAAGTGGCAGAAACGACTGATTTTTTGGCCTTTTTGGACATTAATCCTTTGGTAAAGGGTCATACGTTGGTAATTCCTAAAAAGGAAATTGAATCTCTGTTTGATCTTGAAGATGAACAGTATATAGGTTTATTATTGTTTTCAAAAATTATTGCACAGGCAATACAAAAATCATTTACCTGTGAGAAAGTTGGTATGTCTGTGATAGGACTTGAAGTCCCTCATGCCCATATTCACCTTATGCCCTTGAATTCTATGTCGGATATGGATTTTTTCAAGTCCAGAATTTCCGGAACATCCGAAGACTTAGAAGCAATTGCGTCCTTAATCAGATCAAATCTGGTGATTTAAGATTTAGATTTTCTGTCAGGATTTTCAGCAAGAAATGCCTTCCAGCCAGAGTAGCTTTTGGTGTTTGCAGAATCAGTCTTTTGAAAATAATGGCAAACCGCTGCGGCTAAACCATCAGAAGCATCCATAAATCTGGATTCGATTTTAATTTCTAAAATATTCTCTAACATTTTCAAAACCTGCTCCTTGGTGGCATTGCCTTTTCCTGTTATGGATTGTTTGATTTTTCTTGGCGCATATTCGAATATTGGAATATCCCTGTATAATCCTGCAGCCATTGCAACCCCCTGTGCGCGCCCAAGTTTTAACATTGCCTGAACATTTTTACTGTAAAATGGAGCTTCAATGGCTAATTCATCTGGATTATTTTGATCTATAAGGTGTAGAACCTTTTCAAAGATTTTTTTAAGCCTTAACGGATGATCTTCTCCATATTTACCAAGCTCTAACGTTCCATAACTTATAACCTCAACTTGATTCCCAATTACCTTAATAATACCATATCCTGTCAGAACTGTCCCGGGGTCAATTCCCAAAATAATTCTTTCCTTTGAGGTGCTAATTTGTGTGGGTTTTGCTACGATATTCGCAATTATCTGGGTCACCGCGAATTTATAACTAAACTACCAGTAAACATATGAAGATTAAATTTTGGGGAGCAGCTGGAGAGGTAACCGGTAGTCAGCATTTAATTGAAACAGCAGAAGGATTGAAAATTCTTTTGGATTGCGGGATTTACCAAGGCAATGATGAGGAACAAAGGGCGTCAATAAATTATCAATGGGCTGCTCCACCTAATGAAATTGATTTTGTAATTCTTTCACATGCTCATATTGACCATTGCGGAAAGCTTCCAAAACTGGTAAAGGATGGGTACATGGGTCCGGTTTTCTGTACCCATGCTACTAAAGATTTAGCTGCTATAATGTTATTGGATAGTGCACATATCCAGGAAAAGGACGCAGAATATCACAATAAAAAAGGCAAAAAAAAGGCAAAAATAGAACCATTATATACAACAGAGGATATTTTACCTGCACTTGATGCGTTTGTCAGTATATCGTATAACAGAGAATTTAAAATTTCTGACTCAGTTAGTTTTATTTTCAGAGATGCCGGACATTTGTTAGGTTCTGCATCTGTAGAACTTAAAATAAGGCAAAATAATAGAATTGTTTCAATTGGTTTTACAGGGGATATTGGTCGTCCTTCCAGACCTATTTTGCGGGATCCGGTTTGTATGCCACCAGTTGATTATCTCATATGTGAATCCACCTATGGAGGAAAGGTTCATGAATCCAGAGTAAATAGTGATCATCGACTATTGGAAATAGTTCGAAAAACCTGTGTTGAAAATAAAGGAAAACTAATAATACCTTCCTTCAGTGTTGGACGGACTCAGGAAGTAGTACTTGCGTTAAACACCTTGCATGAATCTGGGGAATTGCCTGAAATTCCGGTATATGTTGACAGTCCTCTGGCAATAAACGCCACTCAGGTTTTTATGATGCATCCGGAGTGCTTCGACAAGGAAATGTATGAATTCATGAGGAGTGACCCCAACCCCTTTGGGTTTAATACTTTGAGATATATTAAAAATGTTGATGATTCAAAAAAACTCAATGATTCGTCTGAACCTTGTATTATAATTTCAGCATCCGGAATGGCTGAAGCAGGTAGGATAAAACATCATTTATTTAACCATATTGAAGATCCATTATCAACGGTTCTTTTCGTTGGATATTGCACTCCCGGTTCTTTGGGAGGCCAATTGCTTGCAGGGAAAGAATCGGTATATATTTTTGGAGAAGAGCTAAAAGTAAATGCGGCAATTCAAAGTATTGATGCTTATTCAGCTCATGCAGATCAACCTGAAATATTGCAATTTTTAAAGTTGGTAGATAAAAGCAGGCTTAATAAGATATTTTTAGTTCATGGTGAGCCCGATCGTCAATTAGCATTGAAAGACGCACTCATTTCAGAGGGTTACATGGACATAGAATTACCAGAGCAAGGGCAGGAATTTATTTGTAATTAATGAAATTTTCCCATAAAAAAATTTTCTTTTTTATTAAACTGTGTGTTTCAGTTTTATTAATTGGCTATGTAATCAATTGGCTTATTTCAGTACAATATTCCTTTAAAACCGTTTCTGAAGTAAAGGGAATTCCTTTAGGTATTGCATTGGTTTTATTAATTCCGAATATTTGGCTGGAAGCCTTTAAATGGCAGATAATGGTTGGTCCATTCTATCCTGGACTAAAGAGAAAGCAGGCTTATATTGGGGTATTAGCAGGTATGGCTACTGGCCTGTTTACGCCAAACAGAGTTGGTGAGTATTTTGGTCGAGTATTTTCCCTTCCCCCAGGTAAAAGAGGTGAGGCAGCAATTTTGACTTTTTTAGACAGGTATTCTCAAATGGCGGTCACCTGTTGGGCAGCAACTATAGGGGTGTTTTACTTTTTTGGAACAGGTGAACCTGAATGGGCGGTTCATCCTTATGTTGTAGCTGGATTATTACTTGTTTCTGCTGGTTTTTTGGTGGCAGCTTTTTCCAGAAGGCTGGTGCTTAAATTAACTAAAGGACTGGCTATGAAAAAAGCAATTTTCAGAATTTTCAGAAATGCACTTACAGGTATGTCTCCTTCCATTTTAAGATGGGTCATTTTTTCATCAATCGCTAGATATATAATTTTTACAACACAATATTATCTTGTTTTCAGAGCATTTGGCTTTCATGGTTCTTTCTTCGAAAGTTCATGCATTACATCCCTTATTTTTCTGGCAAAATCAATTATCCCGTCAATTGCTTTATCAGAACTTGGAGTTAGGGAAATGGTTGCTATAGATCTATTCAGCAGGCTAGGCTATTCAGAGGCCATTGCTTTTAATGCAACAGTTGTTGTTTTTTTAATAAATATGATAATACCAGCTCTGGCAGGCTTACCATTAATTCAGTATCTTGGAAAGGAAGATTTATGAACCTGTTATTTGTTATTTTAACTTTGACTGGCTTGAGTTGTGTATTTGTGTATGGGTTGTTTTTAATAGAGCGTACATTATCTTTTTCTCGGTATAAGCCAATTATA
>Ga0114980_10001756_pt1 | contig 15419 bp, 11 predicted proteins | sample S_140806_EF_Meta_FD_87018 | JGI IMG/M metagenome (GOLD analysis project Ga0114980, IMG submission 87018) | Freshwater microbial communities from Lake Simoncouche, Canada to study carbon cycling - S_140806_EF_MetaG | ecosystem: Environmental > Aquatic > Freshwater > Lake | place: Lake...
CTGAAGATGCACAGCACGTCGCTCGCCATCCCCATCGCCGGAAGAATCATGATGTAAACCTCCGGATGGCCAAAGAACCAGAACAAGTGTTGCCAAAGAAGCGGTTGACCTCCCTTGGCAGGATTAAAGAAGCTGGTGCCGAAATTGAGGTCAAGAATGAGCATGGCTCCGGCTGCCGAAAGCACGGGTACGGCCAAGAGCAGAAGAAAGGCGGTAATAAAGAGTGCCCAGACCGTGAGCGGCAGACGGAAGAAGCCCAAGCCGGGAGCCCTCATATTGACGATGGTGGTGATGTAGTTGAAGGCACCCATGATCGAAGCCAAGCCGTTGATAAAGATTCCGGCCGCCCAGAGGGTTTGCCCCATCTTGGTCCCGTTGTAGGCCGCCACGCTGCTTAAGGGAGCGTAGGAGGTCCATCCACCGGCCGCCGCTCCGCCCGCGACAAAAAAACCAGCGAGCATCACCGCACCCGAAACAACGAAAAACCAGTAGGAAAGTTCGTTGATCAGTGGGAATGCCATGTCCCCTGCCCCGATTTTCAAGGGAATCAGGTAGTTCCCGAAAGCACCGATGAGCAATGGCATCACCACCAAAAAGACCATGACCGTGGCATGCATGGTAAAGAGGGCGTTATAAAACTGCGGGTTGATGAACGGTAGCGAGATGGGATTTCCAACGTCCCCATTCGGCATCACCTGGGTGGATGGATACGCCAGTTGCCAACGAAGGAGTAACGCCAGAGCACCGCCCACCAAAAGAAAACCCAGAGAGGTAAAAAGATACTGAAGTCCGATAATCTTATGATCGAGGGACCATAGGTATTTTTTCCATCCTGTAGCCTCTTCGTGGCCGTGGCCATGGGCCTCGGCAGGGTGCGATGCGGCAATAGTACTCATATATTTTTATCTCCTCTTAACGTCCGGCGACAGCGACCGGGGTGGAACTGGATTCTGAACTCGCGGTGGCGGCCGGAGCTTTTCCTTTGGCCCAAGCCTCATATTCCGGCTCTGGAACCACCGACAACTTGCCAAACATCTTGTAGTGCCCCTGCCCGCAGAGCTGATTGCAGGCCAATTGAAAATAACCCGTGGCCTCTGCCTTGAACCAGACGAAATCATACACGCGGCCCGGAACCATGTCCTGATAGAGACGGAACTCGGGAACATAAAAGGCGTGGATCACATCTTTGGAGCTGAGATAGAGCCGCACGGGCCGTCCCACCGGAAACACCAATTCCCCGTAGGTGGTAAAATCATCGTGACCATCAGGATCCTGCGGATCGATACCGAAGGGGTTTTCCTTACTCACCTTGGCAGCCGTCATTTTGGCGAGCTTCCCGTCGGGTCCGGGATAACGAACGTTCCAACCAAACTGTTCTCCCACGACGGCCACCGGGAGAGCGTCGGCAGGGGGAGTTCGTAAACGCATCCGGGTCCATTGCTCGTTGCCATAAATCGCCAAGGCCAAAAAGATAAAGACTGGGATCGTGGTCCAAATCACCTCAAGGGTGTTGTTCCCATGGCTGTGGATGGCGGGAACCCCGGGACGGGCGCGGTATTTCACAATAAAATAGATCATCACGGAAAACACGGCCACCGCGGTGATCCCGGTGATCCAAAGGATCACATAAAAGATAAAGTCGATCTCATGCCCGAACATGTTCACGTTCCGAGGTAACCACCAGACGCTGGTCTGACGGATCTCGGCATGCGAATGAGACAAGGTCAGCAGGAGCGTTACCAAGGGAATGAAAAGCCTGCTCATCAAAGATCGTGCCATCGGATGAGTTTCCAATGGTTTCCCAGGATTTCAACCCCCTTCCCTTTGGTGGGAGGGCAAATTTTCCATATTCCTCTTTGGAAATCCTTCCCCCCGAGGGGAAAACAGTCTCTTTAAGAAACCTAATAGGCAGGTGTTATCGGTTAATACTTCTAATGCTTTCTTGAAGAGATTCGATGAAACCCGCAATTTTAGAAGTCAACCTTAACCCAACCCCCTGATCCCAACCGATTTCCCTGCTCCCTATCCCTCATGGCCAACATTTTCCCCCGATGGACCAACTGGCTTCCGATCAAAATTCTGGTCTGTATTGCCGTGGTGGCCGCGAGCGTGATTTCAGGCATGGCCTATTACTTTACCCCAAAATACACACGGGTTGGCTATCAACCCACTCAACCGGTGGCCTTCGACCATTCCCTGCACGTCAACCAACTCGGCATGGACTGTCGCTACTGCCATACCGGCGTGGAAAAATCATCCCACTCGAATGTACCCGGAACGCAGACCTGCATGAACTGTCACACTCAGATCAAATCCCTCAGCCCGAAATTGGCACCCGTCCGCGAATCCTGGAAAACCGGGAATCCCGTTCCCTGGGTCAGGATTCACAAGGCCCCCGATTACGTTTACTTCAACCATTCCGTGCACGTAAATCGGGGCGTCAGTTGTGTGGCTTGCCATGGGCAGGTCAACCACATGGAAGTCGTCTACCACGCCAAGCCCCACAGCATGGGTTGGTGCCTCGAGTGCCATCGCGCCCCGCAAAATCACCTACGTCCGCTCGACCAGATCACCAACTTGGACTGGAAACCTCCGGCCGGCACCACCCAGCGGGAGTTGGGAGAGAAATTCGTCCACGACTGGAATGTAAATCCTCCCGTCAGTTGCAGCGGGTGTCACCGCTAATACCAAGATGAAACGAGTCATCCAGCATCCAACCTCCTCCGCCACTGGTCGCACCTATTGGCGGAGTTTGGGCGAGTATGCCCGTACGCCTGATTTTGAGGAATGGTTGCACCGGGAGTTTCCGGCCGGGGCGGCCGAGTGGGATCAAGACCCTCTCTCCCGACGCAGCTTCATCCGCCTGATGGGCGCCTCGCTTGCTTTGGCCGGGCTCGGGCTTTCCGGATGCCGTCGCCCCGAAGCCCACTTAGTTCCCTTCACCCAATCGCCCGAATGGGTGATCATGGGAAAGAACCTCTCCTTCGCCACGGCCCAGCCCCGCCGTCGCGGTGCCATTCCTCTCTTGGCCACGACTTTCGATGGACGTCCAACCAAAATGGAGGGCAATCCCCTGCACCCCGCAAGCCTCGGGGCCAGCGACAATCATGCCCAAGCTTCGGTGCTGGATTTATACGACCCGGCTCGACGTCACTTTCTCACCCGCTCCGGCAAAAAAGCCACCGTCACGGATTTCGAAGCCGAGATCACCAAAATCCGTACTGAGGGCACCCGTGATGCCGGAGCCTCGTTAGCCATTCTTGCCGATGAAACGCTCTCCCCCACCCGCGAAAGACTGCGCTCTGAACTCCAGCGCCAATTCCCGCAGGCCACTTGGGCTGTGTACGAACCCCTCGCCCTGGGTCGTGATCTCGAGGCCTCGGCTGCCGCCTTCGGACCGGGCACGGAAGTTCGCCCTGATCTTTCCGCGGCCAAGGCCATTCTGTCCGTAGACTGCGATTTTCTGGGTTCCCACGAGGGAGATCTCTCCGATACACGCGGCTTCGCTTCCGGGCGCCGGATTCGCAAACCAGGCGACAAATCGAACCGTCTCTATGTGGCCGAACCTCGCTTCTCCCTCACCGGCACCATGGCCGACCATCGTTTACGCCTACGGGCCAGTGCCACAGGGGCGTTTCTCTTGGAATTGGCCCGCCAGATACGCTCCCTGCGTCCCAACTCGGAGCTCAACACCGTCTTGGCCAAAGCTCCCGACCTCCCTTTACCTTCCGGGGTGGATCCGGCATGGATTCGAGAATGTGCCGCCGATCTCGTTGCCCACGGCAATCGTTCCCTCATTCTGGTGGGCCGTCGCCATTCCGTGTCCACGCAGGCCTTGGGCTATGCCATCAATGCCGCCCTCGGTAATGTCGGAACCACCCTAATCATTCAGCCCCGTCTCAGCGTTCCCTCTACCTCGCTCCAGAGCCTGACGGAGAAAATTCGCTCGGGCTCCATCCGCACCCTAGTGATCCTAGGCGGAAATCCTGTCTACAATGCCCCCGCCGATCTGGGTTGGTCGGATCTTCTCGCCACCATCCCCACCTCAATTCACCTCTCTCCTCTCTTCAACGCCACCTCAGCAAAGTCGACCTGGTTTGTCCCGGGCACCCACTATCTCGAGTCCTGGGGCGATGCCTTGGCAGGTGATGGTTCCTACCTTTCCATCCAGCCGACCCTGCAGCCCTTGTGGGCAGGCGAGAGCCAACTTGAGTTTCTCGCCCGGTTGATCGGACAACCCAAACCCATTGGCCCGGCCCTGATTCGCGAAACTTTTGCTGCCCGCACCAAACTAGGCGACGACAAACAGGAACAGGCTTGGAACGATTTTGTTCGTGAAGGATTTTTGGCTGGCGGCGCAACCAATTCGTCACGCCCCCTGAATTCCGGAGCCGTTTCCTCCCTACTGTCCGACATCAGCCCCGCCAACACCGTGGACGCCAACTCCTTGGAGGCCGTTTTCACTCACTCGGGAGCTGTGGACGACGGGCGCTACGCCAACAACGGTTGGTTACAGGAGTGGCCGGACCCCATGACCAAACTGACTTGGGACAACGCGATTCTCCTTTCCTCCAAAACCGCCTCTTCCCTAGGACTCAAAAACGAGATCATCAAGGGAATCCTCGTGACCGACGTCGTTAAGGCAACGATCGGGTCAAGGATGGTCGAAGCACCAGTGGTCATCGCTCCGGGCCACGTTGATTTCGCTGTCAGTCTTCCTGTGGGATATGGTCAGGATCTGCTGGGGCCGGTCGCCAAGGGGGCCGGCTTTGATGCTTACCGGCTTCGCACCAACGATGCTGAATACATCGCACAGGGACTTCGCCTAGAACGTACGGGCCGCACCCAGCAACTTGCCGTCACCCAAGAACACCAAGCCATGGAGGGTCGCGATCTTGTTCGCGAAGCTGCTCTGACTGAATTTAACGAAGATCCGGGTTGGGCCAAGAAGGTCGGCATGGACGGACACATCCCCCCCAATCAGACCTTCTATCCCAGCCCGAAACTCACGGGGGAGCATCAGTGGGCCATGGTGGTCGATCTTTCCACCTGTACGGGCTGCAACGCTTGTGTCACCGCCTGCACGGCTGAAAACAACATCCCGGTTGTCGGGAAAGATCAGGTCATCAAAGGCCGCGAGATGCACTGGATCCGAGTCGATCGTTACTACACCGGCGAACCCGACGAGCCCGAAGCGGTTTCCCAACCGGTGGCCTGCATGCAGTGCGAGAACGCCCCTTGCGAAACGGTCTGCCCCGTCAATGCCACGGTCCATAACGAGGAGGGCCTGAACGTCATGGCGTACAACCGTTGTATCGGTACCCGCTACTGCGCAAACAACTGCCCGTACAAGGTTCGCCGATTCAACTTCTTCGATTACAACCAACGCCCCATCGACAAGCTCTACTGGGGACCCCTGGCCCCCAAAGGCACCGAAGAGACGATCAAGCTCCAGAAGAATCCGAATGTCACCGTCCGGATGCGTGGGGTTATGGAAAAATGCACCTTCTGCGTGCAGCGTATCGAGGAGGCCAAGATCAACGCCCGTGTGAAGGCCCGTGATTCGGACAACCTTAAGATCCCTACCGGTACCCTGCAGACCGCTTGCCAACAAGCTTGCCCGGCGGACGCGATTGTCTTCGGGGATCTCAAGGATGAGAAATCCGAAGTCTCCCAACTCCGTGCCTTGCCCCAGAACTACTCACTCCTCGAGTACTTGAATGTTCGGCCCCGCCTCACCTATCTGGGGCGGATCCGCAACCCGAACCCCGCCATGCCGGGGGCTCGCACCTCCTACATTCCCTCCCACGGGCACGGAGAATCCCATGGCCATGAGAAGGGCGCTGAAAATCATTCCTCCAAGGAGGCTCATCCATGAGAGCCGATAACGCCTCCGCTCAAGCCGCGTTTGCCAAGGCCTCCGACTATCTGGAGCGGCAGCCCTTGGTGGCCAATCATCGCCCCCTCTCCTGGATCACGGATCACGTCTGCCGCATCGTGGAACAGCCCGCCCCGATTTGGTGGTGGGTCTCCACCATCCTCTTTGGTGCCGTCGCCACCCTTGTCCCTGCCATGCTTACTTATCTTGTTTCGACAGGCGTGGGCGTCTGGGGATTAAATGTCCCCGTCTGCTGGGCCTGGGATATCACCAACTTCGTTTTCTGGATCGGCATTGGTCACGCCGGAACTCTGATCTCCGCCATTCTCTTTCTCACCCGCCAAAAATGGCGGACCTCCATCAACCGCTCCGCCGAGGCCATGACGATTTTTGCCGTGATCTGTGCAGGCATCTTTCCCGCCTTCCATGTGGGTCGGATTTGGTTTGCCTGGTTCCTTTTCCCCATCCCCAACGCCAACGCCATCTGGCAAAACTTCCGCAGCCCCCTGCTTTGGGACGTGTTCGCCGTCTCCACGTATTTCACCGTCTCGCTCATCTTCTGGTATCTCGGCCTGATTCCCGACCTCGCCTCCCTGCGTGACCGGGCGACCACCCGTTTTCGCCAAATGGCCTACGGACTCCTTTCCCTTGGCTGGCGTGGATCCAACCGTCAGTGGACGCATTATGAAAAGGCCTACCTTATCTTGGCTGGCATCTCCACCCCGCTCGTTCTTTCAGTCCATAGCGTGGTGTCCTTCGACTTTGCCACCTCGGTCGTCCCGGGTTGGCACACCACCATTTTCCCTCCTTATTTTGTGGCAGGGGCGATCTTCGGTGGATTTGCTATGGTCCTCACGCTCCTCATTCCTTTCCGGGAACTCTACGGCCTGCATGATCTCGTCACCGACAAGCACATCGACAATATGTGCAAGATCGTCCTCTTGACCGGCTCCCTGGTGGGATACGCCTACTCCATGGAGTTCTTCATTGCTTGGTACAGCGGCAATCCCTTTGAGATCTACGCCTTCACGAACCGTGCCTTGGGTCCCTACTGGTGGGCGTACTGGTCCATGATCACCTGCAACGTCGTGGCCCCCCAGTTGTTCTGGTTTAAATATTGCCGCCAAAATCCATGGGTGGTTCTGGCCATCGTCATGTTCCCCAACACCGGGATGTGGTTCGAGCGCTTCGTCATTATTGTAACTTCAATCCACCGGGACTTCTTGCCCTCCTCGTGGGGATACTTTTCGCCCACCTGGGTCGATATCACTTTGTTTATCGGCACCATCGGACTCTTCGTTTTCCTCTTCCTGCTTTTCGTTCGCTTCCTACCGATGATCACGATGTTCGAGGTCAAGAACGTCACCCCGCAGGCCGATCCACACCATCATGATCACCCCACTGGGGAAAAAACTTCCGGACATCACTCGATTCCAGCCAAGGCCCACGCGTGAATCAGCCTACCCCTACGCTCCACGGTCTCGGCGCGGAATTCCCTTCCGCTTCCGCTCTTTTGCATGCGGCGGAAAAAATCCACGCCCTCGGATTCCGGCGTTGGGATGTTTACTCGCCGTTCCCCATTCACGGCATGGACCAGGCGATGGGTTTCCAGCGATCGCGGGTATCCCTCTTCTCGCTGCTGGGGGGCATCACCGGTCTAAGCACCGCCTTTGCATTGATCTACTACACCTCGGCGATCAACTACCCGCTGATCGTCCAAGGGAAGCCGTACTTCGCCCTCGAACCATCGCTGCCCATCTTTTTCGAGCTCACCATCCTGCTGACGGCTTTTGGGACCATCATCGGCCTCTTGCTTCTCACCCTCATGCCTCGTCTTCATCATCCGGTCTTTAATTGGGAGCGATTCAAAAAAGTCAGCGACGATGGTTTTTTTCTGGTGTTGGAAGCGGCGGACCCGCGTTTTCAGCCGGAAGCCTCCCGACAACTTCTTGGAGAAATCGGAGGATCCCAAATTTCTGAAATTTATCAGGATCCCGAACTCGTCCCCCATCCTGCTCGTCCGGAGAAGGAGGGGTCCGTATGAAAGGCTTGATCCGAACCTTTTTGGCTGTCTTTGGGGCCTTGGCCATAGCCGTGATCGCCATCGCTGGTTTCCGCGGAAGCTTCACCCAAAGAACTCCGATCGAAATCTTCCCCGATATGGATCACCAACCGAAATTCAAGGCCCAGACCCAAACCTCTTTCTTTCCCGAAGGCCGTGCGGATCGTCCGCCTCCCTACGGAACCATTCCTTTTCATGTCCAAACCGATCAGCCCTATCTGATCACGGGAAAAATGGGGAACATGTGGGGGACGGGAATTCCCGTCACCGTGGACGCGAAGCTCCTGGATCGAGGCAAGGAGCGGTATCAAATCAACTGTCAGGTTTGTCACGGTGCCACCGGAGCCGGGAACGGCATCTCCACCCAGTACGGCTTGGTGGGTGTGGCCAGTTATCACCTCGATAAATACCGTGATATGGCCGACGGCGAAATCTTCAACACCATCACTCACGGGAAAGGTCAGATGGGGCCCTACCACCATATCAATATCAAGGATCGCTGGGCCATCATTGCCTACATTCGTGCGCTGCAACTTTCCCAAAATACTCCCGTGGGCCAGTTGCCCCCGGAAGCAGCCTCCAACCTTCCCGCCAAACCATGAGTCACAGCTCTTCCCGACTTCCTGAAGCTGAAAAACTCCGTGTGGAGAAACTAGGCATTCTTCCGGTGTTGTTCCCTGTCATGGGCATTCTGGGACTAGGCTCGGCCTTTGTCTGGGGACTGATGACCAACCCGATGCAGTTAGCCTTTTCCTACCTCTTTGCCTTTGCCGTCGGTTTTACCATCTGCGCCGGCGCCCTGTTCTGGACGCTCCTCCACCATGCTCTGGATGCCGACTGGTCGGTTCTGGTGCGACGGATTCTCGAGTCACTGGCCTCCTGCTTCCCGATGCTCCTGCTTCTTTTCCTCCCGATCGCCCTGCTTTTCTCCAAGGAACTTTGGCACTGGATGACCACCGATTTGAGCCATGACCCGCTTCTTGCCTGGAAACGACCTTTCCTCAATGAACCCTTCTTTTATATACGCTGCGCTTTCTATCTTCTTTTCTTCTCGCTGGCTGGCCTGCTTTACCGCGGGCTCTCAATCCGTCAGGACGAGGATGGAGATCCCCGCATTACCCTCCGCCTGCGTCATACGGCCTACGGGTTCATTCCTTTGTTCGTCCTTGGTTTCACCTTTGCAGGATTCGACTGGTTGATGGCCCTCGATCATCACTGGTACTCGACGATGTGGGGTGTCTACCTTTTCGCCGGTGCGGCCCAATCCTCCATGGCCCTTCTCATTCTCATTTCCAACGGACTCGTTCGCACCGGTCATCTCAAGGGTCTCTTCACCGTGGAACACAACCACCTGATGGGAATGCTCCTCTTTGCCTTCACCGTTTTCTGGGGATATATCTCCTTCAGCCAATATTTCCTTCAGTGGTACGCCAACATTCCTGAGGAGACCTGGTTCTTTGCTTATAGAAATACCGGAACTTGGTTCTACTACTCCATCTTTTTGGTTGTTGGACATTTCTTTGTTCCCTTCATCTTGCTACTTACCCAACCGGCGAAACGGACTCCGTGGCGCCTCTGTTCCGCCGCCTGCTGGGTTCTTTTCATGCATTGCGTCGATATCTATTGGATCGTCATGCCCAATCTCCAGTTACAGGAATCTCGTCACGCCGGCCACGAAGCTGCCACGACCGGATTCCATCCTCACCTGCTTGATCTCCTCGCCCTCATCGGTGTGGTGGGTCTGATCGCCCATACCTTTCTTTGGCTCCTCTCCAAAAAGTCCATCTTCCCCAACCGTGACCCGCGGCTGCGTGAAAGCCTCGCGGTAACCAACTGGCTATGAGCGAAAATTCCCACTCCCTCAGCCAGAGAAAGCACCCTTATCTTCCGGGGATCTGGCTCGCCGCCGGTTTTCTAGGTCTAGCCAGCCTTGGATTCCTCCTTCGCCCGGCGGGAGTCACCCCTAGCGTTGTACTGGAAAATGCAGCCAAGGCCCGCCTGGAGAAACTGTCTAAATTGCGCGAAGAACAAGACAAATTGGCGAATACGTATGGTTGGACCGACAAAGATAAAGGCATCGCGCATATCCCCATCTCCAAGGCTATGGAGCTGGTTCTACCCAAGCTTCGGACCAACGACCCGCATCCAGCCTATCCCATCACTTCCATCACCCCTTCCGCCATCACGGCAGCCGGTGCACCGCTGTACCCCGAAGTACCGCTCACCACGGAGACCATGCCTCAAGCCAACCCTACCAATACAACCAAAATGACCGCCCCGGTTTCTACACCCACGAACAAAACCGCTACTCCTACTGCCGCCAAGAAACCATGAACCACATCCATCCCTCCAAATCCGCTGTGGCTTCCCAGATCCTGATCGCAGGGTCAGTCATCTGGTCCTTGCTGGGAGGCGGACTACAGATCCTGGCCAACCTTCAACTACTCATCCCCCTCCTGAGCTATTTCCAACCGGCCCCCGTTTTGGGATTTGGTCGCCTCGTGCCCGCCTCAACTTTCCTGCTGACGTATGGCTGGATCGGATCCGGACTCCTCGGAGTTCTCATGATTCTCGTTCCGCGTTTTTCGGGAATTCCCTTCCGCCACGGCCGACTCCTCGCCTCCGGCGCGATCGCATGGCATTTGGCCGTTTTGACCGGTTTGACCCAGATCCTGATGTCGGGGAGTTCTGGACTTCTGAGCCTTCCCTTCAGTCGATCCGTGACCCTGATCTTTTTTGCTTCTTTTCTGGTTTTAGGGACCGGAATTACCCGCGGGCTTGGCGGAACCTGGAAAAGCGGTCCTCTCCTTCCGAGACTTTATCTTTTGGGCGGCATCTTGGCCTTTCCGTTGGGCCTAGGTACGGCTGAACTTCTCTTGCGATGTGGTAACGCTCCAGGCGCTGTGCAGATCATCACCCAGTTAGTCTGGCATTCCTTCCTGCATCATCTTTGGTTGACCCCACTCGCCCTGGTCTTGGTTTTCCAACTCTTGCCCACCCTCACCGGCAGGGCCGTCACCAGCCTCTCCTTGGGGGTTTTGGCCTGGGGGATTCTTCTGACCCTGGGTGGATGGACAGCCAATAGTCTAGCCAGTCAGGGACCGATCCCATCTTGGTTGCAAAGTGCCGGAGTAATCGCTTCCGTCCTTCTTTTTGTCACCGCCTTGGGCAACACGGTCCTCTTTCAACCCTTGCTTGAGGGTCGGATGGACGAAATCAGGAGAAATGTCGCCCTGCGATTTCTCGCCTTTGGAACTTGGTCCTACGTCGCCGCTTATGGCTGGATGATGTTCCTTAGTATTCCCGGGGTTCGTCAGAACACCGCATTCACCGTCGCCTGGAATGCCAGTCAAAGCCTCTTCCTCTTTTCTTTCCTAGGCAGCGTTCTGGCTGGCTCCATCTATGCACTCCTACCGGTCATTAAGAATGTGGGTTGGCCAAGTCACTCCTCCCTTCTCTGGCACTTCTGGTGCAACGCACTGGGGGTAGCCCTGACCTTTATCGGCTATGCCTTGGCTGGGGTCCTTCAGGGATTGGCCCTCAATGACGCCGGGGTCCCCTTCTCCACGTTGGCCAGCTATCTCCGGCCCTTCTTGGTGGTAATTTTAGTGGGACAGGCACTTTGGTTGCTTGGGCAGTTGGCCTTTTCCTCCCTCTTCTTTGCCACTCTGCTAAAACTTTTCCCCTTCACTGCACCGATGGCGGTCTTCCCCTCAACTCGGACCCAGAATTCCGACGTGGCCCATGCCCATCCCTAAGTTCAGATGAAACCCACCCGCGCCCTCGCTCTTGTTTTACTGGCCCTGCTCTTTACCTGGGTGGGGCAAGTGGCCCTGGGCTATTTCCAAGTCGGAAAACTAGAACCTGTGATCAACGAAGAGACCAATTTACCTAATCCCCCCACCCCGTCCGGCTTGGCCCAGACCGGCGCTCGAGTCTTTGCCTCAGAAGGTTGCATTGAGTGCCACAGTCTCGCTGTCCGCGGACCTGTGGGCTCCTCCGATCTCACTCGTGGCTGGGGGCCACGCCGCTCCGTTCCCCGTGACTATCTCCTCCGCGAACCTGCCATGATCGGTTTCTCCAGAATTGGACCTGATCTTTCCGATGTCGGGGAACGAATCAAAGAGCCCAGCGATTTCTTCATGCATCTTCTAAACCCCAGAAAACTCAAAGCCTCTTCGACCTGCCCGCCCCATCCCTGGCTCTTTGATATCAAGCTGGCAGGGCCGAAACCTGAAAACGATTCCATGCCCTTAACCACGGATGATTGGAAGCAAGTCGTGCCCTCCTACCAAGCCAAATCCCTGGTGGCCTACTTGCAGTCCCTCAATCTCAACTACTCTCTCCCTGAAGCTCCGATTAAATAACCATGAATTCTCACGAACCCCATCATCTGACCCAACCCCCGGCCGAGCGCCACGCCCCGATTCCGGGTTGGCTTTTGACGCTCGGCGTGATCATTGCTTTTTGGGCTGGTGGCTACCTTTTCTTTTATAGCGGTGGTTTCAGGGGAGATGTTTTCGATCCCGGTCAGATTACCTGGGGACCGGTGAGCACCGGCCCGGTAGTTCCCCCCGATCCCAAAGTCATTGGGAAACGCCTCTACACCGCCAACTGCGCCCAGTGTCACCAAGCCACCGGCTTGGGCCAAGCTGGGGTCTACCCGCCCTTGGCTGGATCGGAGTGGGTCACAGGCTCAAAGAACCGTCTCATTTCCATCCTCCACAAGGGCATTGCCGGGCCCATTAACGTGAAGGGTGCACTCTACAACAACAACATGCCTGCTTGGGGTGACGGTGCACCAGTGCCGTTAAAAGACGAACAGATTGCCGCCATCCTCACTTATATTCGAAGTGATTGGGGCAACACCGCCGATGCCATCCAAGTGGCAGATGTTGCCGCAAAACGCAAAGAGATCGTGGCCCGGACCTCTCCTTGGAGCGAAAAAGAGTTGCTGGCTCTGCCATCGGACCTTCCCCCTCTCCCGCCGGCTGCTGCCGCAGGGAAGTAGATAGAAGATGGGAGATAGGATATAGGGAGTTCCCCTATCTTCTATCTTCTATCTTCTATCTTCTATCTGCTAACTCCTATTTCCTATGACTCCCGCCTGACCCCTTCCACTTTCCACCCCGTAATATTTACTGCGCCGGCTTCACTAACTTCTGGAAGTCAGGTTCCGCCTGGACCTGCTGAAACATGGGTTCTGTGGCAATTTTTTCCCGCATCGGTAGCCCGCCGTATTTCACCGCATCACCGAGGGCACGGTAAAAATCCGGGCGGTTGCCCATCACCATACTGAACTTGGCTAGACCAAACTTTACCTCAGGATCCTCCGGAGTGATCTTTTCCAGCCGTTTGGCGTACTCCATGGCCTGAGGAACCCGGTTCTGTAACGCAAAATAATTCACGGCGTCTCGCAAAATTTCTGCATTGGTCGGGAAAAGGGTGGAAGCTTCTGCCACCAGTTTGTCGGCCTTTTCCCGATTCCCCTGCTCGGCATATTTACCCAGTAGCTGTTGCACCAGTTTGGGGTCCTTGGGATTCGCCGTCCTTTGACCTTCTAAGCCTGCCACCTCCCCTTTGAGGGCAATCCGTCGTTCGCAGTTGGCCAAGAGCATGGTCAGCAAGCCGTTGTTCGGATCCGCCTTGGACGCCTTGGATAGAATGTCCCTCAACTCATCCACCCGATTTTGCTGCATCAAAAGATCGGAGAAGTTGTTCAGCGTCTCCGTGTTGCCGGGCCACAGTTCCAAGGCTTGACGGTAAGCTTGTTCGGCAGCCTCAGGCATCTTGCGCCATTTGTAAATGTTCCCGCCCGTATTCCGAAGCTTGGAGAATGATCTCTGGGCATCAATGTCATCTTCAAAACCCGGATCGGCCTTCAGATGGTCAATGTACTCCCTCCAGTATTTCATGTCGGAAGCAACCTGCTCGGGGGCCAAAACCGGGACGGGATCGCGTTTAATTTCGTAACAAAGCCCATGGGGGACGGCGTTGGGGTAGGACCACTCCATCGGGAAGCTTTCCTCCACAAAGAAGTGGCGCTGATCCTTGTTTCGCTGCCAAATCCATTCCCCCACCATGGAATTCAAAACCGTGGGATCCGAGTTAGGGTCGGGTGCTCCCGGTTCGCGTTGCCGACGCTCCATCGCACCTTGGTAAATCGCCATGATGTCCTCCTGACGAGGAAGCACGAGGGGCGCCTTGGGAAAATGCTTGTCCCGACCGAGCCACTTATCCACCCAACCCCGTGGAGCGGGACGCTCCGTCGAATAGTGGTTTCGGATGTATTGGTTATAGAAAGCATCCGCCAAGGCGTTCTGCGTGATAATGTAGAGATCGCGACGGTCGAAGTTCTTATCACGCTTAAATTTCTTTGGCTCAAAACTTTCCGATAAAATCATGTAGGTGGGCACAAATCTTCCTGGGTCCGTCCCGCCGTAAACAAAACTGTCCTTAGGAAGATCCGACAGCATGTCTCTTCCATACATCCACCCAAACCAGTGGTTCCTCTGGCTGCAGAAGGTCAGATTTTGTCGAAAACTGAATGCACTAAGAAGCAGCGCCAAGACGGTCGACACTACGGCAGCCACGGAAAGACTCTTTAGCCAGCGATCAATGACGAGTCCCGAACCCAATCCTGCCAAGAGAACAAAGAATGCGTGGGAATACCCCAGATAAGGCATCTCGAGGAGCCAAGCGGCTTCATCGGCCCCTGCTTGGTCGAAGGCCGGTTGCAGGAACCCCGCCAAAAGAAATCCGATCGAACTGATTTGGACCCATGAACGTAGGGGTGGCGGCAAACCACCGAGGAAGGCCACTGCCGCCACCAAGGCCAAGATGGAGAGCGGAGTGAAGTTTTCCACGATCTTCCTCCAGTAAAGCTGGGCGAATTTACCCAAAGTTTCGCGGAAGGTCGGTGGCTTAGGTGTTCCCGGGGGTGGCTCAGCTGGGCTGAGCAGCTCCTGCGGGGCTGCCCCCATGACCCTTCCCACGGTCTTTAAGAGTTGGTCGGACAGTTTCCCGGAATACTGACTCCGATTGATAGAGTAGAAGAAACCTTCCTTGGTGCTGGTGAAACCCCAATTCATCGGCGGGTTCGTCGACGAGGCCATCGGCATATAGGCATACGGGGAGAGTCCAATCGCCACTGCAGCCAAAAGCAAAAGTCCTGTTCTCCAGTTGGGCAAACTCCGTTTAACCAACATCCAGATGACCAACGCCACGCCAACGGAATAAAGGAAGCGGATGGAGGAGTGCCACGTCGGCTGGTCGCCGGAAATGCTTCCAAAACCCCAATACACCAAGGCGGCTGCGATGCAGAGGTACAACATTCCCTCCGCCAAAAGATCCCTCCGACGCAACACCATAACCATGACCGGCAGCGGGGCCATCGAGATCATCAAGTGATGATCACTCATTCCGAGGGAGAAAAAGAAAGCCGACCATGCCAGACCGTTCGTCCATTCAGGAGCTCTC